>Ga0082212_10003538_pt1 | contig 22076 bp, 21 predicted proteins | sample TergutNt197P3_FD_71548 | JGI IMG/M metagenome (GOLD analysis project Ga0082212, IMG submission 71548) | Neocapritermes taracua P3 segment gut microbial communities from Petit-Saut dam, French Guiana - Nt197 P3 | ecosystem: Host-associated > Arthropoda: Insects > Digestive system > Gut ...
AGGCGGCGTATCGGCGCTCAAGTGGTCCTTTTCCGGGGGCGGTATGCAGAATCAGGCGGCCGGGTATATCCTTGACCCTTACGTCAGATAGAGCAGACGGGCAGATGCCCACGCATGTCCGCATACAAGCGCAGTTCGGGCTCACGCGCATATCGTATATCCTGCTGGAGCAGCTTATGACGATAGATAAGACCCGGCTGGAAGAGCGCGTCGGCTCGCTCGACGCAAAGCATATGCGAAAGGTCAACAAAGCGCTGGCGGTCAGCGTGGGGCTGGGGTAGGAATGATAAATTTGCACATTTGCAATCAGTCGAAAACTTGAGTATGTTGTGTTTGACTTCAGTGTACTCCGAATTGGTTGCAGACTTGAAAGGAGGGTAGGCATGTCGGCAACCGATATAATTGACACGAGCGGACAGTTGGTAACCAAAAGAGCATACTCGGTACCAGAGATAGCCGAAATATTACAAATAAGCAGAAGCAGGGCCTATGAACTATGCAAAGAAGATCAGTTTAGCGTAATTAAGATCGGTAAATCTGTAAGGGTATCGAAAAAGTCTTTTGATTCGTGGCTGGATCGCGGCGGAACCTGAAAGGAGTACGCAAAATGGCTACAGTAAAAAAACGGGGAAATAAATTCATCGTAATATCATCGGAACCTGATCCAGAATCGCCGGGTAAGTATAGACAAGGCTGGGAATCATTTGATTCTGAGGACGAAGCGATTGTCCGAAAAACTCAGATCGATCTTGAAAAGGCCAAAATGAAACTTTGCGATAGAGCAATAGGTGTCACCGTTCGGGAGCTTCTTAGTGATTTCATAGAAATCTATGGAATTAGCAAATGGGCACTTGGAACATATAGTGGAAATAAAGCGATCATTGAAAACTACATCAACCCGTTGATCGGTGATACTGATTTGTCTGCAGTAAACGGGCTGTTTGTCGATAAGTTCTTCAGGGACCTATCTAAAACGAAGTATGTTAACACCGCGCAAAAAACACGCAATAAAGGCAAGACTCTTGCGCCTTCCATGCTCAACTCAGTTTATAAGCTCATGAGCTGCGCGTTCAATCAGGCAATACGATGGGAGATCATAACCTCAAATCCTTTCTCAAATGCCACATTGCCGGATTACTATCCTGCTGAAACGAAAATATGGAGGTCATCTGAGATTTCTTCTGCGCTGGCAGCTTGTGATGACCTTCGTCTGGAAGTTGCAATTAATCTTGCCTTTGCTTGTTCAATGCGGGCAGGTGAGATAACCGGCCTTCAATGGAGAAATGTGAATGTTAGTGAGGCTTCGATCGCTGAAGATGATTCTTGGCTCTATATTGACAGGGAGTTAAATCGTGTAGATACAGCCGCGTTGATAGCATTAGACAACAAGGACGTTCTTTTCAGGTTCCCTAAAATACTGCCCGGAAAGAAAACTGAGCTTGTCCTTAAAACGCCGAAAACCCGGTCTAGTATTCGTAAGGTCTGGATACCAAAAACAGTCGCAGAGCTGCTACTCAGGTATCGGCAATGGCAAAACTCAAATATTCAAGCGCTTCACGATATTGGCGAGGATTATCTTGACTACGATCTAGTGCTGACTGAGGAAACAGGCAGACCATTTCAAAACTACAGAAAGTATTTTGATAAGCTAAAACTGAGTAGTGGTTTACCCAATGTTGTATTTCACAGCCTTAGACATTCAAGCACGACATACAAGCTGAAACTATCTGGTGGTGACATTAAAGCAACGCAAGGCGACACCGGACACTCAGAAGTTGAAATGGTGACAAAAGTGTATTCACACATTCTGGACGAGGACAGGAAAATCAACGCACAGAAGTTCGACAAGATGTTTTATCGTTCTGAAGAGGAATCGTCTGATAATGACGTAAAGAAAATCATATCAATGCTTGCAGAGAATCCAACGCTCATCAATGACCTGAAGGCTCTGCTCATAAATTCTCCGGGATAAAATGCTTTTTGCAAATGTACTATGGCAAATTATGAGCAAGAGCGGAAATTTTAAGATAAAAAACATGATTTGCATATAGGATTATGAGCAAGAGAGCAGTTGGTTTTTGAATAGGACTGCTTTCCTCCTTTGACGTATTTAAGTTTACATGTAAAGATTTTCAGTAGGCAAAAACCAGTGCTTAGATAAGCAAAAACCCTGCAATTGCAAGGCTTTGCTGGTACGCCCGACCGGACTTGAACCGGTGGCCTCCGGAGTCGGAGTCCGGCACTCTATCCAACTGAGCTACGGGCGCATATGCAGTTTTTTCATGAGTTAGTTCGACTCTTGTCGAACAGTTGAGCGTACACGTCGGAGTCCAACGCTCTATCCAACTGAGCTACGGGCGCATATCTGTAATTGCTTTCAGGCGAACAGCTTCATAGCTTACTTCCGCCGGAAACAGCCAAGCGTCATTATGCCATGAGCGCAGCCTTTGGTATAATGTGTCATCTTTCGCGGTTCTCGCGCAGCGAGGAGCGAAAGGACTCAAATCATATGTATAATGATTGCGCAGCAATCATTATACCATTCGCTTCAGGTGAAATCAAGCGCGCAAAAACCAGCAAATCCCCGAAAAGACATGAAAATGTAACAGAAAAAAGCAAAAATATCTTCCAATATCCGAAAAAATGGTATACAATAGTATGCGCCTGCGGGACTGATTACACTGATCTCCGGGCTAAATGCACCGGATATCCTTCATTTTAAGGAGACTCAGATGAGATTACGGCGATCAGGTATTGTATCAAAAATAGTAATATTCGCTCTTATAATATATGCCGGCATAAACCTCATTTCCCTCAGAGGGCGCATTGACGCTGCGAGGGATAATCTTGATAATGTCAGAAAACTGGTCGCCGCAAAGGAATTATCAAATGCGGAGCTCGAATATGAGATCGAGCACTATAACGAACCAGAAGTGATTTCAGATATAGCGCGGTCAGATTTAGGCCTTGTGCTGCCGGGTGAGATCGTGTTCTACGACGGCGGCCATGACTCTGCAAAATGACTCCGGCGTAAACCGGAATGGAGGCCCTGATGGATTTTGAGGTGGGCGAGGTCCTTACCGGGAAAGTCACCGGGATCACTAAATTCGGCGCGTTTGTAACTGTAGCGCCCGGGAAATCCGGTCTTGTACACATTTCCGAAATCTCCAGCACATATGTCAATGACGTCCACGACCACTTGACCGAAGGTCAGGAGGTAACCGTCAAGATTATCGGTGTGGATCAAACAGGCCGTATGAATCTATCCATAAGGGCGGCGTCAACGCCAACGCCTCCTGAACCATCGCGTCGCCGGACGCAATCAAGACCGCCTGAGGATGCCTCTGAACCTTCGTTTGAGGACAAACTCAAGCGGTTTATGCAGGATTCCGACAATAAAATGTCGGGGCTTAAGCAACATCCAGATAAAAGAAACGCACGCCGTCGCGGACGTTAGTATATGGCTATAGGGGCGGCATTTGCCGCCCTCGTCTCTGGACGGTGCTGTTAACCAACTCAGGTGGAAAATCCACCGGCTATTAGTGGAATTGTTACACATATGGAAAAAAACAAAAACCCGGATAAAGCGGATCTCGAACGCAGCCTGAAACCTGCGGGAGCATATCTTGACAGTCTGTCAGGTTTCGCCGACCTTCTCGGCACTATCAGGCAGGCTGAAGACGCCGCTAATGAACTGATAAAGGAAACAGCTTCCGGAGTGGCTGCGAGCAAGAATGCAGACGGCAAAACCGTTTCCGGAGCTGCGGGTGAAGATTCAGACGAAAAAACCGGGGGCGCTGCAGAGGGCAATAATACTGAAGAAACAGCCGCGAGTTCAGCCGAGAGCGCTGATGACGGGCGCAGCCTGGAAGAACTCCTGACAGACTTGGACGCTCTGGTCGGCCTCGAAAAGATCAAGGACAGCGTTAAAAGCCTGATTAACTACGTGAAAGTAAGGAAACTCCGTGAGGAAAATGAACTGCCAAACCCTCCGCTTTCACTGCACATGGTGTTCACCGGCAACCCCGGCACCGGAAAGACGACAGTTGCCAGGATCCTGTCGGGACTGTACAAAGCGATCGGAGTGCTCTCAAAGGGGCAGCTCATTGAAGTTGACCGTTCCGGATTGGTTGCGGGTTTCGTCGGCCAGACAGCCATCAAAACGTCTGATGTTGTAAAGAGCGCTCTGGGCGGAATCCTTTTCATTGATGAAGCGTACTCGCTTGCTCCTGACGTTGGCGCCGGCAATGACTTCGGGCGTGAATCGATAGAGACTCTCCTTAAGCTGATGGAGGATAACCGGAATGACCTCATCGTTATAGTCGCCGGGTACAGCGGTCCCATGCTGCGGTTTATTTCTTCAAATCCAGGTCTCGAGTCGCGCTTTAACCGGTATTTCGTATTTGAAGACTACAACAGCGACGAGTTGTTCTCTATTTTCGACGGTATGTGTTCAAAAAGCGAGTATATTCTGGATGAAGAAGCATATGAGTACGCGCGTGAGTTTTTCTCGGATCTCTATAGTAATCGTGATGAGAACTTCGGTAACGCGCGCCATGTCAGGAACTTTTTCGAAAACATTGTCTCCGTACACTCCGATAGAGTCTCAAAACTTGAAGGTTACACTCGCGAGGACCTGACGACCGTTCTGAGGGAGGACCTTGAGAAGGCAGCGGATATGTGAACAGATTTCCGCAAGGAGCAATCCCCGCAGCGAGCAATCCCCGCAGCGAACAATCTCCGCAGTATGCAATCCCCGCAGTGCGCAATCCCCGCAGTGCGCAATCCCCGCAGCGAGCAATCTCCGCAGTGCGCAATCCCCGCAGTGCGCAATCCCCGCAGTGCGCAATCCCCGCAGCGAGCAATCCCCGCAGTGCGCAATCTCCGCAATGATGTTAAACCTCTGCAGCTGTTTAGCCCACTGTAGAGTATGCAATGAATAACAAAGGAGGGCCAGCCCTATGCCCCATGGGAAGGACATCAAGATCATCAGCGGGAATTCCAATATACCATTCGCCGAGAGCGTCTGCCGGAATCTGGGCATGCGCCTGAGCAGCACTGATGTTACAACCTTTTCTGACGGTGAGATCGCTGTATCTCTCTTTGAATCGGTCCGCGGCTCAGACGTCTTCATAATCCAGTCTACGTGCAATCCCGTAAACGATCATCTTATGGAAATGCTTATTCTTGTCGATGCCTGCAGACGCGCCTCTTCGGGCAGGATCACAGTCGTAATGCCCTATTTCGGCTATGCCCGGCAGGACAGAAAGACAAAGTCCCGCGACCCGATTTCCGCGAAGCTTGTCGCGAATCTGATCACTTCCGCCGGCGCTGACAGAGTACTTACGCTGGATCTTCACGCGGCACAGATTCAGGGCTTCTTTGATATTCCTGTTGACAATCTGGTCGGAAGCCCGCTCTTCGCTGACTACTACCAGAAAAACTTCATTAACGGTGACGACGATATTCTGGTCGTATCGCCCGACGTCGGTTCGGTAGGCAGGGCGAGGGCGTTCGCTCTGAGGATGGGCTTAAACCTCGCGATTATTGATAAGCGGCGTGAGAAGGCAAACCATTCAGAGGTAATGAACATCATCGGCTCGGTTGAGGGAAAGCGTATCATTCTGTATGACGACGTTGTCGACACAGCAGGCAGCCTCTGTGAAGCCGCCGTAGCGCTGGAAGAAAAAGGCGGCGCAAAGGAGATATACGCATGCGCCAGCCACGGGGTGCTGTCGGGTCACGCAGTAGAGTTGATTGAAAAGAGTAATATCAAGGAGTTGGTCTTCACCGACACGATCCCTTATCGCGGCGAGAAGCCTTGCGACAAAATAAAGTATCTCACCGCAGCTCCTCTGTTCGCGGAGGCAATTGAGCGAATATTTGAGGAAGTGTCAATATCGACACTGTTCCGCTAACGCTGCGCGACCATGTTATTCGGACGTAGATCTGAACCGGTGTCGTGGATCATCGTTTTTCTCGGTAATCCCGGTCCCCGGTACGACCATACAAGGCACAACGCCGGATTTCTGACGGCAGCTGCAGTCGAGAAGAACGCAGGCGTCAGGATCAATAAAGTAAAGTTCAAATCGCTGACATCCATAGCGCTTCTTGAGCATGAGCGTGTGTTTCTCATGAAACCGCAAACATATATGAACCTGAGCGGCGACGCGGTGCGTCAGGCTATGAGTTTTTATAAGACTCCGCTCAGCAATGTTATAGTTATATCAGACGACGCCGCGCTGCCTGTCGGCAAGCTGCGCGTACGGCGCAGGGGTTCATCCGGAGGCCATAACGGGCTTAAGGATATTATCGCCAAGTGCGGCGGTGAAGAGTTCCCGCGAATCAAAATCGGAGTCGGTAACCCGCCTCATGCTGACTATGACCTTGCGGATTGGGTGCTCTCAAAGCTGAGTTCCGCTGATGAGAAGCTGCTTACTGAAGCCGCTTCGAACGCAGCGTCCGCAATAAACGCCGTTATAAAGGACGGCGTCGACTCCGCGATGGAAAAGTTCAACTGAGAGGGTGACTGTTGATCACATGTCCGCTTTAACTCCGATGATGAAGCAATATCAGGAAATCAAAGAACGCAACAGTGACAGCGTCCTTTTTTTCCGCCTCGGAGACTTCTATGAAATGTTCGGCGACGACGCAAGGACAGCATCGCGCGAACTTGATCTTGTGCTCACAAGCCGCGACAAATCAAGCAGCGACCCGGAGGATAAGATCCCGATGTGCGGGGTTCCATATCACTCTGCGGAAACATATATTGCGCGGCTTATCGCCAAAGGTTATAAAGTCGCGATATGCGAACAGCTCGAGGACCCCGCCGCGGCAAAGGGCCTCGTCGACCGCGGAATAATAAGAGTCGTAACGCCGGGAACACTCATAGAAACATCGATGCTTGACGAAGGCGTCCCGAACTACCTGTGCGCCGCGTACATAGCTGAAACATCCGCAGTCTGCTTCGCCGATTTATCGACCGGAGAGATTTCGGTAACAGGGTTTCCATCGACCGAAACAGGCCGTATCGAAAATGAACTCAGCTCCTTTATGCCGGCAGAAGCTCTGCTGGGCGGCGATCAGGCAGTGTGCGGCAGGATCAGCGCTTTTCTCTCACTGCGTCCCAACTGCCTCGTGCAATATAGTAATGAGTTGTTCCGCGACGCGAACGCAGATATGCTGCGCGTGCATTTTAGCAGCGGCGAATGTGCTGATCTTGAACCGGCCGAGGCGCGCGCTGCAGGCGCGTTGCTGGCGTATATATCAGATACGCAAAAGACCGATATATCCCATTTTCGCGCTCTGAGGCGAAATGTCAGCGGATCGCACATGGAACTCGACGTCAACACAGTCCGCAACCTCGAACTTGCCGCTTCGCTCAGAACAGGTGAAAAAAAAGGCAGTCTTCTTTGGATCCTGGATAAAACAAAGACCCCCATGGGCAGACGTCTCTTGCGCTCCTGGGTGTTGCGCCCGCTCGTATCATCAGCGCCGATCAAAAAACGCCTGAACGCGGTTTCAGAGCTAACCGCGGAAACAGCGGCGCGCGGCGAGCTGATACGCAATCTAAGAGAGATCGGCGATATAGAGCGGCTTATAGGAAAGATAGTATACGGTAACGCTGTCTGCCGCGACCTGAAAGCGCTTTCGTATTCCATCCACGTGCTCCCGGAGCTGACTTCGCTGCTCGCGCCTATGAAAAGTTCCGCTCTGCGCGAATGCGCTGTGATGGACGTCCTTACAGATATTGAAGAGCGGATCGATTCCGCTGTAATTGACGACCCTCCGTTTTCTATCCGTGAAGCTGGCTTTATCAAGCCCGGCGTCGACGCGGAGGTCGACAGGCTGCGCTGTCTGCTTGACAACAGCACTGCCGCGCTGACAACGATTGAAACGAACGAGCGCTTGCGTACAGGCAAGAAGCTGAAGGTCGGGTATAACAGAGTGTTCGGCTACTATATCGAAATCCCGCGTTCATCGTCCGACGATGTGCCGGCTGACTACGTGAGGAAGCAAACTCTGGCTAACTGTGAGCGTTTCATCACGAATGAACTGAAGGAACTAGAAACCGAGCTGCTCACCGCAAGGGACAAGCTCGCCGAACTGGAATACAAATTGTTTGAGCAGCTGCGACTGAGTATTGCTGCAGAAGTCGGGCGCATTCAGGCTTCCGCAAGGCTCACAGCCGAACTGGACGCCTACTGCTCGTTTGCCGAAACAGCAGTTGCAAACAACTACTGCATGCCGGATATAGACATTTCCGGAGTCATCGACATACGCGACGGCCGCCACCCGGTAGTCGAGGTCATGCAGCAGGGGGCTTTATTTGTTCCAAACGATACTTATCTAGACGGGAACGCGTCGCGCGCAGCGATAATCACAGGGCCGAACATGGCTGGAAAATCGACATACATGCGCCAGACTGCACTTATCGTCCTGATGGCTCAAACGGGTTCATTCGTCCCGGCGCGTTCGGCACGGATCGGATTGGTCGACCGCGTCTTTACGCGCATTGGCGCGTCCGACGATCTGGCAGCGGGAAAATCTACGTTCATGGTGGAAATGACTGAGGTTGCGGACATTTTGAGAAACGCGACGAAGTCAAGCCTCCTGATTCTTGACGAGATAGGGCGCGGAACATCGACATACGATGGGATGTCGGTTGCCCGCGCGGTTCTGGAGCACTGTGCAGATACGCGAAAGCTGGGCGCGAAAACTATGTTCGCGACGCACTATCATGAACTGACCGCGCTTGAGGACGAGATAGATGGTGTGAAGAACTTCAATATCTCGGCAAAGAAGCGCGGCGATGATATCATCTTCCTGCGAAAGATCGTCCCCGGAGGCGCGGACGACAGTTACGGTATCGAGGTCGCGGGGCTTGCAGGCGTGCCTGATAGCGTCATAAAGAGGGCAAAATCCGTGCTTAAAGATCTTGAAGGCGGCGATACTCCGCCCGTAGTGTACAAATCTGCTGCTCCTGAGTCCGGGCAGATGTCTCTGCTCGACATGAGCGGCAGCGAGATCGCCGCGATGCTGAGCGCTGCGGAGCTTAATACTCTCACGCCTCTCGAAGCCCTGAACCTGTTGTTCGAGCTGAAGAAAAAACTGTAACCCACTGAACAGTAACCTTCAATCAACTGAAACATTTGTGAAGCCTGAAAAAAGTGTTGACCTTACACTGCATGCTGTGTTATAATCGCTTCACCTGTCGGCAGACGGGTGAATTTTTCGCGCAAAACGACACATTCCGTACGTTCGCAACAGCTTAAACCGTCTGTCAATACATTACAGGGAGGCTACAGGAGGCGCCGAAATGAGAGTTAAAATCACGCTCAGATGCAATGAATGCAAGCAACGAAACTACAACACAACAAAGAACAAAAAGAATACCCCGGATCGGCTTGAGCTGAACAAATACTGCCGGTTCTGCCGCAAACACACCGTACACAGCGAAACGAAGTAGCCTAAGCTGCGAAACGTTAATGTGTAACAGGCGAAAGGAATTAGCATGTCGGATATAAAAAACGAGCAACCAAGCTCAAAAGCCCCGGTCAAAACCAAGAAGAGAGGCCGCAACCGAATAGGTAAGTGGTTCCGTGAAATGCGGAGCGAGCTTAAAAAGGTCGTTTGGCCCACGCCAAAGCAGATCGTGAACAACACGTTCGTATCACTTGTTGTTATGGTCGCGGCTGCTATAGTTATCTGGGCTATAGATCAGGCCGGCTCTCAGATTTTCCAAGCCGTCAGATCACTCAGCGGTAAGTAGCGGCAATGGCGGATGAATCAAGATGGTATGTGGTTCACACATACTCCGGTTACGAGAACGCAGTAGCGGCTACCATCGAAAAAGCGGCTGAGAACCGGAAAATGCAGGATCAGATCCTGGAACTCAGGATTCCGACAGAGACAGTCACGGAGCTTCACGACTCCCAAATGAAAACGTTCGAGCGAAAGGTCTTCCCCGGTTATGTTCTCATAAAAATGATAATGAACGATGTAAGCTGGCATCTTGTGAGAAATGTCCGCGGCGTCACCGGGTTTGTAGGCTCGGCAAACAAAGCCGTCCCGCTGACTGAAGAGGAAATACTGTCTCTTGGAATCGAAAAGCACGAGATCATAGTCGGATATGAAGTGGGCAGCACGGTTAAAGTCACAGACGGCCCGCTGGAAGGTTTCCTCGGCACAGTCGACGAGATCGAAGTGGAAAAGAGCAGAGCGCGCGTCATAGTTTCAATGTTCGGACGCGAAACGCCTGTGGACCTTGATTTCGACCAGATCGAAGCCGTTTAGCCTAAGCCCGGGAGATTTCTCCCGCCTCATGTTCGCCGGGATGGCGTATTGCGAAGCGATTTAGATTCAAAAGGCAGAGCGGGTTCACGTACATAACCGCATTGCAGCTGCCGTTAGTGGGAGGGGCTGTCTGCCCCGCAGCATTAATACCACATTTTTTAGGAGGTTCAACAAAGTGGCACAAAAAGTAACAGGCATAATCAAACTTCAGATCCCGGCCGGAAAGGCGACGCCCGCGCCGCCTGTAGGTCCGGCGCTCGGCCAGCACGGTGTGAACATCGGCGCGTTTACAAAAGAGTTCAACGAACGCACAAAGAACGACGAAGGCATGGTTATTCCCGTCGTTATAACAGTTTATGCGGACCGCAGCTACTCATTCATAACAAAAACCCCGCCGGTCCCCAATCTTCTCAAGAAAGCCTGCGGGATCGAAAGCGCTTCAGGCGAGCCGAACAGAAATAAAGTCTCAACGATTTCGATAGACGAGGTTCGGAAAATCGCCGAGATGAAAATGCCCGATCTTAATGCCGGAAGCGTCGAGAGCGCTATGAGAATGGTTGCCGGTACTGCTCGCAGCATGGGCATCACAGTTGCGGAGGGCTAGGTTATGTTTAGAAGCAAGAATTACAAAGAGAGCGTACAGCTCGTAGATAAAACCAATTTGTACGACCCCGCGGACGCCTTCGACCTTGTCATCAAAGCTTCAAAAGCGAAATTTGACGAAACAGTAGAGCTGCACATCAAGCTCGGCGTCGATTCGCGCCATGCAGATCAGCAGGTCCGGGGCGCTATCGTCCTTCCGCACGGTACGGGCAAATCACGCAGAGTCCTGGTATTCTGTAAAGAAGAGCGCATACAGGAAGCTCTGGACGCAGGCGCCGACTTCGCGGGCGGTCAGGATATGGTAGACCGCATACAGAACGAGAACTTCTTCGATTACGACGTCGTCGTCGCTACTCCCGATATGATGGGCGTCGTAGGCCGTCTCGGAAAAATCCTTGGGCCCAAAGGCCTGATGCCGACTCCAAAAGCCGGAACGGTCAGCGCTAACATCACACAGGCTGTGTCGGAAATCAAAGCCGGTAAGATCGAGTACCGCCTTGATAAAACGAACATCATCCACTGCCCGATCGGGAAGGTTTCGTTCGGTTCAGAGAAATTGGTCGATAACTATACCGCTCTGCTCGGAGCGGTAGTCAGAGCCAAACCCGCCGCGGCAAAGGGCCAGTACATAAGGAGCTGCGTAACAGCTTCGACCATGGGGCCGGGTGTAAAGATCAACGCTTTAAAGCAGATTTAGCGCAGGCATCTACACATATTTCTACATAATTACTCCCGGCAGCCGTCACATAATGCGTGCCGGCTGCCGGGTGCTTTTTTAGTAATTAGTAACTGTTCAGATCCCCGTTCAGGGGGTATCCGGGAGACTGCCTTTTTTGAGGCTGATTGTTAAGCAGGAGGCGGTAGCCACTGCTCATGTACCCCGGAACATTCGTAGAAGCCTCAAAAAAGCATCTCACGGATACCCCCTGAACGGGGATCTGAATAGATACGTAATTAATCACTGTTGATGTGAGCGAATGTACTGCAGATACCCTTCAAGTATCAACGAAGCCGCGACCGCGTCGACTGTGTTTTTGCGCTTTTTCCTGTATACTCCCGCGTCGGATAAAATCTTGTGCGCGCTGACAGTCGTGAGGCGTTCGTCCCACAGCACTACTTCAATGTTCCTCGTACCGTTCCCGCACTGCTCACGAACCATCTCAGCCAGCTCACTGCTCTTTTCTGCACTCGGACCTTCCGATCCGTCCATGTTCTTAGGGTGCCCGACGACGATCACGTCGACTTCTCGGGAAATCGCCTCATTGACGATCACCTGCGCCTCCGCTTTCAACTGCCTGACGCCGACGCCGGATAATACCCACGCTTCACCTACGAGCTCTGCGTTCTGATCGGACACCGCAAGCCCTGTACGGGCGCTGCCGTGGTCTACTGCCATTACCCTCATAAGCTAACTCTCATTACTCTCATTATTCTTATCATCAACCAGTTCGTACTCATCCTTACTATCGATCGTATCGAGAAGCTGCCTGTACCAGAACAGCGAGTCCAGATATGCCTGTGACAGCACCTCGATATCCACGTCATTACGCACCATGATGATAGACGATTCGTGCCAGTCCGCCCGTTCGTACGCGTATATTATTGACAGAACATCGGCGACCGGCCCCTTACGCTCCACAAGTGCGTCCCTTATCTCGTCATCCGCGGCTATCTCTGACATAGCTTCATTCATCGGCCTTTGAAGAATAATGTCCAGTAGTGAAAACAGTCCCGCCAAAAACAGGATGCCGGCCTTTATTGCCATATGAAAAGCAGGCGCAAGATTCTCCGCAAACTTCGCGCGGATAAGCGAGAGCCTTGTTATCTCTCCGGGCCTGTCTTCAGCCAGATTTATCGAAATGGCGATCGTCGCCCATTTTTTGACTTCTTTCTGCCCGAGGATGGCTACCGCGCCTCTTATGGAATTTATTTTCTTGCTTCTGTTTGGATTCATGCTGTTCAGGAAGCGGAGCAGCGATATTGACAGCGACGGATCCCTGCCGATCGTCCTTGCGGCGTCTATCAAGTCGAATGATTCATCGTTTATTTGCTTAAGCAGATTAAGCGCGTTGATCTTAAGAGGCGATATCTCCGTGATTCCTTCAGTTATCGGTTGATTATGAAAATCTCCGCAAAGCATAACTCCTGACGTACCTGAGAACATCTCATATGTCGCTCTGTCCGGAACATCGGTTATCACCAGCGTTATTCGGGAAAAATACGGCTGAAGCTCCTTCAGGTCGGCAGCAAAAGTCGGAGACTCAAAACTCAGCAGGATGTAGTCGAAGACCTTGACCATCGTGTCTCTACTCAATATGTCCGTCAGCCCTTCAATCGCCATTTTGTACTTATTGCGCCTCAACATCCCGAGTCTGGAATAGACTGCGTTATCGAGGAGCGAGTCCTTGTTAATGACGCACACGAAATTCAAGGGCGGAATCTTCATGTTCAACGGCATTCCGACGAGGAGCTGATACTTTGTGATATCGACAAAGAACTCATGACCGCCGGCAAACGGCTCAACGCCAATGTCCTTGACACACTCAAGCGCAGGCGCCAGCAGTTCGCCTCCGAGCATCCTGAAATCCTCAGCCGCGCCCATAAGCTTATCACCGCTCCGCGTCATCATCCTGTAAGCCTGAACTGCCATATTAGCGTCAAACATCGGTATTGAACTTATAAAGAACTTCATATTAGAGCCCTCCGTCCTTTGAGTACACCTGATTATACACTATAATGTGAGAAAAAGTATAGATAAATGTTGAATATCATGTAGAGATTGGATAAAAGTTTGAAAAGAGTTCTTATAGCTATGAGCGGCGGCGTCGACAGTTCTGTGGCTGCATGGCTGATGCGGGAAAGCGGCTTCGATTGCGAGGGCGCGACGATGGTGCTGTACCCCGAAGCAGACGGTTCGCACATCCGGGACGCCTGTGACGCTGCGCGCCGCATCGGCATACCCTTCCACGTATGCGATTTCTCCGAGACATTCGATGAGTTAGTTATCAGCCGATTCACGAGTGAGTATATACGCGGCGCAACGCCCAATCCATGTATAGACTGCAACAGACACATCAAGTTCGGATGTTTCCTTGAGCATGCCCTGAGTTCCGGTTTCGATATGATCGCAACAGGCCATTACGCTCAGATTTCCCGTGTTAACGACAGGTACCAGCTATGCAAGGGCGCCGATCCGCAAAAAGACCAGAGTTATATGCTGTACACGCTGACGCAGGAGAAACTGTCACGCATTGCTCTTCCGTTGGGCGGTATCACAAAATCCGATGTGCGCGAGATAGCCGCCGCGCAATGCTTCGCTTCCGCGGGAAGCAAAGAGAGTCAGGATATATGCTTCATCCCTGACGGAGATTATTACAGATTTATAGAATCCAGGCTTTCTGAGTCCGGGCTCCGTGACTCCGGGCCGGGAGTGAACTTATGTGAAGCAACGCTGCCCGGGCCGGGAAGATTCATCGACGCAGGCGGCAGAGACCTTGGCATGCATAAAGGAATACATCACTATACGATCGGTCAGCGTCGCGGGCTTGGTATTTCGTCGCCCCACTCGCTTTACGTTTGCGATATAGACCCTGTAAAAAACACTGTTACTCTCGGCTCAAATGATAATCTCTATACAAAAGAGCTTTTTGTGCGGGACATCAACCTGATCGCAGCGGAAAAATTCGATTCGCCTATCAGACTATCCGTAAAAATACGGTACAGGCAATCAGAACAACCGGCGACAGTATGGCAGCAGGAAGCCGGCGTCCTTCGTATCGAGTTCGACAGGCCTCAACGAGCTGTCACAAAAGGCCAAGCCGCCGTACTGTACGATGGAAACACAGTAGTCGGCGGCGGCACAATCTATTAAGTTCCGTCTTATGTCTTTTTCGAATGTCTTTTTCGAATGTCTTTTTCGAATGTCTTTTCCCTATTGTCGATCGCTCTTTGACGATTGCCTGATGCTCCTGCTTTTGATCCGGAATGTTCTTACTTAAAGTATCTCTCCAGCAAGCCCTTGAACGCCTTGCCGTGCCTCGCTTCATCACGCGCCATCTCGTGAACAGTGTCGTGGATGGCGTCAAGGTTTTGCGCCTTTGCGCGCTTTGCAAGGTCTGTTTTCCCAAGTGTCGCTCCGTTTTCAGCCTCGACTCTCATCTCGAGGTTTTTCTTTGTGCTTGTCGTCACCACTTCACCAAGCAGCTCCGCGAACTTTGACGCGTGCTCCGCTTCCTCGAATGCGGCTTTTTCCCAATACAGGCCGATCTCCGGAAATCCCTCGCGGAACGCCACGCGCGACATTGCAAGATACATCCCGACTTCAGTGCATTCGCCCTGGAAGTTTGCGCGCAAATCCGCAAGAATATCCTCCGGAACACCTGCCGCAACACCAACGACATGCTCAGCCGCCCAAGTCATCTCCTCTTCCTGTGCGATAAATTTCGACGCAGGCGCCTGGCATACCGGACACTTATCCGGCGCTTCTGAACCTTCATGTACGTATCCGCATACTGAACAAACAAACTTCTTCATAATTGCCTCCTAATTTTATTATTACTTATATGTTCATAAGTAGTTTGTGTTTTAGGTTGTGTATAATGTTTTTCTTACAGCATTTCTTTTATCAGAATCTCGCGCGGTATTGCAGACAAATATGTCATCGGAATATCCAGCACTGTCTTTGCCCCGAACATCCCCTCTCCGGCCATCCTGTAAGCAGCGCGCGCATAAGCAGCCATAATGCTTCCGGTAAACTCCGGGTTCGACTCCAGTTTTAGGGAGAACTCGATCAGGTGCTTGTTTTCTCCCGTACTCCCGCTGTAAATAACGTTTCCTCCGTGCGGCATCTTTGAGTGATTTGCCTTGAACTCATCTTCATCAATGAATGTCACTGACGTATCATAGTCAGCGAAATAATCAGGCATTGTTTTGATACTGTGCTCTATTGCGGATTTGTCCGCGCCGGGCTCAGCAACGACATAACATTCCCTGTGATGCTTTTCCCTGGTCGTGAGCTTCGGACGGGCTCCGCTTCGGATAGCATCCACAGCCTTATCCACAGGAACGGAATATTGTATCCCGTATTTTACACCCTCAACCTGACGAATCGCCTGCGAGTGGCCCTGCGATACCCCTCTTCCCCAGAACGTATAGGCTTCACCGTCCGGCAGCGACGCACTCGAAAGGACGCGCAGTATCGAGAACAATCCCGGATCCCAGCCTGCAGAGATGATCGCCGTCGTCTTCTTTGCGGCAGCATCGACTGATGCAAGGTACTCCGGTATCTTCGCGTGTGTGTCATAGCTGTCAACAATATTGAACAACGCAGCAAAACGCGGTCCCTGATCCTTTAGGTCCGTAGATGTGCCCCCGCACAGTACCATCACGTCTATCTCACCTGTCATCTTCACTGCTTCGTCAAACGAGTATACAGGAACTAATTCGTTTCTTAGTTTGAGTTTTCCCTTGTCACGTCTGGTAAACACCCCCTTAAGCTCCATGTCGCCGGCGCTTAAAACAGCTTTCTCAACGCCCATCCCGACGTTTCCATATCCGACTATTCCGACTCGTATCATCTCAGTTTTCCTTACTTTCCTTGTATTCCTTCTGTTAATCGAGGTTCGTCGTCTCTTGACCGTGTATTGTGTTCCTGCGATTAATGTGTAGTTCTGCTCCCCGCGGTTCTTATGACTTACGTGTAGTTCTGCTCCACACGGTCCCTATAACTCGTTTTCCAGCATCTGCTCCAACGTCTGTCTCTTCCGGATCAACTCCAGCTTTCCGTCTGCGGTCAGCAACAGTTCGGGTATCTGTGTATGCGAGTTGTAGTTAAAAGGCGTCATCGACGAGCAATACGCGCCCGCGCCTCCGATAACGGCGAGATCGTCAATTACCGGTTCAACCATAAGCCGCGTCGTCGAGTGGCCGTCAGTGTCGAGAGTCTGGCAGTCTCCGCTTTCGCAGCATTTCCCGGCAACTACTGCGCTGTAAGTACCGTCGCATATAGTAAAGTCGGACGATCTGACAACATCGCCGTCAGCGGCTACGATGTAAATCGGATGCTTTGAGCCATAGAGCAGCGGGCGCGCGTTTATTTCCATGCCCCCGTCAATAATTATAAAGTTTGACCGCGCGGTTTTCTTCTTATCCACCACACGGGTAATAGCATACCCTGCATTAGCTATAATGAAAGAACCCGGCTCAATCTCCATTCGGAGCTGCCTGCCTGTTCTGTTTCGGAATCCTTCAATTTGGGCTCTCGCGTAATTACCCAGCATCTTTATATCGGCGGGAGTTTCATCCGGCATACGGTCTACCTTGATCCCGCCGCCGAAACTTACACTTTCCGCGTCCGGAAAGTGTTTCTCGATGATCCCCAGTTCCAGATCGATATTTTGACGCCATTTCTCCGAGTCCGCCCCCGAACCGATGTGTACATGAATGTGCCTGAAATGCAGCCCGGAACTCGCCGCGATCTCATTTGCCGCATCGACATTGGATAAATGAACGCCGAAGCATGAGTAGTCATCGCCGGTGTTTCGCGTCGCGCTCTCTCCTGAGCCGATGCCAGGGTGGATACGGATCCCCGGATCGCTTCCGAGCGCAGCCGCATAGTCGCATATAAGCTCCAGCTGGCGCAGAGAACAGACATTGTACTTTAGACCTTTTTTCAGCAGTTCCTCAAGTTTGACCCTTGCGGCGCCTGTATGCACTTCCTGAGTCGTCAGCATGATGTTCTCAAGCGGGACGCCTGCGAGGTTTGCCCGTATCACTTCATTCAGCGAGCTTGCGTCTATGTGCAGGCCTTCTTCGCTGATGATTTTCAACAGTGTTTTATTCGAGCCGGCTTTCATCGCATAGCGAACTGTCAGCCCATACGCGTTTGGCATCGCAAGGCACTCGCGGCAGCGTTCCCGAATATGAGTTTCGTCATACAGGTATAATGGCGTACCGTAATCATCAGCAGCCCGGGCTACGATCGCGGCGTCGAGTGTACCGAAATCGTTTAGTTTGATTGTACCGTAAGCTCCGTCCACATTTTATCCTCTAAATCACGAAGTCAGCGAGTCAGTCCCGCTGCCGGCTCTACCCTTCGCTCGCGAAGTTCTTGAAGTAATTCTGCACCAGCACTACCGGAGTCCCTCTGTCGCCGCTGCCTGAAACCAGATCGCAGAGACTGCCAACCAGATCATGTATCCTGCGCGGCGTTGTCCCTTCGGACGCCATTTCGCCAACAAGGTCTTCGCCTTTGTTTTTTATCCTGTCGCGCACTCCTGCGGTAAGCTCCTCTCCCGACAAACCGGCCAGATCGTTATCCGCCAAATACTTAAGTTTCAGTTCATTTGGCGTACCCGAAAGCCCGGCGGTAAACGCAGGAGACACTACCGGATCCGCAAGCTCCCATATCCCGCCCACCGGATCTTTAAAGCAGCCGTCGCCGTATACCATAGTCTCAACATTCGCTCCGGTCCTCTTTTTCAACTCGCTCTGCAACTCAAGAACAAAAGTTTTTGTATCACGCGGGAAGAGTTTTAGCGTGTCTTCCGTCGCCTTGTTGGAACCAAGCAGTCCGTACTCGCTGTACCCGCTTCCATCTACAGGCTCGTTCATGAGATCGTCCAGACACAGGCAGCGTTCCGCGCCGGCGCCATTGATGAGCATCTGTGACCGCCTTCTGGAGTGTATATCGCAGCAGAGGACATTTTTCGTGTACTTGAGTATATGTCTGGGGTCGTTCGAAAACACAATTTCGCAGTTGCCTGCAAGGCTCTTGTAGTATTCAATATAGTCTACGCCTGTGAAAGTATGGACTGTTTCCATGCCAAAGATATCACGAAACTGCTGCTCCGTGAAACTGTCCCTGTACGGGTCGATCCCCTTCTGGTCGCAGACCGAAATATCAACGAGTTTGTTGCCTACCTCGTCGCACGGATATGATAGCTGGATATACAGCTTACTGCACCCTCCCGCGATGCCGGCAAGGATCGCGAAACGATTACGCGAAAGGATGGGGAAAACTATGCCCAGTTCACCCCCTCCGAACTTCGCCCTGACTTCCTTCGATATCTGCTCCAGAGTGGCATAGTTGCCCTGAGTCCGCCCAACGACCGCTTCCGTTACGGCTACGATATCACCGTCGCCAATCGCAAACCCGTTCAGCTTGGCTTCCTCAAGCAGATTATCGCAAACAATACTGACGAGATCGTCGCCTTGCCTGAATATCGGCATCGTGACGCCTCTGGCTATTACTCCTGTGCTTTGCACAATAAGACCTCCAACCTAATCTTTAAGCGCCGCCTGCGCTGCTGCAAGGCGCGCTATCGGCACGCGGTACGGCGAGCATGATACATAATTCAACCCAATTCTGTGGCAGAACTCAACAGACGAAGGATCTCCCCCGTGTTCGCCGCAGATTCCCAGCTTGAGATTCGGGCGGGTCTTCAGGCCCAGCTGTACTGCCATCTCCATCAGCTTGCCGACGCCTGTCTGATCCACTCTCGCAAACGGGTCGGACTCAAGTATTTTCTTTGCGTAGTAATCATCCAGGAACTTTCCGGCGTCGTCGCGGGAGAACCCGAATGTCATCTGGGTAAGGTCATTCGTGCCGAATGAGAAGAACTCGGCTTCCTTGGCGATTTCGTCGGCGGTCAGGCATGCGCGCGGGATCTCGATCATGGTTCCTACCATATATTCCAGATCGCTCCCGGCTTGCGCAATGAGTTCATCAGCGGTTCTTACAACCGTGTTTCTGACAAAAGCAAGTTCTTTGACTTCTCCGACCAGAGGAATCATGATCTCCGGAACCATATCCCATTCCGGATGCGCTTTCTTAACATTGATCGCAGCTTTGATGACCGCTTTCGTCTGCATAACGGCGATTTCCGGGTATGTGACCGTCAGCCTGCAGCCGCGGTGACCCATCATCGGGTTGAATTCATGCAGCGATTTTATTATCTCTTTAACCTCGTCTGACGTTTTACCCAACGTCACTGCAAGGGCTTCGATATCATCCTCTTCTGTCGGAAGGAACTCGTGCAGAGGCGGGTCGAGGAACCTGATCGTCACGGGCAAACCTTCCAGCGCTTCGTATATACCCTCGAAGTCCGACTGCTGCATCGGCTCAAGTTTGGCCAGAGCCGTCTCGCGCTGCTCCACAGTCTCCGAGCAGATCATCTCGCGGATCGCGGGGATCCTGTCGGCTTCGAAGAACATATGTTCGGTGCGGCAAAGGCCGATCCCCTCCGCGCCGAACTTCCGCCCTGTCTGAGCGTCATGCGGGGTGTCGGCGTTCGTTCTGACCTTCAACCTTCTGTATTCATCCGTCCATGCCATTATGCGCCCGAACTCGCCGCCTATCGTCGCGTCGGTAGTGTCGATCTCTTCACCGTATATATTGCCGGTCGAACCGTCGAGGCTTATCCAGTCGCCTTCCTTGTAAATCTTGTCTCCCAGCTCAAACTTTTTATTCTCTTCATCCATCTTAATATGGCCGCAGCCCGCGACGCAGCATGTGCCCATACCGCGCGCGACTACTGCAGCGTGCGACGTCATACCGCCGCGTACTGTGAGTATTCCCTGCGCAGCCGCCATGCCTTCTATGTCTTCAGGCGACGTCTCAAGGCGCACAAGAATTACCTTTTCGCCGTTTTCCGCCCTCTTTTTCGCATCCTCCGCGGTGAAGACGACCTTACCGGTCGCTGCGCCCGGCGAAGCTGCGAGCCCTGTGCCTATAACAACAGCCTTCTTAAGAGCTTCCGCTTTAAACTGGGGATGCAGCAGCGCGTCGAGCGATTTCGCGTCTATCATCAGGACTGCTTCTTTTTCCGTTATCGCTCCTTCATCAACAAGATCGCAGGCGATCTTCAGCGCCGCGGATGCTGTGCGTTTACCGTTGCGAGTCTGGAGCATGAACAGTTTCTTATCCTCGATCGTAAACTCCATATCCTGCATATCGCGGTAGTGCGTTTCGAGCGTATCGCATATTTTGACGAACTCATCATATGCTTCCGGCATTACTTCATGCAGTTGGTCTATCGTTTGGGGCGTACGGACTCCCGCGACGACGTCTTCGCCCTGCGCGTTCATCAGGAACTCTCCGAACAGCTTCTTTTCTCCTGTGGCCGGGTTTCGAGTGAACGCGACGCCTGTACCGGACGTGTCGCCCATGTTCCCGAACACCATCTCCTGTACATTGACCGCGGTACCCCAGTCTCCCGGGATATCGTTCATTCTGCGGTATGAAATGGCGCGCGGATTGTTCCATGAGCGGAATACAGCCTGAATAGCGCCCATCATCTGCTCTTTGGGGTCTGAAGGGAAGTCATTTCCGATTTTGGATTTATACTCAGCCTTGAACTGGCTTGCGAGCTCCTTCAGGTCGTCGGCAGTCAGGTCAGTGTCCTGAGCAGCGCCCCTGTCGGTCTTCATCTTATCGATGAGCTCCTCGAAATATCTCTTTCCGACCTCCATTACGACGTCGGAGTACATTTGTATGAACCTTCTGTAGCAGTCGTATGCCCAGCGCGGGTTTCCGCTCTTGGCAGCCATGACTTCAACGACGCGTTCATTCAAGCCGAGGTTGAGGATCGTGTCCATCATACCCGGCATGGAAGCTCTTGCGCCGGAACGAACGGAGACAAGCAGCGGGTTGTCTTCATCGCCGAACTTCTTTCCGGTCAGGCCTTCAAGAATGTCGACATGAGCCATTATCTCGTTTTGGACCCCGTCACTGATAACCTCGCCGTCGTCGTAGTACTTTGTACATGCTTCCGTTGACACTGTGAATCCCTGAGGAACCGGCAACCCTAAATTGGTCATCTCGGCAAGGTTTGCGCCCTTGCCGCCCAGCAGCTCTTTCATCTTGCCGTTCCCCTCGGAAAACAGGTATACATGTTTGTTGCTCACAGAAAAACCTCCCTGAATAAATGAATGTATAATGATCGCGCAGCGAGGAGCGAAAGGACTAAAGTCAAATGTATAATGACTGCGCAGCAGTCATTATACCACTTTTTCTACAAAACGGTACAACTTTTTCAAAACGTTTCAAAAAAAGCATCTCCCGGATGTTACACTTCAGAGGGGTGTCCGGGAGACTGCCTTTTTTGAGGCTGGTTGCGAAGCAGGAGGCGGAAGCCACTGCTCATATACCCCGGAACATTTGTAGAAGCCTCAAAAAA
>Ga0082212_10003539_pt1 | contig 22075 bp, 21 predicted proteins | sample TergutNt197P3_FD_71548 | JGI IMG/M metagenome (GOLD analysis project Ga0082212, IMG submission 71548) | Neocapritermes taracua P3 segment gut microbial communities from Petit-Saut dam, French Guiana - Nt197 P3 | ecosystem: Host-associated > Arthropoda: Insects > Digestive system > Gut ...
ATTTTTTCAAGGTGTTACAAAAATATAAAACAAGCTTTGCATTCAAGGAACTGGGGCTATACATATTCGTGGCTAACAGCGACAATAGCTGTCTTGTAGTACCACCGGCGGACATCACTTCTTTTATTGAACACAACTGCAACTGACGCACTTTACGTCCTGTGGAATAAACAAACCATGCTAGTTATAGGACTTACTGGCACAATTGGCAGCGGGAAAAGCACCATTGCCAGCTTTATGCAGGAGATGGGAGCATATGTCGTCGATGCAGATAAAATTGGGCATGAGGTCTATCTCCCGCATAGCTTCGGCTGGCAAAAGGTGATTCAGACCTTCGGTGAAAGCATTCTCTCTTCAGACAATAAGGTCGACCGCCAGAAACTTAGTGAAATCGTCTTTAACGACACTGCGTCACTTGCGCGTCTAAACGACATCGTACGCCCGTTAATCCTCAAATCGATACAGAATACTTTGGAAGAACTGCGGCGCAAGCATGTCAGGATAGTCGTGCTGGAGGCCGCATTAATCCTTGAGGCAGGTTGGGAATCGCTTGCTGACGAAATATGGGTTGTCACAGCCCCCGAAAATGTCATCTGCGAGCGGCTAAGCACCTATCGCAAGCTAAGCACGTCACAGGCTCAACAGCGCATAAAAGCCCACCTGCCGATGGCCCAACAAATCAAACGTGCCACCTGCGTAATCGACTCAAACTTTCCACTGGCTCAACTCAAGACCAAAGTCGCATCACTTTGGGAAGAAATATCACACCGTGCCGTATAGCACCCAAGTCAGAAGAAGCCTTATTTCAGTGGCTTTCGACACAGACACAAACCATGACAGTTTATCGTACGGCACATTTCATGTAAAATAGAGCCAAGTTGAACACCAAAGACCTAGCGCTGCTTGAATTTCCGGCTGTGCGCAATATCATCGCCGGCTATTGCACTTTTTCTTTAAGTCGCGACTTGGCTTTGGCACTTATGCCGTCGGATGACATTGAACTCATCCAAGAATCTCTTTCTGCCTCTGCCCAAGCCGGTTTCATCCTTGCCGCCGAGCCATTTATTGGCGTATCAGATCTTGAAGATATCGCCCCGGAGGCAAGCGCCGCCGCACTTGGCAAAATACTTGATCCCAAAACACTTGTCCGCATACGCGTTTCACTTGAATCTCTCAGATTTCTCCGCACGCATATTATTCCACATCGCGAAAAGGCACCTTGCATTGCCTCCAAGGCTTCCTCCATCGGAGATTTTGCGCATGTAATAAAGGCTATTGCAGGCGCCCTGTCACCAAGCGGGGATATACTGCCGAATGCCTCGCCCAAACTTGAGGCTATCAGGCGGCAGACACATGATACCCGCAGCACACTTGTCGCCAGTCTCCAGTCCTTCATTGCCGCAGATAGCGAACGGCGTTTTATCCAAGAGCCAATCGTCACCGAGCGCGAGGGGCGTTACGTGGTAGCAGTTAAAAAGGATCGCCGTGGTGACGTTTCCGGCATTGTGCATGACATCTCCAATACCGGTGCCACCATATTCGTCGAGCCGTGGCAGACACTGGAAATGGGTAACACCTTAAAAGAACTTCAAATTGAGGAAGTGCGCGAGATTGAGCGCATATTGGCCGAGATAAGCGAACTCGTCGGAAAGATGAGTGCCGAAATTTGCACCTCGCTCCAAGCGGCAGCAGCCATCGACTTGGAAGTCGCCAAAGCGCGCTATGCCAAGTCCGCCGGGGCAACAGAGGCCGCAGTCTATGTGCCGGGCACCGATAATCCACCTATTATCCGTCTCTCTGATGCGCGCCACCCTTTGCTAAGCGCAGGTGCGGTACCGTTCAATTTGGAGTTGGGGAGGGATTTTTCCATCCTTATGATTACCGGTCCAAACACCGGTGGCAAAACAGTGTCTCTTAAAACAATAGGGCTTTTATGCCTTATGACACAGGCAGGGCTACCCATCCCCGCAGGAACAGGCACGCGACTGCCGGTGTTTAACGGAATTTTCGCCGACATTGGCGATGAGCAGAGCATACACGAGACTATGTCCACGTTCGGCTGGCACATGAGCAATATCAGCCGCATACTACGAGAGGCAAAGGGGACAAGCCTTGTTCTGCTGGATGAGTTATGTTCAAGCACCGACCCGCATGAAGGTGCCTCTCTTGCGCGCGCCATCATACAGCACCTGCTCAAGCAGTGTGTCTTAGGTATGATAACCACACACTATGCCGTACTGAAGGTTTTTGCCCATGCCACGCACGGGCTGCAGAACGCCTCGTTTGATTTTGATCCACACACACTTCGCCCTACATATCACCTCACGTTAGGCACTCCCGGCGGCTCAAACGCCATCGCCACTGCGGCAGGCTTTAAACTGCCGGATGAGGTCATCGCCTGCGCACGCAATTCCCTAAGTCAGGGAGCACGCGAAATGGAGAATTTGCTCACGGGACTCCAGACCGAACGCAGTCGTCTGGCGCAACTTACCCAAACTATGGAGATAGAAAAAAGGGAACTGGCGTTGCGATTAAACGAGGTTGAAAACGAACTTAAAAAGCTAAACGCAGAAAAACAATATATTATCCAAGACGCCAGAGACAAGCTTGTAACCGAGATGGCGAACCTGCAAAAAGAGATCAGGCTTGCCTCGGCTGCCCTAAAACATGAACAATCTGCAGAAACAATAAACAGTGCGCGCCAAATCACACAAACAACCAGAGAGCACCTTAAAACCCTCTCTGTTGCAGAAAACATACCTGTTTCAAATGATACCGACGTCGCTGTTGGCGACAGCGTGTGGCTTACAGAATTCGGTGTGGAAGCATGCGTTGTGTCAATAAATGAACGTAGTGGTCAAATTGAGGCTAGTGCCGGACCTTTACGCTTTCAGGTGAGTCGTGATACTATCCGAAAAACAACCACTACCAAGCAAAACCAACAGGTGCGTTACAAAAGTCAGGCACCTCTAAAAGATGCGCCATCAGAACTTGATTTGCGCGGGCGGCGCGCAGGAGAGGTTGAGCAGTTATTTGACAGTTATATTGGTGACGCTGCACTGAGCGGGAGGCGCAATGTGCGTATCATCCATGGTTTTGGCACAGGGGCAGTGCGCACGATTATCCGCGACCAAGCCGCCTGTCATCCGCTGGTAAAATCTTTTCATGCCGCCGCATCTGATGAAGGCGGAGACGGGGCAACCATTATTGAATTAAAATAGTTGGATAATTATTCCAGCTATGGTCATTTTAGCAAGCCGTACGTACGCATAACAGCCGCATTATCTTATACAAAACACTGCATATAAGGGAACGGATTTTATTTTATTCTCAAAACCAAAGTTTCTAGTTGAAACTCTTATGGAATATGTAGGGCTATACTTACCAATAAATTGTTTAAGGCTTTTTGCACGGACATTATCGGATGACTTAACCTCGATTGGCACAGCATTGTCGCCAAGTTGAATAACAAAATCTATTTCAGCCTTACCACTGCTCTCCCAATAGTAAATTGTATGCCCATTTGCCGCCAGTTCCTGTGCGACATAATTTTCAGTCATCGCGCCTTTTGCCTCAGCGGATACCCTATCCGAAAGCACAAGGTTTTTCGGCGTGTTGCTCTTTGCATTCAAAAGCCCAATGTCGGACATATAAATTTTATAGGAAAGATTGTCTGCATAGTAAGCCAGCGGCATTTTGCCCTCACGTGCTTTTGTGCTGATAATTACAAGCCCTGCCAATTTCAACCAAGACATGCCGATTTCATAAGACGTTGCACGCGCATGACTACCTATCATGCTGTACTGGAATTTCTTATTTTCTTTCGCAAGTTGTGATGGTATGCTGTCATAAATTGCGGCAGTTTTAATCTGCTCGCTCTGTGTTGTGTATTTGGCCATATCAGACGAATAGAGCGAGAGTATCTCGTTTTGGCGTATTCTTATGTAATCCTCATCGCATCTATCAGCATATTCAGCTACAGCTTTTGGCATGCCACCTACGTAAAGATAGTCGCGATAAAAATCCAGTGCCTTTTCGTGCAACGGCTCGGATAAGGGAATATTCTTTTCATAACCCTTCTGAATTGCATCCATAAGGGCTGAATTGACTGAAAATAAAAACTCCTCAAAAGTCATTGGATACATCGTGAGAATCTCCACTTTACCGACTGGGAATGAAACACTGCCGGCATCGTCGGCATAACCATTTTTCTCTTTTGTTTTCGTTCTCTTACGGTTCAATACAACGCCCAAAAGGCTTCCAGCAGCTATGACGTGATATCCATGTGCCTGTTCGCAAAAATACTTCAGCGAAGTCAGTGCGTTTGGGCAAGCTTGGATTTCATCAAAGAACAGCAGTGTATTTTTCTTATGAATACTTTTCCCTGAAAGTATTTCGAGTTCGGAAATAATCCGCAAAGGATTCAAGTCTTTATCGAAAATAGCGGCAAGTTGAGCGTTACTTTCAAAATTGAACGTAACTGTGTTTGTATAATGCGCTTTTCCAAAAGCAACTATCGTTGTCGTCTTCCCAACCTGCCTTGCGCCATACACGAGGAGCGGCATTTTGTTTTTCCGGTTTTTCCAGTCAAGAAGAGCGGTTTCAATTAAGCGTTTCATCTAAGGCATCTCACCGAAACAGTATAGCATAACAAAACGCTTTTTCAAACAAATTGCGTACTTTTTTCACGAAAGTGGAACCACTTTCGTGAGTTTTTCATGTATTTAGCATAATTTGGAAGCGAACAGAAAGCGATAATGCTTCATAGAAACCACTTATTTCCCTAATCGTTATGTAGCATTTTGCCAAATGCAATAGTTTTTTTCTGCACAACAATCGTGGTAACAGCCACCCCTACAAGTGCCAGTACCGTTCCCAGCACAAACCTTTGGAAAAACTCGCTGCTAAAGAAGAAAGGGATTATCACCAAACATATGGCATTATAGTACGATACTGAAAATGGAATAAGCTAAAAAGGTATTTGCACAGACCTTGTGTGCGTATTCCATGTTTCCTGGTTTTGTGACGTAGCTTTCGTTCTAAAACCATAAATATTGTTGATTTTCTTTGGTGGATCCGTTTTTAGCCAAATCCCAGCAATTAAAGTAGCAGCTACCATTAGGCTACCAAAAAAATAGTCCAATACCATAATAATTTCTTTTTCCATGGCCTATTCCTAAAAATATCTACTCCACGATGTAAAACCAAAGCTTACTTGCCTCCGAAATATGACAGCGCCTGTTTCACTTTCTCCTCCAGCGTCGCCTGTTTACCATAAGGCAGAGCAGCCACGGCACGCGACGCCTCTGCGGCTGAATATCCTAGCCCCAACAACGCCGCCAGCACCTCTTCATCATCTTCACCCACCGGCACGACGGATGCACCAGCCCACCCCGACTTCAGTTTGTCCTTCAACTCCAGAATAAGACGCCCGGCCAATTTCTTTCCGACACCGGGGATTGCCGTCAGCAACTCTTCGCTACCTCCGGCAATCGCAGAAACCAGCTGCTCTGCGTTCATGGTAGAGAACATTGCCAGCGCCAGCTTGGGACCAACCCCGGAAACATCAATCAAAAGCTGAAACAGTTTCAGGTCTTCATCAGAAGAAAATCCATAGAGTAGAATTGCATCCTCACGCACATATGTATGTGTGAAGATGCGAACCTCCTCCCCCAACCCTCCTATGGTCAACATGGTCGATGCCGGCATAAACACATGGAAACCCACGCCCCCAACATTTATGACAACAGAATCGGAAGCTGATGCCTCCAAGATGCCCTTCAAACTAGCAATCATAGTAGTTACTCCTCTTCGCCATTTACCTGCTATCCTGCATCAGATTGCGCAGACAACTCTCCCGCAGGTGGCATATGGCCACAGCCAGCGCATCAGCTGCATCACTTGGCTGAGGCACTTCATCAAGTTCAAACAACATTTTGACCATTTCTTGTATCTGCTCTTTTGAGGAAGCCCCGTAATCTGCCACGTGTTGCTTTATCTGTCTCGGCGCATACTCATAAATTGGGATGTTATTTTGGGCAGCGGTCAATAAAACAATTGCCTGCGCTTTGCCAATAGCTAGGGCTGATTTGGCATTTTCACCGAAAAAAGGTGTTTCCACCGCCATAACATCAGGCACAAACTTGTGTATAACAGATGAAAAATTTGTGTGCAGAAAGAGCAATCGCTCCGACATGTCGGAGCGGGCATCACATTTGATAGAACCAAAATCGACCAGCGTCATTTCGTCTTGGGTGTCTTCAATAACTCCATAGCCTAAGACAATGGTGCCCGGGTCAACGCCTAAAATCCTCATCAAATGCCGCGCTTATTTCGACTGATATTTCTCCATTACTTCGTCGCTGATTTCTGCATTGTTATACACATTCTGAACATCATCCATTGCTTCTAACAAATCCAGCATGCGCAACACCTGAAAAGACGTATGCTCATCAAGGGCAACTGTCGTCTTGGATATTCTGGCAATCTCAGCGTTTTCCACCTCAATGCCGTCATTTTCCAATGCTTTTCGCACCAGTTCCAACTCTGCCGGATTGGTATAAATCTCAATAAAATCGCCAAGTGCATTAACGTCTTCGGCACCGGCATCAATTGCCTGCATCGTAAGGTCATCAATATTTTTGCCCTCGGCAGACACGCCGATAACACCACGCATCTCAAACATCCATGCAACCGAGCCGGACTCACCGAGGTTACCACCTGCACGGGTAAAAGCAGAACGCAACTCCTGCACAACACGATTGCGGTTATCGCTTACCACCTCAACTATGACCGCTGTGCCGCCGGGTCCATAACCTTCATAGGTTGCCTCAAACATTGTCTGCCCTTCCAATGAGCCCTCGCCCTTTTTGATAGCGCGTTCAATGTTGTCACCAGGCATACGGGCATCTTTGGCCTTTTGTATAGCAAGCCGTAAACGCGAATTACCATCGGGATTGCCGCCACCGGAACGGGCAGCAAAGATAATTTCACGCGTAAGCTTGGTGAAGAGCTGCCCGCGTTTGGCATCAGCTGCACCTTTTTGATGTTTAATAGTAGCCCATTTGGAATGTCCAGACATAGCCCTAACCCTCTTCCAGCAATGGAAGCCTCTCTACTCTAGTTTATGACTTATTTTAGCACGTTGAGGTCAAGAGTTGAATATTTCGATATGCTTCAGTGAAAAATAATATGTCAGTGCAGACCACATTAAACGAAGTACACAACGCTGTGTTAGAAACAAATCGTGTGGCATCATATGAATGCGTCTACAAAAACTGCTCCCTTTTCTCGCCGCAACGCACTAACTCTCTTTTGACAGATACCAAAATCTCGGCTATATTAACATTAAATATTAAAATAGCCGAAATAGAGGACATTAATTGTTTATAAAACGACATGCAGACGAAACAATTCAAGAACTCTCAAAAATGTTTGGAGCAGTACTCGTCACAGGCGCACGCCAAGTCGGCAAGACAACCCTTCTTCAAGAAGTTACCGCACATGCAAGTTACGTTACTTTAGACGATCCTGTTAAACGCATAAGCGCGATTGAGCAAAGCGGGACATTCTTTAAAGACGACCCTCCTCCAGTTTTTATAGATGAGATACAATACGCACCTAATCTATTCCCGCAAATTAAAATTATCTTGGATAAGGAGAAGAAGAAAGGTCAATTTTTCCTCTCCGGCTCGCAACAATTTGACATGATGAAAAACGTCAGTGAATCTTTGGCAGGGCGGCTTGGCATACTTAATTTACACGGGATTTCACTGCGAGAATTATACGGCGTGTCATTCAATGAATCATTTTTGCCAACGGATGGGTACTTCACAAGCCGCAAAAAATGCATGGTAGATATTCCATATGCAGATGTTTGGAACACAATACATCGTGGTAGTTTTCCCGAGTTATGTGCCAATGGCAGCTTTGACTGGCAAATGTATTTCGCCGCTTATGTCAAAACGTATATTGAGCGCGATGTCCGTGACTTGACACAGGTTGGAAACGAGATAAAGTTTTTACAGTTTATGGCGATTACAGCAAGCCACACAGGTCAACTTCTGAACGTAGCTTCTTTAGCGCGAGATATAGGCATAAGCCAAGCCACGGCGGAACGCTGGCTTTCAATTTTGGTAACATCAAATTTGGTATTTCTATTAAAACCTTATCACAACAACATCACAAAGCGAACAGTCAAAGCACCGAAACTATACTTCTTGGACACAGGGCTTGCAGCCTACCTAACCCGCTGGAATACCTCTGATGTTTTGAAAAATGGCGTAATGGCAGGAGCTTTTTTTGAAACTTTCGTAATCTGTGAAATCATTAAGAGTTATAGCAATAAGGGAATCCTTGATTTTCCTCTGTATTTTTACCGCGACAGAGATGGAAACGAAATTGATTTACTGATTGAAAACAATGGAACGCTTTATCCTATCGAAATAAAAAAACATGCTGACCCGACAAAATCCGACGTCGCAAAATTCTCCATACTCAGCAAAATTCCGAGCGTTAAAAGAGGTTCAGGCGGAGTAATTTGCTTATACGACAACCTAACAACACTTCAAGGCAACGATAAAGCTATCCCTATTACGCTGTTGTAACCCATAAGTTCAGACAACCCGCCATAAAAGCCCCGCTCAGCGAAAATCAGTCATTTGAGTGCCCCGTTACAAAAGCCACTGCATACTCACGGGAGTGCGACAAACTGACATGCATAACATCAATCCCCAACGCATCCGCTTTACTGCGCGCTGTGCCATAAAGCGTTAGAAGTGGCTTCCCATTGTCCGCAGAGGTTACCTCCATCTCATGTGGATTAAGCCCCGGGGCATCCAATGCCTTGATTACTGCTTCTTTGGCTGCAAAACGTGCCGCCAAAGAAGGTATCTTGTCCTTATACAAGGCTATTTCCTTAGCGGTAAAAACGCGCTTCAGAAATGCCTGCCTAAAACGCTGCAACGCATCTTCAATGCGGCTGATTTCAATTATGTCAACACCGATATGCTGCATAGGCTTGACTCCCTTACAAAAAGGCATGTGGTTCAGTTCCTGACATGGTACAATAAACCGAGTGCAAATAAAAGAAACCTATCTAAAAATATGCAAAAACCTATGACGCGACATTGTAGAATTATTGAACTTGTATAATAAAGCAAACCGAATGGTCATTGATAACAAACCGAGCCATATGAAACCGCTGTGCAATAGTGTATCCGAGGATGCCCGAATCGCCGCGCAACACGCACGCGGCAAGCTCACGTCGCTCGAAAGAATCAACCTTTTGCTTGACCCAAACACTTTCCAAGAGATTGCAGGTCTTGCTCATAACCACGCCACGAACGCTAATGCACCAGACACGGGGAATAATCCTCTTGCTGTCATCACAGGCTCAGGAAAGATAAACGGACGACCGGTGTTTCTATTTTCACAGGATTTCACCATCATCGGAGGCACCATATCAGAGGCAGAGGGACAAAAAATCGCGCATTTAATGGACCTGGCCTTGGAGTACGAAGCCCCAGTAATTGGCATATATGATTCCGGTGGGGCACGCATACAGGAAGGGGTGACCTCACTGGCAGGCGTGGGCGAAATTCTACTGCGTAATACCCGCTGCTCCGGTGCTATTCCGCAAATTGCGGTTGTGGTCGGACCAAGCGCCGGCGGCTCGGCTTACTCACCATCGCTTTGTGATTTTGTCTTCACAGTCAAAAACGTAACACAGATGTATATAACCGGTCCGGATGTAGTCAAGTCCGTAACAAGTGAAACTATCAGCCACCAAGAACTTGGGGGAGCAGAAATACACAGCCAAAAAAGCGGCGTGGCTCATTTCATTCATGACAGCGAAGAGGAGTGCTTCCGGCAGGTAAGACGCCTGCTAAGCTTCATTCCTCAAAGCTGCAACTCCAAGCCGCAGACTGTCAAAACAGATGATTCGCCCGACCGTTGCGACGAAACGCTGCAAACCATAGTTCCGGATGACCCGCGCAAGCCTTACGACATGAAAAAAATTATTTCTGCCGTTGTAGATAATGGCGCTCTCATGGAGGTCCAATCGCAATTTGCACGAAATATCATATGCGGGCTGGTGCGGTTGGCAGGCAATTCCGTCGGCATTGTGGCGCAACAACCGGCAATACTGGCCGGTGCCATTGATATCAATGCATCAGTAAAGGCAGCCCGTTTTGTGCGCTTCTGCGATGCGTTCAACATACCTCTTGTGAGTTTTGTTGACGTACCGGGCTTCATGCCGGGCGCCGAGCAGGAACACGGCGGAATTATACGCCACGGTGCCAAGCTGATATATGCCTATGCCGAAGCCACCATTCCTAAGCTGAGCGTTATTACACGCAAAGCCTACGGTGGTGCTTATATCGCCATGAGCTCGCAGCATTTACGCAGCGATATCAACTATGCGTGGCAAGGGGCTATAATCGCCGTCATGGGCGCCGAGGCAGCAGTCAACATTATTTTCCACAAAATGCTCGCTGAATCACCTACTCCAGAGGAAACGTGTCAAAAATTGGCGCGTGAGTACAGCATAAATTTCGGCAATACATTGCAGGCATCAAAGCATGGCTATATCGACGGCGTAATTGACCCGCGCCAAACGCGCCCTATGCTTATACATGCGATGGAAACACTGCACAACAAACAGCAAAAAGTGCCACAGAAAAAACATGGCAATATGCCGCTGTAAGACACGGGATGGTTCATCTTTTCTTGCTAAGGGACATCTCTCGCATAAAGAGCAAATCGTTGACGAGTGCTACCTTTCCTGAGATACTAACCCTTGGTTGATGTCAAAAGTGGCAGGAGTCAAAATGCATTTCGGAGGTGCCATGAGCGAACCTAAGACGTCAAAAGTTGCCGTCATTCTACTGGCTGCCGGCAAATCAGAGCGCATGGGGCAAAACAAACTATTGCTTCCTTTTGGCGGTCAATTGGTAATACAACACACCTTGGACAATTTAGTTGCCTCACGTGCGCAGGGCATCGTCGTAGTGTTGGGCTCAAAAGCATCTGAAATAAGTGAAGCTGTCAGCAAGCATAATGTTACCACCGTATTTAATCCCAATTATGCAAGCGGCATGAGTACATCCCTCGCCGCTGGGCTGAAAGCTATGAAAGACCCTGCCGAGTTTGTCATGGTAGCGTTAGGCGACCAACCCCTCATCAAACCGCAAACATATGATGCGCTTATCGCCACGGCACTGAGCACAGATAAGGGCATACTGGTACCGACATACTACGGAAAGCGCGGCAATCCAATCCTTGTATCCAGCAAGCACAAAGAGGAACTTTGCATGCAAAGCGGCGACATCGGCGGGCGGGAGTTATTGCGCACCTGTCCCGGCGACGTGTTGGAGGTGCCCGTGGAAGACGAGGGCATAATTATCAATATCAACACCAAAGCCGAATACGAGAAGCGACTGGCAACGATTAAATGAAGGATACTAGCTGGGATAATTCATGCGACGCTTGCAGAGAGATTGTTTGGTTTTTATGCTGAAGAGACTGCAATGAAAAATAAGATTCTACCGGTTTCAATTTTTGTAACAAGTATTATTGCCTTGCTGTACAACATTTTTAGATTTGGTTTTGGCTCAGATACAATTTACATAGTAAACTATATGCCTATCACACCTGACCATCATACTTTTGCTGTTTATTGCTTTATTTATTCGGGCAAGCAGTTATTTTTTACGTTTTTAGTGTGTCTAATTCCGATGCTAATAGGTGGCTTTATTGCGAAAAGGAAAGGGCTGCTAACATGGAAGTATGTCTTGACGCTACTTCTTGTCCCTATGTTGTTATCAAGAATTTACTTTTTCATTTTTGTTTCCCCTCGGCTTGGATGCTCATGGTAATATCTAAGACAAACGTCATCTTTGTCACATTGCCGCTTCGCCACCAGATAATCCGAATTGCACAATAGGATATCGTCATGTAAAACTCAATTTTGCATATTGCACACCATGTTATAATGCTTCTGTCGTGTCATTAGCGCCGATTCAAAATCTTTTGGAGACGCATATGAATGTTAGAATTCTTCTCTTAGGTTTTACCATTACACTTGCTGGTATTACGCTAGCATTATGGGAAGCATGCTTTCAGCTAAGTAAAATAGCCGCTGGAGTACATAATGGCGATTATGAATATAACATAGCTATAGTGTTATGTGGGATTTTCGGATTAATGGTAACACTTTTGGGACTCTTCTTGCCCAAAAAAACTCTCGAGACTAAAATATTTTGCTAACTATGGCTTTTGAAGACAAAAGTTAAGTCTTTCCGCCATTGAAATGTAAGGACGTCCCATTTATGCTATGATTACGGTAGATATTTTGTCTTGGAAAGGATACCATGGGTAAGACATTAGCTGAAAAGATACTAAGTCAAAAGCTTGGCCGTGATGTCAGTGCTGGTGAAATCGTGGTAAGCCCTGTGGATTTAGCATTCGCACAAGACACCACCGGCCCCCTCACTGTACGTGAGTTCCAAAGTAGCGGGTTTAATACACTGGCAGATAAGCGCCGAACCATGCTTTTTCTGGACCATGCCGCGCCTTCACCAAATGCACAGCTTTCGGCAGACCACGTGTTATTGCGCAACTTTGCACGCGACACCGGCTGCATCCTTTCGGATGTAGGTGCGGGTGTATGCCACCAAATCGTGGCCGAAAACATGGCGCGCCCCGGTGACGTGGTTGTAGGTGCCGATTCGCACACGGTAACAGCAGGTGCGCTTGGCGCATTTGCCACCGGCATGGGCTCATCCGACATCGCAGTGGCTTTTGCTTTGGGCAAAACATGGTTTCGCGTGCCAGAAACCATCCGCATTGAGGTAAAAAATAAGTTCTCCCCGTTTGTTACGGCAAAGGACCTTATTCTGCATATTATTGGTTTGATTGGTGCTGACGGCGCCACATACAAAGCACTTGAGTTCAGCGGAAAAGCAATCGAAAATATGTCCATGGCCGGACGACTAACAATCGCCAACATGGCAGTTGAAGCAGGGGCAAAGGTTGGGCTGTTCGCCTCAGACTTAACAACCGAAAAAATGCTGCGCGAAATGGGACGCCTTGAGCAGTACCGCTCCATCTCAGCGGATAAGGATGCCGTTTACGAAAAGACCATTGAAATTGACGCGGCTACGCTTGAGCCCACGGTTTCCCGTCCACACACAGTAGATAACATCGTTTTGTCCAATAGTCTCAGCGGGGTACGTATCCATCAGGTATTCCTTGGCACATGCACCAATGGGCGCCTTGAAGACTTCGCCTTGGCTGCCAGTATACTGCGCAACAAGAAAATACATCCGGACACACGGCTTGTAGTGGCTCCCTCTTCCAAACGCGTCTTGTTGCAGGCTATGGATGCGGGCTACATACGCATATTCGTTGAAGCCGGCGGCACAATCATACCGCCGGGTTGCGGCGCCTGTCTCGGTCTGCACCAAGGAGTATTAGGCGATGGGGAAGCTTGTCTTTCCACGGCCAACCGCAACTTCAGGGGACGTATGGGCAATCCAAACTCTTTCATCTATTTGGCCAGCCCGGCTACAGCCGCAGCTACGGCTCTTACCGGCGTGGTCACTGACCCCAGGGAGGTTCGTTAATATGTTAAAAGGCAACGCTTTTAAGTTTGGCGATGACATTTCCACAGACCTTATCGTCCCTGGTAGGCTGGCGCACCTACGCTCTAATCTGCCTGAGTTGGCAAAACACGTACTGGAGGATGCCGACCCCACCTTTGCATCCCGCGTAAAAGCAGGCGACTTCGTCGTAGGCGGTAATAATTTCGGTCTGGGTTCGTCACGCGAGCACGCACCATTGGTCATAAAGATGGCCGGTGTAAGTGCCGTATTGGCTAAGAGTGTAGCGCGTATATTTTTCCGCAACGCCATTAACCGCGGCTTGCCGGTGTTAATCTGCGACACGGATAAGATTAACGACGGCGACGAATTGGAAGTTGATATAGCCACCGGTACTGTGCGCGATATCACCAATGGCACAATACTCACTTTCAAACCCATTCCGGATGCCATGCTGGCTATTTTGGAGGAAGGCGGACTAATTCCCTATATCCAAAAATTCGGGGATTTCAAACTGGACTGATCCCTGTTGTTAGGCATCATTCAATTTCATGCCTCTCCAAACGTGGAGAGGCAACCTATTTTATTCGGGCTTATTACAACTTGATGTTTATCATAGAATCAGCAGCAAAAATTTAAAGGAGCAAGTCATAAAACCGATGGAATCTCACAATATAACACTCATCCCAGGCGACGGCATCGGTCCCGAATTGACAGACGCCACGCGCCGCGTGCTGGAGGCAACCGGAGTCAAATTCAACTGGGATATCGTACACGCGGGAACAGATGTAATGGCCGAGTACGGCACGCCGCTTCCACAACATGTGCTTGATTCAATTCGCAAAAACAAGGTGGCGCTCAAAGGTCCGATAACCACCCCTGTCGGCTCAGGCTTTCGCAGCGTCAATGTAGCATTACGCAAGGAGTTGGAACTCTACTGCTGCCTGCGCCCATGTAAAAGCTATGCCGGCACACCCACGCTGTATAACGATGTGGATATTGTCGTTGTGCGTGAAAACATGGAGGATCTCTACGCCGGCATTGAGTTTGAGAAAGGCAGTGCCGACGCCGGCAGACTTATTTCCTTCCTTGGCGAGTTGGGAGCAAATGTGCGCCCTGACTCAGGCATCAGCATCAAGCCGTTATCCGAGTTCGGCTGCCGCCGTATTGTACGCTTCGCTTTTGAGTACGCCCGTGCAAACAAGCGCAGGAAGGTTACCGCCGTTCATAAGGCTAACATCATGAAATTCTCAGACGGGCTCTTTTTGGCAATCTCGCGCGAGCTTGCACAGTCATATCATGAAATTGAGTTTGAGGATCGCATCGTAGACAACATGACAATGCAGCTGGTGAAAAAGCCGCAGCAGTTTGACGTGCTGGTCTGCCCCAACCTCTATGGCGACATCATCTCGGACCTGTGCGCAGGTTTGGTTGGCGGGCTTGGCGTGGCACCGGGTGCCAATCTCGGAGACGGCATAGCTTTGTTTGAGCCAACTCATGGCAGTGCACCCAAGTACAAAGGCATGAATAAGGCCAATCCTATGGCTATGATGCTCTCAGGGGTGCTTATGCTGCGTCATATCAACGAAACTGCCGCCGCTGACAAGGTGGAAAAGGCTATTGCCGCAGTCATCGCAGATGGGCAAAATGTCACATACGACCTCAAGCGTGATGGCGAACAGTGCAATGCAATAGGCACGGCACAGGTAGCCGATGCCATCATTGATGTGATGCACAAAATGCCCTAGCCGGCACACAGCACCGGTTTTCACAGAGGAGGACTTATATGAAAGAGACTAAAATCAGCGTAATAGGTGCCGGCAATGTCGGTGCCAGCCTGGGACAGCGCCTTATTGAGAAGGACTTCGCTGATGTGGTGCTGCTTGATATTGTGGAAGGGCTACCACAAGGCAAAGCTCTGGATATACTGCAATCCGGCGCGGTAATCGGCTTTCGCCACCAAATAAGCGGCTCTAACGATTATGCCGATACCGCAGGCTCTGATGTGGTGGTTATCACGTCCGGTGCTGCGCGCAAGCCCGGCATGACGCGCGACGACCTGATCAAAATTAACACCGGCATCGTATCCGGTGTGGTAAAAGAAGTCGTTAGGTATTCCCCTGGCTGTGTCATCATTGTAGTGGCAAACCCTGTGGATGCCATGACATGGGTGGCATATAAGACGTCCGGCTTCCCGCGCAAGCGCGTGCTCGGTCTCTCCGGTGTTCTTGATGGTGCCAGACTGGCAGCTTTCATTGCGCTGGAAACAAACAAACCTGTCACCGACGTTTCCTGTTACGCGATGGGCGAACACGGCACCAATATGGTTATTTTCCCGCGTCTGTCCAAAGTAGGCGGCACACCTATCACCGAGTTACTGCCACGGGAAAAAGTTGATGCGCTGGTACAAAGAGCCGTCAACGGAGGGGCTGAAATTGTCGGGCTACTAAAAACTTCCAGCGCTTTTTACGCACCATCCGCAGCCGTTGCGTATATGGTCGAGGCTATTGTTAAAGACACCCACGAGACGCTGTCATGCGCCTCCGTACTTTCCGGAGAGTATCACCTATGTGACGTGGTTATCGGCGTGCCTGTAAAACTCGGCAGAGGTGGCATCCAAGACGTCCTGGAACTTGAGTTAACACCTGACGAACTTCAAACATTAGCAGCTTCAGCTGAAGCAGTCAGAAAGCAAATAGCATCCATACCTGATTTGTCATGAGTTCACACAAACAGCTCCCCTCAGCAAAAAGCGCCCATGGCAAAATACTTCCGGTGTGTTATACTGTGGCGTTTGTATGCGGGTAATAGCAATAATCATCACTGTTTTATGCTCATCAGCTAGTCGTTTGAACCCGTTGTCTGAGTTTGCAAAGAGAGAGATATGCCGGTAAAAATCGTTACCAACAGTACCGCTGACATACCCAAGGAACTGGCGGAAGAACTGGATATCACAGTTGTTTCCGAGTACGTCATATTTAACAACGAGTGTTATAGGGATCGCATCGATATCAGCGAAGACGAATTCTATGACAAACTGGTTCACGAAAACATACAAGCCACCACGTCACAACCCACGCCACAGGATTTCCTCGAGGTGTACGACAGGTTGGGCAAGGAAGCCGACGGCATCATATCCATACATATCAGCACAAATTTATCCGGCACATGCAAGTCTGCTGAGCACGCTAAAAAGCACACCACCACCAAATGTCCCATTGAAATAATTGACTCCCAAACAATCTCTTTGGCTTTGGGAATGGCCGTCATAAATGCGGCCAAAATGGCTAAGGCAGGAATGGGATTTCAGGAGATTGTGCATGCGGTGAATGCGATGTTGCCACGCATCCATGTGCTCATTATGTTTGACACACTGGAATATCTGGCCCGCGGAGGGCGCATCGGCAAAGCCAAATCGCTTGTCGGCTCCCTGCTTAACATCAAACCATTGCTGACCATCAAAGGCGGCATATTTGCACCGGTACAGCAGGTACACAGCAAAAGCAAAGCCAAGAAAAAACTGCTGGAATTTGCCACCGGTTTCCGGGATATTGAGGATATATACGCCGTATACAGCACCGACCGCACCGAGGCCGTCGAACTAATCCAGAAAATAACGCATTTCCCCACAGAGCGCATAGTACTCTCGCGTTTGGGTCCCGTAATCGGCACACATGCAGGACCGGGGCTGTTGGCAATTGCCGTGAGAACAAGCGGCTAAGCATATCGGCGCACCCACCCATAATTAGCACAACCACTTTACCTTTTTGGCAGTTGCCTCTTCTATTGCATCCCACTATACTCATAAACATGTCAAAGTTTGAAATAACCTCGGGGTTTGATCTCACCGGAGATCAACCGCAGGCTGTGGAACGCTTGGTAGAAGGCATCAACTCCGGCTTTCCTCATCAGACACTGCTTGGTGTTACCGGCTCAGGCAAGACTTTCACCATGGCCAATGTTATCGCCCGCTTAGGCCGTCCGGCACTGGTGATGAGCCACAACAAAACCCTGGCGGCACAGCTTTATGCGGAATTCAAGGAATTTTTCCACAAGAATGCTGTGGAGTATTTCGTCAGTTACTATGACTATTATCAGCCGGAAGCATATGTGCCGTCCAAAGACATGTACATTGAAAAAGATGCCGATATCAACGAGGAAATAGATAAGCTGCGGCATGCCGCCACCAAGGCGCTGCTTGAGCGGCGCGATGTGATTATTGTGGCATCTGTATCCTGTATCTATGGTCTTGGCGAGCCGGAAGAATACCGCAACTTCATATTCAGTCTGCAAAAAGGCAACGAGTATGCACGACGCGACGTGCTGAAGCAGCTTGTCGACATGCAATACGAACGCAACGATATGGAGTTGACCCGCGGCAAATTTCGCGTACGCGGTGACACGCTGGAAATACAACCGGCCTATGAAGAAACGGGGATGAAACTTGAGTTCTTCGGTAATACACTGGAACGGATCACTTCATTTGACACACTTACCGGTGAAATCCTGTCAGAGACGGACTCCGCCAGTATTTTCCCCGCCAAACACTTTGTCACCTCGCATGATAAGTTACAGAAGGCTATTACCGGCATACGTGATGAGCTCACGCAGCGAATGGCAGTGTTGAAAGAAGAGGGCAAATTGCTGGAAGCCGCAAGGCTTGAGGCACGCACCAACTACGATTTGGAAATGCTTCAAGAAGCGGGCTACTGTTCCGGGATTGAAAACTATTCAAGACATCTGGCAGGGCGCCAAGCAGGGAGTTCCCCATGGACACTCCTGGACTATTTCCCCAAGGATTTTATCACAATCATTGATGAGTCGCATATGAGCATACCGCAGATTCGCGGCATGTATCGCGGAGATCTTGAGCGTAAACGGACACTGGTTAATTTCGGCTTCCGCCTGCCGTCGGCTATGGATAACCGCCCTCTTTCATTTGACGAGTTCAAGCAGCGCATGAACCAGACCGTATACATTTCGGCGACTCCGGCAGAATATGAACTGACTGTCAGCAGCCAAGTTGTAGAACAACTGGTACGTCCCACCGGTCTGCTGGAGCCCACAATTGAAATCAAACCCACAACGGGGCAGATCGACGACCTATTCGACGAAATCAAGAAGTGTACGGATAACGGAATGCGCTGTTTGGTGACCACTCTCACCAAAAAACTGGCGGAAAAACTGGCGGACTACCTGGCGGAGATGGGTGTCAAAACACACTATCTGCACTCGGAAATGGATACTTTCGAGAGGGTTGAGGTTCTGCGCGACCTGCGGCTGGGAGTGTATGACGTTGTGGTAGGCATCAACCTTTTGCGTGAGGGTCTTGATCTTCCTGAGGTAAGCTTGGTTGCCATACTTGATGCCGATAAAGAGGGCTATCTGCGCTCGGAACATGCGCTCATTCAGACCATGGGGCGCGCAGCACGCCACGTGGAAGGACGCGTCATTATGTACGCCGACAGCGTTACCGGCAGCATGCAGCGTGCAATAAACGAAATCAATCGCCGTCGTGCCATACAGGAAAAATATAACCGCCAACACAATATCACACCACAGGGCATCCAAAAGGCCATAAAAGACATCACGGAGCGCGTGAAAGCCTCTGCGATAGCATCCGAGGCGCCTCTACAGTATGCCGCCATAACACAGATGCCGCATGCAGAAAAGGCCAAGCTGGTGGATGCCATGGAAAAACAGATGAAGCAGGCTGCTAAAAACCTTGATTTTGAGAAAGCCGCACTGCTGCGCGACCGAATAATTGAATTGCGGCGCGACCTAATAGGAGAACAACCGTCGCAGGCAAAAAAATGATGGAAGACCTGCAAAAATGTCGACTTTTCCAAAGTATGATTTTAGATTAGTCGGAGTTTTTGTGTATCGTTCCTAACAGTTAAACCTCCAACAGCGAAGTCGTTCGTGCTATTTATTGCTTTGTTAGGCACTGTCATGCAAACAATACTTGCCAACCGAACTCTTTCGCTGTAAACTCTTCGGCAAAACAATTGGCGCTTGTGATTACTTGAATGAAATAGGTGTAATACATGTCAGTAAAAATCATCACCGATAGTACTTCTGACATCCCCGCAGAATTGGCGGAAGAACTGGACATTACCATCATTCCGCAGTATGTCATTTTCGGTAATAAGTGCTACAAGGACCGCGTGGATATCTTTGAGGATGAGTTTTACGACAAGCTGACCCGCGAGCATATTCAATCGACAACATCCCAACCCACTGTGCAGGATTTTCTGGACGTATATAACGAACAGGGAAAAATCTCCGACGGCATCGTTTCCATCCATATCAGCACAGGTATGTCAGGCACCATCAACTCCGCAGATCAAGCCAAAAAACTCACCACTGCCGAATGCCCCATTGAAATAATTGACTCAAAAAAAATCTCCATGGCGCTGGGTGTAGCCGTTATCGCCGCCGCCAGACTGGCTAAAGCAGGCAAAGGTTTTCAGGAGATTGTGCATGCAGTGCATGCCATGCTTCCCTGCATACACGAACTCGTCATGTTTGATACACTGGAATTTTTAGCACGCGGAGGGCGTATAGGAAAGGCTCGTTCGCTTGTCGGCTCACTATTGGATATCAAACCGATTTTAACCCTAAGAGACGGCGAGTTCGCACCTGTGTTTCAGGTACGCAGCAAAGACCGTGCCAAGAAAAAGCTACTTGAATTTGTCGCCGGCTTCAAAAACATTGAGGATATTTGCGGATTACACAGCACAAATCCCCAGGAAATCGCCGAACTGCTCAAGCAAATTCCGGATTTTCCGCCGGAGCGCATGGTACTGGCACGCATGGGACCGGTCATAGGGACACATACAGGTCCCGGCGTCCTTGCTATAGTGCTCAGAACAAGCAGCTAGGTCACGACCTCACGTTACAGATAAGAACAACTCCGCACCATATGATTAAGACAGTCAATGGTATTTTGGATTTCCAATATCAATCGAAACAGCTGGAGCAACGACAAAATAGCTATGAGAAGAAATAGAGCAACCTATAATCCAATCCTGACGGATTTTGTTCTTTCTACAGCAATTTATATTGGTGCTCCAGTTCTCTTATTTCTTACTAAAGCCATAGAAATTAATGTAAATAGGATTTTCATCTTTTGTGTTTTCATTGTTTTATACATAGTATTCATTTTTACTCGATTTACATCAGGTATCCGCGCAATTTTGGACTTAATTACTGACAAAGTTGTTACAGAAAAATTGACCTATTGTAGTACTTTTCAAGCAGAATCTGGAATAGGAGTGCTAAACAGAAGCAAAGAAACAAGAACAGAAACTACGAGGGTAAACGAATCATATGTTTTGCGTATAATATTTGCCAACAATAAGGGAAAAAGATTTTTTACGACGGTATTTCTTCACAATATGGAACAAGGAAAGTCATACGATGTAACATATGGCAAATTTTCAAAAATACTACTGTCAGTGGTGGACAAGAATGGTAAAGAACTGTTACAAGGTGATGAATAAGTTGTTTGCAGTATGATAGTTTACATCCGCATGGGATGCCAGAAGCCCAGTGGCTCAATGATTTTCAGTCGGCCGGTGGAGGAAAACCAATAGTTACAAGGACACCTTTTTAAAGCAAATCTTACGTTTAGATGGAATGAGGAATGATGCGGATACTCATTTTGTGGATGGTCATATTAGTATTAAAATGAGATATGCTGAAATAATTGAAACACTCTTCAAAAAGTTCCCCTTTTTGGAGCAGAGATATCTAGAAGAAGGTGAATACATTCTTGGATTACCTCACCCAATATTTTCAATTGTTTTTGTACCATATATAAGAGAAACTGTTAACAATAATGATGTTTGGGCAATTGAGTGTGTTTGCGAATTTTTTGAAGAGATGGCAAATAGCATAGATGAAATGGTAAGAGAACTGTTAATGGCCTCTGTTTTAGAAAATATTTTGCCTGAGAGAACCTTGATAAAAACACTAAAAAAACACTTGAAAGTTATGACCATGAAATTATTACTATCTATGGAAAAAGCTTGCGGCTGGGATCCAAGTTAACAAAAATAGTAGCCACGAGGCACTTTCGGCGTATCCATTTTATCTCTGTGAAGTAGGGCAAAATGGTTAAATTTTCATATGTAGATAATTCAAATACTTATCGCGGCGAGTTGTTGTATATCGCAAATGAGGGCACACTTTTCTTTGCGCCATTTTCCCCACAAGCTAATTATTCTGTCATGATTGCAGGAGCATATTTAAGCTTGGACGTGGATTTAAGGAGTGGAGAGGCGAAACATATCTCAGGCTATAACTCGAAACATCTGTGGAGAAACATGGCATTGCAAAAGCCGCATGCAACAAGGGGTAAATTGTTTGTTCTTTTTGACAGCCAAGCTATAGTTGGAGCAGGCGAGTACTATTCGACAGGCTGGGCAACATATTTTGATAAAATCAACAACACTATCTGTATTGGT
>Ga0082212_10003540_pt1 | contig 22073 bp, 35 predicted proteins | sample TergutNt197P3_FD_71548 | JGI IMG/M metagenome (GOLD analysis project Ga0082212, IMG submission 71548) | Neocapritermes taracua P3 segment gut microbial communities from Petit-Saut dam, French Guiana - Nt197 P3 | ecosystem: Host-associated > Arthropoda: Insects > Digestive system > Gut ...
CAAGCGCCTTTGTGGGATTTTCTCTCCGCCAAAGTTTTTTGTGCCCGTAAAATGCTTTGCATTTTCCTCATCGGGCACAAAAAACCTTCGTTTACAGCCGGGACGTTAAGCGACATGCCACTTGAAAAATATTATCAATATGGTGTAAAATAATGACATGAAAATAAGAAAAAGGATTATTGCAGATTCAATATTTGGAATATTATTAGGTTTATCAATTATTTCTTTGTTTTTCGTTCATTTTATCCAAAATAATTTATTAGAAACACTCAAGAATAAATTAATTGCATTTTTATTATTTTTCAAAGAAAATTATATCTCCCTTATTATTAGTATAGTTCTAAGTATATTTGTTGTTTTTATATTAACAAAAATAAGAAAAAGCAAAAGCACAATAGTTTTTTTCCCAAAAATAGAGATTGTAAATATTTTTATTCCATTAACAATATTGATGACATTAATAATAATTCAGCAACAACATTTTTATCCATTGTTACTTTTAATGCCAATAATATTTACCATTTTAATACTACAAGGTTTAACGGAATATTATAAAATCACTGAAGAAACATTACATGTGTATAAAGGATTGTTTAGCAGAATAAAGGTAAAAATAAATATTCATGAAATAATATCAATAGGGACTAGAATTGATAATTCAGGTGAAGGAATAGAAAAGTTTATTAGAATAACATATACCGACAATAATTATATAGAATTACCTGAGGGTATAGAAAATCGTGATAATTTCATAAAAAAAATATTAAGTATAAATAGTAATATATCCATAAATGTATATGATAAAATAAAGGTACATAAGGGACAAATTATAGTCGGTGAAAATATTTATAACAAATTATTGAATGAAGAAAAACCAAAAATAATATGGAAGGTAATAATGGGATTATTCTTAATATTTTTATATTCTGTTGATATATATATGATAATAAAGCTAATAATTAGAAAATGGCACGTCGCTTAACAAACGGTTAGCGCTTCGCCGCCTTACGGCGGCTCGGGTTCCGCAAAACACCAGCCGGGCTATTCGCCCTTTGTGGTGTTTTGCTCCACCACATTTTGCCAGCCCTGGTCTTGCTACGCAAGCCCTTATTCGGGCCGGCAAAACGTCGCCAACCTAGAACGTTATGCGACATATGGGTAAAAATAATCATAAATATTTTGAAAATGACTTGACAAAAATCGTAAATTACTATAATATGAAATAATAATTTGTAGTTTCAATATAGGAGTAAAATTTCAAGATTTTAGATATTGGCTTATTATTTTATTTCTACCTAATTAAAAGGAGTAGTGAAATGAAAAAAATTAGTTTAATTTTTATATTTTGTTTTTTTGTATATAATATTTATGCACAGAGGTCTACACCTGCTCTTGAATGGGGTGGGCGAGGATCGGTTGAGTACTGGGGAGAACAGGAAGCAGTCGTTAGAATCGGAAATAATTTTTATACATATTTATTGTATAACAGCAGAGGTGATAGAGCACAAATAACAAGTATTGTTTTTAATTGGTTTTCACGGCAAAATAGTGGTTACATAATTGATTATTCGAATGTAGCAACATTTTACCCAAATGATGAACTTGCTGTAGATGTAATACGAGCAATGGTTCAGTATAATAGTGATATTAGTTTTACATTAATAGAAGAAGATTCTAATACAAAGCGCCTAACAATAAACTTTCGTTCTAATAATGGAAAGTACTATACTACCGTTTTTTATTTTTATAGAATTATTGGTGGATAAACAATAATTAGCAAATGGATATGTTATGGGTGAAATAACAAATAAAAATCAAAAAACAGTAAGGAAAAATGGAAAACTCTAGTGTTTTTGGGTTACACCCATCTGAAAAATTACAGAAAATATTTTTAGCAAGACCTTTTCAGATTCAAGAACCAGAAAAAGCAAAATTTATTTTTCTGGGGTTTGATGCAAATCTTGATTTAGAAATTGAAAAAAATGATTATTTTTTCAATATTATGTTACAATATCTAAACGATGGAGTTGAATATTGGAAACGTAATAATTACCATACGCCAATGTTAAATCCTGAATATAAAGGTGCTGGAAAAAGATACCATAACAGATTTGTAAAACTTGGATTTTCAAAAGATAATGCAGAAGACATTTGCTTTATTGAATTATTAAAATATTGTACTTATGGAAATTCATGTAATGACAGATCGCTATATATGGAAATATTACATAGCAAAAACAATAACGATCATTTGGAAAGAATTAAAAATATTGTTGGATTGAAAAATATTATATGTATACCCAAGGGTGTAAAAACATTAATTGACAAAGAAAATCTTTTTGATACAAATAAAGAGAAAATATATATACATACTCATTTATCTCGTATTTCGAACATGGATTTATTTAATATGAAATTAAAATTGAAAAAATATTTATAAAAATACATTATAATAGATATACCCATACGTCGCATAACAGGACTGTTTACGCAGCGCTCCTTTCAGTCGCTTGGGGCTCCGTTCGCCTAGGTCGGTCGGCCTAGAACCTCGCTCCCACGGCTTACTCCGCCCAGATTTTGGCCGCCTGCAAAAACAAAGACGGGGTAAGAATTAGGTAGTATGTCTTTGTTTTTGCTTGTTCCGGCGGCCAAAACCTCGTAAACAGCCGGGTCGTTATGCGTCATTGTACCTAAATTATATAATTATTTTATTTCAAAAATAAATTGACAAAATATTATTATTTATGTTAATGTAATATCATAAGTTTATGAATTCAAAAAAATTAATATTTGAATTGCTATTTAAATCAATAATTTCAAGTAGTATATTTGCAATATTATTCATTCTAGTATCTTTATTATTGACAATTGTTTCTGATGGCTATCAATTTTTTATTATAATTCCATTGAGCATATTTATTGGGATTTTGCTTTCAAGTATTTCAAAAAACAAAATCACAACAATTTCTACAGTTTTTTTAGTAATAATATTTACAATAATTGGAAGTATCGCAATATATATAATTATTCAATTAATAATGAATTATATAAAACCAATAGATGATTATATTTTATTGTTATATAAAGATAAAACATTTTATAATTTCATTAGAAACCTTATTGCAAAAATATTGTTTGTTGGATTTACATTAATTATATATGTTATTACATTATTATTACATTATGCCTCAAAACCAAAATAAATATTTTAATTAAGAAAATAAGGAATTCTTAAGAAATTCTTGTAGAATATGGTACAACGACGCATAACAGGTCTGTTAGCGCTCTGTTACCTGGGTTTCTCTCCCCAAACTAATCATAATTATACCCCCTTTTTTAGTTTTGTCAACCCTTTTTTCAAAAAAAATTAAAATATTTGCTGGCTTATTAGCTTAATTTTAGCCTGCAAGAATAGGCTAAAAAACTGTAAAAAAGTGTGCCTTTTATGTGCCTCATAGCCCAATGGCGGCTTTCCGGGATTCTCTTGCTTCTTCCAAGCTTATTACCTGCCCTGGGTGTGTATACCTTATATTAGACTGTCTTGATATATGCCCCGCCTGTGCCATGGTCATTATTTGGGACATACCGTTATACTGCCCTACTGTAACAAAAGTATGCCGCAAACTATGGAAAGATAAAAACCTGGCTTTTTGTTCTTCTTTTGTTATTTCGATCAATTCCAGAGACTTTATAAATATATTTCTAAAATACCCGCAGCATACAGGCTTCCCTTTTGCTTTTTTATTACGATTTTTAAATATATAACCTGTGCCTTTACCGATACAGTCTTTTATCCCATCAGGTACAGGAATAATCCTTTTTGAGTTACACTTTGGAGCTTTTTCGCCGTCAAGGTCTACAAAATTATGCCGGATAAAAATTTGCCCTCCTGTAATATCCTCATACTTTAATCCCCGGATTTCTCCCATGCGCATACCACATAATCCTAAAAATATGGCAATCCTGGAATCCCTGTCTTTTAACATTAAAATAAGTTTCTTAATCTCATCCGGCCTTAAAATTCCTTTTTCCTGATATTGAAAAATCGGGGCTTCAACTAATTTTGTAATGTCGTTTTTTAATTCCTGCCGCCCGACTGCTTCATGAATTGCTACTTTTATTGTTTGTAAAGCTTTGTCTATCTGTTGGTTAGATATGCCTTTATTCTTTAATGGGTCTTTTTCTGTTGGATCATTTTCAGATAGCCAGAGCATCCAGTCTTCTATTTGTCCTACTGTTAACTCTACCAGCGGTAGTTTAATAAACAGAGGGTATGTATTAATATACTGTTTAATTAGCCTTTGCCTATTTTGAATATGTGCAGCAGATAAAGGGGCTTGTTTTAATTTTTCACATTTTTTTATATACCGTGATCCATTTTCCCAAAAATCTGTTAGATACTGGGCAACTGTTTTCTTTGTGGGGCTATAACTTAACGTTTCAAGTATTTTCCTTGCTTCTTCATCTGCCGTCCACTCCCTGCCCTTCTTGCCTATAACTAATATTCCAGTACTCCGTACTAGTGTATATCTCTGTTCCCCATAACTCCAAAACCGCACATACCAGACTTTGCCTTGTTTGCATTTTTTCTTGTAAAGGCTATAGGGGCGATGGATCATAAAAACCTCCATCCCCTCCCAAAGTGAAAATATAATGTTATATAAAATTATTTGTCAAGTAATTTTTGTCTGATTGGATTAATATATTATGTAAAATTATGCTAATACGCTTGCTGGGAAAGAATCACACCAAAAATAAATCTTCCATCTTTTTTAACTATGCGATATTTCCATATTTCCGGGATAAATTTATCTTTGCAGCCTAACCGCCAAGATTCAAAAATAGATATTTCTTTTTTGAAATTAAACACACAATTAAAGCTTTTAGAAACATATTCTTGGATAGCTTCAAGAGTATATTCTTCTTGGATAACCTGTAATTCCACAAATTATTTTTTAATCAGCATTTTTAAAAATATCTTTCCAACAATCCACAATAGAACTAGCCCTGCCAAAACAGAAAACAGCCAGATAAAAGTATTGCGCTGTTTTTCTGTTTTCTCTCGTTTAGTCCTTTCTTTCTGTAGCTCTGCTTCCTTCTTCGCCATCGCTTCCGATTGGCTGGCTTCGTACTTGTTGAATGATGTCTGCAATGTCGTGTATCGTTCTTGCCCCGCTTGCAATTGACTGTTCAAGGCTTGCGCTTCGTTCTTCAATCCTTGTGCCTGTAATTGCCAACTCTGTCTGTCCTGCTCTAATCTCTGAGTCAATTTCTCGATATTCTGTAGCTGGGTTTCCGTTATAAGGTACTGCTGTTCGGCAGCCAGAGGCAGCGCAAGCGAAAACAGCAATACAAATAATAGTGATAAGCGTCTGCACATTATTCCCCCTTATATAGCGGTTATATAACCAAGTATCGATTCATTTATTGGTCTCACCTTCCAATAAGCGCCTTTACCTTGATTAAGACCGTCCTGCTCAAAAACTTCGATGTGCCCTTCACCGACTTGCATGAGTATTGCAACATGCCCCCACGGGTTTTTATTTGCCGCTCCCCAAATCACAATATCGCCAGCCTGCGGTGATTCGGTTTTTGCCCTTACACGCAACCGGTTGGCTATAGCACCGGTAACGTTATTGATAAGGTCTTTAGCACCGCCGGACGGTGTGGTATTCGGCTGTTGCGGCCTGTTTAATCCACACACCTTTTGCCAATAAAAACGTGCAAGGTCTACACATTGTGCGCCATACATATTGTCAAAATCAACTTCGACCCCTTCGTACTCTTCTGCAAATTCTTTGTAATTCATTGTAATTTCCCCCCCGTATCTGTTTTTGCTGCTGTTGCATTTCCCTGGACACTTGCAGCGCCCGAAAAACTAGCATTTGCCTGAATTGTGTTATTTTGTGTTATTTTTAATTCAGCTTTTTCAATCAATTTTCCTAAAGCATCAATAAGTACATTTCCGCCTAGATACAATACAGATATAACTCCCCATACAATTATCAATGGCAAAAACCAGGCATGATCCCCGTTAATTAAAAGCAATGTGTAAGTTATGTATGTTGTTACAATCCATGCCCAAAACTGTCGGCAGGTTAGTTTAATAAAAAAATGATGCCAAGAAAACTTCTTTTTATTTTCAGCGTTCATTTATACCCCTTTGATTGATCCTTTACGTCTGTTTTTATTTCTTTAATATCTTCTTGTAAGTGCTTTAATGATGTTGTTGTCTCTACAAGAACCGTACTCATTTTATCCATCTTTTCAGCCAACATAATTGTATTTGCTGATCCTTGTTCATCTAATTCACGCACTTTTTTACCTATCCCATTTATGTCTTTTTTGTTTTCGTCTATGTCAAACTGCATTTTTGAATGTTTTTTTATGAATATGGTATAACTAGTGATAAGGGAAAGTAAAAAAGAAATTACAGGAATGGTAAAAATACCGGCATTGTTTTCTGTCATTTAAAAACCCCCGCTATTTCCCCGGCAAATTGCCGCAGTAAATCCCGCTCCGCTGCGCTTTCAGTTTTAGATTCCAGTGATCGGCATACATCCAAAACTTTACGCAAAAACGGTGCTAAAGCCTCTTTTAGCCTTAATTCGTTGTCAGGTGTCGGCGCTTTAGAATACAGGTCTTTTTCTTCGCTATATTCGTTAAATAGTTTTTTTGCTTCCTGCACCTGATCATAAAATAAGTTCATAATTCAAGGTAACAAAATAGAAATATTAAACAATATTTACAAACGACCTATTTTTTCGCCTCCATGTGGGGCATTTAGTTTTTTAGCCAGATCATCATATTGCTTCTGGTATTCAGGCACTTTTTTTCTTAGTTCCATGTCTGGAGACATTTTGGCCTTGTTTATGTAGTAATTGGCATGTCCAAGTTCCTGCCTGGACATTTCCAACATGGTTGTATCGTTGGATTTCTGGTATTCAGCGTATTTTTCTTCGGCACTGCGGAGTTCGTCTGCAATATCATCTACCCACCCCGATCTTTCCATTCCATCATGATGTTCCATTTTGTAATGAGATAAGGCGGAATAAATAGCAGATATGTCTGCCAATACCCGTATACTTTGTGGCGTGAGCTGTTCAGGAATTTTACCAAGTTCTTCGATAAACTCTTTTTCTATGTGTTTGATTATTTTGTCCATTATTTATACCCCTTTTTATTCATGATTTTTTTCCATTTTTTGTGAAGTTTTCTGTCCGCCTCTTGTAAAGCTATAGGATTATCGCCGTGAGCTCTATTATGAGCGATCTCTCTAAGTGTGCGTTCTTGATCCTTGTACAAATCACATTCAATTATTTCTGTAAGCGTGTGATTTTCAATCCCAGTTTCCGCAAACAACTTTTTATTTAAATCAGTCAGGTTTTCAATAATTGACTTTAAGAATTTTTCCCATTCGATAAAATGCGCTGGATAGCTTCGAGCTATATAAGCCGTTGATGTTGAATCGTCCATGGGCATAAATCGGTACATATCCCAAACTTTCTTTTTGAGATATAAAAGTTTTTTGTAGTAATCAATCGAATATGTTTCATAGTATCTTTTATGCCCGTCATAAGCCCACTGTTGACAAAGACTCATTGCATCTTTACATGATCTGATTAGCTGGTTTAGAAGTTTTACAACTTCGTTATATAAATCTTGCATAATTACTCCTATACAAAAAATATTTTCTAAACAATATCCAAGAATTAACTTCGTAAAATGTCAGAGTTAAATGCAAATTCTGTTCAAAAATGACCAAATTCTGCAATTAACTCTACAAATTTCGCCTACTTCCCGGACTTTAAAAGTTCGATAATCTGCCCTAGCTGTTCGCTTTGTTTTTGCGCCTGTTCGTTTCTAATCTTGTTTGTCTGCAAAATCTCGATGTTTACTTCAAGGTTTAGAACAGTTGCAATAAATGTAGCTAGGGCAAGATTGTCGTTCACGGAATGGGAACGATCCCCTCCCTAACCTGGAAGGTCGGCAAGTCGGTCAGTCCATTCTTGGTATAGACCATCCGCAGCCTTGCGCCGCCCCTTAAAAGCCGTTCGCTTAAAAGCTGCCTTCCCCTCCAATCTGTAAGCTGGATGGAAGTACCTCCGGTTCCGTCAATAACATATACTGTTTCTGTCCCGGAAAGTTCCGGTAAAGCACACGGCAGACGCAAAGAATACCAGCGCCCGTCAATTAAAGTTTCCTGTGCGATTGTGATCTGCAATTGATCGGCCGCAACCGCAAGACCTTGTACCGATAAACAGCACCGGCAACATAATTCGTTCATAAATTCTCCTTAAAAAAATGAACGGTGTAGGATAGCGCTGCCCGTTCTAACACAACCCCAAAGGGATGGACACTAATTTAATCCGCAAAATTGTTCACTGTAAATCCTTATTAGGTAAAGACTTACGGCACAATTGTACGAATTTTTGTCAAACAAAATGTTTAACAGGGTGCTCCGCAGGGAAACCCATAATTCGGCACAAAGGGCGAATAGGGGTTAGGGGCAGGGTAAGAAGGTACTGCCCTGGGCGGCTGCAAATTCTGGAGAATAGTAGCCGTGATCCGCTGCTCTGAAAGAGCGGTTTCCAGCCCGGTGATTTTTTCACGCAGGGTCTGCATTTCGATGTTGGTTATTTTGTCAAGAATCTTCCCGGTGTTAACATCGTTATTGTGTACGATTATCCCGGCATTTTTTTCGTTGACATAACGGTTTTCCAACACATCTTTTTGGAGGCCGAAGCTGTAACCATCTCCGCAACCGTCCCGGCCTCTGCCATAACCGAAGCCGCCAAGCCCGCCACCAAGAAGGGCAATAACAAGGATAATTCCTAGTATGCCACCACCCCAGCAGTCGCCGCCACCATAGCCGCCACCGGATACCATTACCGGTGTTGATCCACCTTCTTGTATCATGTGATACTCCTTAAAATAAATTTATATAAACCCGAAGGTTACATACCTAACTGCTGTTTAAGCTGATTAAGATCGATGCCCTGTTCCCTTGCAAGGTTTTGCGCAACTTGCATTGGGTCTCTACCCTGTATCATTTGCAACGCCCTTGCGATCATTGGGTTGCTCTGCGCCTGTTGCTGCAAAAAAGCTTGCGGGTTTTGCGCCCCGCGGATCATGCCGATTAAACTCATTAAATCGCTCATGTAATGCTCCCGTTTTCAAAACTAGCCAATCGCTGTTCAAGTGCAGCGATGCGCTCCGCATCTGTCATGGGTGTAGGCGGGTTGTCTAAACTGTAAGCTTGTAAAATTGAAGCGCCATTATCACCGATCCGTTTTGTGTAGATTTTCCCATTCATGCTGTCGATAAAAACATAGGTACTCATGGGATTGTCGAGCCTTGCTGATCTTGCTTCGTCAATTGAGCTAACCGAAAAGCCTACTATTTGCGGTGGTGCTGGAGGGCGGAAACCGTTTGCGATGTTTTGCGCTTGCTGTGCGTAATATTCAGGGGGATAATTAGGATAATACATATTCTCTCCTCTTGGTTTGTGTTGTACAAACTGTAAACAAGAAAATAGAATCTGTATTATTTGCTTATATTTATCTTTTAATTAAATCATAATTATATTTTAGCTATTTCCAAAAATTTGCCGATCTTGTTCATGCCTTGCCTTTTTATCGTTACACAATGGGAATAACTTATATCGTTTTTCTTTTTCCAGTTTTCCAAATTCATACAAACGGTTTCTATGTCCATGCCGTCAATTTCTGTTTTTTGAATTATCTCTTTTTCAAGTAACGTCAAATTTACAGAATTAAATATATAATCAGATAACCCTTTTTCGCAATGGCTTAATACTTTATGTGCTTTTTCTACCAGCCGGGAACGCTTCATAATAATATTTTATTGTTATTGTAAAGAAAAACAATACTAGCAAGGTTTATTTTCATGCTTGGCAATATTACAAACGAATTTTGTTGACGTTTAATTTTTATATGAGTAAATTTAAAACATGATCGATGCCGTTTTAAAAGTGCATGAGGAAACTTGCGAAAAAATCATAGAGTTATACAATCAGGGCGAATATATAAATATGAAAGAGCCAATTGAAGAATTAGCAGAGCAAATAAAAGTTATTAAAACATTAATTAAAGAACTTCCGGGTTAAAATCTATCACAAGTTTTTTTAGTTTCCCTTTATGAACAGTCCAGCCAACCCCGGTTATCGCATTGATATTTGTCCTTAAAAGATTTGCTATTGCCATGGGTTCAATAGGCCAGTTTATTTTGTCATATTCTTTTTTGCTGTTAGGCAAGTTATGGTATTCGGTTTTCATGCTTTATTTTCCTGTATAAGTATTTTTATTATTTTATGTACTACCCTCTTTTGCGGGTCTGTTAATTGCCTCGATAGGCTATTTATCGCACGTAAATCCGTGTCGATTTTGCTTCCATTGCTTTCCCCAAAAACAAGCAATTCAACAGTCGTACCCAATGCACGGGCGATCTTTGCCCCTGTCTCAACGGATGGAATCTGCCCCTTGGTACTCAGATAATTATTAATGGTATGTAACTTTATACCGGATTTTTCTGCCAGTTCCCTAATAACCATACCAGAGTACGTTAATTCTCTTTTTAAATTTTGATTAAACCCCATAGTGCATTATAGAGTAAATTTAAAAAATAGATATAATCTATAAGCTGATAAACTATAAAATATCATAGAAAACTGGCTTATTAACAATGTTAACTAATCATTAATTGGTTCCCGTCCCTCCATACGACATTAGGCTCCTCTGGCTCTGCTGTCGGAAGGTCTATTAATTGCAACGGCTCTGTATCTGAGATTACTAATGAACCTACACGTATTGAACCGCTGAAAGTTCCTGAGCCTAATTCTTCTTCTACCGTATCTTCAATAATAGGCGTTATTAATGATGGCAAAGACGGGGGGTTTATTAATCCTTGCCCAAGGTTACCGTCTATCGGTTTTCTTCCGATAGAATCATATACATTTACCTGTTCGCTAATTATATTTGCTTTATATTCCGGTATTACATCTCTTTTGGTTGTTTCGTATATTTCTTCGTTGTAAGGGATTAATACCAAATCGTACCCGTTTGGGGTTTCGCTTAAATCAGAAACAAGAAACCTTTCGGTATTTTGAACCGATAAAATATTTCCTGCTTGCGGAATGTCTATACTATTTTTGATAGGGATACTGAATTTTACTTCATTTGTTAATTCCCCGGTACTTTGTATTTGTTTTGTAACCAAGTGATTTCTATCCTTATCTACTACATAATATGTAACAAAATAATCTTTGTTTTTTTCTATGTTAAAATGTTCAACTAATCGTAACCCCGTTATATTATTTCCATCCCTTATTATTTCTGATATTTCCGCCGACCCTAAGCCAATTTTAAATCTTTCATGCTGTACCTTTATTAATGCCCCAGGTTTATAAAACCTTCCTTCTTTTCCAACAGAAACCTTATATTCACTTTGCCTATATTTCTCTTTAGCCATTATCCTTCGAGCATGCCACATTGCCTGTTTATATGATGTTGTAAGTTCTAATTTTAAAGGAAGCCAGGTATTAAGCCCTGGATTTACTTCTACATTTGGCTTTAATATGCTATGGGTGTCTTGTGCCCAGCCTGCTTCTTGGTCTATATATTCAACGGTAAAGCCGTCTGATTTCCTGGAAAGTGTTTTCTGTGTTGTTATTTTTGTAATCACTTGAGGGTTTAATAATGCAATAGGGACAGTTTGTGCATCATCATAATAAACAAACAATTTTCCAAATTCATCTACATAAAGACCTGCATCGCAGGTAGCCATAACAGATTTTAAAATATCTATTTTTTTTGTCCCTGATGTTATAACTCCATTTGCTTCTAGTTTAAAATCTTCAATTCCATCTTCTAGCTTTATTTTTTGGTTTTCACAATATTCATATAGCTTTTTAAAACTCATAAAGTCTAATTCATAATCTTTGTATTTACTAGGATCATGTATTAAACCTGTCAATATTTCCAATAAAATAGACGCAGGGTTGGAAGTCTTAAATTTTGTTTCCGCCCATTTCCCATCCCATATTCTACCAGTCATAGAAGCTACTACATTAAACCTGTCCAAAAAGTCTTGTGTGTTTTGGTTTACTTTTATCTTTATCCCTAATCGGCAAAACTTGTTTTTAATTTTCCCATTTATGTTTTTCGCCGCCACCATTTCGGATACGGAGGATAATTTCGGGTTATACTGCCGGGTTCTAATAGCCGATAAATACACACGGTCTCTATACCCGCCTGTGTGCATACGGGTAGTTCTAGTTGCCCTTATAAATACTGGCTGCCCGTCTTTTGAATAAATACTTGATGGGAAATCAATTTCTGCCAAAAAACGCATTTGCGTAGACTTTGCTCTGGTTATTTTATTTTCTGGAAAATCAGGAATATTAATATTATTCCAGTTTACTTGATCTATAGACCATTCAAGCGTGATACCGACAGTAGCATCCGTTTCAACGCCATGTAAAGAATCCCATCCATAAAGGCCATCGATAAAAAGTTCTATTTCTGCCCTCATAGGGAAGCGGGCTGTCTCCCTTATTATCGGTTCTGCCCCATTGTCATCTGTATAAATACTATCAATTACTTGTGCATTGTCTTTTTTTCTTCTTCCAATTTCTATTGAAGAATCTATAGAATCAACCCATTTTTCTTCAAAAACATGATTTGTAAAGCTATAATTATTTTGGGATATTTCTATTAAGTTTTCAGGATCATAAAACGGCGGGGGATTATCTTGATCCAAGTTTTCAGGTTGGTCATAATTAAATATCCCTACTTGCGGTAAATCGCCAGTAAGTGTTACAAGGTCAATTGAACCATTTTTTATTTTTTCAAAACATAGCCCATCTTGCCCTACTAAAAAAGAGCCATACCAATATAGATCAACACCGTCAATTCCAGAAGGGCGCATATAAGGCTCTGATATAAAGTATGGGGCGAATAAATGCCGCCCTATTATTATTGGGGCGTTTTTCCCGTCTGCCCTTTCATTTCTTGCATCTGCAAGCATTGGGATAGAAGATACTTCTTTTTGTTTATTGTCTTTTCCAATCCTTTTTAGCGCTTCCTCCATTTCCCTTTTTGCTTTTTCAGCCTGTTGTTTGGCATAGATGCCAACACCAATTGCAACACCAATTGTTACAACAGTTAAAACTATCGCAACAACTGTCATACCGTGATACTCATAAATTATTAGAATGTCGTTTTCTTCTACTTCATAATTTTGGTCAAGTTTTTGGGAGCCTTTAAATATATCTACATAATCCCAGTTCAATTTTAGATTATCTTTTATAACACCATTAAAGTTATAAATAATCCTTTCAGAGCTAAGCCCTTTATATAAATTAATTACACCCATTAAACTTATAATATCCTTTTACATTATAATTAACGATATTTTCTATAATTACGCCTTTATCATGTGTGCAATGGATCATCTGTTCTTGATCAAGTGAAAACCCTAGATGTAATCTTTTGTCTTTTTCAATTTCCAATACACACCCTTCTGTCAGGGAATCTACTTTAACAAGCCCGATATTTTCTGCAAGGGTTGCAAGAGCTGGGTCAAAGCCTTTATATACAGGATCAACAATTGGCGTACCTTTTCTTTGCGCTATTAAATAAATTAAACCAAAACAATCAAGCCCTGTTTCTTCCCTTCCGTGTATTTTATAAGGTACACCGACCAAATCAGATAAATTCATCCCATTAATGCTTCATTGTCAAATATATATGGGTTTACTTGCATGTTCATTCGGTCATCTGTGCCAAGCGCCCAGCTTATTTTAGAACCGTCGCATGTAACCGACCCATTCCTTTGTGTTATTTGTGATAGTGGGCTAATCTCCCCTTGCTCATTTATTAAAGCTGCTACATTAACATACGCATTATCGTCAACATCATTAAACCATTCTAATAGTTCTTGATCGTCTGATTGTTGATCAAGGTCAATTTCTAAAGTTCCCCCCTGTGGTATTCCATCCCTAGAACTTGGAAATTTATATTGCATAGGAACAGATTTAAAAATATTGCCATGATATTCAATATCATCCTTATTAGAAGTAAAGTACCATGTATGGTTTTCAGGATGTTTTAATTCTATTAGAACAGGAAAAGAAAACCCTTGATTTTTTTGAGATAGCCTTGAAAATTCAAAAATGTTCATGGTTTAAGTAATATGGAATTCATATTCTTTTGGGTCCCATTCTACTTCTGGCCTATGTACCACTTTTCCTGTTTCAGGGTTCCATCCATCCCCTTCCCGGGCCTCGGCATTATCTCCTACAAGGTCGATAATCACCGGGATGTTACCTTGAGAATCAGGGGGCCAGGGCGGTGAAGGATAATCCTTCGCATCAAAAATAAAATGAATAAACCCATGTAAAACCTGCGCCCTCTTCATACTGTTCCTCCCGTTTAGTATTCAACTAAAATATATCCACCACCACCGCTGCCACCAGTGCTGGCCCCGGCGTCTGGGTGGTGTCCAGAGCCACCGCCGCCCGCTCCAATCCCTGCGCCACCACCCGCTCCCATCCCTGTACCGGCTGCCCCAGCATTGGGTCCGTTTCCTTTAATTGTAGCATTGCCGCCAGAAATATTTACCCCGTTCAAGGATGCTGCCCCGCCAGTACCTTTAGTATCGCTATATACTGCACCGCCGCCGCCGCCGCCGCCTAAGCTACCATCCCCGCCACTACCAACAGACGCACTAGACATAAGGGCTTTTGTTCCTGCTGTTCCACCTTTACCTACAATACCATTACTTCCATTTGTAATAGTTGCGCCTTTTAAAGCTCCGCCGTTTAAAACAAGTTTTCCGCCAAATATGGTAGGGCCGCCGCTATTGTTACTTGCAGCATTACTTCCTGGTCCACCTTTACCGATATATACTTCTATCTCCTCTCCAGGTGTTACATTAATCTTTCTTTTTAGAACGGCTTCCCCGGCACCTCCGGCTCTGCCACCAGCGGCTCCGGCTCCGCCACCACACGCTGTTAAAAATACTTCATGGACACCACTTGGAACCGTGAAGGCTCCATTTTCAAAGAATTCCTGTTGCATAACAGTTCTTACCGTTACGACCGTATCCGCAGATGCAGATTTTCCATTGCTATCTGTAGCTGTCAGTTTAAATATATACTCCCCTTCTCCTAGTCCGGTTACTTCTGTCGTTAATTCGTTAGGGGATACTATTTCCGGATCACCATGGCCAATGACCATTGTCCATAATACTGATTCAATAGTTCCTGTTTCCGATTCAGCCTCCCCTATTAGTGTTACCGTATGTTCTGGCAATAATACTGTTTTATCAGCCCCTGCCGTTACTGTAATTCCCGGTGGAGGAGGATTCCAGCCGCCATCTCCTCCGACGCTTTCAATAATTTCCCTTATATTTTCAATTTGATCTGATAAGTCTATTATTGAGTGTAATATATCGGCTTGATTATTTATAAAATATGTTATCCAATGATTTAAATTATCTATATGCACTAAGTCTTTTACTGAATCGTATACCGCTCCTGAACTAATTAAGTTTTCACTCTGCGCTATCGGCTCATGATCTATTACTAAGTTTTCTTGTATATATTTAATTGCTGTTTCAAAATCTGTTTTGCCCGTAACCTCATTTTCTACCGGAAATTCTGTTTCTAAAGTAAGTTCGATTTCTGGCAATTCTTCGATGGTAGTTGTTTTCATTAGTAAGTTTATAAACCTATCTATATCAGACATATATTCTCCATTTTATACAACTATGGCCCTTTTCTTTTTACTAAACAATATTTGCCCCTGTTTCGTTTTAAAGAAAATATATTCTACTTCTGGAATTGTTCGCATTTCTTCTAAAGTAAAACTAACAATAGGGATTCCATCTATTTTGTCAAACTTTGGGGTATCAGTAAATCTATATACCCCTAGCTCTTCTGTTTTTATAAATATTCTTTTTGTTTTGTGGCCAATTTTTCCAACCTGGAAAGGAAGGATTCCATATCGTAAGGTTTTATTGTACCAATCATTAAATTCTTCATATTCTGTCTTCCCACTTTTAGTTATAGTTTTATTATTAAGTGCTAGTTTTAAAGGATAAACATACGGGACAAAAGTATTTCTAAGCCATGTCCTTGTTTTCCCGCTTTCAAACTTAATTTCTTCAATATATCCATTTTGTAGAGATACATCACCGTCAAGAGAAAATCGCTTATTTACTAAAGGATTCCAGTCTATCAATTATTACTCCGGTTTTATTTATTTATAATTCCCGCTAATTCCAGTGCTTTTTCCTGTATTTCTTTCACTTGATCAATTACGTCAAAAGGTAGTATGTCTGTTTTTCTTATTTCATACCAGCATTTTGTCGTTTGGCTATACAAATAAATATATCCGTTTCTAGATGTAAACTGTGGTGAATTATCAATACCCATAATACTCTCCATTAATTAAAAGCATACAAAGTGGGGAAAATTAAACAATATTTACATTAAGGCGACCCCCTGTAATCCCTGCTGCTGGGCTGCCAAAGAATCGTCCAGCCTGCCGCTGCGCAAAGCCTCTGCCGTAACCTTTTCTATCACAAGCCGCAAACCGTCCGTGTCCATGGATTGTGTAGTGGATACCATGTCTGCGGCGTTGTTTTCTACATTCACTGTTAGGGAAGGGTTGGCGGCAGCTGTTTTCATATTTGCCATGTTTTCAAAACTTTGCATGATATTTTTAAACTGCTTGTTAGTGGTTACATACTCTCCGCTTTGTAAATTGGTAAAAACCTCTTGACCTGACCTACCTGATACCTGGCCTCCTGTGTGGAATCTTGGCGGTTTTGGTCTTGCCGACATTACCGCTGCTACCTGCATACCGCCCATGACAGTAGCAAGTGCTGCCATAACATAACTTGCAGGAGGCGTTGTTGAAGAAAGTGCCTTAAGTACAGCCATGGAAGCATCAGCGGTTGCCATTGTTACGTTTGTGCCCCATGCAAATAATTCCGCCTTGTACTTTTCGTATGCCCCTTCTTTAAGTATCCGTTCCTCTGCGGCAGCCCTTTCCTCATCGCTCTGGATTAGTTTATCGTTAGCCCTTAATTTAGCTTCTATCTCAAAGTCAATATTGTTTTTCCATATAGAGGCGATATTGCTTCCGATTTGACCTGCGGCGCTTAAATATTCATTGGCATTTTTAAGCCTATCTTCCAGTAACTCCTTGTCCGCTTGTTTTTGCGCCTCTATGGATTCACGGTTTAACCTTATTTCTTCTGCTTTCCGATTTTCACTTAGATTAATTACAGCGGAGGTGTATTCTTCTTCCATCCTTAACTTTTCAGCTATGTACGATTCTGCTATTTCTAATAGTAGATCGTTGTTTTCTTTTGCGGCTTCCCGTTCAGCATCATATTGTTTATCTAGATTAGCTTCTATCAGCCTATAAGTTTTTTCCAGGTCTTCTTCTTTTTGGACATATAATTCGTCTAATTTTTTTCTTGTTTCTTCGGTCTCGAAGTCTATGGCGGCTTTAATTGACCTTTTGCGGATTTCTGTTAGTTTATTTTGATATTCCTCTTCTGCGGCTAGATCATCCTGCCTTTGGACTTCTTCCTTGATTTCTTTATATATTTTGTCAAGTTCTATTAATGCTTCTTCTTGTAGTTTAATTGCGTCTGTTATATCTATATGTCCTTGCCGGGCTTCTTTGTATTTATCTTTATCTGTAAGACTGGCAAGACCTTCTGATACAAGGCTTCCATAGGCCTGTAGTTCTGCGTCTAATAGTTTTTTTCGGACTTCTATATTTTCAACTGATTTACCTTCTAGCTCGGCTATCGCTATAATTCCAGCTTTTTCTTTTGCAAGACTATTTACGATTTCGGTTCTTCTATCAACTGTTGTACTTACATAAGATGATATTGTGCTTGTACTCCCTTCAATCGGTTTAAGATTATTTTGTATAGTGTCGATAGCTTCTGTTGCTTGTAATAACTCTCTTTGTAAATCATGGACATCTTTAATCCCCAATGCTTTTGCTAATGCGGCTTGTTCACCAGCTAATGCTGGTATCCATGCTTCGCCTACTTGTTTTGCATGAATACCCATAAGATTTAATATTCGTAGTCTTTCTTGCATTAAGGTTAAACTTTGTGTTGTATACCTTCTTTCTAAAACAGCATCAATTTCCATTTGTTCAATTTTGTCTTTTTGTCGTTGAATAAGATCGTCATAATTTTCTCTTTCTGCACCTGTAGCAGCATCACGCCTATTTTGCAATGATCTTAATTCTCTTTCTTCAGCTCCGATCAATTCCATTTGTTTTTTATTCATTTGGGATAAAAAAGCAGCTGCATCCTTAACATCTTTTGCCCTATCCATACTTTCTGTCATTAGATTAAGGATCCCGGCAATTCCAGTTTTATACCATTCTATTATTGGAGATGCCCTCTCACCTATTGCTTTTGTAAAATCTTCCACAGCGTTGGTAAATTTTATTTGCGCCTGTATCGCTGGATTTATAGCCGTTCCCGCTTCGTCATAAGTACTTTGAACTTGTTCTAGGATTATTCTTTGTGCTTCTACAGTTCTATTTGTTTTTTCAAGTTCAACAATCATTTCTTTTTGTTGATCTGTAAATCTAAAACCCTGCTTTGTAAGTGCTGTTAATCCCTGAGATGGTACGTCAAGGGCTTTGCCCAAAGTTTCCATTGCACTTTTTACATCTGTTCTTGTAACCCTTGCCATATCCAAGGCGGCTTTTGTTGTATCATTAAATACATCTTTAGTTATATTTGTATAACCCAACAGTGCAGTTTGTGCCTGTATAATTTCGTTTCTGCTGACACCAGTTGCATTAGATTGCTCTTTAGCCAACTTTTGTAACTGCGTTGTTGTAATCCAAGAACTAGCTCCTGTGGATTTTAAAACAGCGTTAAGCGTATCAATCGTTCTGGCAGCTTCAGCAGCTTGCATACTCCAGTCATTTAAAGTTGAAACAATCTGTTTCCCGCCCTGAATAAACGCTTTCCCTACTGCGGCGGGGCCGCCTGCTAAAGTGCTAAGAACTTGGTCTATGCCTAACAATTCTTGTATTGCAGATTTTGAGAATTCTTTTATGGATTGTAGGCTTTTTTTGTTACCGTCTTTTAATGCTTTAACCTGTTTTGCGGCAAGGTCTTTATAGGTCTTGATCTGATCCTTTGCCATATTTTTAATCATATTACTTGACAGATTAGCTTTTTCTTTTATGAATTTTACCTCTGCATCTGCCACTTCTTTTGCTGCATTAATTCTTTCCTGCATTTCTGCCTTTCCAATAGGCATTGCTTTAATAGAGGCGATCTGTTCTTGTATACCTTTTTTGACTTCTTCTACTTTTTCTTTTTCTGTTTTCTGTATTATTTTTATTTGTTCATTAGCTGCTTTTTCGGTTTCCTGTGTAAGTTTTGCTGTTTCTTCAATAATCTTTTTTTGAAGCTCATTAAGCCCTTTTTCTAAACCAGACTGGTCTATTCCAGTACCAACACCTATATCAAATACTTTTTCAGCCATTTTGTCCCCCTTCAATTAATGACAGGAGGTCGCATATAACATCATTGGGGCAATCGTGTACTTCGTATTCTTTGAGACTTGCTTCTACTACTTTTTTCTTTTCATTATTCCAGTAATAGATTTTACCGTTTCTGTTTATACTTTTGGTTTTGTCAAAAGGCATATTCCCCTCCGTTTTTAAAAGGGTAACAAATAGGGGGGATTAAACAATATTCAGGAATTACCGAAATTTAAGAAGGAGGATAAAAATGGTAGAATTGATTGCGGCTATTAATACTGTATTGGCAACATATAAAACTGTTAAAGAATTATATGAAAAAGCCGATTATATGGGGTTAAAAAGTCATATTTTATCAATGAATGAACAAATTTTAAATATGAAAGAGGCTGCTCTTGGATTTAGAGATGAAAATGTTAATCTCAAAGAAGAAATAAAAAAATATAAAGAAATTGAGGATAGAGGCATGGTAATGAGAGGCAAGGCATACTATGATAAGAACAATATTGGCCCATATTGCCCTACTTGTTTTGATAATGAAAAATACCTTAGTCTATTGTGCGCCCAATTAAGTTTTCCACCAGCCTGCCCGAAATGTCATTATTCGCTTGACCAATAGAAGTTGACATTTTATTAACAGCTACCAATTCCCAGGATAATAATGTACCATTTTTTGCCAATTCTTCTTTTGCGGTTTTAAGGGCTTCTATAGCCAATAAATATTTTTCCATGGTTCCCTCCGTTGCCTAAAATATATATGCCAAACAAGATTAAACAATACTTACCAATATTTATACCTTGCAAAGCAAGAATATATAAAATTCATTGCAAGCATCTTTTTTCCCGATTATTGCAGATTTTTCTTGACTGATAAGCCTAAAAGACATAAAATAACTGTAAATATAAGCTAATAGGGGTAGTTATGATTTTAGGTTTTATTGTATGGCTTGTTTTAAGCGCACTAGTAGGCTCATGGGCAAGTAAACTAAAACGCTCCGGCGGCGGGTATTTTTTTGGCGCACTGGTACTTTCGCCCCTTATTATGGCTATCATTTTGGCTTTTGTTGGGGAAAATAAAAAAGCGGTAGAAAAAGAAAACCAGCAGAAAATTGAAAGGAAAGCAGAGTTAAAGGAAAGCTTAAATACATCATGGAAAACAGCAATGAAGCAAAACGGGTTTTCTGAATATTTAGATTCTTTTGAAAAAAATGGTATTGATTCTTTTGATGTCCTTTCGGCTTTAACTGATTATGACCTAGAAAAATTAGGGATGGTCAATATCGGGGAAAGGAAAAAGTTTTTAATGTTTGTTAAAGAATTATCTGCTGGAAAGGTTAAGCTTACAAAATATTTGGATCGGGATTTTACCCCTACTCATAAAGTAAAATTAATAACTGCCTCTGATGGGATAAGTGTAAGGAAAAAACCTGATAACACTATAGAAGCATTTACTAAAATCCCTGATGGGACAGAAATTGAACATTTATCTACCGGGGAAACGGTAGAGTTAAATAAAGTTAAGGGGAATTGGTTTGAAGTAAAAACCAAAGATGGTGTTTCAGGATGGGTATTTTCTGGTAGTTTAGAAAAACTATAATCTGTCTTAAATCTGATTCCTATATAGAACGAATATTTTCCAGCCATTCAGCATGTCTTTTTCTGTCTTTATTTAATTCACTTGCAATAAATAATTTTCTTTCATAATTATCAGGTACAATCTCTGTATTAAGTTCGCTTTCAGTGGGGAATTTTCCTATTAATTGACCTACGGCATGACCGTTCATTGATACCTGACATATATTTGCATAGTCGATATATTCAATATTCATTACGTCTGAATCATTATAGTCAAACCTTTTTTTAAGCTCATTAAACAATTCTTCTTTGTTACTAACATAAAAATCGGGTTGATGTGTATTATAGACCACATATAATAGTTTCATATCTAAATAATACTCCTATGTAGCAATTTTGGCAACACCTAAAGTATTAGGCTTAACCCTAGTCAAAATATTGATAAGTCATGTGTTGAACACTTGCTAAAATCTCATGGTTATGATATTCCAGTGTATTAATATTTATCGATTCATAAAGCGCATTACTTCTAATTCCAGCGTCTCCCTACCGCCGCCATTCCACCATCGCTCTGCCCAGTACGGGCCCCGAATTGGTCTATCCTGAAAAAGTGAAGTAGTATCATTGTATGTGTTTCTTCCAGTAGGGTTTCCGTAAATAGAGTAAATAAGTAAACCCAATCCAGTGGTGGTATTTATAAAAACGCTTTTTCTGATTGCTGTAGTATCAGAGGGGACATATTTATCTAGGTGTCTTATAACAGAAATATCAATAAACTTTTGCAATTGGCTCCCTGTAGAAAAGTTAGAGATAAGCCTATTTTTTGCAGCAGTGTTTACCTTTACTCCGACCATTACTTATCCTTGCTATTTATAGCTGCTAAAAGCTGGCTAATTTCTTCATTTGTTAATTGTGTGGTCTTCCTTTTTTCTT
>Ga0082212_10003541_pt1 | contig 22069 bp, 17 predicted proteins | sample TergutNt197P3_FD_71548 | JGI IMG/M metagenome (GOLD analysis project Ga0082212, IMG submission 71548) | Neocapritermes taracua P3 segment gut microbial communities from Petit-Saut dam, French Guiana - Nt197 P3 | ecosystem: Host-associated > Arthropoda: Insects > Digestive system > Gut ...
AGTGAGTTCAAAGATATATCAACAGACGCAAGCGGAGACTAATTCATCCGGCGCAGACGAAAATCCCGGCAGCGACGATGTTGTTGACGCTGAATTTACCGACATAGATGAATAGCATGATAACCTGTTGATTGTACCTTAAGCAAGTTATTTCAAGCGACCGCAGGAACGGAGGCGCTATGGCCGAAAAGAGAGATTATTACGAAATTCTCGGTGTTGACCGTAATGCAAATGATGATCAGATAAAATCCGAATACCGCAAAAAGGCGAAAAAATTTCATCCCGACCTCAACCCGGGCGACAAGGACGCGGAAGCCAAGTTCAAAGAACTTGGCGAAGCGTACGAGGTGCTGTCTGACAAAGACAAACGGGCGCGGTACGACCAGTTTGGTCATGTTGGAGTAGATCCTTCCTACGGCGCCGGACGGTCGGCTTACGCAGGCGGTTTTGATATGGATCTCGGGGATCTTTTCGGTTCCATCTTCGGCGGCAGCGGTTTTGGATTCGGAGGTCAGCAAAGACGTTCCAACCCAAGCGCTCCGAGAAAAGGCAGCGATATCCCGGTCAGTATTCCCCTTAGTTTCATGGAAGCGGTACACGGTGTTAAAAAAACAATCAGCGTTTCTCCTTACGAAAAATGCGAAGATTGCGGCGGGTCGGGTGCGGCTCCCGGAACATCCCCGCAAATATGTCCTGACTGTAAAGGCACGGGGTATATAACCGTCCAACAACCGATGATGTTCGGCGCAGTACAAAGCAGCAGACCCTGTCCGAGATGTTCCGGCAAAGGGAAAATCATAGAAAAGCCCTGTCAAAAATGCAGCGGGCAGGGTCGAATAAAGCAGAACCGCAGAATAGAAATTAGCATCCCCGCCGGAATTGATGACGATCAGAGTCTATCAATAAAAGGACGCGGAGACGCGGGCATCAACGGAGGTCCCTCCGGAGATGTGATTGCTGTCGTAAGCGTACGCCCGGATACCTTGTTTGAAAGAAATCGCTATGATGTCTATGTAACGGTACCTATTACTTTTTCCCAAGCGACCTTGGGCGATAAGTTCGTGATCCCCTCTGTAGACGGTAAAATAGAAATGGAGATTCCCGCCGGAACCCAGTCGGGAAATATATTCCGTTTGAAAGGTAAGGGTATTAAATTCGTTAACGGCAGGGGCAGAGGAGATCAATACGTAACGGTGGAGATAGAGGTTCCTAAAAAACTGTCCCGCGAGCAACGACAGACGCTTGAAAAGTTTGAAGAATCTCTCGCTATAGATAAGAACTATGATAAAAGAAAAGTTTTTGACGACAGGGTCAAGAAGGAGTTCGGAAAAGGCGCTTGATTAAATCGCAGTCGTCACGCCGAACGGACGGGAGAAATATGGTTTGGAACGAACTTAAGCTCAAAATAAAGTCTGAAGACCAGGAAAAAGCTGCGGCAATAACAACCGCAGCTTTTTCCGGTGAACTGTTTATCGAGGATTATTCCGATATTTACTCGCTTAATCCTTTAACTCTTGTGGACGATTATATCAGCAAAACGCTTTTAGCAAAAAACACAGGTTTCTCAATCATTCATGCTTATATTCCGCAAGATGAATCTATAAGTGAAATTGAAACCTTTATACGGGAACGGTTGTCAGCCGAGAACATTCCTTTTGATTTCTCAAAAAGTTTAGTTCAGGACACCGACTGGGCGGAAAACTGGAAACAATACTATCATCCTGTCAAAATAGGCAGTCGGCTGGTTATCTGCCCTTCATGGCAGACATATGAACCCCTGGATAATGATATTGTGATAACTCTTGATCCGGGTATGAGTTTCGGAACCGGAGAACACGAATCGACTAAACTCTGCCTTGAGATGTTGGGAGAGATTATACAAGGAAAAGAACGCGTGTTAGACGTCGGAACCGGCAGCGGGATATTGGGGATATCAGCTATTAAACTCGGAGCGGATTCAGCCGCCGCTATAGACATAGAAGCTGATTCTGTTCGTGTAGCCGCTCATAACGCGAAAATAAACCATGTCGAGCATTGTTTCTCGGTATTTTGCAGGAATATTTCAGATTTTCTTGAAGGGACTAAAGAACTTGAAGGCGAATTTGATATAATTACCGCCAATATTGTCGCGGATGTGCATATTGCAGCATGTGAGGAGTATTACAAAAAAATAAGGCGCGGCGGCAATCTTATACTCAGCGGCATTATCTCTGACAACACTTCACGGGTTAAAAAAGCGCTCAAAACAACAGGATTCCAAATAATAGAGATAAAATCTCTGAACGATTGGGTAGCCATTATTGCTAAGAAACCCGCCGGCATCGGCATAAAAAAGAGAACATTTGTGATTGATAATTAATCCCTTTGTATTTATCGCCAAATTTGTCTTCTTTACTGTTTGATACTTGTTGATTAGGGTATAATTATAGGAATAAGAAAGGAGACACAACATGAAGAAGGCTATAGTTACCGGAGCGAGCCGTGGGATAGGAAGAGGTATTGCTCTCGAATTAGCTAAAAATGGATATGACCTGGCGATATCATATAACGAAACGGAAGAGTGTGCAAAGTCCCTTGCCAATGAAATTCACGAGTATTTCGGAAGCAAGTGCCATTTTTTTCAAGCTTCACTTCATCTTCCCGGAGAAGGGAAAATATTATTTGATAAATGCGTACAAAAACTCGGTGATCTTGATTTGTTGGTCAATAACGCAGGTTCATCAAAAATTGAGGGTTTGTTGGATTTAACCGAGCAAGCTATGGACTTTTTGATAAATTTAAATTTTCGAAATTATTTAATAATGATGCGTGAAGCAGCAAGATATATGGTCAAAAGCGGGACTAAAGGCAGTATAGTAAACATCACTTCGTCTCGAGGCGAACGCGCTTATCCCGGAGATATGATATATGGAGGATTAAAATCCGGTATTGAGCGAGCCGTACAGTCCGCGGCTCTTGATATGGCTCCCTATGGTATAAGAATAAATAATGTCGCTCCCGGCGCCACACGAATCCGAGCGCAAGGCGTTAACAGGTTTTCCGCGTCAAGCGATAAAGATTTCTGGGAGGAATTAGGACCTAGGATTCCCGTAAAAAGAGTCGGAACACCGGAGGATATCGGTAAAGCTGTCGTTTTTCTTGCGAGTGATGACTCAAGCTATATAACAGGTATCACACTTCGTGTTGACGGAGGTTTAATTCTTGCAGGTATGCCCGAACGCCCGACTCCGGGTTCACCCGACGCGGGATGGGGGTTCAAAGAGCAAAGGTTTATCGTTGAAAACGAAATCGATTAACTTAATAAAAGGAGTAATTATGTCAAGTGCAATTATCAGCGACATCAAAGTTATACTGACCGCTCCGAGCGGCATTAATCTCGTTGTCGTAAAGGTAGAGACCAATCAACCCGGACTGTACGGACTTGGGTGCGCCACTTTTACTCAACGCTGCTTAGCTGTTAAGACGTCGGTCGAGGAATACCTCCTGCCTCTTCTTTGCGGACGCTCGGTTGACAACATTGAGGATATTTGGCAAAGCGCTATGGGTAATTCTTACTGGAGAAACGGTCCCGTCCTCAACAACGCGATATCCGGCGTCGATATGGCACTTTGGGACATCAAAGGAAAATTAGCCGGTATGCCGGTATATGAACTGTTGGGAGGAAAATGCAGGGAAGCCGCGGCAGTTTACAGGCATGCCGATGGGTCATGCCCCGAGGAGGTTGAGGACAATGTCCGGCGGTATATGGCACAAGGTCTGAGATATATACGCTGTCAGATGGGAACTTATGGCGGTATGATGAACCGAAGCACAGGACAAACCATAATGTCCCCTGAGGGTTCGCTCCCCGGTTCATATTACGACCCAAAGCAATACATGAGAAACACTTTAAAACTGTTTGAGCAACTTCGCTCTGAAATTGGTTTTGAGGTGGAACTTCTGCACGACATTCACGAACGTCTTGTTCCGTCGGACGCTGTTCGTTTCACGCAAGACCTTGATGAGTTTAAATTGTTTTTTGTCGAGGACGCATTGCCTCCCGAGCAAATAGAATGGTTCGACAAAATACGCGGCGCTTCTGCTTCTCCTTTGGCTATGGGCGAACTTTTTACCCATCCGCTTGAATGGAAACCGCTCATCTCAAAACGTCTGATCGATTTTATACGGGTACACACCAGCATGATAGGCGGGATTACTCCGCTCAGAAAACTCATGGCACTGAGTGAAACCTTCGGCGTCCGTTCGGCCCTTCACGGTCCTGGAGATATAAGTCCTGTAGGGGTCGCCGCAAATCTTCATATTGATCTTTCTATCCCAAATTTCGGCATTCAGGAGTTTGCCGGTTTTTCGGATATGGATAAAGAAGTGTTTTCAGGATGTCCTGAACTGAAAAACGGTTATCTGTATGTCAACAATAATCCCGGTTTCGGTGTGGATATAGACGAAGCGGCTGCGGCTAAATATCCTTGTAGCTACAAACAGAACTTCTGGACATATTCGAGATTACCTGACGGTACGGCGGTCAGGCCGTAATATAAATTATACGATACGTATACTATTGCGGTCATTAGTCATTTGGTAATATTTATCTCATGACCGGCACGCTATATGCAGTATAACTATGACGGATGTCAAGGGCATTGTATTAGGTCGCGCGCCCAAAGACAGGCTCCGCAGACAGGAAATGTGTTTCCTGAACAGTCCTCCTCATTTGACTCGAACAGGTCGCAGGTAGCACAGTGCGAACAAGGAGAGAACTCAAAGTTCTTTACCCGTCGTCTGAATGAAAAATAGGGTTCGTTTTCCCAAATTTCAATAAGCTTGGAATCCCTTACATTTCCGAAACTGCAATGCCGTATCTGTCTTTTTCTGTTTTGCTGAAAAACAGTGTTGTCATGAAGCAGCGCGGCGCATGGGCAAACCTCCGCGTCCCATCGAACAAAAGCAATCCCTTCCTGAGCGAATCTGCAATATTTGGGTTTTGCCGCTATCGGCGAACCCATAATCGAATAGGACATAGAATAATCAGAAAACAAAGGGAGCATATCTAATTCGTCTATATCGCGGGTATCAAGAAAAGGCATATCCACCTTCACGTTAGCCCAACTCGGAGGATCGTATATTCTTAAGTCAAATATCCTTTTATAGCATATCTCTTCAATTTGTGACTCGTCATGCGGAATAAGATGTGACGCTTTGATTCTTTCTATCCCGAGACTTCTCGCTTTTGATAACAGTTCTTTATACTGTAATAAATTACTCTTCATAAGTACAAAAGCTATTCCGAGCTTAACCTTTGCTGTTTCGGGTTGCTCTGAGTTCACAGGATCCCAAATAGCAGGGTTGCGTTCTCTGTTGAAACCCCTGATATTCATTTTGATATCCGGGTAATCCGCTCCAAACCTGATCTTTTCATAACTTTCTTGTTCAACCGAATCAAGTGATATCCAAAGAGTGTCAATTCCTATTTTAACAATCTCTCTTGATATCTCCCGATCAAGAAGAGTCCCGTTTGTAATCATCTCAACCTTTCGTCCTGTCCTTTTTGCTTCATTCAGCATATACAAAATATCAGGATGAAACAGAGGTTCCCCTATACCACCGAAGAATATTCTTTCCACACTTTCCGGAATCTCCCGAATAATCTTGTCAAAGAGTTCTCTTTCCATGTGGCCTTTTAGTTCATTTTTCCAGCTCTTACGCGAGCACATGGTACAGTTAAGATTACAGTATGTGGTCGGTTCTATGTACAATTCTTTTATTTCATCCATGTTTTGTTCCTAAAACAAGTACAGCGGACAGTCAGGCCCATAAAGCTCCGACACTATCCGCGCAGCTCAAAATTTGTGATTACTACTTTCCGTGATATAACTTTTTTGATTGATACTTCGGTTCGCTTGTCAGATTCACTCCGAGTTTCCTGAAGGTATTTTCGTCTACCTGTGAGAGTATAACGGTGGAATGAGCTTCGCATCCTCGAAGATCCTTCAAGCTTTTGAGTACCAGTTCCGCGGTTGGGTTAGTCGCAGCTGATATAGCGAGCGCTACAAGAACCTCATCGGTATGCAGTCTCGGATTATTTCCTCCGAGATGATTGACCTTAAGTTTTTGCAGCGGTTCGATAATTACCGGAGAAAGCAGATGAATATCATCACTGATACCCGCAAGAGCCTTTAACGCGTTGAGAAGAAGGGCGGAGGACGCCCCCAAGAGTTTGGACGTTTTCCCTGTCAGCATAGTGCCGTCAGTAAGCTGGATTGCCGCCGCGGGTTCTCCGGTCATTTCTTCCTTAGCAAGAGCCGCCTCGATTACCGGCCGGTTTTCAGCGGACAGCCCGGCTTGTTTCATAATAAGCTCTGTTTGATAAACTTCGCCGCCGGAAGCTTGTCCTTTGCGCTCGGTACATAACGCGGCATAGTATCTGCGGATTATCTCCTGATAAGCGGCGTTATTTACACATTGTTCATCTGTAATACAAGAACCCGCCATGTTAACTCCCATATCGGTGGGAGACCTATATACGGTTCTGCCTAGTATGCGGGACATTATCTCTGACAGCACGGGAAAAACCTCTACATCCCTGTTGTAACTCACCGCTCTCTCACCATAGGCGTCAAGATGATACGGGTCAATCATATTAATGTCATTTAAATCTGAGGTAGCGGCTTCATAAGCTAAATTCACGGGATGACGAAGAGGCAGATTCCACACAGGAAATGTTTCAAATTTTGCGTATCCTGAGTCCGCGCCGTTTTTATATTCATGATATAGCTGCGAAAGACAGACCGCCATCTTTCCGCTGCCGGGTCCGGGCGCGGTTACCACTACAAGCGGACGCTTTACTTCAACATATTCATTTTTTCCGTATCCTTCGTCGCTGACGATTAGGTCAATATTAGATGGATATCCGGTTATCGGGTAGTGCCTGTAAACTTTTATTCCGAGCATCTCAAGATGTTTTTGAAACACATCCGCACCGGGTTGGGCTGAATAATGAGTTAGCACTACGCTGTCGGTGAGGAAACCTCTGCCTCTAAACGCGTCAACCAGGCGCAGCGTATCAAGGTCATAGGTTATCCCTAGATCCCCCCGAACCTTATTTTTTTCAATATCAGAAGCGTTGATAACAATTACTATCTCTATTTTATCCTTTAACTGCAGCAGCATCTTAACCTTGCTGTCGGGTTCAAAGCCCGGCAGTACCCGCGAAGCATGATAATCGTCAAACAGCTTTCCTCCAAATTCAAGATACAATCTGCCGCCAAACTGAGCTATCCGGCTTTGAATATTTTCGGACTGCATGTTTACATACTTATCGCCGTCAAATCCTTTTTTCACCAAATCCCTCCGCTGCATTCACTAAGACAACACCGCACAATGACCACCTAATGATTTTGCAAACGTCTTGTTTGCATATTATCAGTCATATCTCACAAAAATCCTCGTTAATACTGGGAGTCCCCCAGGGGAGCTTCTCTTGCTCCTTCGGAGCAATTCACCTTCTATTGCCTGTGGTTTTTGTTTTATCTGACAGAAAATCTGTCTAAACAATCCGAATGCAATCATTGTGCGGTGTTGCCCTAATATATTTATAAATATATTAGCACAACGAAATACCTGAAACAACCGCTCTTTTCTCGTTTTTTAAGCTTAACGTCAAGTACCTTATAGGTTATCCTGCAATACATTCAAGAACCTCACAGGCGACCGGTATAGCGTATTGCGCTCCCCAACCGGAGTTCTCAACTACTACCGCGAAAGCTACGGGATATGTTTCGTCTGATATAAAACCGGTAATCCACGCATGCGGCAGTTGGTCCTCTTTCATTTCAGCCGTTCCGGTTTTAGCGTGTATTCCCTTCACATCCCCCATGTTATAATAGTTGCTGTAAACCTTTTCAACATTGTAACCGAGCATATCCGCCAGTCTGTTGGCTGTTGATTTTTTCATCAGGCGTTCTGAGTTTTTAAATTGATATCTGATATTAACGGGTATACCTAACTCAGAATTGATCCCGCCGATCAATCGCGGGTTGACTGCAATACCCGCGTTAGCTATGGCTGCCATCAACCTCGCCGCTGCGAGCGGATTTACAAGATCCTCATATTGACCTATTCCCGACCAAGACAGATTATAACTTCCCTCCGGAGCCGCCGTAAATCCTCCTCCGGTTACCGGTATTCCGCTTATCTCAAATCCTTCGGTCAGACCATAATTTTTCGCATATTTATATAATGTCTCTCCTCCGAGAATTTGAGCTATTTGCGCAAAAACGACATTACATGAAAAAGCAAATGCATCATAAATATCACATTCTTCGTGAACTCCGGAACATCTTATTCTCTCGCCGTCAATATCTATATATCCCGGACAAAAAAACTCCATTTCAAACAAATCATCTATGTTCTCAATCGCCGCCGCTAAGGTCACCGTCTTAAATATTGATCCCGGCGTAAAGCTCGACGATATGCACCGGTTTATATAAGCTCCCTCATATTCATTCCTTTGTAATTGTTCTTGGTCAGGCGGATAGTAAGGGTCGTAAGACGGAGCGCTGACCATACACAATACCTCGCCGGTCTTATAGTTATAAAAAACAACCGCGCCTTTATATCCGCCCAATGCCCGCAGCGCGGCGGCGTTCAGCGCCGCGTCGACCGTCAGCCGTATTCTGCTGCCTTTATCCGTAATTGAAAATACCCCGCCCGTTAAACTGTATCCCATAAGCTCTTTTGCATAGTAGCTCAAAGCTCCGGTCCCTATATTTCCTTCTTTATCCCCCACAACATGCAGTACGGCTTTTCGAATATACTCATCATTGTTGAACACTCTGCCGCCATCCTGAATGTCACACAGCAATATGCCGTTTCTGTCAACCACGCTGCCTGTGGCAAGCTGAGCGTTGCTGTAGGTATGTCTGTTTACCGGAAAAGTGACCCAATCTCCGCCTTTCTTAACCAAACCCGCGAGATGGACAGTGTAACCTCCGAGCATAAATATCAGTAAAAGCAGACATGCCGCCGTACGGTTAGCGATTTTTTTCATGTTATATTACCTCTGTGAACCGAATGTTTATACCGGGACGCGGCAAAGCTGGCAAGCCGTCTGATATCGGCCGCTTTGACAAAAGCGAGCAAGCCGAAACAGGAAAGCATACTTGAACCTCCTTTGGAAACAAACGGAAATGTAACTCCGGTCAAAGGGAGAATATCCAGCGACCCCAAAACATTCAGCATCATCTGAAACAACAGCATTGAAACGGCGGCGCACGCGGCTATTGTATAAAATGTCGAACGCCCCTGTGAAGCAGAAATAAACGAGAAAAGCGCGAGAATAACAACGCAGGCTATACATCCGGCCCCTACAAACAATCCGAGTTCCTCCACCACCACTCCGTAGACAAGGTCGGTATCCGCCGCCGCTATGTTTTTCAACCATCCGTTGCCGGCTCCCACCCCGAAAAAACCCCCGCTCGCTATCGCAGTCATGGTTCTCGTCTGCTGGAATCCGATATCATGCGGCGAGTCCCAGGCATGCCTCCATCCCGCGAATCTATACGCGATATACGGTTTAAACCGCAACAGCAACATAACTCCGAGAAAAGCGGCTAAGCATATGAGCGAAAGCGTCGCCACATCGCCTGAACGCATAAATGCTACGACCAGAAAGGCAATGAAAAAAATTATAGCCGCGCCGAAATCACTCATATACGCTAACGCTCCAGCTATACAGACTGTCAGCGTCATATAAAGCACAAGGTTTCTTTTGGCGAACAACCGGTCTAACGTCGCGGTCCCCGCGTAAATGAAACACAATTTCGCAAGCTCTGAAGGCTGGATTGAAAGATTACCTATAAAAACCCAGTTTTTCGCGCCTCCGACAACACTGCCCGCAACTATGGTAAATAGAAGCAGTGCGATAGCAGCGGCAGCCATGGGCCATCGCATTAAATCCGCTCGTTTCAGATCCCTCAAAAACCATCCGAGTACCAGAAAAATAATAAGGCCGAGAACAATTGAAACAAACTGTTTATACATTGCTTGCGGGCTACTGCTCGCGGTTACCGATAATCCGACGGACGACATGAAAAACGCCACCTGTTCGACCTCAAATCCGCGCCGTCGCATCATCCTTACAAAGAAAAAGTATCCCCATATAACCGCTATTAACAAACAAAAACACACCGGAACGGCAAAAATAAAGCCGCCGGGATTAGAAAAACATAATTGAATTGATAGTATAATATCAAAAACTGTCAGCAAATACATGGTGAGCGCCGGCTTTATTTCTCTGCCGGGAATCTCGCGCATTTCTTCGCGCATCTGTTCAAATTTCGACAATGGGACAAACTGGGCTGTCACGCCTCCTATATCGATAACATCTCCGTAGCCAACTATGGCTTCTTTTTCTACTCGTTCGTCTTTTACCTTTATTCCGGTTTTTGAGTTTATATCTATAAGGCGCCAGCTCGTATCCTCGCGTCTCATAAGAATAGCATGGTTACGCGAAACGGTGGGAAAATTCAATATAATATCACAGCTTTTAGCCCGCCCAATCAGATTTTCCCAGTGATTAACGGGAATATGCGAACCGTTTTGGAGATTAAGATACCCCCAGGTTTCCGGTTGCTTTTTCCCGCTGAAAAGCGAGCGAGCTAATCTGTAAACTATTATTACCGCCAAAAAAGCTATTATCAATCTTGAAACCGCAGTGAACCATCTGAACAAAAGCATGTTTTCCCGTGTTACTTGTTCAAGAGTTTTTCTTACAGTATCCTGATAATCTTCAAATACTTTCAAATTAATTATCCCTTATATGAAATAGGTATACAGCTTCATCTTTTCAGTAAAATAGTATACCATACAAATATATTATATTTTCAAGCGAGGTTATGGTGTATAACGAATTGATACAGCTCTTAAGCAAACCCGCGTTTCCCCGGTCGGCAAACTCCTGCTTTTGGAATGATGACCATATTTCGGAAAATCTCCTTAAAGCCCATCTGAATGCGGGATGGGACGCGGCAAGCAGAAAGCATAGCTTTATCGAACACTCGGCGGCTTGGATAGCAGATATAGCGCCTTCGGGGGATTTCCCTGCTTTGCTTGATCTCGGCTGCGGTCCCGGACTTTATGCCGAACATTTTCATAAACTCGGATACGCGGTTACGGGAATTGATTTTTCAAACCGTTCAATCGAATACGCCCGATCGGTATCAAAACAGAAAAACAGCGATATAACATATATAAACAAGAGTTATCTCGATATTGATTTTCGCGATTGTTTTGACATTGTTACAATAATTTACTGCGATTACGGCGTCATGCCGGAAACCGACCGCAAGGTTTTCCGCGACAGTGTATTTAAAGCGCTGCGCAAAGGCGGCAAGTTCATACTCGATTGTTTTTCCGACGTATATTTCAGCAAAGAAAAGGAAGAATCATCTTTTGAGGTCTGCGAAAACGGCGGGTTCTGGAGCCCGGACAGCTACATCGCCCTTAACGCTTTGTGGCGTTATACGAACTGTATGTCAACCCTGAAACGGCATGTCATTCTCAGCAGAGAAAAGATTTCGCTGTATGATTTTTATGAACGGCGTTTTACTAAAGAAAGCCTTGAAGCAGAAATAACAGACTCCGGTTTCTCATCGGGCGAATACTTCGCCGACGCTGCCGGTAAACCTTATTCAAAAAAGAGTGAAACGCTTTGCGGCGTTTTTACTAAATAGCCGCCGGCTTGCGACATCATCGTTATTCGAAACGGACTTTAACATACTTACTTTTCCCGCGGCTTATTACAGTGTCATCTTTTAATGTCAGGGCGAAGTCTCTGACCGTCTCGCCGTTCAGTTTTATTCCTCCCGCGCTAACCAATCTTTTCGCGTCTGAGTTGGAAGAAGCTAACCCGGCTTGCTTGAGAAGATCGATCAATGTGATTTCTCTGTCCGAAATGTTTATTGTTCTCATTCCGTCCGGCGCTTTCCCGGATGCTATTGACAAGTATCTGTTTTGAGCAGGAGCGACTGCTTGTTCTGAGCAATACATTTTTACTATCTCACACGCATAGCGGAAATGGGCCTCCCTTATATCAGAAAGCATAAGCTGCTGATAGTCCCCATCCGGGATATCGGTCGTCAGCTTAAAATATTCGGAAAGCACACTGTCAGGAATCTTCATGCATTTTTCAAAGATAATCTCAGCGGGTTCATTTATACCGATATAGTTATCCAGAGACTTGCTCATTTTCGAAACTCCGTCAAGCCCGGGTAACAAAGGAAATGTGATGACTTCCTGTGCTTCTTGATCATACGCCCTTTGCAGTTCTCTGCCAACCAAAAGATTAAACGTCTGATCGGTACCTCCGACCTCAATATCCGCATTCAGCGCTACCGAATCATATCCCTGCATTAAGGGATAAAACAGCTCGTGGAGCCCTATTGTTTGATTGCCTGCGTAGCGTTTTGCGAAATCATCCCGTTCGAGTATACGCGCAAGAGTATATCTGCCGGCTAATTTCAAAACTTCGGAAAAATCCATTTTCCCCAGCCACTCAGAGTTGTAGGTAATACGCGCCTTCTTCGTATCGAGTATTTTTGATACCTGTTCAAAGTAGCTTTGTCCGTTTAATCGAGTTTCCTCAATCGACAGGGGAGGGCGCGTTTTATTCTGACCGGAAGGGTCGCCTATCATTCCGGTAAAATCTCCTATAACAAAAACAATTTCATGTCCCGCGTCCTGTAGTTTTCTTAAAATCCGTAACGGAACCGAGTGTCCCAAATGCAGGTCGGGACGGGACGGGTCGGCTCCGAGTTTTATTCTTAATGATTTGCCGCTTTCAAGCCGCTTTCGCAGTCCTTCCTCCGAAAATATATCGACGGAGTATCTTCTGATCGTCTCAAATAAATCAACGCTTCCCATAGCTTCTCCTTTCTAAAAAAAACAAACGGCTCAAAGTATAAACCTTGAGCCGCGGTATCACATCGACATATTCGTCAGTGCGACGGCAACTCAAGCCGGTTTCCGTAATAATAGAAAACAGACTTGTCAATATAATATTCCCTAACGGAAAAGTTGTCTCTCATTTTCTCACCTGCACTGTGACCGTCTAAAACCTGAACGCGCTCATTCCCGGATAAGTCGCCGCTTTGCCTAACTGCTCTTCAATGCGAAGAAGTCTGTTATACTTGGCTACGCGGTCGGTCCTGCACGGAGCACCCGTTTTAATCTGACCTGCGCCCACCGCGACGGCTATATCGGCGATGGTGGTATCTTCCGTCTCTCCGGAACGATGAGAAATCACGGTTGTATATCCTGCGGCGTGCGCCATATCAATGGTGCGGAATGTCTCGGTAAGCGAACCTATCTGATTTACTTTAATAAGTATCGAATTCCCTGCTTTTTCTTTTATCCCGCGGGAAAGACGCTCAACATTGGTGACGAACAAATCGTCCCCTACCAGCTGTCCGCGGTTTGAGAGTTCCTTTGTTAAGCTTATCCACCCGGCCCAGTCCTCTTCAGCCATTCCGTCCTCAAGCGATACGATGGGATACTTATCAAAAAGTCCTTTCCAAAACGCCACCAGCTCATCGCTTGTCAGATCCTGTTGTTTTTTCGGCAGGGTATAATTACCGCTGTCCTTTGCCCACTCGCTGCTTGCCGGATCCATAGCAATCTTGATTTTGCCGGTATAGCCGGCTGCTTCAACCGCTTCAAGTATCACCTTGATAGCGTCTTCATCCGCGTCGAGATTCGGAGCAAATCCGCCCTCGTCGCCGACCGCCGTAGAAAGACCCCTGCTCTTTAAAAGCTTAGCGAGGGTGTGGTAGATTTCGGCGCACCAACGCAGACCCTCTCGGAAATTTTCCGCGCCCACGGGCATAATCATAAACTCCTGAATGTCAATGTTGTTGCTCGCGTGTGCTCCGCCGTTGAGAATATTCATCATCGGCACAGGCAGTATGTTGCTGCGCGAACCGCCGAGATAGCTGTACAAAGGAATACCCAAAGTTTTAGCCGCCGCCTTAGCCGCCGCTATTGAAACCGATAAAACCGCATTGGCTCCGAGGTTTCCTTTGTTATTGGTTCCGTCAAGAGCAATCATCGTCTCGTCGACGGTTACCTGGTCGCGCGCGTCAACACCGGCAAGCGCTCCTGCTATTTTATTGTTTACATTACCGACCGCGTTCAGAACCCCTTTGCCGAGATAGCGGCTGTTATCTCCGTCGCGAAGCTCAACAGCCTCGAATATACCGGTCGATGCTCCCGACGGAACTATGGCAGCCCCTACCGCGCCGCTTTCAAGAACGACCTCAGCTTCAACCGTGGGATTTCCGCGTGAATCCATTACCTCGCGTCCGTGAACAGACGTTATTGCGAATTTGTTTTTCATTTATACCCTCCGTTATTTTTGTCATATATTAATCAGAACCAGAAAATATTCTGATCCGGATCATACTTTATTCCCGGCTTAACCTCCGCGCGTTCGGTGTTAAGTTTTTTGATTTCAGCCATATCCGAATCATTGAGTTCAAAGTCATAAATATCGATGTTTTGGCGTATGCGTTCGGGTTTTGTAGTTCCGGGAATAGTCACGAAACCGCGTTGAACCGACCAGCGAAGTATAATCTGAGGCACTGTTTTCCCATACTTATCGGCGAGTCCCGCAAGTGTTTTATCAGCAAGCACCTCGGCGGTGAGCGGACCCCCGAGCGGGCTCCATCCCGTCATGACGATATCATGCTGTTTGCAGTATTCAATAAATTTTTCGGGCACAAAATACGGCATAAGCTGAATTTGATCGACCATGGGCGCTATCTCACATACACTAAAAACATTTTCAAGATGATGTTGGAAAAAGTTTGAAACACCTATCGCTTTCGCGCGCCCGTCTTTATAGATTTTTTCCAAAGCTTTCCAGGCTTCAGTATATCTGTTGTAGACCGGAACCGGCCAGTGAATCAGAAAGAGATCCACATAATCCATACCGAGCCGTTCGAGATTTTGATCAAAAGCTCTTAGTGCGTCGTCATACTGATGCTGGGTATTTCTGAGTTTGGTGGTAATAAATACGTCTTTTCTGTCAATTCCGGTTTTTCTGAGAGCTATTCCGAATTCTTTTTCGTTGCGATACGCCGCCGCGTTGTCAAACGCGCGATAGCCGCTTTTTATAGCCGTATCGATTGCGGTATCCATGATACTTTGAGGATCTTTCTCGTCTTTGAGATTCATAATCCCCATACCGAACAAAGGCATATCAACCCCGTTCGCAAGCTTGATGCTGGTATTTTTCTCAATCATAAATACTCATCCTTCCATTTTTTTGTATTGTAATATTTAAGTTTATAAACCACAAGTAATAAAACTCACTGACATATCGGCGGATTAGGTATCTGAAGAATCTCCGCCGGACTCCTCTTGTACGCGTTCCATATCCTCTTGTTTCATTTTCTCTATCTTTTCCCACAGACGCACTAAGTTTATCGGTTTGTGTGCAGCCGCGGCTTGCTCGGACGCGGTTTTCGCCTCCTCCTCCCCGTCTTTATCGTCGTCAAGTGCGTCCTGCTTTAAATCGGATATTATTATATCGGTTCTGTCTTCCCTATCGTCAGACGGTATGCGCGCTTCATTTTCAACTGCGGATCCCGGCATAGAATCTAAAATATCTTCGAAAATCGTCGAGAATTTGGTTTTTCCGTTATCATCACCGTCAGGAATCGTGTCCTGGTCGGATAGGTTCTGTTCTTGTGAATCCCCGGAGGCGGCGGAATGCCCGGCAAGCGAAATTTCTTCAACAGGTTGATCTCCTCCGTCAAGCACCTGTTCGGAAAGATTCAGCAGTTCCTCAACCGAAGGCGTCGCGTCTAAACCGGGACGATTATCAACTGCGGCAGGTTCAGTATTAAAAATTCCGGGAAAAACCAACGACGCGAAGGATCTTACGTTGGAACGCTGTACGACCGGTTTTTCCGCTTGGGCAGTCTGTTCCTTGTCCGGTTGTTCGAAGATTACGGTTTCTTGCAGCGGAGAAAAATCGGTTTTTTGTTCAGCCGCCACGGAATTTGCCGTCTCGTTGTATGTTGGTGGTTCGGTGTCGATTGGAGTCTCCGGGTTGATTGGAGCTTCAGAGTCGATTTGTGGTTCGGCAGCGGCTTGAGTTTCTGCGTCTATTTGGATCTCGGCGACGATTTGAGTTTCGGCGTCTTCAAAAATTTCTTCAGTCAGGATACTTTCTTCCGCGGCTTGTTCTTCAACATACGACTCGTCTTGTCCTGATATTTCTGTAACCCCGGAAGGTTCCGCCTCATTAGCCGGTTCGTAATATAAATCCTCATAATCCGCTGTTTCCGCTTCAAATGCATCAAACGCGTTATCAGGCTGCCGGTCAAAAACCGGTTCGGAATGCATATCTTCATCAGTTTTAAGCGTCTCATATACACCGGTTGGTTCTTCGTCTCCCGTTTTATCAAGTTCCGGTATTTCAGCTGATTCCGACGATTCATTGCTGAAGTCCGTCGCGGAAAACAAAATGTCATTTTGTTCAGGTTTTTCTCCTGCCTCGTACGGAGTATATTCGGGTGGCTCAGAATCCGTAATATTTTCTGCAGGTTCGGATTCGACCGGTAATTCATCGTCGTTAATACCTTGATTTTCAGTTTCCTCCGGGTCGTCCGGCCATACCTCATTGACCATTTCCTCGGTTATTTCTATAGGCATCCCCTCTGCCTTTTTGGACGATATCTCATCAAGAAGCGCTTTTATCGCGTCTTTATGCTGTTGTTTTGATTGCTCCGCATCATCCTGATTCGCAGATTGGCTTTCGGTAACGCTATTGTCCGATTTATAGTCGTAGTCAGCAGCAACCGGCGCGCCATATGCTTGTCCGGTATACTCTGCCGGATATGGCGGCGGCGCGGAATAATATTGCAGATCCTGTGTTTCGGGAACCTCGGGTGACGGCGGTTGCGGTGAAACCGGAGGGTAATATACGGGGGAAGGCGTCGCGTTATACATCTGCGCGCTAAATACGGTCTGGTAAGGCGGCGCGTAGTAGTTCTGCTGCGGCGCGGCGGGTATTTCGGGAGATAACGATACCTGCGAAACGGCAGGAGCAACCGGCGCCGGCAAAGCGGTTTGCGGTTTTTTCAGATTTTTTAAAAAATCAAAACCGAATCTCGTTCTCCCCGAAGGTTTTTGAGAGGTCAAACCCGTCTGCTTTACCGCGGAAGGTTCCAAATATTCGGCCGGGATTTCTTTTTTCTTTTTCTCTCTTTTTATAACTTTTGACACTATGAGGTTGGAATAAATACTATCCCGGTCTACCGGCATCATAACCGGATAGATAATAGCGGCTTTTGTGTCATACGGTGAGAGCTCCGCTATCATTTCGGATATGTTCTCATACCTGTCGGCAGCGTCAAGAGCCATTCCTTTTTCGAGAATTCCTACGAACACGGGGTCAATCAGATCGTCCGGTATTACCGGCAGAGGTTCCGGCAGCTCGATCTCGGGCTCAAAAGGATCCTCCTCAATTTTTATGTCCGGAACATATATCGACCGCGCTCCTTTAAGCTCGTCAAAAAGTTCGTCGGAGAACAGAGGATCTTCCCTTTTCAGCCTGTTAAAGGCTATTTCCGGAGTAAGTCCCGTAACAAGATAATAAAGAACAGCCGAAAAGCTGTAAATATCGGTCGGTATACCGTGGGTAGTTCCCGAATAAACCTCGGGAGCGGAAAATCCGGGGAAAATAACCCCCTCATATAAATATGCCGCTTTGTTTAACTTGAAAGTTCTGTCTTGAATATCGATGGTCTCGGGTCTGAGCGAAGGAAGCGTCTCCCCTGAATCATGCGCCGTTTCAATTTGCTTAGCTAAAGGCATAAGCACCGATACCGCCGAACGCATGTCGATAAAGCCTTTCCTTCCGGTCCGGTAGACGGCGAGATTTCCGGCAAGCTCGGGCAGGCTTTTGGGTTCGTTTTTTATATTTTGCTTTTGTTTTTGTTCTTCAATAAACCGGATTTTCAAATATATACCTTTTTTTCTGATTTTTGATACCGGACTCTACATAATCGCCGTTATCTATTATACAAACTATTGGCTTTAGCCGCAACACTCCCGCGCTTAACTTATGAATTTTTCCCGCCTCGAAACAGCAGGAGCTTTCTTGAAAAAAAGTTCCAAAAAAACACAACGATCGTCGCAGCAATCTTTCCGATCATATAATATCTCGCAGGTTCAATCAGTGTTCCCAATATTCTGTTTTCCGCGAAAGGTCCGTCAAACGCGGCGATAATAATGTTATTGATAAGCAACCCGACGGCCGCTATTACTAAAAAAATAATAAATCTCGCCGCGGCATTTTTTATGTTTGAACTTTTGAACGCCCAAAATACCGACATCAGATAGTTTACCGTCACTCCAACCGCAAAACCTAAGGTAGCCGACGCTATGGTTCCCATTCCAGCGAGTTCTTTACATAGCGCTAAGGTTAAAAAATCGGCCGCGAACGCCGCTCCGCCGACAAAAAGAGACCGGAAAAATTCAACGAATCCGTTCTTTGAAGGTCCTATAAATAAATCCTTGATCAAGCTTTTCAATCTGTTCAACTGATCACCGCTTCTTGATTCGCGTATGGAAAGTATATACCCTTTTCGCATATATGTCCAACGATAAATGAATTAGACAGACGATTCGTCTGTCGCGTTGGAGAACGGCTTTGCCGTCACTAAAATCCTTGACACAAAGCTGAAAACAAATATATACTCTGGATATAACGATCCGGTATGTGTAAATAATTATATATGGGAGGATCCAAATGAAACATATTTTTTTAAACCTCAAACGTTTTGACGTCACGCCGGAGTATGGCGGCGTAAATCGTATCGCTCCCGCGGCCGGCTGGGGCGGTTTTATCGTCACAGGAACGCAGGAGTTACTAAAGGATTATGATACGTCAGAGGTGGAATTCGTGCAGTATCTGCCCGAAGCGCATATCCTCGGCGCCATTGCCGCGAGATGTGAAAACAGTCCGGTCAGAATAGGATGTCAGGGTGTCTACCGCATGAATACCGCGGTCGGCGGCAACTTCGGAGCTTTTACCACCAACCGTACCGTAAGCAGCATGGTAGCTATGGGATGTTTTGATACCATAATAGGTCACTGTGAGGAACGCAACGATAAGTTAGGTATAATGAACGAAGCGGGGGTCAATGACACTGCCGCCTTAAACCGCATATTGAATCAGGAGATCAAGCTTGCGGTTGAGCAGGATATGAAAGTGCTCTATTGTATAGGAGAGAAAAGCGAGGAACAGGAACGCTGGCGGGAGGTTTTGGGCGAACAGCTTGATATAGGTCTTGACGGCGCGGATAAATCCAAAATAGTCATCGGCTACGAACCGGTGTGGAGCATAGGTCCCGGGAAAACTCCGGCAGGTAAGGATTATATAACCATGATTGCAGAATTCGTCAAAGAACGCACCGGAGGTATGGACGTTGTTTACGGCGGCGGACTTAGGACCGACAACGCCGCAATGCTCGCGGGAATCGATGTGATAGACGGCGGGCTTATTGCGCTGACGCGTTTCACCGGAGAAATAGGTTTTTATCCGGAAGAGTACGCCGAAATAATAAAAATCTATCTCGGAAAATAATCGGGAGGAAAATTAATATGAAGCTGGATTTTGAATACGGACACGGTCTTATGAGCGCCGAACTGCCCGATAATACCGATATATACATCCCGGGTGAAACCATTCCCGACCCGGAATGCCTGCCTCAGGACCCGAACTCGCTTACAGAGTCAACGCGTCTTTCGGTCCGAAACCCTATCGGCATGAAACCTCTCGGGGAGTTGGCAAAAAAGGGCAGCAGCGTGGTAATTGTAATCCCCGATATAGTAAAAGGAGGACTCCAGCCAACCTCCCACCGCAGGATAGCCATTAGAGTCATACTCGAAGAACTGTACGCCGCCGGGGTCGAAAAGAAGGATATTTTGCTGCTGTTTTCCAACGGGCTTCATCCGCGCACCACCCTACCCGAAATGAAACAGATACTCGGCGCGGAACTTTTTGGGGAATTCTATCATTCCGGCCAGATCCTGAGCCACGACTCGGAGGACCCCGAACATCTCGCGGATCTCGGATGCACCGAACGCGGCGACAGAGTCATCATGAATAAATATGTCTTTGATTGCGACCTTCCCGTACTTATAGGTCACGTTCAGGGCAATCCGTACGGCGGTTATTCCGGCGGATATAAACACTGCGCGACCGGGATAACCCACTGGCGCAGCATAGCGTCCCACCACATCCCGTCGGTCATGCACAGCGACGACTTTGTTCCGGTTTCGGGCAAAAGCATGATGCGCACAAAGTTCGATGAAATAGGCATGCATATGGAAAAAAAGATGGGACATCCTTTCTTCTGCTGCGACGCCGTCTTGGATACAAAAGCCCGGCAGATAGCGGTTTTCAGCGGGTATGCCGCCGAAATGCAGCCGCTTTCCTGGGAGGTTGCCGATAAGCGCACCTATGTGCCGTTCGCCGAAAACAAGTATGACGTTATGGTTTTCGGTATGCCGCAAAGCTTCCATTACGGAGACGGTATGGGAACAAATCCGATTCAGATGACGCAGGCTATTTCCGCGCAGGTAATACGCCATAAGCGTATAATGAGCGACAACTGTGTGATAATATGCTCATCTATATGCAACGGATATTTTCATGACGAGCGCTGGCCTTATCTGCGCGAACTGTACGAAGTATTCGGACATGACTATATGCAGACTTTAGCCGACATGGACAGGCTGGGCGAGTATTACGCCACAAATGAAGAATATATACGCAAATACCGGTTTGCCGGCGCTTTTCATCCCTACCACGGCTTTTCCATGATGACCTGCGGCCACATCGCCGAAATGAACACCTCAGCGATCTACATAGTCGGCGCGCAGGAACCGGGTTATGCCCGCGCCATGGGATTTAAGACCCGCGCCACCTTCGAGCAGGCTTTGGAAGACGCGAAGAAAAAGTATGTCGGGCAAAACCCAAACATACTCGCGCTTCCGGGCGCGTTCAAGCTGAGTTCCCCTCATTTGTGCATGAAATAAGAGCTTATCCGCCTGTGTTTATTTGTATTGTTTATATAAAATATATCTATATTATATATCATTAGTTTCCGATATATCCAAACTCCATATCATACCGGTCGAAGGGATCTTCGAGGTCTAAAACAAACCTGACGGCCGAATCGCCGGTGAACTCAAAGCTCAATGAAAAGTCGCCGGCGTTCTTCGGTTTCTTCAGCTTTGTTTTCAAAAGCTTTTCGGCGAGCAGCTCGGGGGTTCTGTCGGGAAAGTATCTCCATTTGTCGCCCCAGGAGAAAAAGTCGTCATATTTAACATCATAACACTTTATTACTCCGTCGTTTTCACTGAACCTGCCCTGAAAAAAGCGCTCTCTTACCGAGCTTTTCATGTCTCCGCCGCCATGAGGAGGCTCATAAGCGGTAAACAGGTACGCGAACCGACCGTCCTCCCCGAAAGACCACAGGTATCGGGCGTTGCCGTGCACTCCTTGCTCTATACAATCCCAGGTTCCGGTAAGCGGTCCCTGATAAGCGTCGTTATTACCGGTGTTTCCGCCTGACCCGCTTCCGCCGCAGGCGGCAAAGCCGAACAAAAATACCGATAGAAGCATATAAACCGTTAACTTTTTCATGTTGACCCCTTTCTTTACTAATAACCTTAAGTAAATAATCAACTAACTATCCCAAAAAAAATATATTGTTCAATTATATTAATAAATTCATTATAACATCAAGCCCGGGGAAAACATGCCCCGGGCTTGATATTCGTGTGGTGGGAGCGGATGGATTTGAACCATCGAAGTCGTTGACAACAGATTTACAGTCTGCCCCCTTTGGCCACTTGGGTACACTCCCTCGTCGGCGCAACCTCCGCTTATCGCATCCGTCGTGAAAAAATCGCCGGATGCTAACCGCTTCGGTGCACCTCCTCTCCGAAAAAAGTCACAGCCTTGTCGGCTAACGGCTTATAAATGCGCCGTTTA
>Ga0082212_10003542_pt1 | contig 22068 bp, 22 predicted proteins | sample TergutNt197P3_FD_71548 | JGI IMG/M metagenome (GOLD analysis project Ga0082212, IMG submission 71548) | Neocapritermes taracua P3 segment gut microbial communities from Petit-Saut dam, French Guiana - Nt197 P3 | ecosystem: Host-associated > Arthropoda: Insects > Digestive system > Gut ...
AACGATAAATCCAAAATTGATTTTTTGTATTATTTTGGCAAAATTTATTAATTTCTTTCAATTTTTTCTATTATTATGCATTTTGTTAAAATTTGACCCGATTTGTCGAATTGCTACTGATGCCGAGTTGCAATCAAAAGATTGCAACTCGGCATTTGGTGGCGCGAAAGCGGCGCCCGCAAGTTTTTGATAATGCGGGCTTTGCTCGCGTTTTCAAAAACTTTGGCGTTTCGCGTTCAAAGTATTTTGAACGCAACTTGGTATGAGATTATCGTAAGATTGAAGGTAAGCAACAAGCCCTTCTCAGTCAGGTGCCACAGCGTGATGACCTTTCGAACACTACTGATTGCGTTTTGTGCATTGGTAATTTTTTGGGTTATCTATAAAATTGTAAGAGTGGCTCTCCGCCTATTGCTCTGCATGTTCGTGCTGTGTTTGGCAGGATTTTTTGTCTGGTATTATTTGCTATTGCCTTGATTTCCAACCTCTCTCAGGAGTCAGTATGTCAGCCCTAACTTGCACAAATTGCGGAGCAGACCTCACAGCCCCAAACAGCGTCCGCATTGCTGAGTACCGCTTCGGCCATCTCGAGGTAGCACAACAAGAGATTGCTGAAGGGCCAGGATACGTCTATCAATGCGAGACTCCCGATGTGTACACGATTATCTGCAATGGATGCAAGAGATTGGTGAGGACGTTACCACTCCACAAATAGTTGCGCCATGCCAACGGTACCAAAGCCGAAAACAGAGCGCTATGTCCTTTTCAACCTGCCTTCGGCGATGATTTTTCTGAACCTGCAATTGATATAGTGGTTCAGCTTATTGTAGTCGGCCTGCAATAGCAGACAAACTGGCAAAAGCAAAAAAAAGCGGGGGTTGCCCCCCGCTTACATCTGGGTTTGTCGAAAGCCTAGTATTCAATAATCTTTGGACTAATCATTACCAACATCTCTGTAGTCCTGTCGTTGCTGGTCTTGTTCCTAAACATCCAGCCAAGACCTGGTAGTTTAGCCAAGAAGGGGACTCCGGTAGAACCTGTCTCCAGCGAGTTCATGAATACGCCGCCCAAAACCGCAGTTCCGCCGTCATGAACAAAGATAGTAGTCTTGAGCTGCTTGCGAAGGATTGTCGGAGTGCCATTGACCTGATTTCCAAAGTCGGGCTGGCCTTTTTCTATTTCGACTTCCATCAGGATGTTGCCGTCATTCGTAATCTGAGGCTTAACCTGAAGTTTTAACTCTGCCTCCACAAATGAAACAGAAATTGCACCGCCGGCTGCGCCCCCCTGATTACTCTGATAAGGAATCCTCGACCCGTCAAGTATATGGGCGGTCTCGTTGTTGGGGGCTATCAACTTGGGCTGGGATACGACCTTGATTTGGCTTGAACTCTCGAGGGCCTGAATGATTGCATTAAAGCTCATCCGATTTGTCAGGAAGGATACCCACAGCTCGCCGGCTGCCCCAACAATATCTGTTGCTCCCTGCTTGCCTGGCGAAAATGCCGCTGTTGCCGCATTGCCGCCTGGCTCTGGCCTGTTGTTGATGCTGTTATAGTTGGGCTGATAAGCATCTCCGCGGGCATTATTCGCACCCCAGGTCGCACCTTGGCCACCACCAGTGAGGGACACGTTTCCGGAACCGCTCTGGGGCCAAGAAGTACCGAATGCCTTTTCCCAACCTTTATTTGCTTCAACGATTCTAGCCTCTATCTGGACTTGTGGAACTTTTATGTCCAGTTGATCCATCATCCGTTGCATGGTATCTACGTATTTGGGTAAATCGCTTATGAAAATCATGTTGGTGCGGGCGTCTGTATAAATTTTTCCCCTGTCAGACCTCACATTGGTGAGAACCTTTTGAACCTCATCAGCCTTGGCATAGGACAGCGGCCTACTCACCGTAATCAAGTCACCGGCCAGGGCTTTAGCATCTTCCATGGCCTTGCGGTCATCCGCTTCTTTTTTGAGCTTTTCTACCTTGGCAATGCGGAGGACGTTATCTGTGATCTCCATGGCCAGGCCCGCATTTAATACAACGTGATCGAGAATTTCGTCCCAGGGGGTGTCTTTAAAGTCAAAGCCCCAGCCAACAGAGTTGACATCTGGATCCATGACGAGGTTCAGTGGGCTATTTGAGGCGATAATCTTAATGATGGTGGTCAAGTCGGCATTTTGGAGGTCTAAATCCATTGGCACGCCGGTATATTTTTTGTTTGATGATTCGGCCACGTAACTTGCGGTCTGCTGATTTGGGTACCGCGGAGCCACGCTTGAATCTACATCTACCACATTAGCAACAACAACAGGCGCAACCGGAATGGAGCCCAGGCTCGGCAGACCAATGTATGGTGAACCTATCTGAGGCAACCTGTCGAAGCCCAAAAATGATTCTTCTGATCCATCAGGGTCAATGGCCAGCCCCAATCCAGAGCCAACCGGCAAGGGAGGAAGAGAGGCTTCGAGCGTATTGGCGGCCATCACGACGGGGGCGATTGCTGTATTTTGGGAAGCTGGGTAGTAGCCATCCTGCAACGTTGCCTGTATCTTTCCAGAACCCCTGGTTAGCGAAATGTCTACGCCGTGCGACTCGGAAGATACAACTGCATTGACGCCGGGCACCAGCTCTAAAACCAGTCTCGTGACAGACCTCGGCTCTGGCTGGTTTTGGGCCAGCCTCGCGGCCGTGATGAGAGGCGAATGGGCCAGGCCGAGAATATCCGCCCTCGGCACGTCTCCACGGTTTACGCCGCGCAGATCTACTACGAGCCGATTTGGAGAGTCCAAAACCTGGATGACGGGCTTGCCCACAAATCCTGGAACATGGATGCTCACCCGCGCAGAGTCGCGCGAAGACTCCAATTTGGCCGCTACAACGGATGGAAGCCCATTATTCGTGAATCCTGAAACGGGGGCGGAGCTACCAAAAAATTCGTGCTGGCCGCCAACAAGGACTACGCTTCCGGCTACTAACCATGAAATTAGACGAGCGTTCATTTGCTCCCCTCCTCGCGATTTAAAAAAACTCCGTTACAGGTTCTCATTTTTAAAAACCTTTGTTACTGGTCTTCTTCCCGACTGGCTTCCCAATTCGGGATCCCATTGGCTAAAGACGACCGTTGAATCTGTGATTGCCGTGATTTCGCCGTCCAGGAATCTATGGCCCACCGGAAGCTGCTTGGCATTTCGCTCATTGTCCAAAACTACTACAAATGATTTTTTGTTGACTACCACTCTGCCGACAATCGTAATTTCATCGATCAACATCTCACCCTTGGCCTGCGTCGATCTGTCAGTGGCAACCTTGAATGGATCGCGGAGCGAGCTGGGCCTGTATTCCACTATCTGCGACTGGATAAGAAAATTCCTTATGTCCGCCGGATCAATGGCCCCATTCGTCCTCTCCTGCCCACGAGCGGGCACCGCGGCAACAATTAACATGATTAGGACTAGATATTTCATGGTCTGCCCCCTCACCTGCCAGGCCGCGCAGCGGCCCTTATCTGCTCATCGGATTTTGGGTTGTATACATAAACCGAAAGGCGGAAGTTGATGGTCACGGGATATGTGTTTCTGTTTGCACTGTTGGTATTGCGATCCAGCGTGATGTCCGAAATATTGATGATCTTTTCAAACCCCGAAACGTATGACAAAAATTCGCCATACTCATGGAAGCCGCCTATATACCTGTAGGTAGTCTCCCATTCTGAGTAATATTCGGAATTGATAGGTTTATCGTTATTTTTTTGCTCCTGCATGCGGCCAAGGCCCGCGTTGCTGGCAAGCCTCCCAACCTGCTGGGTCGCCCTGGATCGCTCTCCGTCCAGCGCGAATAGCTTGACAAGTTCGGCAATCCTGACCTCTTGTTCTTCAACCTCTTTCTTTAAAACTTCATAGCTGGCCTTGAGCTGGCGCCCTTTGGTAACTTCTGTTTCGAGTTTGCCATTTTGCTCTATCAGGCTTGCAATATCTTCACGCATGCCGCCCAGTAGATACCATATGAGTCCGGTGGCGACAAGGCCGCCCACGAAGCCAAAAAGAAATTGTTTACCAATTGCGGAACTCATGTCTGCACCCTATGGATTTGTCAGGTCAAAGGTTATGCCAAAATCATACCCAGCGGTTGTGCCCGTCTTCCGAGTGGAACTGCCAAAGACGACGTTGGCAAACCGATGAGACCTCGACTTCAAGTTGCTTTCAAACTGATAAACAGCGTCTTCCGTCGGAGACTCGCCCCTTATTTCAACTTTTTGCCCTTTGGAGACAACCTTGACAAGTCCAACGCTCTCGGGAAGGCTATCGAAAAGTTCGTTGAGAAAAGAGACTGGCATCTGTTGCTGCTTCTTTAGCTTGGTCAGAGCCGTTTCCTTTTTTTCCAGGGACTCCTTTTGGGCCCTGAATTGTTCTTCCAACTTAAAATATGGCTCTAACTCCTTCTTTTCGGCGGTCAGTACTTCGTTGCGCTGCTCTTCAGCTTGATAGTTGTTGTTCAGCCACCAGTAATACACTCCGCCAAAACTGGCAAAAACAAAGAACATCAGGACACCGACAACCGGAGCTGGTTTTCCCGCTGATTCGCTCATAGGCTTTACCTCTTTAATGGGCTTTACATCTTTCAAAGGCTTTGCTTCTTTATGTGTTTTTTCAGGCTCATCCTTTACTGGCGCTACCTTGGCAACCGGCTGGGAGCCTGGACCTCTGAGCAGGTTTATCCTAATCATCTGTCACCTTCCTCCCGCAGGGCCAGACCCACGGCAACGGAGGCTGCACAACCGATTTCTTCGGAGCCGGATGCGTTTTTGCCACTATCTTCAATAAGATTAAAGGGATTCATTCTCTCGACATTAGTCCTAAAGCGGTCTTTAAGCACGCCTACGAGATTGGAAACTTTAGAGCCGCCTCCAGCCAGGACAATCCTATCTATGCGGTCAATCTTGAAATTAGTGCGGAAAAACTCCGTATTGCGCGACAGTTCATCAGCAAATTTTTCAGACACATCCGCGAGAGAGGCTTCCACTTCCGCAGGCTCCCTGTTTTCTGCTGGATGCCCCATCTTCAGCTCTTCGGCACCCTCACGGGTAACGCTCCAGTCATCCATCAGCTTGCTTGTGTACTTATTCCCTCCGAACAGTAAATCCCTCCAAAACACCGACTTTTTGCCAATCATCATGCACAAGTTTGTAAAGTTTGCTCCCACGTTGACTAAGGCAACGACTTCCTCGTATCCACCAGGATTCAGATTGGCTTCAAAAACATTTTGGATCGCGAAAACATCCAGGTCGGCAACAACAGGCTTGACACCTGCCTGCACTGCGCAACTGCGATAGGAATCCAGCTTGTCCTTGCGGCAAGCAACCAGCAGGACGTCCATATTCCCCTCTGTTTTGCGCTCTTCGATAATAACGTAGTCCAAGGCGTAGCTATCCAGGCTTTGCCCAGTTGGGAAAAAGCTTTCCGCTTCCCATCTGATGGATTCTTCCAACTCAGAATGACTCATTATTTGAAGGGTCACTTTTTTGACTATCACTTGCTGGCCAGAGACAGAAATTGCAACTTCTTTGGTTTTAATTTTTTGATCGGCAATTACCTGGCGAATCGCGCTAACTACTGCATTTGTGTCCATAATATCGCCATCGACTATTGAATCGGGAGGTATTGGCGCGATACCAATTTTTAGTAGCTGATAGCGTGGCCCGCTTTTTTTGCCAAGGTTTTGCAACTCGCACACCTTAACCGCGCTAGACCCTATGTCCAGGCCCACCAAAAGTTTGTTTTTACTAGACATGAGCCCCACTGAGAGCCTCGCAAAAAGAAAGAAACCGACCCTGACCCGGCGGGCAGGGTGCTAAATGCTTGATGTTTTGAGTAAATATGTCAAGAAGGATCAGGTTTCACCATCACAACCGAAACATTATCCTCCCCCCCATTTTCAATGGCCTTTGAGACAAGACCACGGACAGCGTCATGCAAATTGGATGCCTGATTAAAAATCGCCAGCAATTGATCATCGGGCACCATTCCGGTCAAACCGTCCGAACACAGCAAAATAGTTTCAAAATCAGATATTTCAAACTCATTGACTTCAACGTCGAGTTCAGCACTATTACCCAGAGCCTGAGTTATGACGTTCCTAAATGGGTGCACCCTGGCCTCTTCCATTGTCAAAAATCCGTTTACTACCTGATCGGCAACCCATGAATGATCTCTCGTAATTTGCTTAATTTTGTCTTTAGTCAGCTTATAGGCCCGGCTGTCCCCAACGTGCGCCAAGGTGGCCATCTTTCCACTGATAAGACAGGCAACCACGGTTGACCCCATCGTCTCCCTCTCTGGGTGCGCGACGATGTCTGCAGTGATCGCCTTGTCGGCCAAAACTATCGCAGTCTTTAAGCGATTACCGTTTATGCTTAGACCAGAATCATAAGCATCTGTGCCGATCGGCTCTGGCGCTGAGGTTTGCTTGATATATTTTGAAACTTGATCAACAACAATTTTGCTTGCAACCTCTCCAGCCGCGTGGCCTCCCAAGCCGTCTGCAACTATAAACAGCCCGAGGCCGTCATCAAAAAAAATACAGTCCTCGTTGTGCTTTCTGACCAATCCGACATCTGTAAGTCCAGCTACTTCAAGGGACATCATCACCACCACGTCATTTTTTTAAGAAACCGGTCACTTTGCCCAAAATGCCTCCAGTCACGCCCACTGATTTGCCCCCAGGCTGGGCGTCCACGGAGGGCTGTGGTTGCTTATGGCTGGCAGGTAGGCCCAGCGACTTGGCCCTTGCGCTCATGCTGGCCGCCCTGGATGGCATGTCGAGTGCGAGGTAAAGATCCGCCAGTCTGGTAACAGCCTCACCGTTATTTGGGTTGATACGAAGAACCTCCTCGTAGGCCCTGGCCAGGCCCCTAACATCATTGCTCGTTGCCTCGATAATTTTTGCATGGAGGAGGCGGGCTTCTTCGGCCACCTCTGGAAAATTAAAACAATACTGACTCATAGACAGAGCGTTGTCGAACCGCTTTTCCAAAAAGGCGCTCTTTGCATCATTTAGCCAGTCGCCATGCGATTTTTCTTTTGGTTGGCCACTTTGGCCAGAAGGTCGGGCGGCTGGCTCGGATGTCTGGATCGAAACTCTTCCGCTTTTAATGGCGGCGTAAGCTTCGGAGATAGCCCTAAATTTTTCTTCGGCGGCCTGCTTTTCTGTCCCGGAATATTTATCTGGGTGCCACTTTTTTGCCAATTGGTGGTATGCCACCTTGGCTTCGTCTATTGAAGCGCCTGGCCTGATTTGTAGGACATCAAAAGGGTTCATTCTAATCCTGGACAGCTACCGAAAAAATAGTTCGGTGGCAGTATAACAATGGTACCCTAGTTTTGGTAGGTAATACAATCGATACGCCACATGTGCCAACATTATTTTTTGATGGTTGCACACTGGGATATTTTGCCAGCCTGGCAACGGGGATTAATTCTTAATACATTTGTATCTTCATTGCGTTCAGCCTTTCGATCCTCTTTTCGATGGGCGGATGGGTGCTGAACAGGGCAGTCCATGAAGAGCCTGCCAAGGGGCTGACAATCATCATGTGGGCAGACGATGGCTCCGCACCCTTCATTGGGGCCTGCCTGTTGTAGCCGGAAATTTTTTCCAGGGCCGAAGCTAAGTTATCAGGACGTCCTGTGGTTATTGCTGCAAACTCATCAGCCATGTACTCTCTTCTGCGGCTGATGGCCATTTTGAGCAAGGATGCGGCTACTGGGGCCAAAACTGCGGCAACAATTACTAGCATCGGGTGGGCCGAACGTTGTTGCCTGCCTCTGCCCCCTGTGCGCACTGCCAGGTTGCTAACAAACATGATGGCCTGCGACAGCACCGCTGAAAGGCTTCCTATCAAAATGTCCCTGTTCTTTACATGGGCCAGCTCATGCGCCATGACTCCCTCTATTTCGGGCCTGGACAAGGCTCTTACGATTCCCTCTGTGACTGCGACAACTGCGTGTTCTGGGTTTCTGCCCGTTGCAAAGGCATTGGGGGTTTGATCTGGCACAACTGCCACCCTTGGCATAGGCAACCCTGCCCTTTGGGCCAAATTTTCTACAATTGTATATAGCTCGGGTGCATCCTGCCTAGTAACAATTCTCGCTTTATAATGCGCCAAAACCATGCGGTCTGAAAAAAAATAAGCAAGGCCGTTCACCATGATGCCTACTGCCAGGCCAATAATAACCCCATATTCTCCGTACAGCAGATCGCCTATCCAAACCAACAGTCCAGTCATTAAGGCGATCAAAAAAAAAGTCTTAAAGCTGTTCAATATCACCTCCCGCAAGAACGCATTGGAGTATTATTTTATGGCAAACCGGCAAAAGGCCCGCCTAAAACTACCCACACCGTTTTATGACGACCAGAGTTGCGTCGTCACGAAATCCACTGTCTTTTATGTGATAAAAAGTCGCCACAAAAATCTGCTCGAATATTTCATCGGCGGATGCGCCCTGGTGATTTCTGGCCACATCGACCACTCTGCTGTCGCCCAGCTCGACGCCCTGTTCATCTTCGGCTTCCACCAACCCATCGGTAAAGGCCAGCAAAACGTCTCCTGGCTCCATTACCTCATGGCCCTCATCAAACTCCACGTCGTTCAGCAAGCCGATGACCGGGCCCGTCGCATTCAAACGGCGCACAGGCCCGCCATCCCCAGGAACGAGAATGGGAGGGTTGTGTCCCGCATTCAAGTAGCGAAGGTCACCGTTGATGGGATTTATGCTTGCGGCAAAAAGGGTGGTATAACGGTTCCTTTCCCTAACCTCATTCATCCTGGCATTCAACCGCCTCGCCAAATAGCCCCAGTCAGTCACCCGCCTGTCAGCCATGGCCCTGACAAAGGCAGAAAGCTGGGTCATCATCAGCGCGGCGGGTAGCCCTTTCCCGCTTATGTCGCCGACAAGTACGTGCAATCTATCTCCCTTGTCAGAATCTTTTGCTACCCATAAGTCATATAGATCTCCGCCCACTGCTCCATATGGCAAATTGGCGGCTGAGCACTGCCAACCTTGCGGCTCCGGCGGCCTATGGGGCAACAGTCTGCGCTGGATATTGCGCGCCAACTCCATATCTTTTTCTAGCTTCATAGACTGTAGGCGGGACTCCCTCATGTCCAGGGCAGATAAATGACTGGAAGTGATATTTAGCAGAGTCTGCATGAATAGATGGTCTTTTTCGTTCAGAGGCCCTTTTGCCGGATTCGCTAAGTACACAAAACCATGGCTGTTGTCCTGATCTTTTAACTCTGCGGTAAAAGAAAGGCCCTTTGCGTTGATCAATCCCTGGAGAACCTCTCCCAAAATCAGGCTGGGGATGACCCCGAGCCCCCTTCCCAACAACACCGTGCCATTGTGATCAATTACCAGCACCCGCTGTATCATAAATTCGCCGGCAAGAGTGTTGGCAAAATGGTGCAGGACGTCCCCCTTGCCTTCCGGCTCGCCCACCCCCAAGTGCCTGGTCATGTCAAATAGTGTGTTGAGGCGGCTGACTTGAAGGGCCAGGACACGGTTCTGCTCTGCTCTCTGGGTTTCCAAGCGGCGCCATGCCAGCAACGGAGCTGAAATTGCCAATAGCAGTTCCAGGGTTGGGCGCGGCTCCGGCGTCTTTACTACCAGATAGCCGAATAGTTCGTCTAGATATCCCCATGGAAGCAACACCCATCCATGGCCGGGGCTTGCTACGTCTGATGGAGGGGCCCCCCGCAAAAACATCCATTCACGCTTATCCCACACCCCACCCTGGGAAGACTTGGCAATACCAAGAGCAGTAACGCCGACTAAATGGATCAGCTCCTCTTCGTTGACCTGTTCGGGAAAAGCTTCCAAAAAATCGATCAGCGGTAGTAGTTCCCTGGCAGCCTGTGGAGTCGAAAGGCACACCTCTCTAAGCCGTTCAAATGGGCTAGTCTCCACGCGCATAAATCCTTAGCCCAAATGCTTAATCATACAACACTCGCTACGCCCGCCTTTTTCCACAAAATGAACTTCATCCATGAATCTGCTCATAAGCAACAGGCCCAGCCCACCCTTACGGGGATGCCGGACATACTCACTGGGGTCGGGCAATTTCACTTGGTCGTTGCGGAGCCCCTTGCCGGAGTGCAAAAGGTGTATTTCGAGAGATCTGGGCAAAAATTGCAGTTCCACCTCGATAGTTTCGTTGGGGTCATTTTGATAAGCATGAAGGATAATGTTTGTCACCGCCTCGTCGACTGCGATCGACACCTTCGCGGCGGCGGAATCGTCGAGGCCAACTGCGGCCGAAGCACGTTTTGCAAGATTCGTCACCAGGTTCAGGTAGCGCGTCTGGCTTGGAATAACAAGCCTCAGACTCCCACTGTCAAACCTGTTATTGGCCAATTGATTGCCCTTCCGCGCTATTGAAGGAATTGACTGCATCTTCCTCTTGGTCAAAAACCTTGTACAGTTGCGTAAAACCCAGAGTGTCAAATATTGTAAAAACATTCTCCTTCAAGTTGGAAAGCACGATATCGCCTCCATTTTCTCTGACCGACTCTATCTGTCCCATGATAGCGCCCAGCCCCGCGCTACTAATATAGTTGAGGTTGGCACAATTGAGCAGAATGTTGCACCTGCCACCCTCTACAAGTCCCTCGAGGGTTGACTCAAATTGCCTGACGGTATGCGCGTTGATGAAGCCGGAAGGTTCTACCACCGAAGCCCCCCCCACCTCCCGGACTTGGATTGAAAGATCTGTCATCGCGGATACTCCCACCAAATTGGCTATCAAGTGGTGCCGGTGGAGGGACTTGAACCCCCACGCCTTTTGGGCGGTCGATTTTGAGTCGACTGCGTCTGCCATTCCGCCACACCGGCATAGGAAAACTAGATTATCGCACCAGCGGCAAAACTCCAAGCACCATTTTAAAAATTGCGAGGCTATATAGATGACGAATAGCGATGAGAACCACAAACCGAAAACTGCTCACTACAGACCCGCAATATCCCTGACAGCTTCAGCAGCCATCAACATGCCTGCAACAGAGGGCACAAACGAAATGCTCCCGGGAATTGCCCTTCTAGATGAACTCTCTGCCGAAAGCTCGCAGAGCATCGCAGAGTGCAATCTTTCTTCCGAAGGGCCCCTGGGAGCTTCAGGGCTATAGACAACCTTTAAGTGGTTTATTCCTCTCTTTCTCAGTTCCTTTCTCATGTTCCTGGCCAGAGGACAATCCTTGGTTTTAGAAATATCTGTTACCAGAAACATGGAGGGATCGATCTTATTGCCTGTTCCCATGCAACTTATGATGGGAATATTCCTTGCACGGGCTTCTTGCACGAGGTCTATCTTGCAGGCAACAGTATCAATACAATCAAGAATGTAATCGAAAGGTTCAGAAAGAAATTCATCAGCCATACCAGGAGAATAAAAGCGGGGCTCCCTTAGCACGGTGACCTTTGGGTTGATATCCAATAAGCGGGAAGCCATGGCCTCCACCTTTAGTTGGCCCAAAGTGCTGTTGAGCGAGTGTACTTGGCGGTTGAGGTTAGTAAGGTTCACCGTGTCATGGTCAACCAAGGCCACATGACCGACGCCACACCGCACCAATGCCTCAGAGGCATGGCCGCCGACACCCCCAATGCCGAACGCAATCACCTTTGCCCTACCCAAACGCTCCATTGCTGAGCCGCCAAGCAAAAGTTCTGTCCTGCTAAATGCGTTCATCTATGGTAAAAGCAGCGGCAAAGAAACAGGGATAGAAAAGACCCCCACACGGCCGAGAGGTTTTCATGCTAGGCGAATGGCCTGAAAGACCAATGTCACTTGTGGGCTCAAAGAGATTGGAGCACGGGCCGACAGCCGAGTCATGGCATCAACATGCCACCATTGACTGGTATCGTGGCGCCGCTGATGTAGCCCGCCTCCTCGCTACACAAAAAGGCAACGGCATTGGCAATATCTTCAGACGTCCCCATGCGCCCGAGCGGTATTTGCCTTACAAAGGCTTCCTTCACCTCCTCAGACAGCGCCTCTGTCATCTTTGTGGCTATATAGCCTGGCGCGACGGCATTGCAAGTTATGTTTCTGCTGGCCAGCTCTCGGGCAATCGTTTTGGTCAAACCGATTAAGCCCGCCTTGGATGTGGCATAGTTGCTCTGACCGGCATTGCCCATCTGTCCCACGACGCTGGCGATGTTTACGATGCGGCCCCACCTCTGCTTCATCATAGGCTTGGCGGCGGCCTGGGAAGCCAGCCAGGCTCCCTTCAAGTTTACATCCAACACCAAGTCGTACTCTTCTTCCTTCATCTGGATCATCAGCTTGTCCTTTGTCACTCCGGCATTATTTACCAGAATGTGTAGTGCGCCATGGCGCTCGACAGCCGTGTTAATGGCCGCCTTTACGCTCTCTGCCTCAAGCATGTCCATCGTGACATAATCTGCGCTCCCCCCGCCGGCACTGATGGATGCGGAAACTTTTTTTAGATCCGCCTCGGTAGACGGCAGGGAACCGCAAACAACCTTAGCGCCCTGGCTCGCCAGCCTGTGCGCGATTACCTCTCCGATGCCCTGACTGGCTCCAGTGACTAGCGCGACTTTGCCGCTGAGTTCAAACATGTGGCCTCCATACTCAACTACAGAGTACCATACCGAGGCCCAATCAAAAGTACGCATGGTCAAAGAAGCAACAAACGGTAATAACGGCCATTAATTCAATTTTATCATTAAGTTACGCACACAAACCATTGTTCTAATCCACTGTGCCTGATTTGATGTATTCTTTTAGTTCATAGCTCTTTGAATGAAATCGATTTGGAGAACCCATGTCCAATAAAGCGACTGCCTTCCTTGCCTCTTTGCAGGAAAGAATTGAGCGGATATCGTCTGCGAGTGCCGACAATCAAAAAATAATGATTCAGATAGGCTCTGCTACTTGCGAGCATGCCGCTGGATCCATGGATGTCATGGATGAATTCCAAAGGCACATAGCCGCTTCAGGGAGAAGCGATATAGCCATCCGCACTACCGGCTGCACGGGGCGATGTAGCAAGGAGCCGATCGTTGGGGTGTTCGTTCCAGGGGAGGCTCCTGTCAAATATGAGCTAGTAAACAAAGACATCGTCCACAAAATTTTTACATCCCATATACAAAGCCAGACCCCGCTACCCGAACACGCGCTGGATAATTCGCTGGACGAGGTGGCCGTAAAAAACAGGCAGGTTTCCACTGACAAAGTCTCTAAAAATTTCGATGATCTGTATGGCGACGTGCCCTTCTTCAAGCTACAAAAGCGCATCGCCATGCGCAACAGCGGGATAATTAACCCCGAATCTCTTGAAGAATATCTCCGTGCCAGCGGATTTAAGGCCCTGGCAACTTGCCTTGACAAGGGAGAACCTCAATGGATTATTGAGGAGCTACTGAAAGCCAGGCTGAGAGGCAGGGGAGGAGGAGGCTTTCCAACCGGCAAGAAGTGGCAAATGGCTGCGGCTCAGCCGGAAAAGACACGCTACATTATCTGCAACGGAGACGAAGGAGACCCGGGCGCCTTCATGGATAGGGGAATGCTGGAATCCGATCCTTTTAACATTGTAGAGGGGATGATAATCAGCGCATATGCTGTTGGTGCCCAAAAAGGCTACTACTACATAAGGGCAGAATATCCGCTGGCAATCAAGCGCATCCAGAATGCCCTCGATATTTGCCGTCAGAACGGATTGCTTGGTGACAATATCATGGATTCTGGGTGGTCTTTCGACCTCGAAATTCGCTTGGGCGCGGGCGCCTTTGTCTGCGGCGAAGAGACCGCCCTGATTAGGTCTATTGAAGGCAAGCGCGGCCAGCCAAAGCTCCGTCCCCCCTACCCGGCCGTAAAAGGCCTATGGGGCAAACCAACCGTCATCAACAACGTTGAAACATTTGCAAACATTACCGCCATCGTCAATTTTGGCGGGGACTGGTTTGCTTCGGTGGGCACTGAGGCCACTGGAGGGACTAAGGTCTTCGCCCTGGCGGGCAAGGTAAAGCACACTGGCCTGGTGGAAGTCCCCCTTGGCATCCCCATCAAGAAGGTCGTCTTCGACATTGGTGGCGGAGTGCTCGGGGATCGCAAACTCAAGGCGGTGCAGACAGGGGGCCCGGCTGGAGGATTCATTCCGGCCTCCCAAACCGACATGGAGGTTGATTTCGACCCCCTGGCAAAAGCTGGCTCCATAATGGGCTCGGGCGGAATGATTGTCCTTAGCGACGAAGACTGCATGGTTGATCTGGCAAAGTTTTATCTGTCGTTTACTGCCGACGAGTCCTGCGGTAAGTGTACGCCGTGCCGCGAAGGTACTACGAGAATGCTGGAAATTTTGAATAAAATAACCGAAGGCAAGGGCGAAATGTCTGACATCGACAAACTGGAACGCCTCGCCCGCCTCTGCCAGCAGGCAAGTCTTTGCGCATTGGGCCGAGCCGCGCCCAATCCTGTTCTGAGTAGCATCAAACACTTCAATCACGAGTATGTTGAGCATATCCACGCAAAGAAATGTCGTGCTAAGAAGTGTTCCGCCCTGATTGTTTTTGAAGTAAACAAACAAAAATGCATTGGTTGCACGGTCTGCTCCCGCAATTGCCCTGCAGACTGCATCAAAGGCGGAAGAAAGGAAGTCCATACAATCGATCAGGCCCGTTGCGTTAAATGCGGCCAGTGCTACGATGTCTGCCGCTTTGAAGCCATAGACCGAAATTGAGCCAAAAGTTGCGCAACCAGTACAGAATCAACAGGATTGAGTAGGATTAAGCTGATGAATGAACAAATGATCAACATCACCATTGACGGCGAACCAATACAGGTTCCTGAAAAAACAATAATCCTTGATGCCGCTGAAAAATTGGGCATTCATATTCCCCGGCTCTGCTATCATCCCCGACTCAGCCTTGAAGGTTCCTGCCGAGTGTGCATAGTCCAGGTAAAAGGATTTAACTATTTCCACACAGCCTGCTCTACCGAAGTTTGGGAGGGGATGGAAATTGAAACATATACCCCCGCCATTCGGCAGGCAAGACGCGATATTGTGGAGCTGTTGCTGGACAACCATCCAAGGGACTGCCAGACCTGCGACAGGGACGGCACCTGCGAATTGCAAAAACAGGCATTCCGGCTTGGCGTGCGGGAGCGCATCTTTGAGGGCAAAGTCAAACAGGTTCCAATTGACTACTCCAGCCTCTCTGTCGTGCGTACTGGTGAAAAGTGTATACTCTGCAACAGGTGCGTCAGGGTATGTAGCGAAATCCAAGGCGTACACAACCTTAGTCAGCAGGGGCGTGGATTCAGCACAGTTGTTGGACCGGCTTTCCTTGACCCCATGGACGAAAGCGCCTGCATCCAATGCGGCCAATGCACGGCAGTATGCCCCACTGCCGCCTTTTTGGAACAAGATCATACCAAAAAAGTCTGGCAGGCCCTCGCAGAAAAGGGCAAAAAACACGTCATTGTCCACACCGCTCCAGCCATAAGGGCAACTATTGGCGAGTGTTTTGGGATGCCTGTCGGCACGCCGGTCACAGGCCAGCTCGTGACTGCCTTGCGCCGACTGGGATTTGATTGCGTTTTCGATACCAACTTCACAGCCGACCTGACAATCATTGAGGAAGCCACCGAATTTCTTGGGCGAGTAAAATCCGGCGAAAACCTGCCCCTGCTGACTTCATGTAGCCCGGGCTGGATCAATTTTCTGGAAAAATTCTATCCAGAAATGATTCCCAACACGTCAACCTGCAAATCCCCGATGCAAATGATGAGTACCCTGCTAAAAACCTTTTATGCCGAAAAGAAGGGCCTGGAACCAAAAGATGTCTATGTAGTGGCCATCATGCCATGCGTGGCAAAAAAATATGAGGCCGGACGGCCCGAACATACCCTGGATGATGGTACGCCCACCACCGATGCAGTCCTAACGACGAGAGAGCTGGCATGGATGATAAAGTCCTACGGGATAGCCTTTGAAAGCCTGCCTGCAGGAGAATTCGACAGCCCCTTGGGCCAAAGCTCCGGGGCCGCAGACATATTTGGTGCCACAGGCGGAGTCATGGAAGCCGCGCTCAGAACTGCGGCTGTCAAACTCACGGGCGTGGACGCTGGGCCTATCGTCTTTGAAGATGTCAGAGGAGTCACAGGCATAAAAGAAGCAACGATACGCATAAACGACACAGATATCAGCATCGCTGTCTCCAATGGGCTACAGAACGCCAAGGCCGTGCTCGATTCAATCAAGAATGGGAATAAAAAGTATCACATCGTGGAAATCATGGCATGTCCAGGAGGTTGCATCATGGGAGGCGGCCAGCCCTATCCACCTGCGGGCCACAACGTACTTGATGCTGGATTAGCCTCGTTGCGGGCCAAAGCACTCTATTCGATTGATGACAACAAACAGCTTAGACGCTCGCACGAAAACCCGGACATAGACAAGCTGTATGCAGAATACATAGGCGAGCCCAACGGCGAGAAAGCCCACAAGCTGTTGCACACCCACTACCAAGCCCGTATGCCCCGAGGGATAAGATGAGCCACGCAACCGCAAATACAGATAATTGGGAAACAGTAAAGCATGAGTGCGAAAAGCATCTGCCGCAAACCATAATTGACTACATTGAAGAATCGAGGGGGCAGGGACATTCGGAAAGTCAGTTGATATCCATCCTCCATAAAGTCCAGGCTCATTTTGGCTTTCTAAATAAAGAGCAACTAAATGCAGTATCACAGCTCGCCCAGATCCCCCTCACAAAAGTTACGGGTGTCGCCACCTTCTACCACTACTTCCGCCTCACGCCACGAGGCAAGCACATCATCAACGTCTGCATGGGCACCGCCTGCTACGTCAAGGGATCAGAAAAAGTCAGTCAGAAGCTCGTGGACGAATTGGGCATCCATTTCGGAGAGACTACCAAAGACGGCCTTTTTTCCCTCGAGGCCGCCCGATGCGTCGGCACCTGTGGACTAGCCCCCGTGATAATGATCGATGACCAAGTCTACGGCCCTGTTACGCCAAACGACGTCAGCCTGATCTTGGACAAATACATCAAACAGGCGAGCAAGAGCGGCGGGAAGCGACAGTAGAGCGGCCGGCATTTGGCATAGGCTACACGGCACCATGCCGAAAGTGCGTCTGGATACCTTACTCCTGCAACGCGGGCTGTGCGAGGCGCGTACAAAAGCCCAGGCGATGATACTGGCAGGCAAAGTGCTCATCCAAGACAGGCCCATCACAAAAGCGGGCGCCCAGGTTGCCGAAGACGCAATCATAAGATTGAGGGGCGAGGACACGCCGTTTGTTGGGAGGGGCGGGATTAAGCTGGAAGGTGCCCTGAACGCATTCAAAATTGACCCGGCTGGCCATACGTGTTTCGACGCTGGGGCAAGTACGGGCGGCTTTACAGACTGTCTGCTCCAGCATGGAGCCGCCCGCATTTACGCCGTCGACGTTGGCACTAACCAATTACATTGGAAGCTGAGGTCTGACACGCGGGTAATTTCAATCGAACAGTGCAACCTGAGGGACTGGGCGCCGTCCACCATTCCCGAAAAATGTAGCCTCTTAGTAGCCGACCTGAGCTTCATCAGTCTAAAGCTTGCAATACCGCCCATATTACCCAGCCTAGAGCTTGGTGCGGCGGCGATATTGCTGGTCAAGCCCCAGTTTGAAGCAGGCAGGGGGGCTGTAGAAAAAGGCGGCTTGGTCAAAAACCCTGCCGTACACGAAAGCGTATGCAGAAATATATGGGACTTCTTTTCCGATACCCAGCTAAGGCCCCAGCAGCTTGCCCCCAGCCCCATACCAGGAGGCAAGGGAAACAGAGAATTTTTTGTATGCCTGAGGCTCGGCGCCATCCCCTGCCCTTTTCCCGGGATGCCGCAATGTCAGTAGCCAGTTGCAATCGCCAGAGAGAAAGCTACACAGATCCGCATGGTACATTGGTTTTGGTCTCGTAACTCGAAACTGGTATTATCTATTTCCTGTCGTCTTTGACAAATTGACCGGTACAGATAGTGATCGTGAATTTGAGCCTGGGCCTAACGATATGCCTAGGTTGCCATTCAGCTTCCACGTGGTTGGCCGCCCTAGGGCAACATTGCTTATTGGTTGCCATGCATTTACTACGTCTGCATACCTAAAGCTCAAACTGACGGCCAAAGTGCCCCTGCCCCTGGCGGGAATGGAAGTGGCACTTTGGTGGGCCACCCTCCCCAGGGCATGTGCCTTCCCGTCCTGCACAATCTCCAGGTTCCCCAAAAGCGACTGGGGCCAAATCTGATTGCTGGTCGGGTTATCAATGCCCAAATGGATAGTGATGTCCAAACCCGAATTTTCGAGCGGGAAAGCTATCCTCGGCCTGGCCTCCACATTGTCTAGGCTAAAGTGGAGCTGGTTGATTAAGGCTTCCAGCATGGCTCCTGCCAAGACTGGCGCGGTGCCAGGCTGGCAACCGATGCACAGCCCGAGCAGTGCAGAACATAACATGGCTCTTCGCATAAGGCATTCTCCCACCAACTCAAATCAATCGATACGTCATATTGTATAGCAGTTCAACTTATTTTAGTTGAACTGCTATGCCGACAAGGCCCTTCTTGCTAGTATTCAATGCCTCTGTTTCGCACTAGCCAACGGCGGTTTTTCGCCGTGCCATGACTTCTGTTGCTACTTCTCGGAATGAACGGAAACGCACGTTTTTAATTTGTTCTTCTGTTAGTGCGGGCGCGTCCGAAAAGTCAATTTCGCAGTCTGGCATCGCCGCAAGCGCATCGAGCCTAGCTTTTTGGGCTTGTGTGAGGGGTGGGCGGGGTGCGTCTAGGTCTATTTCAAAACTTACGGTTCCCATAAAGTCTCCTCTCATGTGATTCTGCTTTTCTTGCGCTAATGATTTCAATTACCAGTATAGTTCCTTCTTCCTCGTATGTATGAGCTACGTACAAGAGTAAGTGGTTGTCCTTTGCCATTCCTAGTGTCCAGTATCGATCTTCCGAGTAGTGGTACCGTGCGTCTGGTTCTGTAATGCTGTATGGGTCGTAGAATACTTCTTGAGCGTCCTCAAAGCTGATTTTGTGTTTTCGCCAATGATCATCAGCAACTTTATCGTCCCAAGTGATGCGTAGCTTGAGCATAAATAGCCCCTTTCCATTATAGCTCATCCGGCTTCTTTTGAACGAAGCCCCCCAACTCCCATTCGCTCGCTCCGTTCCGACCGCTTCGCCGCCTCGCAAGCTCGGCCTGCTCTGCTTTCTCTCCACTCGCTTCGCTCGTGCTCGTTGGCGGCTTCGTAGGTAGTGGCAGGTGTCCAGGGTGTGCCCCGCCCACCACCGTGCTACGCACCGAGGCAGGCGCGGATGGAGTTGACATGGATTTTACAATCGATCATAATTATGTTCGGGCGGTTGTGTCCCCTTGCTTGGAGGTAGCCATGCTATCAGCTCTATCGCTGGCCCTTCTCCTATCGGCGACTACTGAACAATACGACCCGCCACCAGTGTCACCACCACCGTTTGAATCCGTTGCAGACTGTTGTACGTGGTTAGTAGGGCTTTGCACGTACATGGAGAGACCGGGTAGTTATGAAAGGTGCGTATGAGGGTTTGTACTGCGCCGTCAATGGATCGATGGATAACTGCTTGGAAACAGCATATAGTTTCTTCGGTTAGATGCCATCATAAATTTAGGAAGGAAGATGGGAGCCGCACGTTTTATGGCGATTTTTAGGTGTGGTAGGTGTGGCTTGAGTAATTCATTGCCTCAGTTGCATGATGTTCTAACCCGCACGGTTTCCTTGTGCCTCCCTGTGGCTGCGGCGATATTGTTCCTTTTTGCCCCAACCAGTCTCTTTGCGCAGGGTTATATTAATGTCGAGCAGCGGATAAGGATAGCCACGCAGGAGAAATGGGCGATAGTTTTTGTATGCAACGGAGAGTCAAAAGAAGAAGCCAATGTTGCCACAGCCCAAATTCGGTCTGCATTGCTCAAAACAACTGAGACCATCAGTATTGGCATCAACGAATTAGGGGCCGAACAATACGAGAAACTCTGTGAGATTTTTTCCGCTAATTTGATAACTGACAAATTGGTAATTTTTATTTATTATAACGAAAAGTTTATTCAGTTTCCCTATGACCCCCAGACGGCGGATATTGTCCAGAGGCTCAAAGACCTAGGCTGGGTCCCCGGGTCGCAGATGCAGCAAGCCAAACAGTTTCTTGTGGATCATCCAAACAATCAGGAAGCATTGGCCGAATTGTTGCGTCTGCAACTGTTCGACTTTTACAAAGATTTATTGGATGGTTCGCAACTAGTCAAAACGCTGGAGCTACTATCCGATGCGGATGTCATGTATTGGAGGCACCAGTTTTCTGTGTCTGTCTTTGCACACATGGTTGTCAACTTTAGGGTTTTTTTGAATCCGAGCCATTATGATGCCCTGAAAGAAACGCCTGGCTTTCAAAAAGCATTAAGCAAGTTGATAATTCGAACTGAAGCTGAGATTCGGCGTTACCCCAATGACGCACGTCTTTATGATTTTTGGGCTTTTTTCGTTAGCATGGACCAATCCCCAAGAAACCCAATGGAATTTATGTCTTCCATACGTTTCCCGCCGCAGGGCCCGAATTTTATGGCCGATTTCTCTGTGCTTGCAGTTCCATTCTTTATGATCGATAAAACTGACGAAGGCCTGAAAGTACTTGATGACATTGAGGAATGGCTAGTAAATCAGGATGCGTATGGTAGCTACTTCTATTGGCAACGCAAAAGTCTAGCATTATTTAAACTGTTCAACTTGATCAAGAGCGAGAAGTTTATTGAAACAGAGAGCTATCTGAGAGATTTGATGTACGAACTCGGCCCGAAATGGTCAGAATTTTCCAAAGAGATAAAGTTCGAGCTTCCTCTAAAACTGAAATATTTTAAGATTGAGATTCAGGACCCTGCGATTACAGCTAAAATCAATGCTCTGTTGGACGAGCCGCCTTCACAGCAGATTAAGCCTTATCATAAACCCCTCCTGCTTACTCACAATATTTCGAAGAAGTGCTATGACTTGCTTATAGCCGACATTGAAGGAAAAAAAGTGCAGCTACATGCAACGAGGACATTGCTTATGCCCCTAAATGCGTGGACGCTACAAAAAGACGGCGTTGAAGTAGCATCTGGCTCGGTTCCAACAGTTCCTGATGATTCAGATAGCGATGCATTAAGTGCGATCAGCCCGTTGTTAGACGCTGTGGTCAAAGAAGACCGCAAATATCTTAACTCATTGAGGAGCATAGTCCGAAGCAATCCAGACAACTTTTATGCAATAGCCTTGTTCCGAGATGCGGCCGTGAAGTACCTTCCAGATGAAGCTCTTGAAAGCGAGCTACTCGCCTATACTGTAATCGACAAGCTCCCGATCGGCCTTTCCGCCTATTCAAAACTTGTCAATAAGGCCCCATGGGTACGCCTGCGCTCCGCAGTCATTAGGGAAATGTTGGGAAACCTTGGCGACTCTCCGTTTCAATCTGAATTAAGCAATCCTTGGCGTGTATTGAGCCAGTGGGAAGACCTTGAAATTTCAGATAACGAAATTGACTGGTACAGCATCCTTCATGCTACGGAGTTTTGGCGCAATCACCTGTACTACACTCAAACTAGGATAATGCCTGAGGATGTGTTCATTAAGTATCTCAGACAGGCCGAAAAAAGGGGCGATTGGCTGGCCATCCTCAATGCCTGTGAAGCAAGGTTCAATGGTGACAAGACAAAACCAAATGACTGGGTACTCAAAATATGGGATCAGGTTGAGGGCATGGGGCTACGGTGACGCCAGTCTCACCGCAGAGCGGCCACAATGGAAATTTCTAATTGACCATGTAACGAATTTTGTGTAATTAGGATTTGACTGTTCAAACCGTCTAGTTCCGATTAATAATATCAAGCAGTTACAGAGATTTCAAGTTTGAAATAGCTGTAACTGCTTAGTTGTTGTATTGAAATCTAGTATTGATACTATCTATAGAGTAGCAAAATTATCATTTGTACACGGTTT
>Ga0082212_10003543_pt1 | contig 22061 bp, 30 predicted proteins | sample TergutNt197P3_FD_71548 | JGI IMG/M metagenome (GOLD analysis project Ga0082212, IMG submission 71548) | Neocapritermes taracua P3 segment gut microbial communities from Petit-Saut dam, French Guiana - Nt197 P3 | ecosystem: Host-associated > Arthropoda: Insects > Digestive system > Gut ...
TCAATTTCCTAAATTATTTTTTTCTCAAAGGATTTTATTGTTTACTTTTCAATGTACTTTTTTCAGCTGTCCAAAATGTTTGTGAACAAATTTAATTGTAACACATTACAACACCTGCTGTCAACTACTTTTAGCAAAATATTTTTACTTTTTTTACAATTTTTTCAAGTCTATTTTTTAATTTTTATTTAAGTTATTTTTTGTGTTGATTTTTGTCACAACTTTTAATAGTTTAGCATTTTTTGTTTCTAATGTCAATACTTTTTTTTACCTTTTTCCCATATAAAAACTACCAGGGTATTACCCTAGTAGTTTCGAGATATCAAAAAATACTTAGTATCCAGTATTTCTCCATCTGTCTCTATATTTGCTTGCTCTGGGTTAGTAATAAGGCTCCCGTCTTTGTCTACATTAGTAGGTTCTGCAAACCAGCCTTGCTTATGAGACCAAAATCCGTCGTCATCTTGCCTAATCCAATGAATATCTTTGGCAGATATACATACAGCAACTTTGTAATAATCATGCGATGGCTTTTCTTCAAAATTACTCTCTTTAAAAGAAATTCCACACACTTTCATTGTGTTACAGAGAATTTCATATGCTTTTTTTAAAGACATATTCCCAGATTTCCATGGACTACCTATTAAGGCTCCAATTGTTGAAATAAGATCTTTTTCAATAATACCAGATTTAATGTTAAAAGCATAGGTAAAACAATTACGAGTTCTCTTTAACCGTTTCCATTTTAATGGTTCAAACTCCAGTTTTTCCTTTAAGTGCTTCGACATAGCTTTCCGAATTTCTTCAACTTGTCGTTCAACTGTTAACATTGAAATATCCTTTCATAAAGTTATTGATTTTTTAATTATACTACATTTCACATAATTTTACAAACACATTTTTTTGGTCTTACACTTTTTTGTATATTTTATACCATTTACTCACATTATATATTTTAAGTGAGGTCTATTATGAAAGATAAGAAAATCAAAAAAACAAAAGCGTCTATTGATGCTTATCGTGAAAAAAACAAACAGATTCATTCAGACGTTTTTGGAAGTTACACTGGTAACTCAGAAGATGCCGAAAAGCCTATTCAAGATTCAGACGACATTTAATTAATAGTCTATTTACATTATTTTTTGTGTTGCTTTTCTTGTTTAGTTCTAGCATCTTTTTTCGCTTGGTTCTTTTTGTCTCTACTTAATTGATTTTTACCTCTTACACTTCTATTAGCTTTCATATTATTTATCCTCTTTTCTTTACTTTATGGGCAGTAATTATTGTATAACTATACGAATTAATTGTTATTTTATAATCTTCCACTTCTACATACCAATTTTTACCTTTTTTAATTATTGAACTATTAGAAACTTTAACTTTTTCTTTGCACCAAGAAACTACATCGTTTACATTTAACTCAAGATTTCTTTTTATTCGTTCCACTCCTAATTTAGTTGTATGTATTTTATTTAAATTTGAAATTAATACTTCTTTTCCCATTTATACCTCTAATATTTTTTAATTTACTTTTTTATCAACATAAATCTTTATAGAATCTCTTAAAAATTCTGCTCCACCAACTCCCACTACATCATAATATTTTCTAAATCTTTCATCTTCTACATACATGTTGGCAAGTCCCAGATGAGCTTCTTTGCTGTATTCGTCCCAATAAAAACACAACCATTTTTTATGCAATTCGGCAACTTTTTGTGCTAAATTAGATGTTGGATCTTTTAATTCAAATGCTTGTTTTAAAGTAGTTATTATTTCATCAGCTAAAACTGTAACTTCTTTATATTGTTCTTCTGTCATGTTTTGTAATTTATTATTTGATTTATTAATTATATCGTTTCCATATTTTTCTCTAACTTCTTTTCCGTACTTTTCTTCATTTTCTTTAATTAAATCTTCTTTGTTTTTCATAATTCTCCTTATTTGTTTTTTAATTTAATTTCCTCATAAACAAAACATTTTGTTAGATGGTCATTTACCATTCCTACTGCTTGCATAAAAGAATAAATTATTGTTGAACCAACAAATTTAAAGCCCATCTTTTTTAAATCTTTGCTTATCTTGTCAGAAATTGGAGTGGTTAATGGAATTTCCTCAAATTTACTCCAACCACCAACAATTGGTGTATAATCTACATATCCCCAAATAAATTTGTCAAAACTTCCATACTTTTCTACAATCTCTAAAAATAGTTTAGCGTTAATTATAGCTGAGTTAATTTTCAGGTGGTTTCGGATAATTCCTTCATTTGCCATAAGCTCTTCTATTTTATTGTTATCATAAATAGCAACCTTCTTTGGGTCAAATCCATCAAAAGCCTTCCTATATTCTTCTCTCTTTTTGAGTACAGTTATCCATGAAAGTCCAGCTTGTGCACCTTCCAAAATTAACATTTCGAATAATTTCTTGTCATCATGCACTGGACGTCCCCATTCATTATCATGGTAATCTTCGTATATGGGTATGTCTCCAAAACATCTAAATTTTTTACTCATAATTCTCCTATATATGCTTGGCTAATTATCTCAAATTCTTCTTGACTTGATTGATATTTTCTCTCTATTTTTTCTAATCCATCATCAAAAATTTGTGCTTGTTTTTCATCAAAATGCATAACCGTACTATCTTTATAAATCCACTTTTTTCCATCTAATACGTTTGGTTTAAGCTCTTTTACCATCATAGCCGCTGGATATTTATCATTATCAATACAAACATTATATTTTTTGCAACTTTTAAATCCTCTACCTACATAATTGCTTGGACTACCAAATATAACTATAACATCATATCCAAGTTCTATTGCTTTTTCAAAAGAATGATTTAATAGCATTTTTCCGTATCCCATTCTTTGGTATTCTGGTAAAATGCATAATGGCCCAAATGTTATAATTTCTTTTTCGTTTCCTTCTTCATCAATTAATTTAGCTTTCGTGTACATAATGTTTCCTATAATGCTACCATCAACTTCGATTACAAAGTCTAATTCTGGTATAAAATCTTTATGTTCTCTCATAATATGGACCAAATAATGTTCATTACATCCTGGAATATATAAATTATAAAAAGCCTTTCTTGTTATTTCTTCTGTTTTTTTATAATCTGATTTTTCCTCATTTCTAATTTTAATCATTTTCAATTATCCTTTCATAATGTTGTTAAGTCATAGCTCAAATCAATAAAATAGAAAATATCATTTATTGGAACTGTACCATCAAGAAGAATTGTAATCCAGTATTCTTTATTCATATGATATCCCGGAAAATATCCTTTTCTATCTATTACCGAATTTTTTAATATTGGATCACATTTAACATCCAAAATATCTATACTTTTTTCTCCATCTATTCCTAGTTTACTTCTTGGAATATTAAGAATAGCACCATACCACTTTTTATTATCCTTATGTCTAAATATAGCATTGTTGGATTTAGCCCATAAAAATTCCGGCTCTGTATCATATTTTTCTTTTACATATTCTAAAACTTTCTTTGCAACTCCACTATCATATATCATTTTATTTACCTTCTATTTTTAACTTCAATCTTCATATTCATAACGATATACCATATCCTGAATCCATTTTGCTTTCCTTTTACACCATTCAAAATCAAACTTCTTATAGTTCCATTTATAGTGTTCTCCATCCCAACGTACTTCTGGTAGCTCTACATCATTCCCTTTATCATTTTCCTCTACAAATTCTTGTAAAATGCCTATTCCGCCAATATCCTCTATAATTCCTTCTCCTGCACCTTCTAATAGTTTAGGATAATTAGATCCATTCAATCGTTCTTCTGTATATATTATTTTCTCTACTGTTATTTCCACTTGCCAGTTATCTCCAAAATCGTACACAAATAATAGTTTATCATTTTCTTTTAACTCAAGTTCATATAATTTATATTCTGTTGCATTTAATTCTTCAGTATCAAAAACATCTATATCTATGCATGTACCATAATTCTTGCCATTATACTCTATTCTATATAAATGACTTCCTCTCATTTCAAACATAAGCATTATTCCATAACACAACTTGGCAACAGAAAAGCCATAACTCATTTCAAATCTACGCCATATTTTATCTTCTAGTCCTACTAATCTAGCACAGAACTGATAAATATGTTTTGCTGGTTTTGGTATTTTATTTTTAGTTGTTTTTTTCATATTATCTATTCTCCATTATTATATCATATTTTTGGACTATCAATCATACTGGTACAATTTCTGGGGGCAAGGTCACGTCGAGGACGCCGCCCCCCTACAAGTCTCTATTTCATAGCTTCTTCGATTGCAACTGAAACTGCAACTGTCGCTCCTACCATTGGGTTGTTACCCATTCCGATTAGTCCCATCATCTCAACATGTGCAGGTACAGAAGATGACCCTGCAAATTGTGCATCTGAGTGCATTCTTCCCATTGTATCTGTCATACCATATGAAGCTGGTCCTGCTCCCATGTTATCTGGGTGAAGTGTTCTTCCTGTTCCGCCACCTGAAGCAACAGAAAAATAATTTTTACCTTGTTCTATACATTCCTTTTTATATGTTCCTGCAACTGGATGTTGAAATCTAGTTGGGTTTGTTGAATTACCTGTAATTGAAACATCTACTTTTTCATGATGCATTATTGCAACACCTTCTCTAACATCATCTGCGCCATAACATTTGACCTTTGCTCTTTCTCCATCAGAATATGCAATTTCCTGTTCTATATTTAATTTTCCTGTTCCATAATCAAATTTAGTTTGAACAAATGTAAAACCATTAATTCTTGATATTATTTGTGCTGCGTCTTTTCCTAAACCATTTAATATAACTCTTAATGGTTCCTTTCTAACTTTATTAGCAGACTTTGCTATACCTATAGCACCTTCAGCTGCCGCAAAAGATTCATGTCCTGCTAAAAATGCAAAACAACCTGTATCTTCACTCAATAACCTTGCTCCTAAATTTCCATGTCCCAAACCTACTTTTCTATCATCTGCAACAGAGCCTGGTATACAAAATGATTGTAATCCTATTCCTAAATAGGTTGATGCTTCTCCAGCTGTTTTGCAATTTTCTTTTATTGCAATTCCTGCTCCAACAGTGTATGCCCAACATGCATTTTCAAAACATATTGGCTGAATTTCTTTTACCATTTTAGCAACATCTAATCCTTTAGATTCACAAATTGATTTTGCTTCTTCTATTGAACCAATTCCATATTTATTTAAAGTTTCATTAATTTGTTTTATTCTTCTCTCATAACTTTCAAATAATGTCATTATTTATCCCTCCTATTCATGTCTTGGATCTATAACTTTTGTTGCTTCTGAAAATCTTCCATATGTTCCACTTGCTTTTTCAATGGCTTCATTTGGGTCTACACCTTTTTTTATAGATTCCATCATTTTACCTAAATTTACAAATTTATATCCAATTATTAAATCATTTTCGTCTAATGCAATTTCTGTAACATATCCTTCAGCCAGTTCAAGATATCTTGGGCCTTTGGCAACAGTACTATACATTGTTGCTGTTTGACTTCTCAATCCTTTTCCCAAATCTTCAAGTCCAGCACCAATTGGTAGCCCACCTTCTGAAAAAGCAGATTGTGAACGTCCATATACTATTTGTAAGAATAATTCTCTCATTGCTGTATTTATAGCATCACAAACCAAATCAGTATTTAATGCTTCCAATATCGTTCTCCCTACTAATGTTTCACTTGCTATGGCGGCAGAATGTGTCATACCTGAACATCCTATTGTCTCAATTAATGCTTCTTGAATAATTCCATCTTTTACATTTAATGTTAATTTACAAGCTCCCTGCTGTGGTGCACACCAGCCAACACCATGTGTTAGTCCAGATATATCTTTTATTTCTTTTACATGATCCCAATTACCTTCTTGTGGAATTGGTGCAGATTCATGTTTTACCCCTTTTGCTATGCATCTCATTTGCTCTACTTCATGTGAATAAATCATAATTTCACTCCTTTTTTTCTTATTTGCTATTCTTATTGAATTATATACGAACCATATTAAAAAAACAATACAAAAAATTAAAATGACCGGTTTCCTTGATTTTATGTTAATCTTATGTTATAATAGGTTTCAGAATTATTTTTTGAAACCTGTTCGAACAGCTAATGTTTGAATTTCTTTTGGAGGAACACAACATGAAAAAGATGTATATTATTCTCACATGGATAATTGTCGCATCCTTGGTAATAGCTGGTTGTATTGTAACTTCTATCCACTCGACAAAGCATTTAAGTCGGTATTATGAAGAAGTGTGGCCTGACTTAACCATTAATGCAAAGCAGGTTGATAGGTTGTCACAAATTTTTCAGTTAAGAGATGTATTATCTATTAACTCTAACCAAAACATTTTAACTGTTAATTTTTCAGATGATTATTTAGTAAATTGGCAAAAAGTTAACATGACAGTTATCGTTACCTATGAATTAAATGGAGAAAAAGTTAAGTTTATAAAGCTTAAAAGTAACAACAACAACCTCGACATCTTAATATTCTCTATGTTATTGCTCACTGTAGTTCTAACCATCTTGGGTCTTTTTACTACCTATACACTTCTATACGTTTTTAAAAAGGAAGTCCCATGTGATTCTGAAGAGAAATGAAATTATAATAAACCCAAGTTGACAATTTGTCTGCTTGGGTTTATTATTATAATATGAAGAAAATAATAGTAACTGAAAAATATAACAATAAAAAATTGGAGCATTTTATTCTAGATAGTTTTGAATATCTTAATAAAAATGCTCTATATAAAGCGCTTAGAAAAAAAGATATCCGAGTAAATAATTTCAAAGTTTCAGAAAATATAATTATTCACACAAATGATGAAATCCAAATATATATTTCTGATGAAATTTTATCTGGTAATAATTTTAATATTAATATCGTTTTTGAAGATGAAAATATTTTAGTTGTAGATAAACCAGAAAATCTTTCTGTAACCGAAAACAATTCTTCTAAAATAACTTTAACATCTTTATTGCAAAAACAATATGGAAATAATATTAAGCCATGCCATAGAATAGATAGAAATACAAAGGGTCTGGTATTGTTTGCCAAAAATGAAGAAGCGTTAAATATATTGTTAAACAAATTTAAAAATCAGGAAATTGAAAAACATTACTTAGCAAAAGTATATGGAATACCGAAAAAAGAACATTGTATTTTAGAAGCTTATTTGTTTAAAGATTCCAAAAAAAGTTTTGTATATATTTCTGATTACGAAACACCAGGCTACCAAAAAATAATTACAGAATATTCAATTTTAGAAAAAGATTTAGAAAAAAATATTTGTGTTTTAGATGTGATTTTACACACAGGCAGAACTCATCAAATTCGTGCCCATTTAGCGCATATTGGCCACCCAATTATTGGCGACCGGAAAATACGGTATTAACGAGATTAACAAAAAATTTAATTTAAAGACCCAAGAACTCTACAGTTATTCTATAACATTCAACTTCAAAACAGATGCAGGCATTTTAAATGAACATTCGGGGACGTGCCTAAAATGTTCAAAATGAACATCTGGGGACGTGCCTAAAATGTTCAAAATGAACATTCGGGGACAGGCTTCAGATAGTAAAAACGAAGCTATTTATGTAGTATAGCTTCGTTTATTTTTTCAACCTTATCTAATCTTCCCATAGCTTCATATTCTTGCTTTTCTTGTTGTAGGCTTAAAACTGGAATATCTAAACCCTCATAATTTAAAATACTAGATTCGTTTAAATTATTGGGTAAAGACCATATATGTGATTTTAATCTATATTGAAAGTTACCCATAACTTCTACTTTTACATTATTAATTAAATAAATTCCATAATATGATTTGTATTTATCGGTAGAAGAAAATTCTAGCTTCTTCGTACAATATTCGCATAAAATATTATCAAGTTTATATGCACCATTTATACCGGTCAAAATATCAATATCATTTACAGGGACATCAACTCCCTGCAATTTTAAAGAAGTAGTTCCAGTAAGTATCCAGTCTATATTATTAGATTTGCTTATCTTTTCTATAATAATTTTAAGCACATTTATATTTCTTTCTAAATTATCCATATACACTCCTCGTAAATAGTTGAAGCCTGTCCCCAAATGTTCATTTTGAACATTTTAGGCACGTCCCCAATGTTCATTTGAAGAACTCTTCAAATTCTTCGCTTGAAATTTTTTCTTTTTCTAATAGAGTGTTTGCAACTCTGTCTAATATAAAAATGTTTTCTGATAATATTTTTTGAGCTGATTTATATGCATTGTCTATTAATTTCTGTACTTCTTCACCAATTTCGTCAACAATTTTCTCTCCAAACATCTGCATTTCATATGCGTTATCTACTTTTAATGAAATTGGCCCTATCTTATCTCCCATACCATAAACAGTAAGCATGTCTTTTGCAATTCCAGTTGCCACTTCTAAATCGTTACTTGCTCCAGTAGAGATTTCATTTAAAGCTATTTTTTCAGCAGCTCTTCCGCCTAATAGTGCTATCATTCTTTCCAATAATTCTGTTTTAGAAATGTAGAATTTATCTTCTGTTGTTTTATACATTGTATAGCCACCGTGCTACTCCTCTAGGTATAATAGATACTTCTTTTACATCTTTTTGAGACTCCAAAAATTTACTTACAACTGCATGTCCTGCTTCATGATATGCGGTCAATTTCTTGTCTTTTTCAGATACTACCCTGTTTTGTTTTTCTAACCCAACTGTTATTTTTTTGACTGCATTTTCAATATCGCTTTTAACTATCTCGCTATGTTTTTCTCTTGTTGCAATAATTGCTGCCTCATTTAAAATATTTGCAAGCTCCGCTCCTGTGAATCCTGCTGTGTCTCCTGCTATTTCTTTAAAATTAACATCTTCTGCAATTTTTTTGTTTTTACCATGAAGTCTTAATATTGCTTCTCTACCATTTAAGTCTGGTGCCGGTATTGTTAATTGCCTGTCAAATCTTCCTGGCCTTAATAATGCTTTATCTAACATTTCTGGTCTGTTTGTTGCAGCCAATACTATAATTGTTTCATCTGTTTCAAATCCATCCATCTCAACAAGCAATTGATTTAATGTTTGGTTGTTTTCTGTTTCAGCTCCATTACTACTTGCTCTTCTTGAGCCTATAGCATCTATTTCATCTATAAATATAATACATGGTGACATTTTTTTTGCTTTGTCAAATAGTTTTCTAACTCTAGATGCACCAAGTCCTGCAAACATTTCTATAAATTCAGAACCGCTCATTGAAATAAACGGCACATCTGCTTCTCCTGCAATTGCTTTTGCTATTAATGTTTTACCTGTACCAGGTTTTCCATATAATAAAATCCCTTTTGGAATTTTGGCTCCCATTTCTAAATACGAGTTTGGATTTTTCAAAAAATCTACTATTTCTATTAACTCATCTTTTTCTTCATCCAAACCAGCTATATCGTCGAATTTAACATTTGTGTCTTTATTTTCATCTCCGCCATAAACTTTTCCGCTATCTCCACCTAGCCCCTGCATTTTTAATATCATAAGTAACAATACAATAAGAAGTATTGTAGGTAATAATGAAAATAGCGAATCTGTAATTCTTAATAATGTGTTAACAGGCTTTTGTATTAACTCAATTTCCATTCCTTCTTTGTCTACTTTTTCTTGTATTAGCTCCATAAATGCTTGAACACTCGGCACCAATACGCTTTTCTGTCTTTCTTTTTCTTCTCCTTCTCCCTTTTTAGTCACTTTTATAGATTGGCTACCAGCTGTCATTTCTAATTTTTCTATTTTATTTTCATTCATTAATGCAATTAATTCTGTAAATGCTAATTGCTTTTCTTCAGCTGTTTTTTGATTTAAGTAAAGTATATATCCAGATAAAGCAATTAAAATAATTACTGATATTATATAGGTAATTATTTTCATTCTATTTATTTTCTTGTTGTTGTTTTTTTTCATTATAATATTTTCCTTTCTTGAACAAAAGCGACATGATTAAATAATTTTATATTAATTAAATCTCCGATCCATCTGGTTCAACATTTGGTTCTAGTCCCTCTTTTTCCTTCTTTTCTTTTTCCTTCTCTTGTTTTTCTTTTTTTCGTTTTTCTTTCTCTTGTTGTTCTTTCTCTCTTTCTTCTTCTTCCTTCAGTTCTTCTTTTACTTTCTTTTGAACTTCTGCAATCACGGCAAGTTCTTGATTATATTTTATTAAATCCGACTTTATCATTAATATTGAAGCAATTACATATACATATGCTATTAATAGATACATTACATTAAAATAGCTTATAACAAAATCTGTAAAAATTGATGTTACCGTATATATTCCACTTAATATTATAGACAAAGTCAAAGAATATACTGCAATAGAAAATATGGCTGACATTTTTACTTTTACTCTACAGAATTTTGTTACTATATATCCAAATACTGCAACCAATATTAAATCTAAAAATATTATTACCAGATTTGACACATAAGTACCTAGCATAACTGCAGTAAAAAAAGCTAAACATATAGATGCAAGACCCGCCTGCTCATATTCCTCTATAAGTCCTTGTCTGTCTGTAATAGGTGCTTCATACACTTTCACAAGGTCACTGTATTTATATTCTGCTTCGCTTTGCCTGTTAATATATATTAATTTATCTTTTAATATTATTAATCCATTTCTGCCATCATATGATTTTGCTTTATATTCTCTTATTGTTTTTTCTTCCAAAAATTCATCTGTGTTAGCAAATAAATAAAAATCAAATTCGTTGTCGTATGCTTCTACATTTTTTTCAAATTTCATAACGCCATCTTCAAATACAAAATCTGGCAATTCATTTGCAAGATATTCGTATCCTTTACTTACTAATTTATTGAAATAATATGTTTGTGCCAGAGTAGCGACCAATGTCACAAATAGTATTAATAAAAAGAAATACTTTAAAGCTGTAAGAAAACTTTCAGTTACAAAAATCCCATAATTTTCTAATCCAAATATCGCATTTTTTACTCTTTTTAAAAAACTAATTTTTGTATTGTTTTCCATTTAAAATACCTATTACCTTCCTCTGTATATTTATACATATTTCCTTCTTATATTTTCATTTACTTGCATAGGTGTTATATCGATATATACATCATCGCCTGTTTTTATATTATTACTTTTTGTTATATCTATTACACAATGATACATTCCAACTTGTCCAATTATTTTATATTTTTTATTATCTATAAAGACTTTTAATGAATTATCTTTAAAAAATTTTTTTATTTCAATTCCTACTGATAAAATGTTTTCTTTCAATGTAAAGCAATCTCTTAATTTCCATCTGTTAATTCCGTCCATGTAACCGGACTGGAATTATTGCAATTTTTGTTTTTCTTTTTGTTTTATAAGTATTATTATATCCTATATTATGCCCTTCTGGAAGTGTTTTTATTTCTGTAATATTTGTTTTAAATTTTCCAATTTTAACTAATCCCTCAATCGGAACCAAAGTTCTTCCTTGAAATACTGAACCAACTCGTATAGCATTTAAATGCATTAGTCTAAATTTTAAGAAAGCTGTTGAAGCAGTAACATGCAAAATTCCTGGATTTATTTTTTCCTTTTTTATATATTCTATTACTTCTAAAAACTTTTCAAATTGTTTTTTAGTCCATCTTTCATTTTTAGAGTTTGAAAAATGCGTATACATTCCTGTAATCTTTGTTTTTTCACATTTTTTAAATATTTCCAATATATCTTCTTTTTGTGTATGTAAAAAACCATACCTTCCCATCCCTGTATCTATTTTAATATGTGCTTTTACTTCTTTTGAGCTATTTAGTTCTTCTATTGATTTATAATCTTCATTTGAGCTTATAGTTAATGTTATATCATGTTCAATCAATATTTTCAATTCTTTTTTTATACTTGTTGGAGATAACATTATTATCTCTTCTTTTATATTCGATTTCCTTAAAGCAACTGCCTCTTCTACAGTTGAAACTGCAAAACAATTTATCCCATTTTTTATAAGAAATTTCGCAAATTGCACCAATCCCAGTCCCAATGCATTACCTTTTACAACAGCTATTATTTTTACTTTTTCGCCATTATCATCTTCTCCACTAGAATTAGCTATTTTTCTTATAATGTCTAAATTATTCTTTAAATCTTTCCTGTTCACTTCTACTATTTTCAATTCTTATCTCCGCCTGCCAAAATGGTTTATTCTTTTTGGCATTCTCCTTAAATTTCTAAATGTCTTCTCTGCTAATTTATATAATTTATATATAAATGGCTTATATGGCATATATACTTCTCCTATAAATTCTGTAAAATCTGCGCCAAACCCTTTTTTAAATCTATATAGTCCATATTGTGGGTGATTTTCATTCACTACTCCAGACACTCCTCTAAAATCATATACATCATATTTGTTTTCAATCGCTTGTTTTATCATTGTCCATTGCAATAAATAATTTGGCATAAGGTTTCTGTCGCTATTACTACTTGCTCCATACAAATACCAAACTTTTTTGCCATATATTATTGGTATTATTCCTGCTATTGGTTTATTATTAAAATATGCCATGAGTAGTTTCATATGATTTGGTGCCAGCTCATCATACATTTTTTCAAAATACGATAATGATCTTATTAAAAAGTCATCTCTCTCTCCTGTTTCAACCATTATGTTATGAAAATCTTTTAAATCTTCTTTTGCACCATCTTTTATAACTACTCCTTTTTTTATTGCATACTTTATATTATATCTAGTTTTAGAATGAAAGTTTTCAAACACCTCATCTTCAGTTTTCCCTTTTATATTTAATCTAAAAACAAATCTAGGCTGAATTTCATCTTTAAAGTCTTGGCTATCGTCTTTTATTTCATACCTCAGTTTTGTAATTATTTCCCTAAAAGCATCATCAGTTTTTAATATATCTGGTTCCATCCTCAAAACAAATGCTTTATATTTCTTTGCCAGGTTATGTGCACCATCTGTCAAATCTTTCAGAACTTCTTCACTATGGATATCACATACCGGCCCCCTCGAAGAATACATTATATTTCCAAAAATTGGAATTTTCCTTATCCATACTAAAAGGCTTCCTCTTATATTTCCAGTTTCATCTTCTGATAATATAACTTCTTTTATCCAGCTTGTTTTAACATTTCCCCATTCCAAAGACTGTTGAAAATTACACCTATCATGCATTTCCAGAAATTGTTTATATCTATTCCTATCTTTTTCTTCTAAAACTCTCACCATATGCTCCCACTTCTCACTAATTAATAATTAAAAATTAATAATTAATAATTATTAATTTTTAATTTTTAATTATGCATTATTGTTGTCCCGTCTTTCGTATCCTTTATACTATATCCTTTTTCTATTAGCACATCTCTAACTCTGTCCGATTCTGCCCAGTCTTTATTTTGTCTTGCCTCATTTCTTTTATTGATTAATTCTTGAATTTCAGCTGGCAATTTTTCTTCTTGCTTTTCATAATTTGCTAAATTCAGCCCAAGAACTTCATCAAATTTCAAAAGCAAATCTTTTAACTCAACAGATTTCTTTGGGTTTTTTATAACATCCCAAACAACACTCATTGCAACTGGCATATTTAAGTCGTCATTTATTGCTTCTAAAAATCTTTCTTCATATTTTTTTAATTCATCATCTGAAATCTCATCTGTTCCATTTAAATGTTTTATATATCCTTCTCTTATTCTGTTTAAAGATATTTTTGCTGAATCCATTGCTCCGAAAGTAAGGTTTACTGGAGTTCTGTAAATTGAGGTAAAGTAAAATATTCTATTAACTGCCGGCTCATATCCTTTTTCTTCCAATTCTTTAATTGTATATAAGTTATTTAAACTTTTAGACATTTTTCCACCATCAACTTGTAAAAAGTCGAGATGCATCCAATAGTTAGCTGGCATATGACCGCAAAATCCTTTGCTTTGTGCTATTTCATTTTCATGATGTATTGGTATATGATCCATTCCACCTGTATGGATATCGAATTTCTCACCTAAATATTTATAACTCATAGCAGAACATTCTAAATGCCAACCCGGGTACGATTCTCCAAAAAACGAATCCCATTTCATTATATGATTTTCCGGAGCTTTTATCCATAACGCAAAATCCGTTATATTTCTCTTTCCTTTGTCGAACTCAACTCTTGCTCCAGCTTGCTGGTCTTCAACATTTCTGTTTGACAATACGCCATAGGTATCTAGTTTTGATGTATCGAAATATACTGTATCTTCTGTAATATATGCATACCCATTCTCTATTATTTTTTTAACATATTCTTCCATAATCCCTATATGCTCTGTTGCTTTTGCAATTATTTCCGGTCTTTCAATATTTAATTTATCTATATCTTCTAGAAATGCTTTAGTATAAAATTCTGCTATTTCAAATGGGTCTTTATTCTCTCTTTTAGATGCTTTCATCATTTTGTCTTCGCCTTCATCTGCATCTGACACCAGATGTCCCACATCTGTTATATTCATAACATGTTTTAAGTTATATCCATTATATTTCAGCACTCTTCTTAAATTATCCATAAACAAATAAGCTCTTAGATTCCCTATATGTGCAAAATAATATACTGTTGGCCCACATGTATATATTTTCACTTCTTTTTTATCTATTGGAATAAACTCTTCTTTTTTTCTTGTTAATGTATTGTATAGTTTTATCAAAATTAATCCCCCTTTTTAAGGTGTTATCGTATTTGTATCTGGTGGTATTGTGTTTGTATTTGTATCTGGTGGTGGTGTATTCGTATTTGTATCTGGTGGTGGTGTATTCGTATTTGTGCTTGTGTTTGTATTTGTGTTGGTGTTTGTACTTGTGTTTGTATTTGTGTTGGTGTTTGTATTGGTATTTGGTGTTCCTGTTGCTGGTATGGTTTCTTCTTTTTGTATGTTACAAACACTGCAAGTGTACATTATTTTTCCTGCCGTTGTGGCTGTTGGTGGTACTGTTCCAGTTGCTATCCACACATGGTCATGCACTGGTGGTAATGGTGTATGAGAACAATGTTCTGTTGGGATATTGTTATATTCTGTTCCTGTTGTAGTCCAAACTGGAGATTGCTCTCTTTCTGGTGCTTTAGTTACAACTCTATGTTCTGCCATAGGACATCCTTCATTTGCAAGCAATCCTGTTTCAGCACATATTATACATAGCTCATGACCATCACATTGTTCTGGTACATTATTTTTCGCAAACACTTCTGAATAAACATTAATACAGTTCTCTGTAGCTTCTTTTCCAGAATCTCTACATATTGTTGCATATACAATACCTTCTGGCTTTTCAAATATTTTATTTTCTAAATCTGCATGTAAGTCTGTCATTACTGCAGCCCATATTCTTCCTGCTGGATTACCATTATTAAAAAATACTTCTTTACTTTCTTCATATCCAAACCAGACAGCTGCTGTATAATATGGTGTAAATCCACAAAGCCATCTGTCAAAGTCATTATTTGTTGTTCCTGTTTTTGCACATACTTCCATACCTGGTATAGCACAATATCCTGCTGTTCCGCCTTCTCCTTTTACAGGTTCAGTTAACATACTTTTTTCAACATAGCTATTTGCTTCCGACATTACTCTTCTTGTTTCTTGTGTTGGAGTAAACAGTATATTTCCATCAGCATCTGTTACTTTTTCATAAAAAGTTGGCTCTATATATACTCCATCATTTGCAATAGCAGCATATGCCGAAGCTACCTGAAGAACAGATACTCCTATATCCAATCCGCCTAAAGCAAGTGATAACCCTTCATCTCTTAGATTTGTAATACCCACACTTCTGCAAAATTCTATTGATTTATCTACTCCTATATTTGATAGTGCTTTAGCGTGTGGAATATTTGCAGACATTGCCAATGCTGTACGCAAATTCACTAATCCATGATAGCCATTATAGTTTTTAGGTGCAAAACTTCCCCAATTAGTTGGGTTATCGTCATAAACTGTTGCTGGTGTTATTATTCCGCTCTCTAACCCAGGTGCTATAACAGATATTGGTTTCATTGAAGATCCTGTTTGTTTTAATTGGCTTGTAGGCCAATTGAAATATCCTAGTCTTGTTTTTACTTTATCTTCTCCAATACCTGAACCAGATCCCAATACTTTACCTGTTGTATGATCTATTATAACCATATTTGCCATTGAAGTTTGTACTTCACCTTTTTTATTTGTTCCTTTCGCTGTTATTAAGTACTTATCTTTAGCAAGTTCTTCTTCTATTCTTGATTGTATTTCAGTATTTTGTGTTGTATATATTTCAAGTCCGCTACTATATAAAAATAGTTCAGCCGTTTTTTTATTTAGCCCTTTTTCTTCCATAACCTGATTTAATATTTCATTTAGAGCAGCTTCTGTATGGTACGATACTTCTGTTGTAACGCTTGCATCACCTTTTTCAAAATTCAGCCCTTCATCTACTTCCTCTATTGCTTCTTTATATTGTTCTTCATTAATATATTTCAGCTCTTTCATTTTAGCTAAAACTGTTCTTGTTCTTTTTTTGATTTTATCTTGCATCGCTTCATCTTCTTCAAATGGTTTATATGAATTTGGAGTATGATTAATTCCTGCCATATATGCACATTCTGCAATACTTAAATCTTTAACATCTTTGTTAAAATAATATATTGCACCTAATGCCACTCCGTTTATATCGTCTCCACCACCAATATATATTAGATTTAAATATAGTTCTAGAATTTGGTCTTTTGATAAAAAGTGTTCAACTTGTATCGCCTTAGATATTTCTTTTACTTTTCTTAAAATTCCAGACATACCTGCACTTGCTTTTTCTTCTGTTATATTTTTAATAACCTGTTGTGTTATTGTACTTCCTCCAAAAGAAGATTTACCTCCATTTATGGCATATGTTCCAGCTGCAGCTACAAATCTTTTTGTATCAACACCAGTGTGTGAATAATACCTTTCATCTTCTATAGCTACATATGCTTTAGGTAAATACTCAGCCATATCAGATATGCTTATACTTTTTCTTTTGGTTCCGCTACTTAAAACAGCAATTTGATTTCCGTCAATATCATATACAGTTGAATTTTCAAAGCTTATAATCAAATCGTCTTTATCGATTTTAAGTTCATCTCCAAAAACCCCGAAAAAATGTTCCTGCTAAAACTCCTGTCGCTATTATACCTATTAGCACAATTGCTATTATTGATATTTTTATAATAGTAGTAACTCTTGGATGTCTGTTCCTGAATTTATCTTTATTCTTTTTGCCTGGCTTTTTAGATTTATTATTCTCTTTCACAACACCTACAACTTGTGTTTCTGAACTAGCTTTATTACTCACTCTTTTATTTACTTCTGATGTTTTAAATCTTCTTGTTTCGTTATTATTACTTTTTTTCTTTTTCTTTCCCATTTTTCCCTCCTCAACAGTATCGTTTGTATTTTATTATATACATTTAGCCTATTATAAGCCTGCCATTCGCAAAGCGAATGTGTATTTCCTCTGTATAACTTATCCGTAACTCGCTATGCTCGAACGGCTAAGAAAATTCAGATAAGGCTTACAATAATGCTTTAGCATTATTATATATTATATTATTAAAAAGATAAAGTATTTTGTGCTATTTTTTATAAAACCAAACAAAAGAAGCTGGCCTAGAATAGGGAAAGTGAACACCTGGGGACGGAGAAAAGTGTTCAAATCTTCGGATTTGAACACTTTTCTCCGTCCCCAGGTGTTCATTATACCATATTTACATAACAAGTCAATTATTTTACTAAAATATGTCTTCTATATCAGTTAATACATTTGCTCCGTCTTTTATTAAAGCATTTGTACCAACTGAATTTTTCGAAAAAATGCTTCCTGGAACTGCAAACACATCTTTTCCCTGTTTTAGAGCATATTCTGCAGTTATTAAGCTACCACTTTTTTCAGATGCTTCTACTATAATTATTTTATCTGCAAGTCCGCTTATTATCCTGTTTCTCATAGGAAAATGATATTTTTCAGGCTTTGTACCCATTACATATTCTGAAACTATACATCCATTTTGACACAATATTCTTTCAAATATTTTTTTGTTTTCATATGGATATATTTCATTATCTGATACCCCTGTTCCGAATTACTGCTACTGTTTTCCCAATATTGCTATCCAAACAGCCCAGATGAGCATACTTATCTATGCCTATTGCAAGGCCACTTATTATGTTAATATTTTTATCTGCCAACTCTTTTGCCATTTTTCTTGAAACATTTTTTCCATATTCAGTAGCATTTCTTGAACCTACTATTGCAACTGAATTTTCATATAAAACATCTACATTTCCTCTTACATATATAAACACAGGCAAATCGTCTATGTTAGATAAATTTGTTGGATATCTCTCATCTTTAAAACCAATTAGTTTAATATTATTTTTTATTGTATAATCATAATATTTTTCTAAGTTTTTTCTGTATTTCAAATCCAAAATTTTTTCAATTATCTTTTCTTCTATATTTTGAGCTATAAATTCTTTCTTCTTCATATTCCATAACTGTGAAGTAGTATATTCATTTATTAATTTTAATTTTGTATTGTTACCAATTTCTATTCTAGTAAACCAAATATCGTATATATTATTATTCAAATTTTAATTCCTTTCACAAAAAAATAGAGCATAAATAAAACTTATGCCCCCATTTATTTAATTAATTATTAATTATCTTGTTGCTTTTACTACATTACTAAGTAACATCGCTATTGTCATTGGTCCAACTCCACCTGGAACTGGAGTTATAAAGCTTGCTTTTTTTGAAACATTTTCAAAATCAACATCTCCGGGCAATTTTGCCGTCTTCAAGTCTATTTATTCCCACATCTATTACAACCGCTCCTGTCTTTACCATATCTTCTTTTACAAAATTCGCTTTCCCAATAGCAGAAATTATTATATCTGCATTTCTTGTTATTTTTTCAATATCTTTTGTTTTGGAATGACATATTGTAACTGTTGCATTTTTGTTAAGTAAACATTGTAGCATAGGTTTCCCAACTATATTGCTTCTCCCAAGTATAACTGCATTTTTCCCTTCAATTTCTATATTATATTCTTCTATTAATTTCATAATCCCATATGGTGTACAAGAAATAAAACAATCTTCTCCCATACTTAAGTTTCCAACATTTACAGGGTTAAATCCATCAACATCTTTTTTAGGTGAAATAGCACTAAATGCTTTGTTTATATTAATATGTTTTGGAACTGGGCTTTGTAACAATATTCCATTTATATTGTTGTTGTTGTTAAGTTTTTCAATTATTTTTAAAAGTTCTTCTTCTGAAAAATCTTCTGGAAATAAAAATTCTTCAAATTCTATATCTACATTCTTGCAAGCTTTCGATTTGTTTTTAACATATATTTGTGAACTACTGTTATCTCCAACCATAATTACTGCAAGTTTTGGTTTAATTCCTTTTTCTTTTAACTCTATAACTTCTAATTTCAATTTTTCTTTAATTTTTTTTGCAAGCTCTTTCCCGTCTAGAATTTTATTCATTTTTATTTATCATTCCTTCCACGCAGATTGCTTAATTTTATTCAAATTTTTTATATAGTACAAATCCTGCTATTCCAATTAATCCTGCAGAAACCATTATGTATAAACTAACCGCTACATTTTTGCCTACTTCTGGCAATACTCCTATATCATTTTTCAAATCTATTAATTCACTTTTTGTACTGTCATAATCGTAATCATCATCATCGTCGTCGTCATCATCAATTTCTTCTGGCTCTGGTTTATCTTTTCCCAACAATGCTGAACTTATATATGCTGTTTTCCCATCATATGTTACTTTAGACCAGCCATTATTTCCAATCCCTATTCTTTTAACTTCGTCTCCTATTTTCAATCCGCCTACTATTTTACTATCTGTTGTATAACTTTCTCTTATATTAGCACTTTTAATTGCATATACTGTTTCATTTACAGTTTCAAATTTTGGCTCTGGGTCTTTCGCAGTATTTGTATTAGTGTTTGTATTTGTATTTGTATTGTTACTAGGTGGAGGAGGTGGTGGTGGCGGTGGTGGTGTGTTATCTGCCACATTTATTGTTATTGATGTAGATCCATTTCCTTCTATTTCTTCAATATCAGATGAAGAAATATGTATCTCGCTTGCAGTAATAGTTGCAGTCCCTGCAACCGCAACCACTTTTGGTTCCTTCTCTCCAAATGTAAACGAGTTAACTCCGAATAACACTTGGGCTTGTTCCATATGCTATTCCTCCACTCTCTTTAGTACCGTCAGAATATGTTATTGTAAGTATACAATTTATTCCCACAGCTCCTGCAGGAAGTCCCATACTTACTGTAATCCTTTCTCCAGCTTTTGGATTTGAACTTACTTGAATACTTGCCAAACTCGCAGCATGTACACTGTGGCTTCCAAAAAACAAAATCCATACGGCAATTATTATACTAAAAAAATATCTTCTATTCATACTATATTCCTTCTTTCTTTAAAGTTTGAATTAAATTGAGCAAGATGCTAGGCAAACTAGTTCAAAAAACCGGAGGCGTACAAAGGTACGTTGAGGCTTTTTTGAATTAGTTTAACAACGCAGATTGCTTAATTTCATTCAAACTTCCTCTTCTACTTTTTCTGCCTTCACAACCAGCCTCGTCATCGCTCCATTCTCACATGTAATCAATGTTACTTCCTCTACTTCTTCATTTGAAAGTAAACATGTTAAGTCTTCTGGCTCTATATCAAAAATTCCTGTTATTGCATATTCTACTTTTTCACCTTTTCTGCTAATAATACAAATCGTATCTTCAATTTCTAATTCGTTTAGTTTTTTAAATACCTTATCATAATTATGTCCTGCTATGCAAAAGTTTCCTATTTGATTTATTTTTCCGCCATATAGTTTAACAACACCGTTTTCCAATGCCTTGTCCTCAGTGCTATCTAATATGTATTGCTCTACTTCTAGTTTTTCAATTAATAGTTGTCCCAATACTGGATACCCTTCAATTGCTACAGGCATAATTTCTTCTTCTACCACAGCAGAAGTCTCTTCTTCATTGTCTTTTTCTATATATGCTTTTACTCCAAAGTAAACACCACATATTGCTCCTATTACCACTATTATTATCCCAATTATAATTAGTATTTTTTTATATGGAATACTATCCATATCAAATTCTTCATCTGAAGAATGTTTACCATCTGACATTTTATTTACCTCCTCACACAAATATTAGTCCAAATATTAGTAATCCCACTACTACCCTATAAACTGCAAACAATTTGAAACTTCCTTTTTTTAAATATTCTAATAAAAATTTTATAACAAATATTCCTACAATAAAGCTTGTTAAAACTCCAACTAAAAAAGAAATATTAAAAACAAAATCTTTTAACTTAAAAACTACTGCTCCTAAAGTTATTGGTGCTGATAACATAAACGAAAATCTTGCTGCACTTGCTCTGTCTACTTTCATAAATCTTGCTGTAGTCATGGTTATTCCAGAGCGAGAAACTCCTGGTATAAATGCTATTGCTTGAGAAATTCCTATTAGAAATGTTTGTTTTAGTGTCATGTTTTCATATTGTGTTTCTGTTTTACTTTTCTTGTCTACAAAATACAAAAGTATACCAAAAACTATTAAGCTTGTAGCTATAACGCACATAGACAGTATTTCTTTTTCTGTTAAAATTTTATCTATGTAATGTTCACATATATATCCTATTGCGCCACCTGGTATAGTTGCCAAAACCAAAACCCGGCTTGTGCGGACTCGGTCCGCAAGGTCCGAGTCCGATGGTTTTAGCAGTGGAAAAAGTGACCAAAGGCCGCTTTTTCCTTAAATCTAAGGCAGCTTTTCCAAAATCTGGTATTTTGTAAAAGCTTCACAGGAGACAAATATGTCTATACAGTCGGTAATGAGTTCCCAGGAAAAAGCCCTCACCACCCAGATGGTGGAGGCGGAAAACAAAAAACTCATGC
>Ga0082212_10003544_pt1 | contig 22061 bp, 16 predicted proteins | sample TergutNt197P3_FD_71548 | JGI IMG/M metagenome (GOLD analysis project Ga0082212, IMG submission 71548) | Neocapritermes taracua P3 segment gut microbial communities from Petit-Saut dam, French Guiana - Nt197 P3 | ecosystem: Host-associated > Arthropoda: Insects > Digestive system > Gut ...
TACTTGCTTTTACGCTTGTTCTGTGATAGAATTACTGCCAAGAATACGGCCTGTTGCGTGCAGGCGCCGGAGGCAGTTTGATATGGCTTTTAGACCAAATGTGAGTCAGCAGATGAGCATGAGCGATAATCTGTATAATCTAAGCGAACGCGGGCAGAAGATGCTGAAGAGGTCATGGGCGGAGGATTTTGCCAACCACATATTCCCAAATCTTCCGGAAGAGCCATTCTCGGTACTGTTCAGCGATAACGAAGCCTCGAAGCCAAACGCCCCTATTAACGTAATAACGAGTGTTTGCAGTACGTCCACCGCACTATTGAAAAATTCCATGATAAAACCTCCTGTAAATTTGATTTATTTTTGTTGTGGTTCGCGGCTCCCGCCGCGTAAAAAAGGGCATAAAAAAACCGCCGTATATCAAACGGCGGCGCAAATAGGCGGCTCCCTCGCCCGGTACATGGACATTCCCCCTTTCCTATGCGGGTTCCGCTTCTATTTCCCCGATAGCCTCCATGTCCTCGGCGTTGTCCTCGATTTCGTAAAAGTCAAAAGGTTCGTCCGGCGCGACGGGCGGGCGCGGGCGGCGCAAGCGGTCAAGGTACTTGCCAACGTCAAAGGCGTTTGCCTTGTCAAAGTCGGAAAGATACTTGTACCGCGCATGGCGCGTTATATCAAACTTGCTTGACAAGAACGGCCTTACGCCGCGAATTTGACAAATGCACTTGCCGCCGTCCATCACAGCGATTTCATCCTGTGACATAAGCTCCTTTCCGAGTTTTTGATAATTCATGCCGTGGGACGGGGATTGTCCCCGGCTCTCCGTCGTGTTGTAGCTGTCAATGGTTTCTTTGCCGAGTATTTCCGACATTTCTTTGAGCGTCGATTTTTCTTTGCCGCCGAGAAATAGCGTTGTGTCGCAGTTTCCGGCGATTGTGTCCGCGTTGTCCTTGTACGCCGATTTTAATTGCGCTTGGCTCTGTAAAATGATTGAAGCCGAGATTTCCCGGCTCCTGATTGTGGCGATTAACTTGTCAAACTGCGGTATCTGCCCGATATTCGCAAATTCATCTAACAACAGCCGGACGTGGACGGGTAGCCGCCCGCCGTATTCATCATCTGCCTTGTCGCAAAGTAAATTAAATAGCTGTGAGTACATCATAGCCGCGACAAAATTAAAGGTGTTGTCCGTGTCCGATATGATAACGAAAAGCGCGGTTTTCTTGTCGCCTATGGTGTCAAGGTCTAATTCGTCGTACTCCATGAGGGCGCGAAGCTCTTTAATATCAAAGGGTGAAAGCCTTGCGCCGCAGGAAATTAAGATTGATTTCGCCGTTTTTCCGGAGGCAAGTTGTCAAGGACTTTTTGGTTCTAATTTTTGAAGATTATTCTAGGATGGTTCACTTCCCGTGATTAAAGACGGTTTCTTGATACTTGTACAAAACCTTATTCATTGGATACTCATTCGGACCAATTTCAATTTCCATGCTTCTAAGTGCCGTGTCGTTTCCGTATGGAACAATAAGCAAGGTCAAGCTACAGCTATTGGCTACATTTTGCTTCCCTTTTCCGCGCATCTTGGCGCTGTACTCATTAAACCCACCTTGAATTTGAAAGTCAGGTAACTCTGCCCTAAAAGCAGTCTTATTATCAGTATCTATACGATTCGTGTCAAGCGAGATTCGTTCAATGTCATTAGCTTTTTTATGTAGAATCAATGTAGTTGACTCAATCCCGATGTCATAAGCTTTATCGAAAGAAATGCTTATGGTAAGCCCTTTTGAAATACCGCCAATGTTCATCACAGAGAGTAAAAAGCCTTTATGTGAGATACATTGCGCGTCGTATTGTACCACTTTGAATGCAGTTTCGGCTTCGGTTATGATAATCGGTTCGTCAAATGCGCTGTGTTTTCTACTGAAAAACCAACAGTATGGAAGTCCATGTTTACGCGCGATTTCTTCCATTATCCGAAAATCACCTTTGCCTTCATAAACCTGTTTTGCGGCATGGAATATTTCGAATAAGCCATCATCTACCATTTCAACAACACACTCGCTCTTGAAACACTGACCGATATTACGAGATAATTCAAGCATTTGTTCATACGAAATATCGGCAAATGAACTCGATATAAAAGTCATCCATTTTGAATCGCCATACGGGGGTTCGCTAATAAATGTTACACACCCAATTTCGGCTTGCTCTCGCCTTTTTGTCAAGTGATAACCATATTGAACGGCGACATTTTCAAAATACTGTTCCATGTAATCAGTATAATAATTGAATCCTCTGCGCTTAACCTTAATGCAGTAGTTACCCATGTGTAATTCGTCCTTATAATTTATTTGTTCATCCATACGCATAAGGGGCGTTTAATCAATCGTATTGTGAATTACCCCATAAACAAACCAATATGTCACGGATCGGCAACAGTAATTGTTCTATTTCAGTAAACTGTTATCGGCGCATTCGAATGAATACTGCCCGCTGCCGACGTCGTAAGACGAGCCGTCGGGCAGTATTACGTTCGCGCTCGTGTTGCACGGGACAGTGACTTCCATCTTGAAAACCCCGTCCCCGCGTTCCCACCCGCAGGCGATTTGCCCGTATTCGCACATAAACGTCCGCTTCGCATTAATCAGCGTGGCATCCGGCCTGGGGTGTATTTTGAAACGCTTGTAACCCGGTTCAAGGTACTCGATCCCCGTGATATAACGGAACATCCAGCTGCCTACGCTGCCGAACGCGTAGTGGTTCATGCTCATAGCGAGCGGCGTCCCGTCATCGCCGTAGCAGTGCCAACTCTCCCAAATTGTCGTCGCGTCATGCCTCAACTGGTACAGCCACGAGGGGCAATCCTCCCGGTACAGCAGTTCGTAAGCCATGTCCTCGCGGCCTATCGCGCAAAGCGTATCCAGCAGTAACGGAGTGGAAAAGAAACCCGTGTCGAGGCAGTTCCCGTTTAAACGGATCAGGGATACAAGCTTGTCCGCGAAGTGTTCTTTGTGCTCTTCCGGAACGAGGCCGAAGTAGAGAGGCAGGATATAGGCGCTTTGCAGGTCCATCGGCATGTTCCCGTCTTTATCAATTATACCCGATGCAAAGGCTTGTTTGGTATTTTCCGCCATGCCGCCGTAATAGGCGGCGTCCTCTTCGTTTCCAAGGAGGGCGGCTGCTTTTGCCGTAAGGGTGAGCGAATACCAGCCGAAGACCGGCGCCGTGTACAGGGAAGTAGCCCTGACTCTGCTAAGATTCTCTGCGCCGTATCCGGTCTTTAAAAAACCCGGAATCATCCAATCCCCGTAATGGAAGCCGGTATTCCAGAGGTACCGCTCGATTTCTTCGGGCAAGCTCTCGCTGCCGCGCTTTGCTGATTTTACTATGACATAGTCGCACCAGCGCTTCATAGATTGGTACTGTTCGCGCAGTATCAGTGTATTGCCGGTTATCTCGTACATAGTATAGGGCATTATGACCGCGGCGTCGCTGAAGCCGGCTGCGTCGGGTATGCCCTGTTCCTTTTGATAGAGCATATTTCCTATTTCCGATATTTTGTAATATTTCGGATAAGGTATGGTAAGCGGCACCCTGCCGTCCTCCGCCTGCTCGAGCGCGAGGTTCCGCAGCCACCGCGTATAAAAGCTCGTCATATCTTCGTTCATCATGGATGTCGCGGCGTATGCATGGGCGTCCCCCGTCCAGCCGGCTTTCTCGCGCTGGGGACAGTCCGTCGGTATCGAAATCATGTTGGAACGCTGGGTGCGGCGTATGTTCTCATAAAGCCGGTTCAGGCGCGCGTCTGAGCACCCGAACGTACCGGCGCTTCGGTTGTCCGTTGAAAGCGCGACGGCTGTGAAATCTTCCGCCCGCACGGCGTCGAGCCCGGTCACTCGAACATAGCGGAAACCATGATATGTAAAAAGCGGTTCATACTCGCTTGGCCTTCCGTTTGATATGTAATAGACGCGCTGCTCGCACACCGCGCCGTTGACAGGAATATAGATGTTGTTGAAGTAGTTGCCCTCTTTGTCCGGAGCTTCAAAATGGTCCAGCGTGATCACGGCGCCTTTCGGCGCGTCGATTTTCATGCGGACGCGCCCCGCAAGGTTCTCGCCGAAATCGACGATGCTTTCGCCTTTTGGGGATGTGTAGACGCGGACGGCCGGCAGCGCCGCGGCGGGGCGGACAGGCTGCCCGATCTGTGCGACAAGGTTACCGTAACCGAACTCCCCGATTTGCGCGTTTTCCCAACCCGGACAGGAGTATCCCGCTTTGTCCCAGCCGGTTTGTTCCAGGTTCGCGTCGTATTTCTCTCCCGCGAAGAAATCTGAAAACAGCACCGGCCCCCGAGCGGTAAGAACACTCTCATCGGAGCATACAGTCTCCGCGCTGCCGTCGGCGTAAGTCACCTCCAGCTGGAACAGGACCGCGTGCGGCGGGTCATCGATGAAGTCGCGCACCGTCATAGGGCCGCAATACCAGCCGTCGCCAACGTATGCTCCAAGCGCGTTTTCCCCCGGTACAAGGAGGCCGGTCACATCATAAGTCTGGTAACACAGATAATGATCGTAGGACGTAAACTCCGGGGCGAACTCGCGGTCGTCCGGGCGTTTGCCGTTAACGGTCAGGCGGTATATGCCGTGGCAGGTGAAATATAGCCTTGCGCTGCTGACAGCGCCTTTCAAAGCAAAGCCTTTGCGGAACATTGTCGCCGGCGGCTGGTTGCCCCAGTCCTTTTCGCGCTCTTCGAAAGGGAAAGGCGATACGACCCATCCGGCTTTCCATTCATCGGCGCTCATGAAAGCGGTCTCGAACCGGGAGGACGCGGACGCCGTGTTTCCGTGATTGTCGGTGACGTATACTGTCCACAGGTAGCGCTCCCGGCTTTTCAACTCCGGGCCGTCATATGGCACGAAAATCGACTGCGAGCTGTTTTCTGTGCCGCTGTCCCATACGGACTCGCCGTCAAGCGATACGACAAGCCGGTACGATGCCTGAAAGACGCCGCGTTCGCCGCTTTGAATGATCCATGAGAAGTAAGGAGGCGTATCGATCCCCAGCGGGCTGTCCATGTGTGATACTCTGAGTGTTGTCAGATTCATAACGATACTCCAGTCATTTCCAATCATTAAGAGACGTGTGCGATCCGCCGTCCGGAAGGCATTTACAACCGGAGCGATTATATGCATTCCGTTAATGTATGTCAAATCACACCTTGCAGCCCCTTTCCGGTCGCGTGTGAATAGTAACAAAGATGTTGATTTTTGCACAAATTTTGTTTAAATCTTATTGACATTACCGAGCAAGTTGCCTATAATGTAATCACATCAGAAAAAAACGTTTTTCTTGCCCGGCCCCATCACCGAAGGGGCAGGCTTCGCCGCCGGAGATGCGGGGGTTACGTTCAGCAGTCCGGGAGCAACTACTACGGTTAGATTCTGTTGGTAAAGCAAGCCTTAAATAATTTATGCAAGGAGAAGGATCATGAAAAAAGTATGGTGTTTAGCATTATTGGTGGTGCTGATACTCGCGCTGCCCGCGACCTCGGCGCTGGCAGACATCGGCAATCCGAACGGCACCAGGACGACACTCACAGCGACAGGCGAAACCGCTGAAGCGCCTGCGTATATCGCCGACGCGAAAGCGGCGCTCGGCGACGATTATCTGAACGTCTACGGGTTCAAGTTCAATTTGACGAACAATGCAGCGATGTTTTTCAGCGTCAGCGTCGTGACCGAAGAAGATCTCTTCCCCGCAAGGTACTTCGGCGGATTCACCAACAGCGCTTTCGTCGTACAGACTTTTGAAAGTATGGGGCTTTTCGCCGATTACTGGGATATCGTGGAAGTTCCCGCAGGCGGTACAGGCACGTTCACGCTTACATCCGACGCCCCGATCTTCACATCCGCAAACAGCGGTAGGCTGCTGTTCACGGAAGACGCCGCTTTCGCTTCGGGCGGCGGGACGGTCGATCTGAGCAGCTTTGTATGGCTTGACCAGAGCGGAGCAGCTATCGTGTCGAGCGCCGCTGCGGGCGGCGCCGGTACAGGTTCGCCCAGGACTGCCGACGACATGAACGTTATCCTTTGGTCTCTGCTGGGCGCTGCAGGACTTTGCGGCTGCGTCGTGATTCTTGTATCTTTCCGCAAAAAGGGCGAAAACGCGTAATATCGTAAAGATGCGGGATCATACTCCGGGATCATACATTTGAGAGTGCGTCAATGCGTAATCACAAAAAACTCAGGATAATACTGCTGATAGTATGTTTCGCGGTCATGGCAGTATCGCTGACTTTTCTCAGCCGGTATACTCTTAGCTACTTCCGGCAAAAGCGGTTGGAAGAAATGCAGGCCGCTATGGTCAGCGCCCTTCCGCCGCTGCCGCAGCCTGCGGCCGACCCGCCGCGGAGCGCGCCCGGGCAGGAACAGACCGGCCCGCCGCAAAGCGCGCCCGGACAGGCGGACTCGACAGAGCAGGCATATGACGCCCCGCCGGCCCAACCGGACTACAAAAGCCGTTTCAGTTCGATACTCGATGACTTGAACGAGGATTTTTACGGACTGCTTTCCATTCCGGGTCTGGGGCCAACTGTCACCGATGACTTTGTAGTGCAGGCTTCGGACAACACCTACTATTTGTACCGATCCATTGACCGCAGAGACAATGATCGCGGGACGTTGTTTCTCGACTACAGGGCGCTGCCGTGGTTCGCAAGCAATAATTATGTGATTTACGGTCACAATATGAAAGATGGAACTATGTTCCATGACGTGCTTAAATACTCGCAGGCAGACACATATCTGCAAGCCCCGCTGATCGAGTTCGACACCATTTACGGACCTACGACATGGCTGGTGTTCGCCGCGTATGTATGCGAGAATGACTTCTATTATTATCACCCCGACTATTCAAACGCGAGGTTTGAAGAGCTTCTTGGGGAGATATACGCGCGCAGCAACTACCATACGGGCGTCGATGTGTTTCCCTCCGATACTATACTGACGCTTTCAACATGCGATTACACTTTTCAGGACGCGCGTTTCGTTGTTCACGCGCGTCTGCTGCGTGACGGAGAGGATCTTGAAGGGTTCACGCCTGTCGCGGAGAATAATAATAACAAGAGGCCCCCCGTAGTCCCGGACCGGATAGCGCTTTCCGACATACAGGCGAACGGAACCGCGTTTACCCGGCATGCCGGCTTGTGGCGCAACTACTTTTTCCAACCGGACGACCGGTATGAAGGTATCGACTGGTATACGGGATCGTCAGCATCGGATGTCCAGGGCGCTTACCGCGCCTGGAACGGCGGAATAAACAGGAACTATTACTCGTGGATGGCTGCCGCGACGTTTACATCGAACGGCTCCAACAAGTTCTATATCGTTTCGGGCGGGCTGCAAGGCGATACGCCGGGGTTGTTCGTCCTGTACCGCAATACTATTCCGCAGCAGGGCAGCTTGTTTTCGCTTGCCGGGAACGCTCCGATAACGCCCGGAGGCGCTGACGCGCGCTGGCCTGTCATCTATACAGATTGCGAGTATGGGACTTCCGTTATCTATACGGTCACATCGGGAGGCGTAACGGAGTTTTATTCCATCCCCATAACCGGAGGCGCGCCGAGACCTGTATACACAGCTGACGCCGCACTTGACGCGAGGCCGGGCAGCGTCATTGAAACGGAGGACGGCAGCGTCCTGCTGATTCAGGAGTTCGCAACCGGCGCAGTACGCGCGCTGTATCTCGGAGGCGGGTCCGAAGCCGTTGAGACCGGCGTCCCCGCGCGCTTCGGGCGTTTCTTCGTTTATCTTGACGTTAATTTGTTCAGCTGGAGATACTACTACGAGGTCAACGGGACGCTGTCGTCCGGCAGTTTCGACATCGCATTGGTCCCCCGCAAATCGGCGCAGCCTGCCGATCAGGGCGCCGGTGCGGAGGAAGCGGGCGCCGCAGACGACGGCGGCGCAGGTACGGAAGACACGGACTTAACGGGCAGCAGCGTCGGCCGCGAGGACACCGGCTTCGCAGAGAATGACGCCGACGACGTCAGCGCGGAGAAAACGGAAATCATGGATAACGGAGCCGATGGCGATGTTGAAGCCGGGGACACGGAGTCGACGGGAAACTTCGATTAAAATGTGATATAAGGATTGCTGAAATGAAAAAAATAGTAGCGATTATCATTGCTGTAGCTCTATCGCTTTGCTTATTTGCCGGCTGCGCGTCGGAAAATGGCGGAGAACCGGCAAGCGGAACTGCGGGGGAGCCGTCGCCGACGGGACAGGGTACAACCACCGCGGCGTCGCCGACCGGCGGGAACGCTGTTACCTCGCCGTCGCAGCCGGAAGGCACAGACGATCCGGTGCTGACGCCGTATCGCAGTCACGTGAACCTGATACTCAGTCAACCTCCGGATAAACTGGACCCGCATTTGTATGACAATTTAGCCGCCGGCAGCGTATGCGGACAGATTTTTGACCAGTTGTTCCTGATATCCGCCACTCGCGATGAAGAGCCGCGGCTGGCCCTGAACTACGATGTGAGCGCGGACGGTTTGACCTATACTTATCATCTCAGGCCGGGAGTATTCTTCTCGGACGGCAGCCCGTTCACGGCAAACGATGTGGTATTTTCCTTCGGCAGGATGCGCCCGGACACAGTTCGCGACGCGATACTCAGAGAAGTCATAGCGACCGACGATCTCACCGTGGAGTTCCGCCTGAATTCGGTCAGCGCAACCTTCCATTCCAGGATCAGCGCAGTCCTTATCGCAAGCGAAAGCGCGGTTACCGCCGCGGGGGACCAGGCGGCGGTCAGCCCTATAGGGACAGGGCCGTTCATGCTTGATAAAAATTCCTTCAACATCGACCAGCACATCACCCTGATCCGCAACCCGTATTACTGGAATCCCGACGAGGTCCAACTAGAGTCGGCCACATATTATGTTATAACCGACGAAACCACACAGTATAACGCTTTCGAAGCGGGAGACGCGGATATGCTCGTCGTCGGCGCCAATTACTGGCCCGGCGTCCTTGAATCGGGTAAGTACAACACTGTATCGGGTGCGATAGGCTTGACCACATATATCGTCTTCAACACGACCACAGCGCCATGGAATGACGTCAGGGTGCGCCGGGCATTCAATTACGCGATCAATAATGAACTGATAGTCGCCCTGGCATATAACGGGATCGGCGTTCCGGCGCTGACAGCCGCGCCGCCGGGGGTCATCAAGGGCGCTGTTTATCCGGACTCGCCATACAGATATGATCCGCAAAAAGCGCGGGAACTGTTCGCAGAAGCGGGGGTGAGCGACGTCGGGCCTTTGATGACAGTCGCGGGTATCACAAAGTCGATCCTTGAGATCATACAGCAGAATCTCCTGGATATCGGGATCAAGATGGACATTGAAGTCCTCGACCCCGCATCTCTCACCGCCGCGCGGAACTCCGGAACTTTTACAGCCGCCACGATCGGTATATACCTTGACCAGGAATTCGACCAGTACGCGTTGATATACACAACGGATGGCGTGCTCAATCACTCGCGGCTCTACGATCCTTTGGTTGACGAGCTGTTCATTACCGCAGGTACGACAACGGATACGGACGCGCGTTACGCTATATACCGCCGGATCATCAACATTGTCGACGAAGAGGCGCGCCATCATTATATCGCGCACGGCATATTCACTTACGCTTATGACCCGCATCTTTCGCAGATCGGGGCGGAAGACGGACTCACGCTTCTGAGGAGATTTGTCTGGGACCTGGTACCGTAGCGGTTGTGGGGCGGAGCCCCACGTTAGAATCCTTAACGGGACTGATGTTTCATGTTAAAGTACATCTTGACGCGCGTCATCACAATGGTATTCATTCTCCTGGCGATAGCTTTTATCGTGTTTTCGCTGGTCTATCTGACGCCGGGCGATCCGTCGCATTTGATTCTTCCGATCACTGCGACTCCGGCGGAGCATGAGTACTTCAATGAGGTGCACGGGCTCAACAGACCATTCATTGTGCGTTTCGCGGACTATATTTTTGGTATATTGACCCGTTTTGACTTCGGCTTGTCATTCCGCAGCGATATGCCCGTCATAGACGACCTTATCCGAATATTCCCGGTAACGTTCAACTTGGCCTGGCTTGGGGCTGTATTTACCATGATACTGGGAATACCTTTGGGCGTCATAGCGGCCGTCAGGCATTCCACCATTGTTGACCGCAGTGTCAATAACTGGGCGATCCTTATTGGCGCGGTTCCCGGGTTTTTTCTGGCGTTTCTGCTGGTGATGCTGTTTTCGATAAGGTTTCGCTGGTTTCCCGTGTTCGGCGTCGGGAGTATACGTCATTATGTCCTTCCGACAGCTTCGATGGCTATTCCGGCTTCCGCGGGCTTTATCCGCCTTACAAGGGCGGTCATGCTGGACACGGTACACATGGAGTATATCAAAACGGCGCGCGCGAAAGGCAGCAGCGAGCGCGTTGTTATATGGAAACATGCTTTCAGGAACGCTATGCTGCCGGTGATAAACGGGGCGGGACTGCTGTTTGCGGCGCTGCTGGGCGGAACGATCCTGATAGAGCAGATATTCGCAATGCACGGCGTCGGCATGTATGCGCTGCAAGCGCTCCGGCTGAATGATTATCCCGCTATCGTGGCTTCGACGATCCTTCTCTCGTTTATTTTCTGCATGATAGTCCTTATCATAGATATAGCTTATGCCCTTCTGGACCCGAGAATCAAAGTCCGTTTTTCATCTTAGCAGACCCGCGGCACTAATGGGCAGTAGCCAATGGGTTACTATTCAGTGCCTCGGCGAGGTCGTTGCGATCACGTTCCGAAAAGCGGAGGCATGGATGCCGGAGCGCGGGAGTATGCGCATGGATGCGCATCCGAGCGAAAAGGAACGTGATGTAACGGCCGAACTAAGGTGGCACTGAATAGTAACGCCAACGGCAAGCATACATGGAGGAAAGACCGCTGAAGGAATTGATATTACCGAAAAAGCAGAATAATTTCTCCGCCACATTCAAGGCGTTATGCAGGAACAGACCCGCGCTGATAGGGCTCGTTCTTGTCATATTGCTTCTTGCCTTTGCTTACATCGGCCCGCTGTTTTTCCCGATGCAGGACGCGCTCAAACTCGGAGGGCAGCGCCTCCAGCCGCCGGGAAGAGATCATTGGTTCGGTACGGACAGCCTGGGGCGGGATCTGTTCGCGCGCATTGTAAACGGAGCGGGCGTCACGCTTACAATGGGCCTTTTACCTGTCGCGGCCTCGATGCTTATAGGTATGCTGCTCGGCGCGATGGCGGCGTACTTCGGAGGATTGTTCGACAATATCATTATGCGTATATGCGACATACTCGCCTGCATCCCCGGGATCCTGCTCTCTATTACATTAGTGGCGGTGCTGGGCGTCGGGCTTAACAATGTGCTCATCGCGGTTACCATTACAAGCATATCCGGCAGGATACGATATGTGCGCTCGGTAGTTTTGCAGATTGTCGGGCAGGACTATATAGAAGTGGCGCGTTCATGCGGGACCGGGACGCCCGGAATAATCTTCAAACACATAATACCAAATGCCGTCGGCCCGCTGCTGCTTTCCGCGACGTCGAGCATAGCGGGTATGATAATGCTGGGCGCAGGGCTGAGCTTCCTTGGACTGGGGCTGGAACCGCCGTACCCGGAATGGGGGTCCATGCTGATGGACGCGCGCGACCACCTGATCACGTCTCCGCATATGTTTTACTTCCCCGGAGCGCTGCTCGTTATATCGATGCTGGCGTTCAATATGCTCGGAGACGGCTTGCGCGACGTTCTCGACCCGAAGCTTAAGAGGTGATGGACATTACTATGGTTGACGCGCCGCTGCTTCAAGTGAAGAATCTAAAGGCATATTTCGATACGGTGGACGGGTTGCTCAAAGCCGTGGACGACGTTTCGTTTTATATCAGGCGCGGTGAGATTTTGGGCATAGCGGGCGAATCCGGCTGCGGGAAAAGCGTCACGTGCCAGTCTATCCTGCGGCTAATTCCGTCACCGCCCGTCAGATATGACGGAGGAGAGATAATCTTTGACGGCCAGGACGTCTTGAAAATGGGCGTGGGCAAGCTCCGGGAACTCCGGGGCGGGCGTATCGCTATGATATTCCAGGAACCCATGTCGTCATTGAACCCGGTCCTGACAGTAAGGAACCAACTGGTCGAAGCGATACGGAACCACTTGCCGCTGGACTATAAGGAAGCTTCCTCGCTGGCGCTCGATCTGCTGAAGCGCGTACGCATCCCCGACCCGGAACTGGTACTTGACGAGTACTCTTTCACGCTTTCCGGGGGGATGAGACAGCGCGTGATGATTGCCATGGCTCTAAGCTGCGAGCCCGACCTTCTCATAGCCGACGAGCCGACGACCGCGCTTGACGTTACTGTTCAGGCGCAGATTCTCGGGCTGATAAGAAACCTGAAAGAAACCAACGGCGCGGGGGTAGTATTCATTACTCATGATTTGGGCATCTTGTACGAGATCGCCGGGCGCATAATGATAATGTACGCCGGAAAAGTCTGCGAGTCCGCCGGGACGCGCGAAATCGCCGTAAACGCCATGCACCCGTATACGCAGGGCCTGATCAACTCGCGCCCGAGCGGCTTCGCGGCGGATGTCAAACGGCTGCCCGTTATTGAGGGGAATGTCCCGTCGCTGCTTGATAAGCCGCCCGGATGCCCGTTTCATCCGCGCTGCAAAGACGCTTTGCCTGTATGCTCCGAAGCTTTTCCGCCGACGACGGAGATCGGGGATGAACATACCGTCGCCTGTTGGAAGTACTCCCGCGGGCAGTAAGTTTGTAAGTATGGTATCTATTCAGATACCCTCTCAGGACCGGTGAGGAAGACGTCTTCTGAGCGCAAGGTCCTGAACAGTTACTAAGTATGTGAGTAAACACCGGGAGGGACCGAAGTGAGTGAAACTTTGTTTGATATCAGACGGCTGACGAAAACTTTCCCCGTCAGGCGCGGTATCCTTCAAAGGTCTGTCGGGGACATAAAGGCGGTCGACGACGTCAGCTTTACAATAAAGCGCGGGACTGTGACGGGCGTTGTGGGGGAATCAGGCTGCGGTAAGTCTACGCTCGCGCGCGTCATGCTTGACCTGATCCCGCCGACAAGCGGAGAAATCATTTTCGACGGTGAAGATATAGTTTCCGCAGACTCAAAAGTCAGGCGAAAGTTCAGGCGCAGAGTCGCAATGGTTTTTCAGGACCCGTTCAGCGCGCTTGACCCGCGAATGACCGTGGCGCAGATCGTGACCGAGCCTGTCAGGGCGCACAGGACGCACACGGGGAAAGACCGGATACGCCGCGCCGTAGATGTGATCGAACAGTGCGGCTTGTACGCAGACCAGATATATAGATATCCGCACCAGTTTTCGGGCGGACAGAGGCAGCGCATATGTATAGCCCGGGCGCTGGCCGCGGAACCGGACTTTATCGTGTGCGACGAGGCGGTCTCGTCGCTGGATGTGTCGATTCAGGCGCAGGTCATAAACCTCTTGCTCGACCTGAAAGATTCGCATAACCTGACTTACATGTTCATTACCCACGACCTTAACGTAGTGCGCTTTATCAGCGATGAGATAGTCGTCATGTACCTCGGGCAGGTTGTGGAAAGGGCCCCTAAAGAAAGGATATTCGAAAACCCGAGACATCCGTATACCGTCGCTCTCCTGAACTCCATCCCGGCATTTGGCGTCGACGCGCAAAAAGACAGGCGCATCCCGGAAGGGGATGTGCCTTCACCCTCGAACCCGCCGCCCGGCTGCCGCTTTCACACGCGCTGCCCGGACGCGCAGCCCGTCTGCCGCGAGCAGACGCCGGAACTGAAGGTTTTTGACGGCGTCCATTTTGCCAGATGCCATATGTGTTAGCGCGCTGTGTACACGCTGCGAAACTGAATCCGCCTAGCGCGCTAAGCGCGCATTACTCACTTAGCGAAATACGTCCTCATGCGCGGTTACCACCCGTACAGATCCCACAAGTCATCGCTGTTTGCGTCGGTAGACCCCCTGACGATCAGTTTGTGCGGCAGGTAAACGGCGTCCTCCGCGGGTTCTCCGTTGTTGATCAGATTTATTACCCTTTCTACGGCAATCGTACCCATTTGATGTTTCGGGATGTCTATCGTCGAAAGAGCGGGCGTCACAAGCGTTCCGGGGTAGATGTTGTCAAAGCCGATGACAGCGACGTCGCCCGGGATCGACCGCCCCGACTCCTGGATGGCATGCATCGCCCCGATCGCGGACTGGTCATTCATAGCGAACACCGAGGATATGTCGGGCCGGCGCTCAAGCAGCCCGCGCATACAGGAGTAGCCCATCAGCGGCGAGAAGTCTCCGTGGCTGACAAGTGCAGGATCAAAGCTGATGTTAGCGTCACGCAGCGCATCCTTGTACCCGTCGAACCGCAAGCGGCACATTTCGGTGTTCATGGGCCCGGTTATCAGTGCAATACTTGTATGGCCCAGTCCGGCAAGGTGCTTTACAGCGTCATAACCTGCTTGCCTGTTATCGGAGATTACGCAGTTGATCTTTGTGTTACCGAACTTCTTGTCCAGACTTACCACAGGGATGCTCCTGCCGTCGTATTCAAGGCTGCTGAGATAGTCGATATACTCTGAATGACCCGGTGTCTCATCGTCCGCCTGGGATAGGATGATCAGACCGTCGACCATTGTGTCGCACAGCAATTCAAGGCATTTTGCTTCATTTGAAAGATCATGGTTGGATTCGTAAACGCAGACGGTGTAATTGGCCATTAGCGCCGCTTCCTGTATGGCGGTCAGCAGCTGTCCGATAAAAGTGTTCTTGAAGGTCGTGACTATCACGCCGATCATATTGCTCCGCCCACCCCTTAACCTGCTGGCTATCGTGTTCGGTTTATACTTGCATTCCTCTATCGCCTTGTTTATTTTTTCGATCAGCGCGGGGCTTACGTAGCGTTTTTCTGAAATAGCGTTGTATACGGTCGAAATAGACACGCCCGCTCTTCTCGCGACGTCCCTGATCGTTGACTTTTGCATTGGCCACCTCGCTGACTGTATTGTTCTTCATTGCTGTGATTATAATATATATGCATTTGCAAGTAAACATGCAATGCGGCAATGCCGCAAAGAAAGGAGAATTATCATGATAGGATTGGGAAAATGGGAGTACAGCGTGAACACAGTATACTTCACAGGCACAGTCGTTCTGGGGATATCCGACGACAATGGCAAGTATAAGGTCGAAGTGCTGAAGATCGAGACCGAAGACGAAGCGCCAGAGTTTGTTTTCCACGACATCAACGAAGAGGGCAACTCCCTTATCGGCAAAGGCGAGATCTCGCTTCTCCCGGGCAGCATGCTCGATTTGAGCCTGACTTTTGAAGGGGACACGATGACAGGTTTCCTCAAGGTGCCGTATGTCGGAAAGATCAAAATAAAGGACGGCAAAAAAATCGGATAGCCTCCTAACGCTACCAAAACGCAACCAAACGCAACCAAACGCTACCAAACGCTACCAAACGCTACCAAACGCTACCAAACGCTACCAAACGTGAGGTTCAGCCCCACGTCAGAGAATAGTTGCGCAAGCGACGGACAGGAATGGAAAACTCCATGATTCTGAAGCAAGCAGACTGGATCAAGGCCCCCGGGGATTTCGGCGATATATGCCCGGTGTTCAGGAAGCCATTCGCATTACCGAAAAAAGCTGCGGACGCGACGCTGCTTATTTCCGCGATCGGCGTCTATGAAGCCGAAATCAATGGCAAGCGCGTCGGCGACTTTGTCATGGCGCCGGGATGGACAGACTATAAACACAGGGTGCAGTATCAGGAGTATGACGTTCTGGAACTGCTCGGTGATAAAAACACGCTTGAGATCACCCTCGGCAAAGGCTGGAGCGGGGAGTTCACGTGGTTTCAAAACCGCGGGTATCCGGAGTATCCCTCCCCCGCGGTCATTTGCGCCCTGAAGCTGGGATACGCCGACGGCTCGTCGGACGTCATTCTTTCAGGCGAGGGTTTTGAAGCAGCCAAGTCGAACATACTCTTTTCGGACATCTATGACGGGGAGGTTTTCGACGCGCGGCATTGTGAGCGTGAATGGACGCCTGCCCCCGTTGCGGATTATCCGAAAGACATTCTTATCCCGCAGCAAGGCGAATATGTCCGCGAGATCGAAGAGATAAAACCGGCAGAGCTCGTCAGGACGCTTGCAGGCGGCGGGCGGAAAGTCGGAGAAAAGATCATCGACTTTGGCCGGAACATTACCGGATATGTTAAGTTCCGGACATGCCTGCCGGAAGGGTCCGTAATCGAGATCCGGCACGCTGAAGTGTTGCGCGAAGGCGGATCGGCCCGTTTTTATACCGATAATCTCAGAAACGCGCTGCAAAAGATCACTTACATCGCGGGCGGCGGTCAGGCGGAGTATAAGACGCACTTTACTTTTCAGGGGTTCAGGTACATTCGGCTGGACAAATGGGCCGGCGACGTCGACCCCGATGATTTTACGGCCGTCGTCGTACATTCGGATATCAGACGTACAGGCTATTTCGAGTGTTCAAACGAAAAAGTGAACAAACTCTTTCAAAATATCATTTGGACGCAAAGAGGCAACTTCCTGGATGTGCCGACCGATTGCCCGCAGAGGGACGAGCGCTGCGGCTGGACAGGGGACGCCCAGATTTTTATCCGGGCGGCAACGTACAACTTCGACGTCGCGAAATTCTTCGAAAAATGGCTTGCGGATATGGCTCTCGAGCAGTTTGAGGACGGAGGCATTCCGGCGATAGTACCGAACACGCTGGGCGAGTTATACGCAAACAACGCCGCGTGGGGCGACGCTGCGGTCATATGTCCGTGGCAAGTATATCTGACCTATGGCGATAAGCGGATTTTGACCGCTCAGTTCGGCTGTATGCGTAAGTGGGTAGACTTTTTGAGGGAAGAAGCCGGTGAAAGCCTGACATGGCCGGAAGGGTTCTATTTCGGCGACTGGCTCGCCCTTGACAACGGAGAAGGGGCGTTCGAAGGGGCGACTCCCCATGATTTCATAGCAACGGCTTTCTTCGCCTACTCGGCGCGACTGCTTATAAAAGCCGGAAAAGTCCTTGGAGCAGACATGGGCAGGTACGAGGAACTATACGCAAACATAGTGTACGCGTTCCAAAACAGGTATATCACAGGCGGAGAACTTGCCGTAAAGACCCAGACCGCGCATGCCGTCGCTTTGAAATTCGGCCTGTGCGGCGACGCAAAAGAGAATATCGCAAAAGACCTTGCGGGTCTGGTTGCAGCAAACGGTGATAAACTCAATACCGGATTTATCGGCACGCCGTATTTGCTTCACGCCCTTTCAGAAAACGGATACGCTGAAACCGCGTACAGCCTTTTGCTCCGCGAGGATTATCCCTCGTGGCTGTACAGCGTGAACAAAGGCGCGACGACGATCTGGGAACACTGGGACGGGATAAAAGAGGACGGGAGTTTTTGGGACCCCGACATGAATTCATTCAGCCACTATGCCTACGGAGCTGTCGCCGACTGGATGTACGGGGCTATATGCGGGATCGACACGGATGAGGACGCGCCCGGTTTCGAAAACGCGATACTGAGACCGCTGCCGGACAGACGGCTCGATCACGCAAAAGCGAGCATCGATACAAAATTCGGAACTCTGTCGTCGGGATGGAGTTTTGACGGCGACACTGTCATTTACGAGTTTGAAGTGCCGAACAGGGCGACAGTCGTGATCGGCGGGAGAATATGCGAGGTCGGTAAAGGCGTTCACCGTTTCGTGTCATGCGGAGACGGAACGCTGTCGCGCGTAAGCCGAACCACCGATACCGGAAACGGACAGTGAAAACACCGATACCGGAAGCGGACAGTGTAAACACTGATAGTGGAGGCGGACAGTGAAAACGCTGATACCGGAGGCGGACAGTGAAACGCTGATAATGGAGGCGGACAGTGAAAACGCTGATCAAAAACGGAAAGGTCCCGGACGGTAGCGGATACTTGATTAGGCGCCAGGTATGTTAAAAAGGAGTACGGGATGCAGAAATTCAGCGAGCTGCCGTATGAGCGGCCGTCGCCGGGCGAAGCGGCGAAAATCACGCGCGAAAGCGTAAAAATGCTTAAAAACGCGGAGACTCCGGCTGCCGCTCAGGAGGCTTACCGGAAACTCAGCGACGCGATCTCCGGGCCGTATACGGCTCAGACTATCGCGCATATCCGCAGAACGCTTAACATAAAAGATGAGTTTTACACTGCGGAACTCAAGAGCTGCGGCATGACCCTCGCCAGAGTGATGAAACGCGTAGCCGGCGCTACGAACAAGTTTATCGCAAGCCCGTATAGGAAAGACCTGGAGCAGAGGTTCGGTCCGCAGACTTTCCGCTACAGGACGGCGATGCTGAAAGCGAACAGCCTGAAAGTCATCCGCGAAACTATGAAGGAAAGCTCACTGGTCGCGAAATACTCGGCGCTCGCGGCGTCCTGTTCAGCGGAGTTCAGAGGTGAAAAATGCGGTTATTACGACCTGATTAAACACATGCTGTCCGCCGACCGGGATGAAAGGCGCAACGCCTACCACATCCTTGCCGGTTTCTACGAGGGAAAAGCCGCGGAGCTTGACGCTCTGTACGACGAGATGCTCGCGGTGCGTATCAAAAAGGCGAAAAAACTCGGCTATGACAACTATATCGACTACGCCTACGCGAGCAAGATGCGCTTCGACTACACGCCGGCGGACGTCGCGGGGTTCCGCGGCCAGGTCTTGAAGCATATCGTCCCGATATACAACGAGTTCACTGATGCTCAGCGCGCGCTGCTCGGAACAGAGACTTTCACATACTACGACGCGCCTGTGTATTACCCGGAAGGCAACCCGGCGCCTATAGGCGATACGGCGCAGATCATAGCCGCGGCGGGCAGGATGTTCGGGGAAATGTCTCCCGAAACGGGCGAGTTCTTCCGGTTTATGACGGAATATGAACTGATGGACCTGGACGCGAGGCCTGATAAACAGTTGGGCGGATACGCGCTCTTTCTGCCCGAATATAAAGCGCCGTTCGTTTTCGCCAACTTCAACGGCTCCGGCGACGACATCCTCGCCATTACGCACGAGGGGGGACACGCTTTTCAGACGTACTACTCCTCGCGCCGGCAAGAGATTACGGATTACATTGCGTCCACGAGCGAAATCAACGAACTGCACGCGATGGCGATGGAACTGCTCACATACCCGTGGATGGAATTATTCTTCGGCGACGGCGCGGACAAGTACAGGGACATGCATATTGCGCAGCGTTTGTACTCGATACTTTACCACGTTTGCGTCGACGAATTTCAGGAAGCCGTCTACAGCGATCCGGGCATGTCGCCGGCTGCGCGGAGGGAGACCTGGAAAAAGATCGAGGGCAAGTACGCTCCCTGGCAGAATTACGACGGGAACGCGCATCTGGGAAGCGGCGGGGCATGGATGATGCACCAGCACATTTTTGCGTCTCCGTTCTATATAATAGAATACTCGCTTGCGCAGATATGCGCTTATCAATACTACTTCAGTTCACTTGAAAACCGTGACGCCGCGTGGGAAGACTACCTGCGCCTGTGCGCGGCCGGCGGAAGCAAAGGCTACTTTGAACTGCTGCGCGAGGGCAATCTGCAAAACCCGTTTGACGAAGGCGTCGTCGAGGAAGTCGCGGGCAAGGTGAAGACGATGATCGGAAAATCCCGGTAAGAGAAAGTTTGAGTGAGTCAAATGAAAGATTGGTATAAAAGCAGTTTCCGGAGAAGCCTGCTGGATATGCATATTGAAGAGTGGGACGACAGGTTTCTGTCCCGCTTTGATGAAAACGAGATATTCCGGTGTGTCAGGGAGGCGCATATAAAAAGCCCCATGTTCTACCTCCAGTCGCATGTCGGGTATTGCTACTGGCCGACGAAAAGCGGTCATATGCACAAAGCGTTCGAGGGCCGTGAAGGCGCCGTCAGAGATCTGTTCAGGTTATGCGCGGAAGCCGGCATGGACCCTGTCGCCTATTACAGCTTGATCTATAATAACTGGGCTTACGGCGAGCACCCGGAATGGCGCATGCTTAACGCGCATGGCAGGGGTTCCAGAGACGGCGGCAACCGTTACGGCTTATGCTGTCCGAACAATATGGGGTACCGGGATTTCGTCGCGGAGCAAATCGCGGAGTTCTCGGATTACTTCGAATTTTACGGCATCTTTCTGGACATGACTTTCTGGCCTATGGTGTGCTATTGCCCTTCCTGCCGCGACCGCTGGGAGACAGAGACCGGCGGCGATATGCCGGACGTCGTCGACTGGGGCAATCCGCGGTGGAACGCGTTTCAGGACAAGCGACAGGAATGGATAGGCGAATTCGCGCGGTTCGCCACGGCGGAAATCAAAAAACACAACGGAGACTGTGCCGTGGAGCATCAGTACTCGACCGCGACAGGGTTCTGGAGGTACGGCGTGAACGCGAACGTAGCGCAAGCGAGCGATTATGCCGGCGGCGACCTGTACGGCGGCGCGGCGGAGCAGAGTTTCGCGTGCAAGCTGTACTACGGGCTCACACAAAACCAACCGTTTGAATATATGACGTCGAGGTGCGATCCGGACCTCCGGGAGCATACGACAAACAAGACGGCGGATCAGCTTGCGCTCGCCGTATATACGACCTACGCCCATCACGGGGCCAGTCTGCTGATAGACGCCATAGACCCGGACGGCGCCGTCGATCCCGGGGTTTATGAACTGATCGGAAAGGTATTTCGGGAATCGGAGAAGCTTGAACCCTGGCTGACAAAGGGTGACATGGTCCAAGACGTAGGCGTTTATTTTTCGCTTGATAACAAGATGGACGTCGGGCTAAGCGGCCTCTATACCGGCAGCCGGGCCTCGGACGATCGCTCGCAGCCGCACCTTGCAGCGGCAATGGGCGCGGCGGCGGCTCTGCGGTCCGGCCATATACCTTTCGGCGTCCTGAACAACCGGAAGCTTACAAATCTTGAAAATGTGAAAGTGCTCGTGCTTCCGGATGTTGCCCGCATGTCGGCGGAGGAACGAGGCGCGATACTTGACTTTATCAAAAACGGCGGAAGCGCTTATCTGAGCGGCAACTCGTCCATTGAACTTGCCGGAGAACTGCTCGGCATGAAATATGAAGGTCATACTGAAGAGACGGTCACTTACATCGCGCCTTCGGAAGCCGGCATGGATCTCATGGACGGCTACCGCCCGGACCGCCCTATGGCTGTTTTCGCAAAGCAGGCCATGCTGAGCGGAAACACGGAGGGTACGGTCCTCGGCACTGTCACGCTCCCGTACACGACGCCCCCTTCCGAAACGGCGTGGGCCAGCCAATGCTGTTACGCGGACGTCGATACCGAGGCGGGAGAGCGCCGCCCGGACGCCGCTTTCGCTTCCATACATTCAAACCCTCCGGGGATACCCACGGGATACCCCGCGATCATAAAAGCGAATTACGGCAAGGGGCGAGTCGCCTGGGCCTCGGCGCCCGTTGAAGCGCAGGAGCGTTACCGGCACAGAGAATTATTCATCCGCATGATCATGAACATGCTGGATAAACCGTCCTTTTACTCGGACGACGCGCCGGATAACGTTGAGTTCATAATGTTTGAGGAGACGGGCGCGAAGTATCTGAGCATAGTCGATCTGCGGGATTCTTTCAAGGCGCAGACCGTATGCAATTTCAGCGTATGTGTAAGAGCGGATAAGGCGCCGGAGCGCGTCGAGGCGCTGCCTTCGGGGGATCCCCTGCCGTTCGCCTTTTCGGACGAATACGTCCGGATCGCTATCGACAAGCTGCATATCTTTTTGATGCTCGCGATTTATGAATAGTAGCGACGCGTCGCTACTATTCAGTGCCACCTTAGCTCGGCCGTTACATCACGTTCCTTTTCACTCGAATGCGCATCCATGCGCATACTCGTGCGCTCCGGCATCCATGCCTCCGCTTTTCGGAACGTGATTGCAACGACCT
>Ga0082212_10003545_pt1 | contig 22058 bp, 17 predicted proteins | sample TergutNt197P3_FD_71548 | JGI IMG/M metagenome (GOLD analysis project Ga0082212, IMG submission 71548) | Neocapritermes taracua P3 segment gut microbial communities from Petit-Saut dam, French Guiana - Nt197 P3 | ecosystem: Host-associated > Arthropoda: Insects > Digestive system > Gut ...
TAAACAAAGGCGGTTTGCAAATCAGGATGCGAAAACCGGAGAGGTCTATAGGGTAAGGAGTGATTTGTTCGCCCCTTCCGGCGGCCATGGAGGGACATTTTGGTATAAAGGAGGGGCAGTCAGATCCCAGACGGGCGGCATAAGAGATCAATTGCTCGTCGGATAAGCCCAGGGAGAAATAATGGTTCAATAATTTTAAAGTATAGGCTCCGTTTGAGGATCCTCCGCCAAGACCTGCGCCACAGGGAATGCGCTTATAGAGGTGAAACTGTACCGGAGGGACAGCAAAATCTTCTCGAAGCATATTCCATGCCTGGAGACACAGGTTCTCTTTGGAGTTGCCCGCTATGGGCAGGCCGTATAAAAAGAGTCCAAGTTCTGCGGATGGTTTGAGTTCTAAAATGTCGCAAAGTCCTACAGGATACAGCAGGGTTTCGATTTGGTGAAACCCGTCGCCGCGTTTATGTAATATATGCAGCCCCAGGTTAATCTTGGCATGAGGGTAAACAATCATGCATCATCCGCATTTAGAATAGTCACAATTCTTACACGTTAAACAACCTTCCTGATAGACCAATTCGGTGGAGCCGCATTGGGGACAAACCTGTCCGGGTTTTCCGACTGTGCCATCGGGAATATAGCGCTTTAGGGTGCGTTCCACTCCGTTTTTCCACGTATTGATGGTCTCGTTGTCTAAATTGAGTCCCGATACCAGATGGACTACGTCTTCTATGGGCATGCCAATACGCAATACGCCGGAGATCAATTTGGCATAATTCCAATACTCCTTATTAAACATGTGCGAAATACCGCCAATGGTATTGGTGTATCCTAACCTGTCTATGTATTGAAAGTCGTAGCGTGAATGTTCCCCCTCTTTTTCTTTTACGATATACCCCATGCTTACATTTTTGGGAATAGGGCGCGTCTCTTCGTCTACCATACCGGTAAAAATTTCGTAGGGGCGGTTGTTGTACATGCCCACTAAGGCAATCCATTGATCGTTCCCATTTTTAAAACGAATAACTTCTCCGTCTAATACTTTTGGCCGTATTCGGGGCATAGCGTTGGCGTCTTCTCCGGTTTTGCGTTCTTTTTCCGACAGGGAAACCAAAACCCCGGTTCTCGAATTTTCACGATACACCGTGACTCCCTTGCATCCGGACTCCCACGCCTTTTTGTATACCTTGGCTACCAAGGCCTCGTCTACCTGTTCGGGGAGGTTTACCGTAACACTGATCGAATGATCTACCCATTTTTGGATCTGCCCCTGCATTTCTACCTTGGCTAACCAATCTACATCGTTGGAAGTGGCTTTGTGGTAAGGCGACTGGCGCACCAATTCCTCAATCCGGTCGTCGCTCATGGCCGCTACCTGATCTGTGGAATATCCGTTAATATTGCACCATATTAAGAATTTATGATGAAACACATTGTACTCTTCCCAAGCATCTCCTACCTCGTCCTTAAAACTGACTGCGGCGGTAATATCATGTGGATTTACCTTTCTGCGGCGTTTATACACCGGACGGAATACCGGCTCTATGCCCGATGTGGTTTGGGTCATGAGGCTGGTGGTGCCGGTAGGGGCAATGGTAAGCATGGAGATGTTCCGGCGCCCAAACCTTTGCATATCTGCATACAGATCGGGATCCTCTTTACGAATGCGCGCGATCATAGGGTTCTCTTCTTCCCGTTTGGCGTCAAAAATCGGAAAAGCGCCCCGTTCTTTGGCCATTTCTGTAGAGGCTCGGTAAGCCTCCACCGCCAAGGTTTTTTGTACCTGTACCGCAAAAGTTAAGGCTTCGGGGGTACCGTAGCGCAGTCCCAAGGCGGCCAGCATATCGCCTTCTGCTGTAATTCCCAAACCGGTGCGGCGCCCGCCCAAAGATTTGTCGGCAATCTTTTTCCAGAGGTTTAGTTCTACCTGTTTTACGTCGGTATCTTCGGGGTCGGTCGAAATTTTGCTCTTAATCGCCTCGATTTTTTCCATTTCCAGATCAATGAGGTCGTCCATCAGTCTCATAGCCATGCCTATATGCCCTTTAAACAGGTCAAAATCAAAACGGGCGTCCTGAGTAAAAGGGTTTGTTACATAACTGTACAGATTTATGGCAATCAACCGGCAGGAGTCGTAGGGACACAGGGGAATTTCGCCGCAGGGATTGGTGCTTACGGTACGGTAGCCTAAATCGGCGTAGCAGTCGGCTACCGATTCGCGCAAAATGGTGTCCCAAAAGAGTACGCCGGGCTCGGCCGACTTCCACGCATTGTGGATAATCTTTTCCCATAACTGGACGGCGTCGGTCTCCTTTTGTATTTTGGGTCGGGACGAATGGACAGGGTATTGCTGGATGTAGGGCTTCTTTTGAAGGACCGCACGCATAAATTCGTCGTCGATTTTTACCGACACATTGGCGCCGGTAACTTTGCCCTGTTCCATCTTGGCGTCTATAAATTGTTCCGCATCGGGATGCTTGATAGAGATAGAGAGCATCAGGGCGCCCCGCCTCCCATCCTGAGCCACCTCGCGGGTAGAGTGGGAGTACCGCTCCATAAAGGGGACTACACCGGTAGAAGTCAGGGCGCTGTTGAGTACGGGAGTACCGCCGGGACGAATATGGGAAAGATCGTGCCCTACGCCGCCGCGCCGCTTCATTAACTGTACCTGCTCCTCATCGACCTGCATGATGCCTCCGTAGGAATCGGCAGGATTTTTATGCCCGATTACAAAACAGTTGGAGAGGGAGGCAATCTGATGGTCGTTGCCGATGCCCGCCATGGGGCCGCCCTGAGGCACCACATACTTGAACTCTTTGAGCAATTGAAAAATAGCTTCTTCGGGCATAGGGTTGGGATATTTTTGTTCTATCCGCGAAAATTCGGCGGCTAATCTGCGGTGGAGGTCGTCGGGGGTGCGCTCGTACAGATTGCCAAAAGAATCTTTCATGGCGTATTTGTTCAACCAAACCGAGGCGGCTAAGGCGTCTCCCTTAAAATACTCTTTGGAAGCCGACAGGGCCTCGTCAAAAGAGTATATTCTTTTGTCATCCTTATGGGTGCTCATTATGTATTGTATTTTAGGTCAAGCTTCTTGAGAAAGCCCATGCCTCCGAAAGAGGGGGAAATGGAAGCGCAAGGTACAACCAAAAAGCGACCCGAAGGCCGCTTTTTTCTCTTTTTTATCAAAAGGATATGAACAATACAAATCGCTCAAAATCAATATCCAAATATCTGTTCCTGCGTTAATCTGGTAATGGGGCCAAAGGATTCCAATTTTTTCAGGTCCAAATCGGGAGCGTCTCCTAAAATGCAGTAGAAGTAGGGACGATTTTTGATCCATTGCTGCTGGAACGCCTTTACATCTGCCAAAGTCATGTTTTGCACCTTTTCGTAGATGTTTTTGCGGCGGTCGACATTCAGGCCCAGGTCCTGTGCGCTGATGTAATCCCTGATCAGGCCATTCTTGATGATTCTTTGGGTGCGGATGCGGGTAAGCACATACTCTTTGGCCAATGCAAAGGCATGCTCCGATTGGGGCATATCATTGATAATTTCTGCAAAAGCATCCATGGCCTGCCCCATCTTATCGTTTTGGGTGGCAATAAAGGCGGTAAAATAGTAGGGGTTGGAGGTGATGCTTGGCTGGGTCAGGGAGGCGCGGGCAGTGTAGGCCAATCCGCGCGCTTCCCTCATCTCCTGGAAGACGATTCCGTTCATGCCTCCTCCAAAATATTGGTTGTAGAGCGACGCGCCGGGGTCGTTTGTCTGGTTATAGGTCTCTCCGCGGTTGGAGTATTGGATAAACTGAATCTGTTTGGAGTCGTATTGGGCCAAATAGACTCTGTTTTCACGCGTTTCCTGATAGGGGAATAGCTTTTGTACAGGAGGAGGAGTTAAGGAGGCGGGAATGTGGTGGTATTGGTTGATGGCGGCAATGGCCTCGGATTGGGTCAGCGGGCCATAATAGAGGATGCGGTGCTCCATCCGTACAAAATTCTTAATCTTGGAGAGGAGCTCCTGAGGGGTAAGCTTTGCGAGCTGGGCTGCCGACAGGATGTTTTTGGCGGGAGATTTTTCTCCATACATGGCGTAGTCCTGCAGCATGGCAAAGTTAGACGATTGGCTCAGTTTGGCGTCGTTCCTGCGTTTGATGATGTCGGCTTTCATGTTCTCGAGTACTTTGGGATCGGCTTTGGCGTCGGATAAAAGCGATTCGAGCAACTCCATCGCCCGACCCATATTTTCGCTGAGTCCGCTCAGGGTAATGTTGGTGCGCGTACCCGAAACGGAGATGTTGTAAGAACAGGCTAAACGGTAGAACTCGGTGTTGATCTCCTCAAGCGTCATGGTATTGGTCCCCAAATACCTTAGGTAATCAAAGGCAATGGTGTTGGCCGGATCGTTGTTGGCCCCCGTTTCAAATACATAATCTAACTGGAATAATCCGGTGGTGGGGTTTTTTACATACAACACGGGAATATCGGACTTGGCCATTAGTTTGCTCAGGTCGCGGTCATAATCTACAAATACCGGCTCTATGGGATCGACTACGGCTTGTTGGATACTCTTAAGGTATGGGCTGGCGGCGTCCCGATTGGTTTCTATGGCGGTGATTTCGGGCTTGGCGATCTTGAGTTCGTTGGGGTCGGGGCCCTGACGCTTATATACCACTACATAGTTATTGTCGCCCAGTATGCGGTTGGCAAAGGCTACTACCTCTTCTTTGGTAATTTGGGAGAGACGATCGGCTTTTTCTACCACATCTTTCCACTCAAGTCCGTTGGTAAAGGTAGAGACGAACAAATTGGCCCTGCCCGAATTGCCGTCCATAGTGCTCATGATGCGTGATTTGTAATTATTCACCGCTGCTTCGATCAGTCCCTGATCAAAATCTCCCGATTTTAGGCGGGCAATCTCGCCCATCAAAATATCTTTGACTTCGTCTAAGGTTTGCCCTGCTTTGGGCCGTCCCGACATCGATACCGATCCGTAGTCGGCCATGGTTCCTGCCCTCAAATTGGCGGAGAGTACTTTTTGCTTTTGGTTGATATTCACGTCAAAAAGACCGGCTCTTCCGTTGGAAAGTATCGATCCCATGATCTCTAAAAGGTCGGCGTCGGGATTAGTGGCGCCTCCGGCCCTCCAGGCTACGGTTACGCTTTGTGCATCTAATCCGCGCACCTCTTTAATTACAGGTCGGGCGATGGGGTGTTCGGGGACGATTTCTACCTTTGGGAGGTTTTTATTGGGTTTGAATTTTCCAAAATATTTGTCGATGGTGCGGATCATTTGATCGGGATCAAAATCACCGGCCAAACAAACGGCCATATTGTTAGGCACATAATAGGTTTCGTAATACTTTTTGATGTTGGTGATGGAGGGATTTTTCAGATGCTCCTGAGTGCCCAGGACTGTTTGGGTACCGTAAGGGTGGCTGGGAAAGAGGATGCTGTTGACGACTTCCGACACCTTGCTTTGGTCGTTGGTCAGGGACATATTTTTTTCTTCGTAGACCGTTTCCAGTTCGGTATGAAATCCGCGGATGACGTTGTGGGCAAAACGGTCGGATTGAATCTTGGCCCAATTCTCTACCTGATTGGCTGGAATGTTCTCTACATAAGCGGTTCTGTCCATGCTGGTAGAAGCGTTGGTTCCCTGTGCGCCTATGGCGGCCATCAGTTTGTCGTATTCGTTGGGAATAGAAAGTTTGGAGGCTTGATAACTCAGGGAGTCGATGACCCTGTAAATAGCCCTCCGTTCGGCGTCGTCGGTGGTTTTGCGGTAGATTTCAAACTGCGCTTCTATGGCGTCAAGCAGGGGTTTTTCTGCCTGATAATCTTGAGTCCCCACCAATTGGGTTCCTTTAAACATCAGGTGTTCAAAATAGTGGGCAAGGCCGGTGGTTTCGGCGGGGTCATTCTTCCCGCCAACCCGTACTACAATATAGGTTTGAATACGGGGTTCTTCGTCGTTTACAGACATATAGACCTTAAGTCCATTGTCAAGGGTGTAGATGCGCGTTTGCATCGGGTCGCCGGGTACCGTTTCATACGAATAGGTGGTTTCGCATGCGTAGAGCAATACGGTACAGAGCGCGAAGAGGAGGGTTTTGGTTAAGTTTTTCATAAGGTAAGAGATTAAGAGGTAAGGTGGCAAATATCGGAATAATTTTAATTTAGAAATCAAAATGATGCAGGTTCTTCCAGTGAACGCATTGCGTACCGTGAAAAAGGGGTTCGGTTCCTCCCGAATAAACCAAAAAACTTTGGGTGTTTGAAAACTCTTTTTGCAGGATTGCGATATTTTTCAGGTGAGCAGATGATAGTGTTTTTGAAAGCTTTATTTCTATAAAAATGTGTTTGTCTGGCTTTTCAATCACACAGTCAATCTCGGCGCCTTTAGCATCTCTCAGGTAATAAAAGTTGGCTGGCAATCCTTTATTATAATTACTTTTAATTAATTCGGAGAAGATGAAATTTTCAAAGAGGTTGCCGCGCATATAAAAATGCTCCATCTGATGTTTTTGTTCCATATTCAACAGCGAACAGGCTAAGCCGGTATCATAAAAATAGAGTTTGGGCGACTTGATCAAACGGCGGTTGATGTTTGGTGTGTAGGGTTGTACCAAAAACAAAATATAACTTGCCTCTAACACCGACAGCCAGGATTTGGCCGTATTCACCGAAATTTCTGCGTCATGGGCTAGGGCAGAGATGTTTAACACGTGGCCGGTTCTGCCTGCACAAAGTTTAATAAAACGGATAAAAGTATGGAGGCTACCGATGTTTTTTATTAACCTGACGTCCCGTTCCAAATAAGTTTCGATGTAGTGAGGAAAAAAATCTATTGGATCCAAATGCTCTTTGTATAAACGAGGGTATCCACCGTTAAACATAATTTGATCAATGGATTGATCATTTATTCCTGCTCTATTAAGTTCGGGATAGGAAAGGGGCAAAAGTTTAAGATTGGCTACCCTCCCCGCTAAACTTTGAGAAATAGGTTCATTCATTAAAAAACTTTGCGAGCCGAGCAAAATAACCCTCCCATGTTCATTGCTGCTATCCAAAATTTCCTGCAAATAGGAAAACAGAATGGGAACATACTGGACTTCGTCCAAGATAAATTGTTTACCCGCAGCATTCAGAAAACCGCGGGGGTCTTCCTGTGCAAAAATTCTGGTATCGATGTTTTCTAAAGAAAAGTAATTATAGTCATGGGCAATACTTTTTGCCAGCGTAGTTTTGCCCGATTGACGAGGTCCTGTAATGTTAATGGCGGGATATTTTCCTAAAAGCGACAACAGCTTCTGCTGTAATTCTCTGTAAATCATTTGGATAGTATTTATGCGTGTAAATTTGCAATCTGATTGCAAATTTACACATTATTATTTCATTTCAAAACTTTGTCGCTTGCCGGTATTAACAGCAGTGCATCGAACAGTCTCCACATTGGCTAAAGGCGCCGCGGAGGCGGCGCTCTACCAAGTCTAAGAGGCGGTTGCGCAGAGGTTCGATGGTAATTTGGGCCAATACGTCGTGCAAAAAGGCGAGTTGCTGGAGGATGCGGGCCTCCTGGAGGCCGATGCCCCGTGAGCGGAGGTAAAAGAGGGCCTGTTCATCTAAGCGGCCTACGGTGGCGCCGTGGGAGCATTTTACATCGTCGGCGTAGATTTCCAATTGGGGGCGGGTAAAGATTTTGCTTTCGCGGGTGAGCAGAAGGTTGTGGTTGGCCTGATAGGCTTGGGTTTGTTGGGCGTCGGGGGCAACCCGAATCATCCCTTCGAATACCGCCTGGGCGCGATCGTCTAAGATGCCTTTGAACAACTGGTTGCTGGTGCATTTTGGGGCAAGGTGGTGGGCTTGAATATAAAAATCGACCTGCTGGTCGCCGTCGGCCAAAAAGAGGCCGTTGGCTTGGCAACAGGCTCCGGAGCCTTGCAATTGCACCTCCATCCGGTTTTCTAACTTGCCGCCGTGGAGGCTTACAAAAGTGCAGCAAAAAGAACTTTCTTGTGCTAATTCGACTTTAAAATCAGAATAATGCGCCGATTCGTTGTGCTCGTTTTGCATGACGATCAATTCAAAACGGGCGCCTTGTCCAAGCCGTATGTGGGTCTGCTGGCGGGTATGAAAGGGGTCAAAAGAGAGGGTATGGTCGCATACAATCAGTTTGGCTTGGGCGTGCTCGCGAATCGTCCATTCGTTGGTTAATGCCAAGGCCTCTTTGCGTTGGGGCGTGCGTACGCTGATCAGTTGAATGGGGCTGGTATCGGCAGCATGGGCCGGAATGGTCCATTGGGCGCCCAAATCTAGATGTTGTTTTAAAAATCGATCCTCCTCCTGCAAAACTCCGTCTACCATGAGCGCTTGGCGAATCCCTGCAAGGGGCACCCGACACATAAACTTGTGTTTGATTTCGGGAATATAGGAGTATGACTTTTTCATGCCCGCTTGGTTATGGGTTGATTAGCCAGTCGTAACCCCGTTGCTCTACCTCTTTGGCTAAGTCGGCTCCGGCGGTTTTGATGATTTGACCTTTATACAATACGTGAACAATGTCGGGTACAATGTAGTCTAACAAGCGTTGGTAGTGGGTAATTACGATGGTTGCGTTGTCGGGACGCTTTAACTTATTGACGCCTCCGGCTACGACTCGGAGGGCGTCTACGTCTAAGCCGCTGTCGGTTTCGTCTAAAATCGCCAACTTAGGCTCCAACATGGCCATCTGAAAAATTTCGTTCCGCTTTTTTTCACCTCCCGAAAAGCCTACGTTTACCCCTCGGCTCGAAAAAGAGGGATCCATCTCTACAATGGCCATCTTTTCGCGCATCAGTTTGAGAAATTCGGCGGCGGAGAGGGGCGGCAACGCACGCGCTTTGCGTTGTTCGTTTACGGCCGCTTTCATAAAGTTTACGTTGGAAACGCCGGGAATCTCTATGGGATACTGAAATCCGAGAAAAATCCCCAGACGGGCCCGCTCTTCGGGATTCAGGGTTAAAAGGTTTTGCCCCATAAAGAGGAGTGATCCCTCGGTAACGCTAAAGTGATCTCGGCCCGCTATCACGGCAGACAGGGTGCTTTTGCCCGATCCGTTGGGACCCATAATAGCGTGCACCTCTCCTTGGTTGACTTCTAAATTTATGCCCCTGAGGATTTCTTTATCGTCTACAGAAGCATACAGGCCTTTTATGTGTAACATTGACTTATGCATAATTATGTTCTTTTTTCCATTTTTTTCTCCACCCCCAAAATCCGAACAGGGCCATGACCATATAGGCGGTGGCAACCAAAGGCATGAATACCAATCCACTCCTGAGGTAAAGTATAAAATTGGTCACGTTGGCCGTCATCCAGCAGCCCCAGCACTCCAGGACTTTTTTGGCCGACAACCACTGTGCGGTCAAAAAGGTGGCGGTTACAAAAGCATCTAAATAAGGTTGTTGTGCAGGAGGAAACCATCCTCGATTTACCATATGCAAACGGCTCAGTACAAAGCCCCAGCCAAGGGCAAAAAATACCCAGGTGCCTGCATATAATCCCCTCTGTTTCCAACCCAGCAGCGATATTTTCAACTCTTTTTTGGCGTTGGCTTCTCCCTCCCTGGGATGGGTCCAGCGGTAGTGCCCATATATATTGATCGCCAACGAGATCGGTTGTAATAACATGCTCGAATAGAGGTGTTTTTGCATAAACATGAAAAAGAGGAGGAGGGTATAGGCGTAACCTGCCCAAAAGTTCTCTACTCTGGCGCGGGTGGCCAAAAAGACGCAGGTCAAACCCGTCAGCGCGGCGCATAAGTCGATCAGGTTCATCCTACGCTTCCCTCCAAGGATAGGTGCAACAATTTTTGGGCTTCGACGGCAAACTCCATAGGCAACTGGTTCAATACCTCTTTGGCATAGCCGTTTACAATCAATCCCACGGCGTCGTCGGTGCTTAGGCCCCGCTGTCGGCAATAAAAGAGTTGGTCCTCGCCGATTTTTGAGGTGGTGGCTTCGTGTTCGATTTGGGCCGTTGGATGGTCGCTTTCTATGTACGGAAAAGTATGGGCGCCGCACCGATCGCCCAAAAGGAGGCTGTCGCATTGAGAAAAGTTTCGGGCGTTCTCGGCTCCGGGTAATACCTTTACCAAACCCCGATAGGTGTTTTGCGAACATCCGGCAGAAATCCCTTTACTCACGATGCGGCTGCGGGTGTTTTTGCCAATATGAATCATTTTGGTGCCGGTATCGGCCTGCTGAAAATGGTTGGTTACCGCTACCGAGTAAAATTCCGAAAAACTGTGGTCGCCTTTAAGAATCGTGCTTGGATACTTCCACGTAATGGCCGATCCCGTTTCTACCTGTGTCCAGAACAACCGACTGTTGGCCCCTTTGCAGATTCCTCTTTTGGTCACAAAGTTAAAAATCCCTCCCTTGCCGTGGACGTCTCCGGGGTACCAGTTTTGTACGGTGGAGTATTTGACCTCTGCATCCTGCATCACCACAATTTCCACTACGGCTGCATGCAGTTGGTTTTCGTCCCTTTGGGGGGCTGTGCATCCTTCTAAATAACTCAGGTAACTCCCCTCGTCGGCTACAATCAGGGTGCGTTCAAACTGGCCGGTACCTTTGGCGTTGATTCTAAAGTAGCTCGACAACTCCATGGGACAACGGACACCCTTAGGTATGTAACAGAACGATCCGTCGCTGAATACGGCGCTGTTGAGGGCGGCAAAAAAATTGTCGCCTATCGGAACCACGGAGGCTAAGTAGGTGCGCACCAAATCGGGATAATCGCGGACGGCCTCGCTAAAAGAGCAAAAAATGATCCCTTTTTCGGCTAAGGACTCCCGAAAGGTGGTCTTTACCGACACGCTGTCAAATACGGCGTCTACCGCTACGCTCCCCAATACGTTGCGTTCGTGCAGGGGGATGCCCAATTTTTCAAAGGTGGCTTCCAATTCGGGGTCAATGTCGCTTTGGGTGGACGCGGTCGGTTTTTTTGGGGCGGCAAAATAGATGATCTCTTGATAATCAATTTCCGGAATCTTGAGTTGCGCCCAGTCGGGTAGGTGCATGGTTTCCCATTTTTGGAGGGCTTTGAGGCGGAAGTTGAGCAACCATTCGGGCTCCTGCTTGAGGGCCGATATACGGCGCACGGTGGATTCATTTAAGCCCTTTGGAATAAAATCCTGCACCACATTGGTCTCAAAACCATGCAGATAATCAGAAGAGGTAATATCGTGTAATAGGTTGTCCTGTTCGTTCATGGGAGGGCAAAGGTAAGGAAAAAATTACTATCTTTGCAGCACAGAGTAAAGTATATAAAAATGAATACAATTGCATTAAACAGGCAAAAAAAAAGTCAGAAGATTGTTTTAACCGTTTTACCGCGTAAATACGATTTTCTTATGGAATTGTTGCAAAGTTTTGATTTTGTACAGGTAGAAAAAGAGTATGATGGTGATTCACATGAGGAAATCATGGCTAATCTTAAACAGGCTGCCAGAGATTTCAGGCTGATTAAAAAAGGAACACTTGAGGGACGTCCTGTACAGGATTTGTTAAATGAATTATAAATATGTCGTACCTTGTTAGAACAATTGCTCATTTTGACAATGAATTACGACGTCTTGTCAAGAAGTATGCTTCATTGAAAAACGAGTTTCAAGAGCTCGTTCGGGAATTGGCAGACAATCCCGAAAAAGGGATGTCGTTGGGAAACAATATCTACAAAATCCGTCTTGGTATAACTTCAAAAGGTAAAGGGAAAAGAGGTGGCGCAAGAGTGATTACTTATTTAAAAACAGAGCGAAAGGAGGTTTATCTACTCTCTATTTACGATAAAAGTAACAAAAATATGGTTTCCGATAAAGAAATTCGAGCAATTATGAATGCGGAAGAATTTGAATAAGATTGCTATGCCCACTGACCCCCGCACCCCCATCTCTAAAACAGGCAAGTTCGGCCTGATCGAACGCATTTCAGGCGCCCTCCCGTATCGGGAACTTTCGACTGCAAACCCGGCAGAAACCCGATCCGCAACGGCATCGGCGCAGGCGCTTTTTTTGGAAGGAATACATTTTGACTTGACGTATACTCCGTTACAGCACCTTGGGTATAAAGCCGTGGTGCGCGCCCTGGGAGAGGTGATGGCCATGAACGCCGTACCGTGCTATCTGTTGGTGTCGGTTGGGTTGTCTAAACGCTTTTTTGTGGAGGATGTAGATCGGCTTTTTGAAGGGGTAGCGGCGGCCTGTGCGGAGTATGGGGTAGAAGTTGCCGGATTGGACATTGAATCGTCCTATACCGGATTGACGGTATGCGTTACCGCCATGGGAGGAGACCAAAGTACCTCTTTGGTTAGTAGTCGGGGTGGAAAACCGACAGACCTTTTATGTATTACCGGTAATCTGGGCGCCGCGTATATGGGTTTGCAGTTGTTGGAGCGGGAGAAGGCGTTGTTTAGCGCTGCGCAAAAAGTACAGCCGCAGCTACAGGGGAAAGAGTATATTTTGCAACGCTATTTAAAACCGACCCTCAGGAAAGAACTTTTTGAGATCATGCAACAAGAAGCGCTGGCGCCTACGGCGATGTGCTTTCTGCTTCACGGATTGGCACACGGGGTATTGGCTTTAGCCAGGGCATCGGGTTGCGGAGCCAAAATTTATGTAGAGAAGATTCCGATCGCTTCCAAAACTTTTGAAATGGCTCAGGAGTTAAACTTTGACGCTCTTTTATGCGCCCTCAACGGAGGAGATGATTATGAATTTCTCTTTAGCATACCATTGGCCCTGCACGAAACGGCAGCGCGGGAATTGCCGGTAGACATTGTTGGCCACCTGTGCGAGGCTGCTGCCGGAACAAGGCTGATTACGCCCGAAGGAAACAGCCTGCCCTTGAGTACGCCGGGCTGGGGGGAGTGATTATTTAAAAATAAATTATTACTTTTGCAATAATTTAAAATGCAATAATAATGACGGCGCAAGTTAAAAATCCATTTATTATAGGCGGTTACGTATCGCCCGACTATTTTTGTGATCGGGAAAAAGAGACCTTGGAGCTAACAAACGCATTGCTCAATGGGCGAAATATGGTAGTTGTGTCGCCCAGACGTATGGGAAAAACGGGATTGATTGAGCACTGTTTTGGTCAATACACGATACGGAAAAGTCATTATACTTTTTTCATAGATATTTATGCAACAGGCACTTTAAAAGAGTTGGTTTATATGCTTGGCAAGCAAATCTTTGACACCTTGAAGCCTAAAGGAAAAAAATTTGTCGAACATTTTTTTGCTCTCATCGCCTCCCTGCGGCCCGCTTTAAAGCTTGATCCTTTGACGGGGCAGCCGATGTTCGATATGGGTATGGGGGATATAAAACATCCCCTGACGTCGTTGGAGGAGATTTTTTCCTATTTGGAGTCTGCCGATAAGCGGTGTATTGTGGCCATTGATGAGTTTCAGCAGATCGCCTCTTATCCCGAAAAGAATGTCGAAGCCATTTTGCGTACCCACATACAAAGGTGTACAAACACAAACTTTGTATTTGCAGGGAGTCAACGCCATATGATGCATAATATTTTCTTTTCTGCCTCAAAGCCTTTCTATCAAAGCGCCACGCTGTTGAGTCTTGATCCCATCGGCTACCACGCTTATTGGGAGTTTACCAAAAAGTTTTTTAAAAAAGCAAGGAAAAACCTTTCAGAAGAATGTGTAATGCTGATATATAATCTGTTAGAGGGGCATACATGGTATATGCAGGTAATGTTCAATAAGTTATATGAACAACTTGATAGAGGCGAAGAGATGACCGTTGTTATGGCTAATCAGGTGCTCAGTTCGATTGTAGCTTCATACAAAACGGTCTATCAAGGAATGGTTTCCATGCTGCCGGAACGTCAGAAAGAGTTGCTGTTTGCCATTGGCAAAGAGGGTAAAGCCTCGGAAATCACTTCGGCGGCATTTATCCAAAAACACGCGCTGCATTCGTCAAGTTCCGTTCAGTCTGCGGTCAGGCAACTTCTTGAAAAGGAGTTGATAACAAAAGAAGGCAACGTATATCAAATTTATGATCGTTTTTTTGGCTTTTGGATCGCCAAGACCTATGGGACGGGCTATTCTTTATAATGATGTCAGTGGCGTTACGGTGGTAGCTATCCGATTTTCTCCGCCACTACCGCCAAAATAGCGGCTTCGCGTTGATCGGCTTGCTGTGCCAGGGCTTTGGCTTCTTGACGGATTTGGCGGGCGAACTCCTGGTCTTTGATTCCGGCGGCGTTGATGTGTACGTTTAATCCGGCGCCCAGAATGGCGCTGCGCACACAAAGGGCGCCCACGCCTGCGTCCGATACGGAGTTGGGGTTTCCCTCCTTGGCCATCAGTTCCAACAAATCAAAAGCACGACTGGCGACCTGCATGGTTCGCAAAGGTACTTGAGCGGCGTATTGGGTGGCGGTTTGAATAGCGGCGGTGCGGGCGATTTTTTCGGCCTCGGTCTCTTTGGGCAGGCCAAAGCCCTCCATAATTTTATTAAAGGCGCGGGTATCTTCGTCCACTAAAAAAAGCAACTCTTTCATGAGTGCCTGCCCCTCTTCGGCAGCCTTGGAAAAGTATTCCCAACGGGCGTCCCAGCCGGATTTGTGCGCAGAGAGGTTGGCGACCATAGTGCCTAACGCCGCCCCCAGCGCGCCCATATAGGCCGATATGGAGCCGCCGCCCGGAGCGGGGGATTCGCTGGCAGTTTCGGAGGCAAAAGCAGCACAAGGCATATCAATAAGTTGTTTGGCGCTCCCCTTATCCATCAGGTATTCGATCACTTTTTCGTTGGGGTCAAAGGGCTTGAGGTCGTCTAACCCCATTGATTTTACGGCGATTTTGATGATCTCTTCTTCCGATATGCCGCAAGACCTTTGCTGTTTTTGAAGAAAATATTTGCCGGCTTCGATCAATACTTTTTTGGGGACAAGTCCCACGATTTCGGATCCGGTTACACGGATGCCTCGAGCGGCGGCTTTTGCGGCCACTTCGTCAAAGGCAATATGTACCGGCGTTTGCGAAATATCGGTAACGTTCATAGATACCTGCGCGATGCCGTACTCTTCTATAAACCAGCCGATGGCTTTGCAGGCTTTCAACGTTCCGGAAATCCATACTTCCTGACCCTTTTCGTCTAACGCTACTTTGCCCGTAATCGGGTCGCCCTCTCTTTTTTTACGCCCTTTTTCGCGGACGTCAAAGGCAATGGCGTTGGCTCTGCGTACAGAGGTGGTATTGAGGTTATAGTTGATGGCCACCAAAAAGTCTCTAGCCCCTACGGCGGTGGCGCCGGTACGGGCGACCTGTTCGCTAAAACGATCGGGGCCAAAATCGGGTCTCCATACGGGGGTGCTGATTTTTTTGGCCAAACCTTCGTACTCTCCTGCGCGGCAGTTGGCCAAATTTTTTCTTTCGGGCGTAGAGGCGGCCGATTCGTAACAGTAGACAGGGATGCCCAGTTCGGCGCCCACCCGCGCTGCAAGTTTGCGGGCATATTCGGCCGTTTGGGGCATATCGATGTTGGCAATAGGGATCAGGGGACATACATCTGTGGCCCCCATACGGGGATGTTCTCCGTGGTGCTGCCTCATGTCGATGAGGGTTCCGGCCTTTTTAATGGCTAAAAAGGCGGCTTCGCAAACGGGATCGGGTGCGCCCACAAAAGTCACCACCGTTCGGTTGGTGGCTGCTCCCGGGTCTACATTCAATAATTTTACCCCCTTTACTTTTTCGATCTCGTCGGTAATCTGTTTGATAATCTCCATGTTGCGTCCTTCGCTAAAATTGGGGACACATTCGATAATGGGCGTAGTCATGATATAATTTTTCCTTTAAGTATGATGGTATCTATGATTTGGGCGTTAAAAGCGTAGGGGATAAAATCCAAAGAGGGAATGGCTTGAGTAATAAAAAGATTGGCGATTTTTCCTTTGGCGATGCTTCCGTGGCTGCGGCTCAACCCCATGGCATACGCTCCGTTGAGGGTGGCGGCGTTGATGGCCTGTTGGGTGTTGAGTTTCATTTTGATACACGCCAGCGACAGCATAAATTTCATGTCGCCGCTTGGGCAGGAGCCCGGGTTGTAGTTAGAGGCCAAGGCTACGGGCAATCCGTAGTCTATCATCTTTTTGACCGGAGCGTAGTGCATATTCAAAAAGAAAGAGGCGCCCGGTAACGCCACCGGCATGGTCTCGGTATTTCTCAACGCTTTAAACTCTTTGGTATCTGTGGATTCTAAATGGTCTACCGAAATGGCGTTATGCTTTACCCCCACCTGCACCCCACCCGAAAAGGAGAGTTGGTTGGCGTGCACTTTGGGACGCAATCCATATTTAATGCCCGCGTTGAGGATGCGGTCGGCGTCGTCCACGCTAAAAAAGCCCTCTTCGCAAAAGACGTCAATATAATCGGCTAAGCCTTGATCGGCAACCTCCGGAATATAAGTATGTATCAACGCCTGTACGTAGGCCTCCTTACGGTCTGAATATGTTTTGGGCACGGCGTGGGCCCCCAGAAAGGTGGTTTTGACCTCCAAAGGGGTTTCCCGGCCGATTCTTTTGGCCACCCGCAGCATATTGAGTTCGCTTTTTAAATCGGGGCCGTAGCCGCTTTTTATTTCTACCGCTCCCGTGCCTGCGGAGATGATCTCTTTGGCCCTGCAAACGGATTGTTCAAAAAGTTCCTCCTCGGAGGTTTGTGCTAATTTTTCCATCGAATGGAGTATGCCTCCACCCCGACAGGCGATCTCTTGATAACTCAGTCCATTTAGTTTGTCTATAAATTCCTGCTCCCGACTGCCGGCGTAGACCAAATGGGTGTGGCTGTCGCAGAACGAGGGGAGTACAAAGCGGCCGGAGGCATCTATTACGGCGCCATATTCGCCCTTGGGCATATTGTTCATAGATCCAAAATCGGAAATGACGCCCTCCTCTATGAGCAACCAACTGTTTTCTAAAGTATTCAAATGGTTCATGTCGGCTCCGCAGACCTTATTGCGGGGCTGTTCTTCTACCTGAACCAAGGATTTTATATTTTTAATCAGCATCATGCAAAAAGGTTGCCGCTGCCTGCATCAGGGGATACATCACTACGTCTTGGGATACAAAGGGAACGGTTTGACGAAAACGGGCTACCCGATCTTCGAGGATATCCGAAGAACGCAGGGGTCGGCGGAATTCAAGAGCCTGAGCCGCGTTTAACCATTCTATGGCCAAAATCTTTGCAACATTTTGGACAATCCGGCAACATTTGGTAGCGGCATTGGCGCCCATACTTACGTGGTCTTCCTGTCCTTGAGAAGAGTCAATGGTATCTACCGAAGCCGGCATACACAACTGCTTGTTTTGACTCACAATAGAGGCGGCGGTGTATTGGGGAATCATAAATCCGCTGTGGAGTCCGGGGTGGGCAACTAAAAAGGAGGGGAGGCCCCGCTTGCCCGAAATCAACTGATACGTTCTGCGCTCCGATATGCTGCCTAATTCGGCCAATCCGATGGAGAGAAAATCAAGAGCTAAAGCCAAGGGCTGACCGTGGAAATTGCCGGCCGATACCACCAAATCCTCGTTTGGCAAAACGGTGGGATTGTCGGTGGCGCTGTTCATCTCGGTTTCAAATACTTGCGTTACATACGCAATACAATCCCTAGAAGCCCCGTGTACCTGCGGAATACATCGGAAAGAGTAAGGATCCTGTACGTGTTCCTTTTTTTGGTTGATGAGTTGACTGCCTGCCAAGTACTCCCGCAGCGCCTGGGCAGTTTGGGACTGTCCCCGATGAGGTCGAACTTGGTGAACGCCTTGCATAAACGGCTCTTTACGCCCATCATACGCATCTAAAGAGAGGGCGGCAATCCAATCGGCCTGTTGGCTCAGGCGCTGCGCCTGCAACAGGTTCCATATTCCATAGGCCCCCATAAATTGGGTGCCGTTGAGCAGAGCTAATCCCTCTTTAGATTGGAGCTTAATGGGTTCCCATCCCTTAAGGGCCAACAGCGCTGCTCCCGACATACGTTGTCCATCTACAGATGCCTCGCCCATACCAATCAACGGCAGGCACAAATGGGCTAAAGGGGCCAAATCACCCGAAGCTCCCAGAGAGCCCTGTTCATAGACAATGGGGTAAATATCCTGATTATAAAAGTCGATCAAACGCGCTACCGTGGCCAACTGTACGCCGGAATAGCCGTAAGAGAGGGACTGAATTTTTAAAAAGAGCATCAGTTTGACGATGGCAAAAGGAACTTCCGGACCCATACCGCAGGCGTGGGACATCATCAGGTTTTTTTGTAACTGAGATAATTCGGAAGCCTCTACCGACACATTGCAGAGGGAGCCAAAACCCGTTGTTACTCCGTAGATGGGTTCTTGCCGGTTCTGCATTTTACGATCAAGGTACGCTCTGCAATGTTGGATCCGTGCTGTAGCCTCCTGGGAGAGCGCCAGCCGGTGTCCGCCTTCTAAAATTTGCTTAATATCTTGAAGGGTAAGGGGATTTGCAGCAATGTGGTGAACAGGTTGCATCATGCTATTGTAGCGGCGTTACCACCTCGATCAGTTCCGGTAAATCCATACCGATCTTTTGGAGAAATTCGATCTTGGGAACGCCGTTGCTGTTCCAACCCCGACGTTTGTATACGGCGTCCAACAATTTTTCGTACTGATCTTCGCGGTATTTTCTGAGTGCGGCGCGTTTTTGGTCGAGCGTCATGGCGGCAGGGTCGAGTTGTAATTTCTCTGCCAACTGTTTGTCGTAACGCTCCTCGCGGCTCAGGTACTCCTCTGCCGTTACGGGACCGGCGGCGCGGTAGGGCTGGGCATCGTGCTCGCGGGTACCGTAGCCCAAGCGGATATTAAAGATTTTTTGGAAATTATAAATCCGTTCCGACATCCGAATCATCTCTTCCTTGTCAAATGCGCGTCCGGTAACGGCTTTAAAGATGGCCACATAATTGTCTACATGTTCGGGGACTTTGTTGGGTTCGGATTGTTGGGCGTTGTCGGCGGGCTCTACGTCGTTCCAGCAGAGTTTGCAAAAGCCGGCCAGGCCAAACCAGGTACGGAACATGGGGAAGTAGTGGAGGGCTTCGGCCTTATCTTCAAAGGTGGGAATCATGTTGTTGACCATATCCATAAAAATCAGCCACGCTTCGTCATGCTGGGGGCCTTTGTTGGTCATGGCGTATCCCCCCTGTTGGGCTAAGGACTCTTTGGATACGTACATAGAATATTCTAATCCTTTGTTTTCCATGCTAATATCGTTCAAGAAGGCGGCATCGCCCCATCCCTGCGCTGCAAAGTGTTGTTTCAGTCGGCGGACTCCCTGTCCGGCCAATACCCCAAACCCCTCACCGCGCGCCATCTGGTGCATCGCCTCTAAGGAAGCGTCGGCATTTCCCCAACTAAAGTCAAGGCCTCCGGTGCGCTCCGCATTGAGGATGCCGTTTTCCCAACATTCCATCAAAAAGGCGGCAATGTTGCCCCAGGTGATGGTGCAGATTCCGTAGGTATCACAGTAAAAGTTTTGTTCGATAATGTCCAAGGGGTTAAATACCGCCATGTTGGAACCTAAGGATACGGCGTTTTCGTATTCGGGGCCGTCTACAATCACTTTGCTGCCTTTATAGGGGCCGGTTCGCAACTCAAAATCGTCTACTCCTTTGGCGCAAGACATATTACAACCGATCCAGCAACCATCGGGGACTCCTTGGGTAAAGTGTTTTTTCCACTCCTCCAGGTCGATTTTAGGACAATCTTTGTGGTCGCCGTATTTAAAGTTCATGACGGGCAAAATGTCGTACTTCTCCAACACCCCCATCAGGTGGGCTGTCCCTACTTTTTTCATTTGGCATTGAATGTCGTCCAAATCCCTCATCTCTGCATTAAAGCGTTTTCCGCGCTCCTGAATGGCGGGTAAATCGACAGGATGGTTGAGATCTCCCGTCACTTTGGGAATTTTGGCCACAATGGCGCGGATATTTTTTTGGCGCATCAAGGTGCCGATTCCTCCGCGTCCCGCCTGTTTGAGGCGTATTTTTTGACGTTTTACATCGTAAAAAGTAAAGTTTAACATCCCAATTAAAGAGTGTTCGGCCGCTTTACCGGACGAGACTACCGACACATTGAGTTTGTCTTTTTCGTCGTTGGCAAACATTTCGTGAAGCTCTTCGCCCAAGAGGTGGGAGTCGTAACTGAGTCCCTGGGGGCAGGCAAAAATCTCGACTACATGGTCTACTCCGTTAATGTAAATAATTACATCCTCTTTGGAGATGCCTTGAATTTCGAGGGCGTCAAAACCCGCAAATTTAAGGTGGGGGCCAAAATGTCCGCCCACGTTGCTGTCTATAATGCGGTCTGTCTGAGGAGAAATAGAGGTTACAATACATTTTCCGGAGCCGGAATACTGGGTGATTCCGCAGCAGGGGCCGCCCGAAATTACGATTTCGTTTTCGGGGTCGTGCCATTTGGTGGCGGCGGTAACGGCGTCCCAAAGGAGGCGCAGGTCGTAGCCTTTGCCGCCGATAAAGAGCTCTTTTACTTGGGGCGCTACCGGTTTGACTTTAAAGGAAGGTTCTGCGGAGCAGAGGGTTCCATCTCCTCCTCCTACGTTAATATAGAGGGTTTGGTCGGTGTATCCTCTGTCTAAGGCCTTCCACGTATAAGGAAAAGAGGCAACCATGCGGCGCTGGGCTTTCATTTGTGCAGTATTCATAAAGATATGGTATAGAATTTTAGAAAAATGATTATTTTTACGGATATTTTTAAAGGTGCAAAAATAGTTAAAATGTCGACATTGCCAAATCTTGAGCAGCGCTTAGCGGGGGCCTGTATAGGGATTGCCGGAGCCGGAGGTTTGGGGTCCAATTGTGCGGCTGCTTTAGTGCGTGCAGGGGTGGGTAAATTGGTGGTTGCCGACTTTGATGTGGTATCGGAATCGAATCTGAACCGTCAGTTTTATTTTGCCGATCAGGTTGGGATGAAAAAAGTGGAGGCGTTATACGACAACCTTAAAAGGATTAGGCCTCATATAGCCCTCTCGATACATCCCCTGCGGGTAACTCCGCTAAATATTGGCCTGCTCTTTGCCGGTTGCGAGGTGATGGTGGAGGCATTTGATGACGCCGAAGAAAAGGCGTGGTTTATAGAGGAGATGCATGGTCAAATGCCCGATATTCCTTTAGTTGCGGCTTCGGGCATGGCGGGTTATGGCCGCTTGGAGGCATTGAGGGTGGTACGGCAGGGGAATTTGACGGTGTGCGGAGACGGAGCTACGGCGGTGTCGGAAGATACGCCTCCTTTAGCGCCGCGGGTGGGGATCGTGGCCTGTATGCAGGCCGACACAGTGCTTGAGTGGTTGCAAATGTCGCGGAAAAAAGTTACTTTTGCGTCAAGAAAGAGAAAAATCGATCAATGACCATTACCCTTAATAACCGACCCGAAACGTTCGACGCCTGCGAACTCAGCATCACCGAGATCATGCAGCGCATGAACTTTCATTTCAAACTATTGGTGGTGAAGTTGAATGGAGGGTTGATCGATAAAAAAGATTACGCTTCTACCTTAGTTCGGGAAGGGGATGATTTACTGATTATTCATTTGGTTAGCGGAGGTTAGGATGCTTAGAAAATTACTTTTATACTTCTCATTTTTAGCGGGTATGTTTGTATTATCCTCTTGTCGCTGGTGGCCCGACGCCATAAGCGGCGCCACGTGGCAATGGCAATCGGGTTCCAATAACTATTACAGTCAGGAGGAGGCTACCGAGTTAAAAGGTCCTGATAGAATCACCATTATGGGAGAGGTTCCCTACGAACAGGTGGTAAAGTTAAAGCGGATACCGTACCGTTCGGTGGGCGTTCGCGAGGCGCACGTCGGCGGTAATGAGGTTGCCTTTGAAGGATTATTCCGATACGACGGCTACGCCCTCTGCGACATTTTGAGCGCCATTAAAGTAGACAAGTTGAGTAAAGAGGATTTTTATCCTCCGGGAGACCTTTACATAGAGGTGCGCAACGATGCCGGAGAGACGGCGGTG
>Ga0082212_10003546_pt1 | contig 22057 bp, 22 predicted proteins | sample TergutNt197P3_FD_71548 | JGI IMG/M metagenome (GOLD analysis project Ga0082212, IMG submission 71548) | Neocapritermes taracua P3 segment gut microbial communities from Petit-Saut dam, French Guiana - Nt197 P3 | ecosystem: Host-associated > Arthropoda: Insects > Digestive system > Gut ...
CAGGCCTTTGCTCTTGATATATTTTGCGCCGATTGTCGCCATGTCCATGAGCGTGACCGGGCGTTCTTTTGCTTTTTCTTCACCGTAAACTTCACGGCGCAGGTTCAGGTAATCTTCATATGCTTTCTTGACCAGCCCGGCCGACGGTCCGGTTTCAAAGCCTATTTCCGTAAGGCGCGTAAGGAAGGTTGAGTGCCGGCAGTGATCCGACCAGTAAGTGTCGAGCGCCTTGAGTTCCGTAAGCGTCGGGTCGCGGTTTTCCTCTGTTTTGAAATACGACTGCACGAAGGCGAGGTCAGCCTCGCTCATCGCGAGCCCGAGTTCTTCTCCTTTACCGGGCAGCTCTTCTGCGCCGAGGTCTGTAAACCCTGTTATGACGGGGACAGGCGGAGCCGGCGGAATTTCGGGCGTAAGCGTTTCGGGCAATTCCAGTGAAGCCTCTTTTGTGTTTACCGGGTTTATGCAGTACTTCAGTACCCTTTCCTGTTCGCTTTCGGTTAGCCCGCCTTCAATTAATATAAACTTCGCGCAGCGTACTGCCGGGCAGGCGCCGGGGTCTAGCAGACGTATATTCAGCTCCGTCTCTTCCGCAAGCTGGTCGTACTGGCCGGGAGCAGGCTCCATTCCGAATACAAAGGCGTCTTTTGATGCTTTAATTTCCGCAGGCAGGGAAGCGCCTTCATGGTCTTCATAAAGCGTGTCCGCGCCTCTTTGCATAAAAACGAGCTGCTTTGCTTTCTCAAACAGCTCATCCGTTACGTTTTCGGTATCAAATCTTTGCAAAACGCGTAATTGCCCGATTCCGGCAATCCCGAGTTTTGTTTTAAGTTCCTGCGCCAGCGCCTGCGCTTCTACGTCAAATTCTGCTTGTTTTTCAACATAAACTCGTTTTATTTTATTTTTTTCCATTAACCTATTATACAATAATCATTTTAATTTTGCGTATTGCTTTTTGACTTTATTGATAATCACAAGGATAAGCCGTGCAAAAGTTGCTATAAGCGCAAGAGCCGCCGCAATGCTCCCGGCGATAATAAGCGCCTGCGTCCCGGTCTCCACCGCATCCGTATAAGCCCCCATGAGCATACTGCTCATCGTCTCATATAGCGGCGCACCCGGGACAAACGGGATTATACCCGGGATAATAAACAGCGTCGTTGCATCTTTCCCTGCGCGGGATGAGAACTCGGCGAGTGTTGCAATAGCACAAGCCCCAAAAAAGCAAGCGCTGATCAGCCCGTAGTCGTTAACCATAAAGACCAGGATGAACATGCCGACAGCCCCTATAACCGAAACAGCAACGAGCAGTTTTTTCGGTGCGTTAAACAACAGCCCAAACCCTAAGGCGCCGCAAAAACCGAAAAGCAGAAACCAAGGCTGCCCGAAACTATATACATGGTCATGCGCAACCGTCCCGCCGCCGAGCAGCCATATTTGAATTCCTATGCCCACTCCGCCGGCAATCGCAACCGCCGTTATAAGGGCTTCGGCTGCACGTGCTACTCCCGAGAGCATATCTCCCGAGAGAAAATCCCGCGCAGCATTTGTGATTGCAACGCCAGGCAGAAAAATCGTTGTTGCCGCAACGACAACAGGCGATATGCTGTCGCTCATCCCTAAGGCCGCCGCCGCGAGTACCATGCCGGCCGCGCCGGCGCAAGAGATGAATATCCTGATAAAGTCCGGAAAACCCAGCCGTGCGATCCCATGTGAAATTAAAAAGCTGACGCCGGAGATTCCGCCGGCAATAATCATGTCTGTTACAGATCCCTTATAAAGCGGACAGAAAAACGCCCCGATCAGGATTGCGCCTAAAAGCCGTAAAAGCAGATGATAATCCGGCGTCGCTTTTATTTTACGCAGCTGTTCATATCCTTCGTCAATGGAAAGGTCGGTCGTTGTGAAAACGCGAGAAAAAGTATTGACCGCTGAAATCCGCGCAAGATTAATCTCCGACCCCTTAATCCTCTTGATAAAAGTGTGCATATCGCCTTCTTCACTACCCCCGTCAAGCGAAAGAAAAATCCCCGTCGTCGTCGCAAAACACTCAACATAATCAATCCGGCACGCCCTGCAAATCCGCACAATAGTATCCTCAACGCGGTAAATCTCCGCGCCGCTCTTCATCATAATCTCCCCCGCAAAAAGAGCCAGGATAAGCACTTTCTTCTGCACGCTATTAATCATATCAACACATATTCTATCATTTTTCCAACAACTCCGCCGGACCCATACAAAGCCAAATATAATAGGAACATCAACCCGGGCTATTACCCCCGCCTATTTCGTGATACAATTATCGGGATAGCTTTGACTTGTTAGGAGGTGTATAAACATGACAAAAACAGACAAAGCGGCTGCGCTTAAAGAAGCGCAAAAAGTAGTAGGCTTTATCGAGTCTGAGGCGCTGACGGAAGCCGAGCGCAAACAAATCCACGATGACTCCATCGACAATTTTAACGAGAACGTGAATCCTGGATGGCTGGAGTATCGAAAATCCGTTTCGACGGATGCAGCATTCATCGAATGGACGGACAGCGTAGACCACTTTGAGGACCTCAACGGTGTCGAGTTTATCGACTGCCTCGGAGGCTTCGGTATCTACACGTGCGGGCATAGAAACCCCGCGATCCTGAAGACAGTACAGGCACAGCTCGCTCGCTACGCACTGCACTCGCAGGAACTGATCGACCCGCTTCGCGGCTATCTTGCCAAGATAACCGCGCTGGCAACGCCGGGCGACCTCCAGTACTGCTTCTTCACAAACGGCGGAGCGGAAGCCGTCGAGATGGCGCTCAAGCTCGCCCGTCTCGCAACAGGCGGCCGCTGGTATATCTCGACAATCGGCGCCTTCCACGGAAAGTCCATGGGTGCAATCTCAATGGGCGGCAAAGGTGCATACCGCGAAGATTACATCCCGCTCATCCAGCAAGTACAGCACGTAGAATACGGCAACGCGGCCGCAATGGAAACGGCAATCAAGAACCTCGTCACCGTCGGTGAAAAAGTTGCCGGCGTGATTATCGAGCCCATCCAGGGCGAGGCCGGCGTCGCAATACCTCCGGACGGATACCTCACGGCAGTCCGCGAAATCTGCGACAAGTATGACGTCGCTCTTATCATCGATGAGATTCAGACAGGTATGGGGCGCACCGGCACACTCTGGCGCTGCGAGGTTGAAGACGTGACGCCGGACATCATGACGTTTGGGAAAGCTTACGGCGGCGGCATAATGCCGATAACCGGAATCATAGCAAGGCCGAAGATGTGGATAGACAAATTAATCGATAATCCCTGGATCCTCGGCAGTCCGACCTTCGGCGGAAACCCGCTTGCATGCTCGGCTGCGATCTCTACGATGAAGTTCACGCTTGAAAATGATATTCCCGGGCTTTGTAAAAAGCGCGGCGAACTCTTCATGGAAAAGCTTGAAGAGCTGCATCAAAAATACCCAACCGTCCTTACGGCATACCGCGGCGCAGGTCTTTTGATCTGCATGGAATTCCCGGAAGCAGAAGTAGGGTACGCCGTCACAAAAGGCATGTTCGCCCGCCACATCATGACGGCAGGCACGCTCGTAAACGCCAAAACCGTACGGCTCGAACCCCCTGCCGTTCTCTCAGACGAAAGCATCGAAAAGGTCTTTAAGGCACTCGACGAAGCAATAGCAGACGCAAAAGCCGAATTCGGCCTGTAAAAATCTTACCGCTAAATAACCCGCTGTGGATAACCCTTATCCGCGGCGGGTTTGTTTTATTCTATAGATGCAGTAAAAGCGGACAGCCCCTTAGCTTCCCTTACCTCAGGGACTGTTTAAATTTTTTGATATAATATTAATACTATGACGGACAGACTGCTAAAAACTCTACTGGAAGAGAAGGACGTGCGGCACAAAGGAAGCCTGTATAGTTTTACGCAGATTGAAATGGCATACAATTCCAACAGAATTGAAGGAAGCCGTTTAACAGAAGCCCAGACAAGATATCTATATGAAACAAATACGATAACCACCCCGCCGGGTGAGACGGCAAGCGTCAATGACATAATGGAAACGGTAAATCATTTTCGCTGTTTTGACTTCATGTTGGATACTGCGGATGATACCCTCTGCGAAGAATTGATCAAGAAATATCATTATTATCTAAAAAGAAATTCCGTTGACGAACTAAAAGGACTTTTAGTGCCGGGAGAATACAAAACCAAACCTAACATGGTTGGCAATATTGAAACAGCAGGCCCGTCCGAAGTGGAAGAAAAGATTAGCCTGCTTCTTGACACATATCAAGCTATACAGGAAATAACGTTAAAAGACATTATAGAGTTTCATTTTGAGTTTGAACGCATACACCCCTTTCAGGATGGCAACGGCAGAGCCGGCAGAATAATCATGTTCAAAGAATGCCTCGCGCACGGCATCATGCCTTTCATAATAGAGGACAAGTACAAGGAGTTTTATTACAGAGGCCTCGATCAATACAAAGCCGAGCCGGGATACCTGACCGACACCTGCCTTTCGGCTCAAGATAAATACAAAAAAAAAGTACTCTACTATTACCCGGCTTAGGGAAAACTGACTGTCAGGGGCATGCAAGTGCTGCTCGATAGTGATGTCGCGATGCTTTATGGGTATGAGACAGGACATATTAATAGGGCTGCAAGTAGGAATAAAGAACGATTCCCAGAGGATTTTCGTTTTCAGCTTACTAAAGAAGAAACGGAAATCTTGAAATGCCAAAATGGCATTTCAAGATGCCAAAATGGCACCTTGAACGGAGAGCCTAGCTTGAGCGACTCTATGCGGTCGCAAATTGCGACCTTGAACGAAGTTGAATCTTCAAGATCACAAAATGTGACCTTGAAGCGTGGCAAGAATAAAAAGTATTTGCCCTACGCCTACACAGAGCAGGGCATCGCCATGCTCTCCGGGCTTCTAAAGAACGATATCGCTGTTCAGGTATCCATCGGTATTATGCAAGCCTTCGTAGAAATGCGCCATGCACTTACCGCTTATGGTTCTACCTTCGAGCGATTGACAACTGTTGAGTATAAGTTGCTGGATCACGACAAAAGATTTGACGAGCTTTTCGATTTGATTCAGTCACCCGCGGAATTCAGACAGGGGATTTTTCACAAGGGTCAAATTTACGACGCTTTTAAGCTAATAACTGACATCATTCGTTCTGCCGAACAGTCCATTGTAATAATAGACAACTACGCGGACGCCTCCGTCCTCGAAATGCTGACAGATAAGAAAGATGGGGTAGCTGTGACAATCGTAACCGGCAAACCTAACCTGATTTCAACTCTGGCTCTGAACAAGTTTATTGCCCAATATCCCGAAACCCGGGTGTTGAAATCTGACAATTTTCACGACAGGTTTATCGTAATAGACGAGAACAAGCTTTATCACATCGGCGCTTCGCTGAAAGACGCAGGGAAAAAATGCTTCGCTGTTTCAATATTAGACAACCAAAGCGTCATCAAGGCAATTCTATCTGAATTGACAGAGTAGAACCGCCGCCCGCTTGGATTTGATATAATGTGGGAGTTAAAAGGGGGTATTTCTATGCATTGTTTTAAGAAAATCACCGACGATTTGACTTGGGTCGGGGTGAATGACCGGCGGCTTGCTATGTTTGAGGGGGTTTACTCCGTGCCGGACGGCGTCTCGTATAATTCTTATCTTTTAAACGATGAGAAGACCGTTCTGTTTGATACTGTCGACGAGGCGGTGCGGCAAAGGTTTTTTGAAAATATTGCAGAAGCGCTTGGGGGCAGAAAGCTTGACTATCTTGTTGTGCATCATATGGAACCTGATCATTCCGCCGCTATCTTAGATCTGACGGCGCTATACCCGGATATGAAGATCGTATGCAATGAGAAGACGCTGGAGTTTATGAGACAATTCTTCGATTTAGACATTAAATCCGGCGTTGTGGTTGTAAAAGAAAATGACACGCTCGAGACGGGGAGGCATACGCTGAGGTTCATCATGGCGCCTATGGTGCATTGGCCGGAGGTTATGGTCACGTATGACGAGGCGGATAAGTCGCTGTTTTCCGCGGACGCTTTCGGGTGCTTCGGGGCGCTGAACGGGGCGCTGTTTGCGGACGAGGTCAACTTCGAAAAGGACTATATGGATGAGGCGCGGCGCTATTACGCGAACATTGTGGGGAAATACGGGACGCAGGTTAAGGCCTTGCTGGGCAAATTGGCTGGGCTTGATATAAGTTTGATTTGCCCGCTCCACGGGTTTGTATGGCGTAAAAAAATCGGGGATTATATTGCCAAGTACACGCTTTGGAGCGACTACACTCCGGAGGAGTACGGGGTAATGATTGCTTACGCGTCGGTATACGGGAATACGGAGAACGCGGCGGAGATCCTCGCCTGCCGCCTGCGCGACAGGGGGATCAAAACGGCTATGTATGACGTGTCGGTAACGCCTTCGTCCGATATCGTCTCGGCGGCTTTCCGGTTTAGCCATCTTGTGTTTGCGTCCACAACGTATAATGCCGGGATTTTCGTTGCTATGGATGAGGTTTTGAGCGACCTTGTTGCGCATAATATTCAGAACCGGGTCGTTGCCGTTATTGAAAACGGCTCCTGGGCGCCTACGAGCGGCTGTTTGATTTGCGAGAAGCTTGCGGCGTGCAAGGACCTGAACATTCTTGAGAATACCGTCAGCATCAGGTCGGCTTTAAAGGCTGAGCAGCTTTCGGAAATTGACGGCATGGCTGACGCTATCGCGGCTACGCTGCCGGCGGTCTTGAAGAAAGAAGATTTGGCAACCACCGCGCCGGATGCTATAGAGCCGCAGGCTATGTTCAAATTCTCTTACGGCCTGTTCGTCCTGACCGCGAAAGACGGCGACAAGGATAACGGCTGTATTATCAACACGGCCATCCAGATAACCGAAAAACCGTACCGGATTTCAGTTGCTGTAAATAAGGCTAATTATACTCACGATATGATATTAAAAACCGGGGTCTTTAATATCTCTGTTCTTTCCGAGAGCGCTGTTTTTGCCGTGTTTGAGCAATTCGGTTTTCATAGCGGGAGGGATACCGATAAGTTCTCTGGCGTGGAATACGATGACCGGACGGCAAACGGTATCAGGTACCTGCCGAAGTATACGAACGGGGTGATTTCAGGCAGTGTCTCAGCTTCGTTTGATTACGGCACACATACGGTTTTTATTGCGGACGTGACACAGGCGTTTGTGCTGTCAAACGAGCCAAGCGTAACATATCAATACTATTTCAATAATATCAAGCCGAAACCGCCTGCACCGAAAGAACAGAAGAAGGGGTTTATCTGCAGGATCTGCGGATACCTGTACGAAGGCGAGGCTCTGCCAGCCGACTATCTCTGCCCTCTGTGCAAGCACGGCGTTGAGGATTTTGAGGAACAGTAGGTTTTAAGAGAACGGAGAAGCAAATGACACAAGAAGAAAAGAAAGAAATCGTCTGTAAAATCTGCGGTTATGTGTACGAAGGCGAGACACTTCCGCCCGATTTTATCTGCCCCCTATGCGGCTGCGGCGCAGAGGATTTTGAGTAACCGGCAAAGCCTTGCCTTGAAGCTTTAAGGGAAGAAGTTTTCAGCGCCTTTAATCGGCCACAGAAGATCGCACCTTAAATCATGGCTTGCCTTGTTGAATTTCTGCGGCTTGTATCTCAATTGCTTTCCGACTTTACGCGAGATCAGCTTAGCCAAAATCTCAAGCTCAAGCGGACTATTCAGCTGCCTGCTCGTCACGGTAATCTCGAGAATACCGACCGAGGCTAAATCTAACCGTTTAATTGCGTCATTTGCAATGCGGTCTTTTCCGGCATGATAATTGTCGCTGTCATATTCAATCGCAATGCCCGCCTTCGCCCATAAAAGGTCACATACATAGGAGGACTTCAACGATTTCGAATCAGCAGCGCCGCTCATATTGATACGCCGGTTTAATACCGGCAGCGGGAGCGCGTACCCGCCGAGACTATGCGGCAGGGTCAGAAACATAAAAAGAATCGACTCAACCGGCGAAGCTGAACCGTCTGCAATATAGCGCAAAGCCCGGCAAGCTTTTTTGTAGCCGTTCACCCCTTTCATCCTGGCGGTAAAGCTCTTGAGCGCTTTTATATTTGTAAGCTGCGGGCGATTGTATTTCGCTTCATCTTTCGTTTCCACTCCGGGTCTGTAAGTATTGATAGCAGGCAGAGAGTAAGTCCCGCAAAGCTCAAGACCAAGCTCAATCAGCTTGACTAACGGCAGCTCGCCCGCCATCTGAAAAAAGCAAAACTCCGGCGAGCTTACCGCAACCTCATCGCCGATGCTCACAAAACACCCATCCGGCGTTGACCCTGTATGCACCCGTGATTTGAACGTCTTTGTTTTTCTCTTGGCTGTTTTGCTGCTTACCAGTATATTTACCGGGCGTGATAACCCCGAAGGCACTCCATCTCGAATTCGAATCCGACCAGGCGGACTGCCCGGAGCCCCTTTTCGGTATTGCGCTGCCGAAGCCGGCTTTTCTTTATATCCGTACGAACGCCAATATTCTAAAGCTGATTTATGGCTGATGATAATATCCATTCGACTAGTATAGCACGTTTTTAGCAATTATTTTCGGTTGGGGATTGATTTTTATCTGGTTTTTCAGTTTTTCACAGCTTTTTCGCTATTTCGGCAAGAAAAACCGTCCCCAACCGCAAATTTTTGCTAAAAAAGCAAGGGACTGCGCTCTGAGGCGGAGAGGGTTGTGGGGCGGGTTTTCTTGGTTGAATGTTTTTAAACGCGAAAAAGGTGCGATAACTCTGTCCGAAAGATTTCATTTTGCAATATAAACGGCAGAGGGTATAGACTCCGCTCCGGAAATAAAAGATTCAGGGATCACTTTAGCTCAGGGCGGACGCTTCGGGCCGGTTAAGAAGGACCGACCGCTCGCGCCCGGGTTCTGCATAAGCTTTCAAGCGTTTCAGATTCTCACAGCTTCTATAATGGGCGGACGGCGCTGGTAGTGGAAACGCGCGGTATGCGCTCTGAAACGGAGAGAGTTATGGGAGGAGGGTTATTATTCTTCTACTGAGTCTGTGAAGACGAGGGCGTCGCCGCGGACGTCTATGAAGCCGCCGGAGATTTTTGCGCGGCGGAGGTCTTTTGCGCCGGGTTCGCGGAAGCGGAGTTCGCCGGCTTTGAGTAGTTTGCAGGCCCAGGTGTGATCCGCCATATAGCCTTCCTCGCCGGTTACGGTTGGGACTATTACAATTTCAACTTCGCCGGAATAGAAGCGCTGCTCCGGTGTTACGATTTCCAGGTTAAATGATTTCGCCATAGTTTATTGTCTCCGTCGGGACGCCGAGGGCGGCGTCCCCTACGAGGTATTTGATAATCATCGATAACATATCGGCTTCCTTAGCTGTTCTTCTCGAAGCGCTCTACTACTTCTTCTATGCCGCCGGCGAAGAGGAAGAGCTGCTCGGGGATTTCATCGTGTTTGCCGTCCAGTATCTCGCGGAAGCCGCGGACGGTTTCTTTAATCGGCAGGTATTTGCCGGACATGCCGGTAAACGCTTCCGCAACCGAGAAGGGCTGCGAAAGGAACCTTTGGATTTTCCTTGCGCGGTTTACGATAAGCTTGTCTTCGTCCGAAAGTTCGTCCATGCCGAGTATCGCGATTATGTCCTGGAGGTCTTTGTAGTGCTGGAGGACTTCCTGCACTGCGCGGGCTGTGTTGTAATGCTCGTCGCCTATGATGAGCGGATCCATGATGCGGCTGGTCGATTCGAGCGGGTCAACTGCGGGGTATATGCCGAGTTCTGTGATTGCTCTGGACAGAACCGTTGTTGCGTCAAGGTGCGCAAAGGTTGTTGCCGGCGCCGGGTCTGTCAGGTCATCGGCAGGGACGTAGATTGCCTGGACCGAAGTTATCGAGCCTTTTTTCGTTGAGGTTATCCGTTCCTGAAGCACGCCCATCTCTGTTGCGAGCGTCGGCTGGTATCCTACGCTTGAGGGGACGCGGCCGAGCAGGGCTGAAACTTCTGAGCCTGCCTGAGTGAAGCGGAATATGTTGTCTATGAAGAGGAGCACGTCCTGTCCTTCGACGTCACGGAAGTACTCGGCCATTGTCAGCCCTGTCAGACCGACGCGCATACGCGCTCCCGGCGGCTCGTTCATCTGCCCGAAGACAAGCGCTGTCTTTTCTATTACGCCTGATTCGATCATTTCGTAGTAGAGGTCGTTGCCTTCGCGCGTCCGCTCTCCAACGCCGGAGAAGACTGAGATGCCCCCGTGTTCTTTTGCTATGTTGCGGATGAGCTCCTGTATAAGCACGGTCTTGCCAACACCTGCGCCGCCGAAGAGACCTACTTTTCCACCGCGCGTATAAGGCGCTATCAGGTCAATGACTTTTATTCCGGTTTCGAAGATATGCGAGGAGGTGTCCTGTTCCTCAAAGGAGGGCGGGTTGCGGTGGATCGGGTGCCTTAGGGCGCCGGTGACGGGTTCTTTATCGTCAATCACATCGCCGATAACGTTAAACAGACGCCCGAGTGTTTCCGGACCAACAGGTACGGCAATCGGACCGCCGGTATCGATTGCTTCCATCCCTCGCTTAAGCCCGTCCGTTGAGGAAAGCGCTACGCAGCGGACAACGTCGTCACCTAAATGCTGCGCCGCTTCCGCGACGATTTCGCGGTCTCCGCAAGGGATTCGTATCGCAGAATAAATCGTCGGCATCCAGCTTTGTTCAAACTTGATGTCTATAACCGGACCTATTATTTGACTGATTACTCCGTTGTGGTTTTCCACTATACTCTCTACTGTTTTTTCGTGCGGCATGTCTTTTCCTCCACTTCAGCGGGAAGCAGGATGCTTCCCCTACATTCTAGTCCTTAATCCCTACTTTATCGCGTCAGCGCCGCTGACGATTTCCGTGATTTCGCTTGTTATTGCCGCCTGGCGCGCGCGGTTGAAGGAGAGCTCCAGGCTTCCTATCATTTCACGGGCGTTGTCGGTTGCGTTCTGCATTGCCATGCGGCGCGCTGCATGCTCGCAGGTTGCCGCTTCCGTTATCGACTGGTACATCATTATTTCTGCGTACTTGGGTACGAGGTATGCGAGTACTGCTTCGCCGCTCGGTTCATACTCTACTTGCGCTCTTCTGCTTTTCGGCGAGGTGGTTTCATTATCTGAATCCGGTTGGAAGGGGAGCAGCCTTTGGGTCATGGGTTTTTGCTCCATGGTTGACTTAAATTTTGTGAAGATTATCACGACTTCGTCGATGCTGCCGTCCGCGTAAAGCTCAAGCATGGGGGCGGCCATTTCGGCGGCGGAGGCGAAGGTGATGTTTTCAAGCGGGTCAACTGAGGCGGAAAGGATCTCGTGACCGCGCTTCGATAGGTAAGTCACGCCTTTGTTGCCTATGCAGACGAAGAGGGGTTTTTCTTTGCCTTTCTCCGCGTCGGCATTGATCTCGCGCTCGACTGCTTTTAGGATGTTTGAGTTGTAGCTGCCGGCGAGGCCGCGATTGCTTGTGACTACGATGTAGCAGGTGCGTTTTATTTCCTGCGTTCCCAGGATGTAACGGCTGGGGACTTCGTCTGCGATGCCGATGAATTCATAAATCCTGTCGGTTATATAATGAAGGTATTCCTGCGTGCGCTCGTAGGTCAGTCGGGCGCGGCGGAGTTTTGCCGCGGAAACGAGTTTCATCGCGTTTGTGATGTGCTCTATGCTTGTAACGCTGCGGATGCGGCGTTTGATGTCCCGCATTGAGGATCCGGCCATTTAAACTATGCCCCCATGCGAAGGAATTCGCGTTTATATTCTTCGATTCCTTTTTTGAGTTCTTCTTCCGCTTCGGCGGAGAGTGCGCCGGTTTCTTTTATTGTCTGGCTAACTGCCGGGTGCAGACCGTCCATGTGTTCGAACAGGCCTTTTTCAAATTCTGCGAGTAATGGAATCTCTATGCCGTCAAGGTATTTTCCAACTGCGGCGTAGAAAATCATTACCTGATGTTCGACGCGGACAGGGCTGTACTGGCGCTGCTTAATTATTTCCATGAGCACCTGGCCGTGGTCGAGCCTCTCTTTTGTTTCTTTGTCAATGTCCGAGCCGAATTGCGAGAAGCTTGCAAGCTCGCGGTATTGCGCAAGCTCTAGTTTGACGGAGCTAGCAACTTTTTTCATAGCTTTTATCTGCGCGTTGCCGCCGACGCGTGAAACGGAGATGCCGGCGTTTACGGCGGGGCGCTGGCCCGAGAAAAAGAGGTCCGATTCAAGGAATATCTGACCGTCTGTGATTGATATGACGTTTGTCGGGATATATGCAGACACATCGCCGGCCTGGGTTTCGATTATCGGCAGCGCTGTGAGCGAACCGGCGCCGTGTTCGTCTGAGAGTTTTGCGGCGCGTTCAAGCAGGCGGCTGTGCAGGTAGAAAATGTCTCCGGGGTATGCCTCGCGGCCCGGCGGGCGGCGAAGTAGAAGAGACATCGCGCGGTATGCGACTGCGTGTTTTGAAAGATCATCGTAAATAATAAGCACATTTTTACCGCTGTACATAAAGTACTCGCCCATCGCGCAGCCGGCATAGGGGGCGATATATTGCAGGGGCGCGACGTCGCTGGCTGTTGCCGAGACGACTATTGTATAGTCCATCGCGCCTTTGTTTTCAAGGTGTTGTACCATCTGTGCGACCGTTGATTTTTTCTGCCCTATTGCAACGTAGATGCATATCACGTCTTCGCCTTTTTGGTTTAGAATCGTATCTACGGCGATTGCGGTCTTGCCTGTTTGACGGTCTCCGATGATGAGCTCGCGCTGACCTTTGCCTATAGGTATCATAGAGTCGATTGCCTTTAGACCGGTCTGGAGCGGTTGGTGTACGGACTTTCTCGCAAGTACACCGGGCGCCGGGCTTTCTATCGGGCGCGTTTCTTTTGTGTTAATCGGCCCTTTGCCGTCAAGGGGCAGGCCTAGCGCACTAACTACGCGCCCTACCATTGCTTCACCAACAGGAACCTCAACGACCCTGCCCGTCGGTTTAACAACGTCGCCTTCCTTGATATGCATGTCTGAGCCCATGATGACGACGCCGACGTTTTCCTCTTCAAGGTTAAGCGCCATCCCGTATGTCTCTCCGGGGAACTCGAGTAGTTCTCCCGACATGCAGTTTTCGAGTCCGAATACGCGGGCGATTCCATCGCCTACCTGGATTACATAGCCGTAATCCGAAATTTTTACGTCGTTTTCGTACTCCTTGATTTGTTCACGTATGACTGAGCTTATTTCTTCCGGTTTCAGGTTCATATTCTTATCCTCTGCTTCATGTCTTCGAGCCGCGTTTTCACGCTCGCGTCTATCAGCTTGCCGTCCACATAGATTTTTGTGCCGCCGATTAGCGCGGCGTCGATATGGTTATCAAGCTTGACCTTTTTGCCAAGAGCGCTTCCGGTTTTTTCTTCAAGCGCTTCCAGCCGTTTTTTATCAAGCGTGATTGTTGTGTAGACTATGCCTTTTGTGAGACCGTCACGCTCCCATATGAGTTTTTCATACTGCCTGCCGATGCCTTCCCAGGCGCCGGGTCTGCGTTTGTCAATCAGGATACAGATGAAGTTCATAAGCTCTTTTGAGATGCGGCCTTCGAAAATCTTCCTCGCAAGGGTCGTTTTTTCGAGCGCAGAAAGTGTCGGGATAATCAAAAGCTTTTTCAGGTCGGGATTTTCCTTAAACACTTGACTGACGCTTTTATACTCGTCAAGGATCGTGTCGACCTTGCCGCAGTCTTGTGCCGCGTCAAAGAGCGCACGGGCATATGTCATTTCGACTGTTAGTGTTTCCATGCCTCACCGTCTGATTGTTTTATAATCCCGTCAATCAGCGAAAGCTGGTCTTTTTCGTCGAGTTCTTTCTCGATGATTTTTTCCGCTGCATAGACCGCGAGCATTGCTACCTGGTCTCTCATTGATTCCGCGAATACCGTTCGTTCGCGCTCGACTTCCTGCTCGGCTTTTTTTAGGATCTGAGCTGCCTGTTCGTTTGCTTCCGCAATTATCTGCTCCGCGCGTTTCTCCGCAAGCGATTTTGCGTCTTTCATAACGCCTCGGCGCTCGCTCTCTATTCCTTCGAGTTTATCTTCATATTCGGCGCGGTGGTTCTCGGCAATCCTTTCGGCTTCTGCTGCGCTGTCGAATTGATCTTGAACCTTTTGCGCACGGGCTTCCATGAAGCTGTGTAGTTTCTCGAAGAAGAATTTTTTGACGACCAGGTACAGGACGGTAAAGGTCACAAGGACCATGACAAGCGTCCAGTCGAAGCTCATCAACGGCGCGACTAATTGTACTGATTCATGCATTCCTGCTTACCTCTTACCCTTTACCTCTAATCTCTACAGCATGCCGACGAGCGGATTTACGAAGACCAGGATAATCGCGATTATCAACGGAAAGATAATCGACGTCTCAGACATCGCAAGTCCGATAAAGAGCGTCTGTGTCAGAGCGCCCTGAGTCTCGGGCTGACGGGCGATGCTCTCGAGCGCTTTGCTCGTCGCAATCCCCTGGCCGAGGCCGACGCCTATGCCCGCGAGCATGGCAACCCCCGCTCCAATGGCGGAAAGTCCGAGTACAAAGGCTTCCGGTGTTACAAGTGACATTTTTTTTACCTCCTGTTACTGCTTAGCATTAGCTTCTGTTCTTTCTGCGGGCGGCTTCGGCGCTTTCGCTCCTCGCTATCCACGTTGTGGAAGAATGCCGCCCCTACAACTTTATTTATGACCGTCGCCGTGACCGTGCACAACGATAGCTCTTGCGATAAACGACATTGTCAGCATCGAAAAGACGAACGCCTGCAGGAACGGTTCGAAGATGTCGAAGAACGCGTTGACCGGCAGCGGCAGTATCGTCTGGAAGAACGGGATCGGGAAGTGCAGCTTGTCAGACAGGCTCCCCATTAGGTGCATATAAAGCTCCAGGATTATATACCCCGCTAAAATATTCCCGAAAAGCCGGAAGCTCAGGCTGACCGGAAAAACGATTTCTTCGATTATCTTGATCGGCACCATAAACGGGAACGGCTCGGCAAAGTGCGTAAGGTACCCCTTCACCCCCTTTGACTTGACCGAATTTATCTGAATCAGGAAAAACACGAGAATCCCCATAGCAAACGCAAAGTTCACGTCCGCCGTCGCTGCCCTCTGCCCAAGCATGCCGAGCGCGTTGCATAATATAAGGAAGAAAAACAGCGTGCCGATATACGGAGCAAACCCGACATTGTGCTTTCCCATCGTGTTCTTAACGAAATTGTATACAAATTCAACGATGAGCTCCGAAACCCCCTGCACCCCCTTCGGGTTCCGCGTAAGCTTCCTCGTCGCAAGCAACGCAAAAATCATCATGAAAACCGCGACGATAACCGCCCAGCAAACAGACTCGGTAATCTGCACCCCGTTAGAAAAACGGAAAATAATCCTGGGCCCGACCTCGAGCATGGACTTATGCTCGCCGTCCTCTTCTCCCCCGCCAAGCGCCGCAAAAACGCTGACAACAATGATTGCGGCAATGCAAACAATCAAAAACGGATCCGGTTTAGTTAGGCTTATTCTTTTCTTCTCCAACTACCCTTACCTTCCTGAAGTGCCTGTGCGTCATATATGCACGTCCACTATTATACCGCACAAATCGCGGTTCTTTGTCAAAAATATTACTGCGCGTATCCGTCTTATACACCGGTTTTGGTTCCCGTCCGATTTTTTGCTTGAACCACGGCGCCGCACCATAAATAATTTGAAGGGTCAGGCGAGGCAACAGAAAACCAATCGCTGCGCCAAGTGCGGAAAGCCCCCCTGTGCTTACCGCAAGCCAGAAGGCGCCAGCGTAAAGAAGTATCCTCACCAGGAACCCGATTATCACCGGAGCTTTTTTCCCGCTCGTTACCGCCCGGTCAATCGAAGAGCTGATAACGCTTAAGTTCACGATTGAAACGCAAACGCCAAGCGCCATGCCGTATGGAAAGAGTAAACTAAGCCCCGTTATCGGCAGCGAAACAACAGCAACTATAACCGCCACTATAATTGTATATTTAGTTGTTTTCTTCTTTATTTCCGTCATAGTTCCGGCTCGCCTGCGCGATTTTTTGATTTGCGGAATATTCTATTCCTGCAAAATATTAAAGTCAACAAGGTATAGGCATGGTATACTGGCGGTCATGATTAAATTTTTGGTGAGGAAATTTGTGACGGATAAGGACGGCGGAGATATGAGGGTCCGGCGGCTTTTGTGCGGCCGGCTTTCGGGAACGTCGGGGATTTTGGTTTACGCTTTTATGGGCGTGGTTAAGGTGTTTGTAGGGGTTGCTACGGGAAGTGTTGCGGTTATGGCTGACGCCGTTCATAACCTTGCGGACGCGGGAGCGTCTATTGCAACTCTGATTGGCTTTTCGCTTGCAGGGCGGAAAAGCGATGCGACGCATCCGTTCGGCCACGCGCGTTTTGAGTATATGACCGGCGTTGTGGTTTCAGGAATAATTATTGCGATTGGGATTAAGATGATTACGACTTCGTATGACAAGATTCTGAACCCAACGCCGCTTGAGACGGACACGGTTTCCATCGTCTTGCTTGTTATTACGGCGCTGATACCGCTTTGGTTTTTCCGGCTGAACATTGTGTTGAGCAGGTTTATCGGAAGCGCTTCGCTTAAAGCGACGGGGGTTGAGGCGCGCAACGATGTTGTTGCGACGGTCGCGGTGCTTTGCGCGGTTTTGATACACGAGTTTGCAGGGGTCAATATCGACGGGTATGTCGGGGTTGCGGTCAGTATCTTTATTATGTATTCCGGGGTGATGATGGCAAAGGAGACTGCGGGACCGCTGCTCGGACAGCCGACGGACCCGGGGGTTATTCGTGATATCGCGGATTTGATGCTCGGGCACGAAGGGGTGCTCGGGATCCATGATTTGATCGTGCATGATTACGGGCCGGATCATATTTTTGCGTCCGTGCATGTTGAGGTCGATGCGTATGAGGATGTTATGAAGACGCATTCGATTGTTGACGAGATTGAGAAGAGAGCGCTTGAGGAATTATCTGTACAGCTTGTCGGGCATCTGGATCCGGTCGATACGAAGAACCCGCGGGTGCGGGAACTGACGGAGGCGCTGACAAAGGCGCTTGTAAAGATAGATGGGGTACTGGGGATACACGACCTGAGAATCGTTTCCGGCCCTTCGCATAGCAATGTAATTTTTGACGTTGTCGCGGGACACGGCGACCCGGACCGGACGTTTGCCGAAGTCGAACGGATTGCCAAAGAAACACTTCAAAAGATTGACCCCTCTTACGCCGTAGTCATCAACAAAGATTTAGATTTCGTCGGGACTCATCTGGGGAGCGAATAAAAAACTTTTTAAAAAGGGGTTGACAAGGCAGCGAAACAATGTTATGTTACGAGCATAACATAACATTGTTATGCGCTTGGGAGGTGATTAAATGGACGAAATTTCTAAAAAGGATTTGCTTGCGGAGACGGGGATCTCTTACGGGCAGCTTTACCGCTGGAAGCGGGATGGGCTTATACCGGAGGAGTGGTTTATAAAGAGGTCTTCTTATACGGGGCAGGAAACGTTTTTTCCGAGGGAGCGGGCGCTTGAGAGGGTTGCGAAGATTCTTGAAATGAAGGACGCGCAGTCGCTTGAAGATATCCGCAAGGAAATTCTCGGGGAAGACGAGGGTGAGCTCGGAGGGCTTATCCGGGAAGTTGTAGTTGTTGCAGAGCTTGCGGAGACGGCGGCGACCGCGGTTATTTTCGAGACGAAGGACGGAAAACATTTTGTTGTCTTGACAAAGGACGGCAAGGCTTATGCAGACGGCGGGGTAAATACGCTTATGGTTTTACCTGAAAAAGAAGTGCGCGAGCGGGTTAAGGCAAACGCTAAGGAAAAGGAATAGGAGGACGGAAAGATGCAATTTAACGGAGTAGGAAATATATCTAAGGATAAGATTCAAGGTGTCGGGAATTTTGCGGGCGGCGTTTACGGTGATTTAAAGATTGATGGTGTCTGTACTATCGAGAGCGATATTGAAGCGGAGACGCTTAATATCGACGGGGTTTGCACGTGCATGGGAAATGTTACGGCGAAGGTTTTCGATTGCGACGGGGTGCTTACTATCAATGGGAATCTGAAGGTTGGGGCTGCGGATATTGACGGAGTTGTTACGGTCAATGGAAACAAGATTGAGGCGGATAGAATCAAATGCGACGGGACGGTCAGCGTTGCCGGGGAGATTTCAGCAGATGTGATTGATGCAAACGGGATAATTACCGCAGAGTCGATTGTCGGAGACGAGATTACGATAAGGTCTTACTGGAAGAAGTGGTATCCTAAGTTTATGTTTCTCGGAGGCAAAAAGTCCGGAAACTTTTCCGGGCTTGGGCTTGAGGGAAGGATCGGGGCTAAGTTTTCCGCCATTAACTTAATCGAGGGTACGACGGTTGAGCTGCGCGGGGTGAAGGCAAAATCCGTAAACGGGCAGAATGTAAGCATCGGAAAGAATTGTAATGTTGAGCGCGTAGATGCCAGTGGGGAACTTTCTATACATCCGAGTGCTGTTGTCGGCGAGGTGGTTCACGTATAAAAAGACGCTTGAGCAAACTAGACCAAAAAGGAAACTGTAAGGGGCGGCAATGCGTCGTCCCTTTCTTTCTATGACGAAAGTGTTATACTGTTTTCATGATCGAAGTAAGGGGGCTCAATAAAAATTTCGGGGCGAAGCGGGCGGTTGACAACCTGTCTTTTACAGTGCGCGAAGGTGCGGCATACGGGCTGCTCGGAAGAAACGGCGCGGGTAAGACGACAACTATCCGGATACTTATGAATGTGTTCCGCGAGGATTCGGGCGAGGCGCTTTTTAACGGGGTGCCGGCGTTTAAGGAGAGTGTGCGGATCGGGTATCTGCCGGAGGAGCGGGGACTGTATCCGAAGCGGACGGTGCTTGAGCAGCTCGTATATTTCGGGCAGCTGAAGGGTCTCAGCAAGAAAACGATTGAGGCGGAAGTCAAGGCGAAGCTTGAGGAGATGGAGGCGACGGAGTATTTAAACGCGAAGCTCCAGACGCTGTCCAAGGGCAATCAGCAAAAGATTCAGCTTGCGGCATCGATGCTGGGAGACCCGGAGGTAATCATCCTCGATGAGCCTTTCTCCGGGCTTGACCCGATAAACGCGCAGGTGCTTAAAAACGCGGTGCGGCGGCAGGCGCGCGAGGGGCGCACGGTAATTTTCTCTAGTCATCAGATGTCGCAAGTTGAAGAGTTCTGTGACGATATTTGCATTATCGATCACGGGCACGCTGTGCTTGAGGGGAATCTGATGTCGATTAAACGGGGATACCCGCGGGATTTGATTTACATTGAAACCGAAGGAATTCCAGGGCAGCAAGGCACGGAAGATAGTGGCGCTTACAACATCCTTCGCAAGCAGCCGTATGTCTTAGACGTATCGCATAAGGGCAACGGATTTCTCGTCAGGCTTGACGACCCTGCGAAGCGGAACCTTCTCCTCCGGACGCTTGAAGAAGAGGATGCGCGGGTCGACAGTTTCTATGTAGTCGAACCGACGCTTGAGCAAATTTTTGTCGAAAAGGTAGGCGCGGCCGACCCGGCGGACGAAGAGGAAAAACCGGAACAGCCCCCCGGAAAGGGCGGCAAAAAAAGCAACGCCTTCGTCAATCTCACAACCAGAAAATTCAAAAAATTAGGAGGGATGTTCACAAAATGAGAAATACACTGAACGTCCTAAAATTCGAATACAAAGGCTTCGTAACCTCAAAAGCTTACCGGGTCGTTACGATTATTTTCGTCGCCGGCATCATCATCGCCCTATGCCTGCCGCAGATTATCGGGATAATCCAGGAGCGGCGCGGGGAAGACGCCGGCGGCTTTATGCAGGAGAAAGCCGTTGTCATCCTCTCCGGCGAGGCGCTGACAAATGAAGTTTACCGCGAGGCATTCACCCCCGAAGCGCTAGGCGCCGTCAACGGTGCAAGATGGCAAGATCTTTCTTCAACCACCCCGCCGCTAACAGATGATCTGCTCGGAGAGGCAATTCGAAACGGTGATTATAATCTCGCCCTTCGTTATTCCGGCGGCACGTCCTGCGAATTCCTAATGGGCAACCGCATCTCAACTCTCGCGGCCGCAGCCCCGATAGAAGCATATATAACCGAAATCGTCAAAGAAATAGAAACCGCAAAACTCCCGCCCGAAACCCAGGAGGCCGTCGCCCGGATAGATTCGATTTCAACAGAAGCGCAGTACATAGAAATCGGCGGCAACGCGGAGAATAACGTGTTTGTCGGATATATTCTCATTATGTTTCTGATGTATACAATCATTATGTATATAAGTTTTATTTCGAACGCTGTCGTTACGGAAAAAACGTCAAAGGCGATGGAGCTTTTGATAACGGCGGTGAAACCTCTGCACCTTATGGTGGGCAAGGTTCTCGGCGTCGGGCTCGCAGCGCTTGCTCAGGTTGTCGCGTTTATAGCGGCCGCCGCAATAGGGATAGCTATAAACCTTCCTTTCTGGCTGAAGACAGGCGGGTTCCTGCTTGGGGTTGTTGAAGGCGAAAATGTCGGCCCGGCAATTGCGATTATGGTCGTCTTGTATTTCTTCCTCGGCTTCTTCCTTTATGCGTTCCTGGCGGCGGCTTTTGCGTCAACCGTTACGCGTCCCGAGGAAGCCGCGTCGGTCAATACGCTGCCTGCACTGCTTATGCTGGCGTCGCTCTTTATCGGATTTTTAACGCTGTTCGGGGTTTTAGGAAAAGGCGTCAGCGCCGTGTTCTCATACATCCCCTTCTTCACCCCAATCGTCATGGTATCGCGTTATACGGTCGGCGACGTTGGGATCGGATATTTGCTAATCGGGGCGATTATACTAGCCGCCGCGGTGGTTATAATTGCATACCTCGCAGCAAAAATTTTCCGTATGGGGGTCATGTTATACGGGGTAAAAGCGACGCCGAAGCAGCTCTGGCGCGCGCTGAAATCTTCCTGAAAACCCGGCTACGCGGAAAGCCCCTCTTCGTGTAAAAAGCGGTACAGTATGTTTGACATGGCGCACTCGAGGAGCTCCGCGTCGTTCAGCCGGCCGGGCACGCCTTTGATTTTCGCAAAAGGTATGCCCAGTTCCGAGACCCTCCGGCCCGGGGTTTGCGAAATACATGAGGCGTCGATAAATACAAAATTCCTGCGCTTTAGCGCTTTTAAATCCGCGTCGTTTTCTTGCTCAAAATCCGCATCGATTATCTTAAAATTTCCGGTGCTTTCCAGCCGTTCTTTCAGCGCCCTAACCGCCCCTCCGGCCGTTTGCACCCCGACAAACGCAACGCTGAGCCGCTTCAAAATCTCCGGCAAACTAAGCATCGGAGGCATGTAATAATCATAGTCGCGGACAGCGATTTCATTCTTTTCTCTCTCGGTCTTTTTCATAAACTCCCTCCCCGCAAGCGCCGAATTTGAAATGCCTGTTACCCCCTTTCTATACCCGCAGCCGGGCTGTTTAAAACATTATTTTTATAACTACGCCGCGAAGCGGCAAGCGAGGCGCGAACTTTGCTCCGAAGCCGCGAAGCGGCAAGCGAGGCGCGAACTTTGCGCCGAAGCCGCCGTACAAAAAGCGACCGCCGCTCAGAGCCTCCGGCGGCGGTTTATAGTTTTTGTTCCTGTGATTTCCCGGGTTCCGGGTTTAAACGCTTAGATTTCTTCCCAGGCGTGTATGTCAAAATTCTTCGTAATATAACTCCAGCTGGATTCCTCTTCTATGTATTTTCCGTTGTCGAATTTCGGGTCATAAAACCAGCCGGACCTATCAACGGGAATCCCGTATTTATTGCACGTATGGTGGTTAGGAAAATAATTTCCGTCGGACGAAAAATATCCGATCGTATAAAAAGCCCTGTCCTCGTCAACCCTCAGCACCCAGGAATAATTATTTTCAGCCCCGAATTTCTCGAGAATTTCCTTCGTCTCAAGCTTACTCAGATTGTGAATATTGACCCCTATAACC
>Ga0082212_10003547_pt1 | contig 22050 bp, 19 predicted proteins | sample TergutNt197P3_FD_71548 | JGI IMG/M metagenome (GOLD analysis project Ga0082212, IMG submission 71548) | Neocapritermes taracua P3 segment gut microbial communities from Petit-Saut dam, French Guiana - Nt197 P3 | ecosystem: Host-associated > Arthropoda: Insects > Digestive system > Gut ...
TTTTTGAATGGTAACGGAAAAACCGCGCGCCTGCAATAAACGCGCCAAAGAAGCCGAAATGATGCCCTTCCCCAACGAAGAAGTTACGCCTCCTGTTACAAATATATATTTCGTTTTACTCATTTTACTGAAAATAAAGTGTTTTATTTTTGCGGCAAAAGTACATGAAATTTTGCAACTATACGCAAACAGATAAAAATTTTTGTCTCTTTTTTCCCCTATAAAATTGTATTTGCTATTTGAACTGCCAAACTTGCTCGCTCTCCTTTCCAAACGAGAGGGCATTGGTATTGCGTTTCTGACGTAGCAGAAACAAGGAGTAACATAAACAAGGGGGCATGCCCTCTTGTTTGTCGAATATGGTAGAGACGTGATTAATCGCGTCTCTACAAAACAAATGACATCCTATTTCACTATGCCCATACGGAATGACGGAGTCCGTGTTTTAAAAAATCCTCTCAAAATAATAAAAAGGCACAAAAGTTGTTATACTCTTGTATTTAATTAGAAACTTATAAATAAATTTTTTATGAAGAGAATCATCATCATTCTATTTTTTGCAGGAATTGCAACCGTTGGATTGGCACAAACAACCAAAAAGGTAGAACCGAAATGGCAAGACTTTTCCACTACCATCAACGCACCGGAACAGGAAAAAATCACTATGGTTTATGTTTACAACGTTCCCTGTGATTTGTGTACTACCATCGAAGAGACCATTTTGGCAGACTCTACGGTTATCAAAGCGTTGGCAAAAGATTTTATTTCCGTAAAATTTGATTCGGAAACCAAAGAAGACGTAGTTGTTAAAGACAAAACGTATCCTTACTCGGCTTTTACCGAAACAAACGGCGTCAATATCTATGCCATTGCATTGTTAAATGGAAAAATGGGATTTCCTACTTTTGTTTTTTTGGATAAAGAAGGCGAAAAAATCGGATCACATTTTCCCGTTAAAGAAACCGAAGAATTTTTAACAATCCTAAGATACTATTCATCAGGCGATTATAAAGATGAAAAAGTGCCTTTTGAAGAATGGATAAAAAAACAATAACAAACCGGAAACACAAAAGCGGCGAAATTTTCTTCGCCGTTTTTTTTATTGCTTGTAATTTCAACTAACAAATGAAAGCCGTTGAGCGTAGCGTTTCGCTACGTCTCCATCCGTCATTGCGAGCGGAGCGAAGCAATCCGGTGATAAAATGATAAAAGTTCGCTACGCTCACGATAAAAGCCTGCGGCGATGAAATTTTGTATCATTTTCAGTAAATTTTGCGAGTTTTCGTAAAAAAAATTTGCATTTCAATAAAAAGAAGTTATACCTTTGCAAAATAATTTATAATACATACAAGTTATGAAAAAATTTATCCTTCCGATGTTGATTTTTCTTGCTTGGACAACACCGTTATCCGCCCAAAACCGTGCTTATGCCCGTGGCGCCAACTCCGGCGAGTTATACTTAAATGACCCTTGGTATGGTATTTACGATCAAGTATATGGACCGCCATATTACGAGACCCTGCGTATGGCGATTTACCACATCACCGAAAACGGCAAAAAAATAACCATACAATACGACACCGACTACTTTACCAACCCCGAAACTACTATGGTACAAGGATATATCCTCGCCGATGCCACACCCGGAGTACTGTACGCCAGATGTTACTATGCTAAAAACAGTTACTTCCATACCGCCCTTTGGGTAAGCTTCGACTATGGAAAAAATTGGACTTTTAGAGAGGAAAATGAAGGAAATAATAATTATTACTCTGCGAATTTTGAGGGAGTAATATATCGCGGAAGTGATGGATCATTTAAAAGTAGTGATTATGCTAATACATGGAATTTATTACATAACTATGGTACTACTCTTCGGGCAGAATCGTTGTTCAATGAAAGTGAATTCATGGCTATTACTACTGCTCCCTATTATGATATACGTTTATTATATCATACAAATGATTTTTTTCTGACAGCTACCGAAATTTCAATAGATGAACAATATGTTTTTGGTCAAATGAGTCAAGGATTCCCCGATGTTTATCGCGGAGGCAAAGAAGGCGAGGTTTATATTAGTTCATGGTTTCCCGACAATACGTACAAAGTTTCATTTAGCGCCGATACGGGCTATACCTTTCGCCATATATATATAAGCGATGTTCATCCTCCCGGCGCTACTTTCTATCCCCATTTTATGTCGGATAGAGAACCGGGAGATTTTTATATATTTCAACGTTATGAAGTGGCAGACGCCAACCCTTTGGGCTGGCACATAAAACTGTGTATTGATTATTACAGAGATTACGGCGAAATATTGGAAGCCACTTTTTGCCATGATTTAACCAGAGATTATGAATATGAGGAAGTAATCTGCGAACACACTACAGATTTGAGTTCGGAAATAATAAGCGCAAACTCCATTCAATTACAATGGTCAAACACAGCAGAGAATATAAGAGGCTATCATATTTACAGAAACAATACGTGTATAACAAGCGAAATGCTAACGAATACCATATATTTAGATGAAAACTTGTCTGACGGAGTTTATGAATATTACGTAAGGTCTTATTATCAGGAAGGTTGTGTTTCAGACAGTTCCAATCATGTTATAGTAAAGATAGGAGAGGAAACTTGCGAGCCGGTTAATGATTTAGTCGCTGAAAAAATTAACAATAATGCCATTTTACTAGCATGGACAAAACCGGAAAATGATTTGGAAATTGAAGGGTATCATGTTTATAGCAATGAGCAATTACAAACAATGACATTGATCAGCAATACCAATTATTTAGACGAAAATTTACCTATTGGAAAATATGAATATTATGTAGTAACATATTATACAAACAATTGTATATCAGATATATCAAATATTGTAAAAGCAGAAATAGAAGATGTTGGAATCGTAGAGACGCAAGGCATTGCGTCTGTCCGGATATATCCCAATCCAACAAGTGGAGAATGGAGAATTGACTGTAGCAATGGGGCATGCCCCATTGTTGAGAAAATCGAGTTTTTTGATGTTTTTGGGCGTAGTGTGGACATCGCACATCCCCCCCTTCGGGGGGGGACCTGGGGGGGACTTTTACCCTCCGGCGTCTATTTTGTACGAATAACAACGGAAAACGGAATAATAACAAAAAAAATAATAAAATATTAATAATCAAATAATTAAATTATGAAGAAGATTTTCGCTTTTCTATTATTGGCAATTGTTTTTACATCTTTTGCTACTGCCCAGCAGTGGGTAAATTTTTCAAGTTCTAATCCGGGCACTCCTGCCATGAACCTGATAACCTCCAATGCCCAAACGGTTACTTTTGAGGTTGCCATTCCGGGGATTTACCGGATGGACACCATCGTAAACGGCACAACTTTCAGGCGTTTGTTTTTGCCCAACGGCGCCGCTGTTAATCCCGAAGGATCGCCGGAGATACCTGTTTTAAAGTACAGAGTAGCCGTACCCAAATGTGAAGGAATAAATGTGAGTTGTAATGTTATTTCACAGCAAAACATGACGCCCTGTCTGCTATATCCTGTGCCGCACATTATCTTTGATTCAATTACCGGCGCACAGTCGGAACAATTTGTTTTTGACTCTGTAGCCTACGCACAACCTCGTTTAAACGAATCAATATCTATTATTACTGCCGACGGCGCTCTTCGTGAGCAAAACTATGTAGAGGTAATGGTGAAACCGGTAGAAAATTATTGGTAGATGGCGGAAAAATCACCACTACCAACAACAATGAAAAATGGAAAGGAATAGTATTGTTAGGTGACCCAACTAAACAGCAATTACCTCAATACCAAGGAACGATAGAGTTGAAAAGCGGAGCGATAATTGAAAATGCCCTTTGCGCAATTGATGCGGCGCCTGCTGATTATAATTATAGCGGTCCTTGCGGCAACTTTATTGTAACCGGAGATTTCGGCGGTGGCATCATCAAGGCTGACAGCGCTACTTTTTACAATAATATACTGTCGGTAAGGTACTCTCCTTATGAATTTCAGGGGGGTATTGGCATTGCAGATAATACCGGAAAATTTACCAATTGTACTTTTATCACTGACTCATACTATAATACTGGAAATATGAATATAGAAGATTATTATTACCAGATTAGATTATGGGGAGTACGAAATGTAACCTTTGAAGGATGTCTTTTTGAATATGATCATGCTTCTTATGGTTTTTTTGGAATTTATTCATTAGATGCCGGAGTGAAAGTTAAAAATTACTGTTCGTTGAAGAAAGTTCCAGATGGAATTGATTGTGCTTGTCCCTCATCCTATACCACGCCCAGCATTTTCAGAGGATTCGCTATAAGTATTGATTCGGAAAATACCGGAAGTTGGCATCAAGTTTATATTGACCAGTCGAAATTTGAAATAACCGGTTATGCTGTGCAGATAGGCAATCAAAACAATTACCGCGTTACCCGTTGTGATTTTGAAAATTGCTTAGGTATTTACAGTTTCAACTCAAGCGGCTACCGAATTGAAGAAAATAATTTTTCCGGCACTTTCACCTCCTCCTCCTATGGCATTGCAATGTATAATTCAGGTATTGCAGACAATCAAATATATAAAAATGATTTTAAAAACTGTAGGCATGGCATTATCATAGGAGGGGTTAATGGTACTAATAACATCAAACCACCTCGCGGATTACAATTGAAGTGTAATGATTTTACAGATAATCAAACTGATATTCTTGGTGATTTTGAACCGATTCTTCCTTATCAAGGTGGTCTTTTATCAGGAGCAGATAATACATTTGTAGGAACTATAAACTACAGTTTTTTGTGGTATGGTTCACAGCCTCTTTTCTATTATCACAGTCCCGGCAACAATCATGCCCCTTATAATTCGCTGGGCAATGTAACCGTATATAATAACGCCGCTCCCAATGAATGCGCTTCCACTTTTTGTTTGCCTATTGGTGGAAAAGCGTTTGCAGACCTTGACAGCCTCGAACAATACAAGATGATGCAGCAGCAATACGACAAATTGCTCGTAATATTAGACGAAAATCCGGAAGTTCTGCAAGAAATCTTATTTTTAAGCGACGCCATGCGCGAGTTGAGCGACCATGCTATTAGCCGCATTTTGGGAGACAGCATTTTATATGTAGAAAACTTAAAACAGTGGTACGAAATAGTGCGCACACCCGTCGCCAAATATTCTTTGGCAGAAGGTTATTTTAATGAAAGAAAATATGAATCGGCAGAAGGCGTGTTAAAGGAAATGCCTGCCATGTTTGCTTTCAATGACTTTGAAATGATAGAACATGAAAACTACATGCAGTTTTACCACTTCAAAAAACAGATGATACTTTCGAAAAGAAACTGGAAGCAGTTAAAAGAGTCGGAAATAGTCCAACTACAAACCATCGCCGAAGCCACCAACGGCAGGTCGGCAGGCATGGCAAAAGGTGTTCTGTGTTTCTTCTATGGCATCTGCTACGACGACATCCTGTCGCCGGAAAAAAGTAACGACGGCATCCTGCCGTCGGAAACCGAAGGCAATCTGTCAGAAAACAACGACAAGATGTCGTCGGTACATAATACTCAATCCTACGAACTTTCCGTCTATCCCAATCCGACGGACGGGGAATTGATTGTGGAGATTGCGGGTCAAGCCCGCAATGACGTACAAGTCGTCAAAATCATACAATTGGAAGTTTTTGACCTTACAAATAGAAAAGTACATCAACAAACCGTAAATCAATCATACAGCACTCTCAAAATGAATGAGTTAGAAAAAGGCGTTTATATTTTGAAAGTGTGGTTGGATAATGGAGAGGTGATAGTTAAAAAAATCGTCAAACAATAATTGCGTTCAATTAAAGTTTGATAAAGAATTGAAATGTAAGTTTAAAATAAAACAAGGCATTTTTAACAAAAGCGTCTTGTTTTTTAGTTTAAAAAATCTTTTACATCGTTAAAAAAATGATAGAATTAACCTTTCCTCTTCCGACAAAAGACGACATCGTCGCTGCCGCCGGTCGCATCGAGCCGTACATCCGCCGCACGCCCATTTTGACTTGCGACAGCATCAATGAACGTTGCGATACGGAGATATTTTTTAAATGCGAAAATTTTCAAAAAGCGGGTTCTTTTAAGTCGCGCGGAGCGTGTAACAATGTGTTGCAACTGACGTCCGAAGAGCGTAGGCGCGGTGTTTGTACCCATTCGTCGGGCAACCATGCCGGCGCTTTGGCACGCGCTGCCAAGTTATTTGGGACAAAGGCGTTCATTGTCATGCCTCAAAATGCAGAAAAAACGAAAGTAGAAATTGTGAAACATTACGGCGGAAAAATCTTTTTCTGCGAACCTACGCTTGCCGCCAGAGAAACTGTTTTACAGCAACTCCAACAGCAAACGGAAGCCATTGAAATTCACCCGTATAACAATTTGCGCACCATCGCCGGACAAGCGACCGCCTGTAAAGAGTTGATAGAGCAAAGTCCGGAAAAGTTGGACGTCGTCATAGCGCCGGTTGGCGGCGGCGGACTGTTGAGCGGCACTGCCTTGTCGGCGCATTATTTTGGCGAAAATCTCCGTGTCATCGCCGGAGAACCCGAAACCGCCGACGATGCGGTACAGTCGTTTTATTCCGGAAAATTCACCCCCGCCAACAATCCTAAAACCATCGCCGACGGCTTGCGAACCTCGCTCGGTACCTACACTTTTCCCATCATTGCAAACTATGTTTACGACATTTATCCCGTCTCCGAAAAATCCATCATTGAAGCGTTACGGTTGATTTTCGATAAAATGAAAATCGTTGCAGAACCTTCGTCGGCAGTGGCTTTAGCCGTTGTGATGGAAAATGTCAGTAAGTTTATCGGTAAAAAAGTCGGCATCATACTATCCGGCGGCAATATCGACGTTCAAGGTATGGCACATTTATTATCAACATCTTACAAATATGACAACCATTAACATCATAGAACGTCCAAACGCCGATTTTTTCGCTCCGTTGCAAAACGACTGTATGAGTCTGCTCGGAAGCATCGAACAGCAATCCATTGAGCGTACCCGAAAAGAGAAGGATAAAACGGAAAAAACATTGGGTTGGTTGATGTGTCGTATGGAAGCCTCGTTGCGTTACGGCGTGCATCCGGCGGAAGTACGCATTGATTTTCACGAAAAGGGAAAACCGTTTTTTCCCGATTTTCCCAATTTCAAATTCAACATCACACACGGCGGCAACATCATCGCCGTAGCATTTTGCGACGAACAGGAAGTCGGAATTGACGTGGAAAATAACAACAGAAAAGTAAACTTGCAGATTGCAGAATGTCATTTTACGTCGGCAGAAGCAGAATTTTTACGAAAAACGCCCGAACAACAACGCCCACACGCTTTTTTGCGCCTTTGGACGATAAAAGAAGCCTACTTGAAAATGCTCGGAACAGGATTGTTGCGCCCGCTCGATTCTTTTGAAATACAACGCAATGGCGATAAAATAAATATTTACGAAAACCAAACACTGCAAAATTGTACGATTTTTCAAGACGAAACGGACGAAAAACACATCATCACCGTTTGTGTAAAAGGAAGTGAAAACAATTTTCATTTTAACAGACAAAATATCAAAAGCATTATTAACTTTGTCGGAAAAAATAAAAGGTAAAATTGAGAACGTTATTTAGTCAACTTACGTATAATATCTTTTTGATTATCAATATTTTATTGGTAGCGGGTCTTATTTATGTTCATCAACAAATGTGCAAGATGACCGATGAAAAAGAGCAGAAAATTGCGTGGCAGACGTTGAACAATACCATAGAAAAAGCAGATTTCTTTTTCGACAGGAATGAAACATCGTGCGTTGAGATGTCGAAATTTGCCCTGTCATTAGAAAAAGATACAGCGCTTTTGTATCAAACCTTAACGCAATTAATGCAAGATAATCGCGATTTACGCGCCGCTTTCATCTGTTTTTACGACTCAACCCGTAATACAAACGCCTACCTGATGCGGGACAAAAACCACATTGTAAAATCTTCATGCAACGATTATATCTCCGAACTCAAACAAAAATCGCTGCAAGAACGTTTTGAAAAAAACAATGTACAATCTCTTTGGGAAAATTCTATCATCTCTTTATCTGAAAATCAAGCACATATTAATCTTTTTGTTCCATTTTTTGATAAAACGAACCGTCAAAAAGGTTTTGTCGGGTTCAACATCAGTTTAGCCTCAATAGATACGCTTTTACGTTCAGAATTAACCTATTACGAAAAAGACGCCTTCGCTTTCATGTTTATGTTAACGTCCGACGGAATTGCCGTTGGCACAGCAGGAAACGTTATTGATAAAAATGACAATTTGCTCGAAAATACCCATGACGAGGCTTTTCTTTCCACACTTTATAATATGCGCAACGGAGAAACAGCAAGCGAAAAAGTGAAAATTCCGGTCATTCAAACAGAAAATATGGTTTTTTATAAAAGTTTGACAAACAAAAAAATATCCGTTGCCCTCTCATACCATGAAAATCAATCTATGAAGGCATGGAAACGATTATTTATCATCATCATGGGGGCGCTGATGTTCTTTTTCATCATACTCACATTATGGTTTTGGTACTATTGGAAAAAACGGGCGCAAACAATTGACGCCATGAGCGATAGACTTTCGGAAATCGGAAAAGGCGCAACAAACGCTACATTGCCTTCATCACCATTACATTCAGACCTTGAAGAACTGTGTACCGGCATCGAAAATATGCAAAAAGGACTTATTTTGAAAAACAGAGAAATGGTAAACAATGCCGAATCCGACGAACGCAAAAACCACGAAAGAAAATTATCACAATCTATTCGGCGATATTTCTATTCCCCATCTTTTCAATGTTATGACGCTTCTTTGTCGCAAAAAATACAACAATACGTAAAAACAAATTATTTACCCGACATAGGAGGTGATTTTCACGACTATTTCAACATCTCGCAACAACTTATTTGTTTTGTTACGGGAACCGTTACCCGCCCCAAAAAAAACATAAGTAATATCCAAACCGCTATGGATATTTTGATGACCATGACCTTGCTCCGTTCCCATCTTAAAGCATATTCTTCTCTTTCTCGATCTGTTTTTAACCTCAACAACGACCTATACTCGCAAAATAACGGTAATTTTACGGTGAGTTTTTTTATTGGCGTTATTAACTGTGAAACAAACGTTTTGGAATTTATCAGCGCCGGAGCGCCCACCCATTATATGATTTCACATCACAATATTTTTCCCGTTTCCGTGCAACATGGATTGCCGCTTGCCTCAAGATACAACGAAGAATATTCCACCGGAACCAAAGAACTTTTTAACGGAGATATGCTGATGATTCATACCGTTGGCGTTACTTCAAGACAAAACGCCACCAGCCATGAATATGGACAACCGCGACTGCAAAAAACAATGACTACCGCCAATATGAAAACCCCTGACCTGTTTGTAAAAGACATCGTCAAAGATATTACTGTTTTTACCGATACTCAACGTATCCAAATTGACGACTATACACTGTTTGCGATTAAATATGAAGGGAAAAATTAACGGTTGATGAAAAAAAACATTTGATTAAATAAAAAATAACTACATTTGCAGGGTTTTATTTTAAATGGCACTGAAATGAAAAATATCGTTTTATATTTAGGATTAATCGGACTGTGCTGTCTGGCAGGATGCCGCGGCAATGATAAACCGGTACCAAACAATGAAAATCCGGCGCCCGACAATGAAAACGTGCAAAAAACCGCGATAGACGCTTTTATCGATTCAACCAATCACTACCGCTACATAAGTTTAGAGAAGGCATTTCATTACTCCTATAAAGCCTTGAATGCAATAAATAAAGCAGATACAAGCCAATTAGGTAAGATATATTTAAACCATGCCAGCCTGTTTTATTTGTGCAGCCGATACGATTCGGCAAACAAATATCTGGCTCAATATGACGATTTAAAAATTAGTAACCCCTATGCACTTTATTCAACGAAACACATAGACGAAAAAACTTTCCATGAATATACTTATTTGAAGATGTTGAGAGATATTCAACAAATTGAAATAGATACAAGGACAGGAAATTTTTGGGAAATCGCAAAATTATCAGCCGATACAACATTGAGGACTTTAGGAAGACATAACCCTCTATATGATCATGCTGATTCCTCAAAAAACAAAGAAAAATATAAAGATTTTTACAATTCTGAAAAATGGCGTCATGCGAAAATGTTGTATCATATAAAACTTGCAACTTTTAATTTTTATCTTGATCTTCCGGACAATAAAGAAACATTTATGGAAAATTGTTTTGTTGCATTGTCTCAATTAAGCAGAGTATCTGATTCGGTAACACAAAATTCTGTAAAAAAAATTGACGAATCTGTTTTATATCATTATAAGTATGCTTTAGCCAACACTTATTTGGCGCTTGCAAAGGCTATTTCTGCAGATAAAACCAATTCTGTTAATAATTTCTTAGAAAATTTTTTTAAGGAGAGAGATACATTAGACTTTCAAGATAATAAAGAAAAAGATTTTTTAAGAAAATATAATTCCGATAGTATTAAAAATCCACAAAAAATCGCAGAACGATATTATCATAAGGCAGACAGTATTTATTCAAACACATTAAAAGAACTACAATCAAGAGAAAAAACAGACAGTAATTACATTTACTGGACTGCCAATTTTTTGCAAGATTTAGCGGGTTTTAAAATGACGCTGGAAAAAAATAAAAAAGAAAAAGATTCTTTAAAAAAGGAATTTACCATACATTTAATAAATACGTTAAGTTTATTCACTATTAATACAGAAAAATATTTGAGAGAATCAGATGATTTATTTGAAAGATGGGGTGGAAACCAACACATTGATTATTTTCAATCTGCCGGAAGTAAGTGTTTTTTAGCCGAATACTATTATAATAATAAGTATAAAGACAAGGCTATTTCTTATTTGAAAACCGCAGAAATGTTGCTTGATAGCGCCACCAGACACGAAGCATTTAGTTTTCAAATAAAATACCTCTGTTATGAACTATATAATAACATTGATTCAGCCAAGTATGGACGCGAGTGGCGACAAATAAAGTTTCAAAACAAACACAATTTTGCAAAAAACAGAATGGGTATAGACGTTGCTCTGGAAAAACAAATAATCTTGCTAGAGAACGTAAGATTGGAGCAAGAGAAGTTAGAATCGGAGAAAGTTAACGTACAATTGGAGCAAAAAAGCGTGTCCACCCGTAATTGGTTTATTGGGGGAATAGCAATCATTGCCGTTATTGTTATTGCTTACCTTTTATCTCAGAGCCAAACAAGAAAACGAAAGTACGACAAAGAATACGCAGCCAAAGACGACATCATAAACAAAATAGAAGATTGTGCCAATAAAGCATTAAAAGAAAAAGAAGATTTTCAAAACGCATTAAAAGAACTTTCAGAAACCCTGCTAAACGTTTTTGAGAGTGAATACTGCGTTATCGGAAAAATAACAGAGGGTAAAATCACAGAAGATTACCCTTGCGCGTATGAAAAATATACAGATGAAGACGAACAGCAAAAACAAGAAAAATTGCTCAATGAAGAACGAAAATTATATATTGTTGATACCAAAAGTTCGCTTTATAAGGCATTAGAGGATAACGAAGATAACAAAAAAATCAGATTTTTTGACGAAAAAGAGATTATTAAACAAAACCCCAATTACGAAACTTACAAAGAAATGTTTGTTTCAAAAAAACTATCAAACACCGCAATAATTCTTCTACAAGATAATGGAAAAAATATCGGATACATCCAATTGGTAAATACAAAAAAATCAAAAAAAGACATCAATGTATTCTCATCCATATTGCAATCGGTGCAAATAATTATAAACAATGAAGCAAACAGAGAAGAACTTAAGGCAACCGAACAAAAACTTGAAAAAGAGAAAAGATTTGTAGAAGATTCTAAGTTTATTCAAGCAATCATTGAAAAAAGAAACGATGTAGATAAATTGTTAGATGATATTATGAAACATCTATCCGAACAATTTAATGCCGCTATTATTTCATTTCGCACCCCCGTTTTGACGAATGATTTAACAGATGACAAAAAAGAAAGAGAACCTTTGTTTTATTTAAGAAGATGTTATGTAAGTACCGATATATCAAAAGAAAAACAAACATCAAAAAAGGAAGAACAAGTCGAAAAAATAAAAGAATGGTATTATAAAGAAAGAATAATCATCGAAAAAGAGGAATTGGGTGGCTACGAAAAATTAAAATGTTTTAATAAAAGAAATATTATACTGACACCGGCAAAAGGGAAAGAATACTACTCTCAATTTGAATTAGACCAAATAGTAAAAAAACAGACCATTGTTATCCCCATATTAAAAGATGATATTGATCTGGAAGAATGCGTAAGAACAGGGGAAAAACCAATTTGTAAGGAAGGTGAACATCCGGAATGCGTTTATTGTTTTGAAAACCTGTATGGCGTGTTTATATTAAGATTGTTCAAAAATCAAAATGAAATAACAGAACAAGAAGAAACCCATATTCCGGAAGAAATTGAACAACGATTAGACTATCTGTCCGAACAAATATCACTTATTTTTAATTCCATTGTAAATAAATATGAAAACAACGCATTACATAAATTCAGTCAAGCATTAGAAGTACAACAATTTTTAAAAATCAAAGATTTTGACGAACGGTTTGTTGAAATTATAAAAGACTCCACACGCGCCAAAGGATGTTCCATTTACCGATACAACGCCTATTTTAAAGAAATCCGTTTAAGCGCAACTACTTCAGAAACAGTATTATATGAAGGCAAAAAAGAAACCATGACTGAAAAAATCATGAAAAAATGGAAATATTCGCTTTCAGATGAAAAAAGTAAAAGTATTGTAGTGCGGGTGTTTAAAAATCAAAAACTAACATATTTAGATAAATTAAGTAGCGGAATGCATCAAGATGATTTCGTAGAACTGCTTGAAGATGGAAAAACTTCAATTAAAGATGAATCTATTTTTCTTATTCCAATCATTAAAAAAAGCGAAGACAAAAAAGATGATTGTTTAGGCGTAGTCGTATTATTTGGTAAAGAAAAAGACGAACTCAGCATTTCAGATAAATCTTATTGGGAACAAGATAAAAACCTCATTGAATTTATTGTAGAGATGCTTACACGCATATCGGAAGCCGACAATGAACGATTAACTTTTTTAGGACGGTTGGTTCACGAACTACGCAATCCACTTGGAGACACAATCACAATCAATCAATATCTTAAACGACTATATGATAAAAAACGTGCTGATTTTGATCAAGAAACAGCGCTTGATATTCTTCAAAAAAATATAGATAACAGTTTTTTATTTAATTACATTATTTCAGATATTGAACACATCTATTCTTCTTCGGCAAAAGATATTGTTTACGACATAAAACCTCAACAAGAACCGAATAAAATTTTATCAGACGTAGTAGCATTATTTTCAGATACCCCCATAAAAAATTCCATTTTACAAATGCCGCCGCTTAATTTGGATAAAGATAGAATAAAACAGGTTTTTTATAATATTTTAAAAAATGCCGAAAAATACTCAAATCAAGATAAACCAATAGAAATTGATTACATACCACCCGAAAAAAATGATACCAAACAACACGAAATAAAATTTATAAACTACGGAATAGGCATTTTAGAAGGAGATAAAGAACGAATTTTTGAACTCTATAAAAGAGGCGAAAATGTGCTACAAGTCGGTCAATCCGGGTCGGGAATAGGACTATATATCGTCAAAGAAATAATGAAAGCACACGGCGGCGACTGTATCATTAGAAAATTAAACAAACCAACAGAAATATCATTGATTTTTCCGAAAAACGAATAAAAATAATTAAAAATAATTGAACATGAACAAAAAAAAGATTTTATTTTTCGATGATGAAAAAATTGCAAAAACATTGCAAAAAGATTTAGAACTATTCGACCTTGACGTTACATTGGTATCTAATGTAACAGATTTTTTTAAACAGATTGTCAGCAACAATGTTTATGACGTACTTCTTATGGATGTTATGGCTCCGGTAAGCGAAGAAGAACAAAACGAATATTTCTCACCGGAAGGAGTGAAAGATTTGGAACGTTACATTGGTACAGGTGAGGTTTTGATGAATATAGTTAGAGGTGAACTTGGCATCGGTGAGGTTTTGACAAAAATAGTTAAATGCCCGGTGATAGAAGAGAAAGTTAACGTTAAAAATGAAACAATACGAAGGATTTTAGAGGAAAAAAAATATGCAGATACACCTGTTTTATTTTATTCGAATCGTACTTATGTAGATGCAGAAACGTTTGGAAAAAATGCAAAATTTCTTAAAAAGCCCCAATTTACAGAAACCATAGTCGAAACAATTAACGAAATATCAAACATTAAATAAATATGAAATATATTATTTGTATTATGATATGCGCCGATGTAAAACCCAATTTTACTACCGGCGACTTTATCGGATGGACAAGTGTAATACTTGCGATATTTTTAACTGTACTTGGAATAATCGCTCTCTTTAGTTTTAAAACAATAAAAGAAAACGAAAAAAGAATAAACGATAGAATTTCAAAAATTGATGAAAAAGAACAGGAATTTAAGGATTACATATCCCGAACAGAAGCAATAAATAAAAGATTAAGCCTGCAAATAGAAAACGCCAACGAATACCTTTATGAAGCAATAAAAGATATTACAAATCAAATTCGCGATGGCATGAAAGACAAAATCATATCAGAAACATTAAATAAAAGATTTGAAAAAACAGAACATAGTTATCAAATCACAAATTTATATTCTGAAGATAATGAAAATAAATTAACCGCTCTTACCTATTTACAACAAAACGGAACACCTGATGATATAGAACATTTAGAATATGTTTCCAAATACGATTTAGTAGAAGTCCATAAAGAATATGCAAGAGAAATCATTGGAATAATACGATACAAAGAACAACACGAAAATTAAAACATAAAGATATGAACTACAAACTAAAAAACCTGCAACCTGCAGCGGTATGGCAATATTTTGAAGATATTTGCCAAATTCCTCACCCGTCGAAAAAAGAGGAAAAACTTAGCGCTTTCTTGATGGATTTTGCCAAAAAACACAAACTCGAAGCCAAGCAAGATGAAGTTGGAAATGTCATCATCAAAAAACCGGCAACCAAAGGGTTTGAAAAGATGAAAACCGTTGTTTTACAAAGCCATATAGACATGGTTTGTGAAAAAAACGCCGACAAAAAGTTTGATTTCGACACCGACGCCATCCAACCCGTCATCGACGGCGAATGGGTACGCGCCGACGGCACAACGCTGGGCGCCGACGACGGCATCGGCGTTGCCGCCTCATTAGCATTGTTGGCAGACAACACCATTCAACACGGTCCGCTCGAATGTCTCTTTACAATAGATGAAGAGACCGGACTTACCGGCGCTTTTGCCCTGAAATCGGGTTTTATGTCGGGCGATATTTTGCTCAACTTAGACTCGGAAGATGAAGGCGAAATATTTATCGGCTGCGCCGGAGGAGGCGACACCGCCGCCACTTTCAACTATGAAGAACAACCCGTTCCCGCCGACTTCGTCGCCCTAACGCTATGGATTAAAGGACTTACGGGCGGTCATTCCGGCGACGAAATCCACAAAGGACGCGGCAATTCCATCAAAATACTCAATCGTTTTCTGTGGGAGGCGCACAACGACCTCTCCATGCGTATCGCCGAAATCGGCGGCGGAAATATGCGCAACGCCATTCCGCGCGAAGCCTGCGCCACCGTTGTCATCCCCGAAAAAAATCTCAAAAAATGGGACGCTATCTTCCGAAAACTGAGCGCTGCAATCACTGATGAAATCTCCGTCCAAGAACCCGGATTTAACGCATCGTGGGAAAAAACAAAACTCCCCAAATCCGTTATCGACGCTCAAACGCAACAAAACCTCATTCTTTCGCTCTATGCCTGTCCGCACGGCGTGATTGCCATGAGCGCCAAAATGCCCGGATTGGTCGAAACATCTACCAACTTGGCAAGCGTCAAAATGAACGCCAAAACGCACACCATCACCGTTGCTACCAGCCAACGCAGTTCGGTGGAAAGCAGTAAAAAAGATGTGATGAACATGGTTGAAACCGTTTTCACATTGGCACAGGCGAAGATAAAACACGGCAACGGCTATCCGGGCTGGAACCCGAATCCCGACTCCGAAATATTAAAAATCGCAGTAGCAACTTATAAAAAACTCTTTGGAAAAGAACCCGTTGTACGCGCCATCCACGCCGGATTAGAGTGCGGACTGTTCCTTGAAAAATATCCCAAAATGGATATGATTTCTTACGGTCCAACGCTGCGCCTTGTGCATACGCCCGAAGAAAAAATCGAAATAGCCACCGTTGATAAATTTTGGAAACATACTTTGGAGATTTTGAGAAATATTCCGGAGGTGGGGTAAAAGGTGTTTGCTTCAACGTCATTGCGGGCTTGACCCGCAATCCCCTGAAAATGAAGGGATGCTGAAACAAGTTCAGCATGACGAAAACCGCAAACCCGTCATTGCGAGGAGTCCTCAACTTGATTGGGGAAGCAATCCAGAGCAAAGAGAGAGGATTTGAGATTGTGAGATGTGAGATATGGGACTTTGGGATTTGAGATTGTGAGAATGGAGAATGAAATTTCAATATCATTGAAAAAGCCCTGAAAGGGCGATATAATTCAGCACAGGGCAACGCCCTGTGAAAATGACGCCCCCACACCTGCGCCCTGAAAGGGCAACATAAACAATTGAAAGTTAAGAGTTGAAAATGGAAAGCAAAATGAATACCGAAAAAAAAATCCTTTATTTTGATATGGACAACGTCCTTGTCGATTTTCAATCAGGAATAGACCGGCTAAATGAAGAGACATTAAAAGAGTACGAAGGACGTTTAGACGAAGTTCCCGGAATTTTTAGTTTGATGAAACCACTTTCAGGCGCAGTTGAAGCCGTAAAGTTATTGTCGCAATATTTCGATGTATATATTTTAAGTACAGCGCCATGGAAGAACATTTCAGCATGGTCGGACAAGGCGGCGTGGGTACATAAATACTTTGGCGATAAAAAAGAGAGCGTTTTTTATAAGCGTTTAATTATTTCTCATCACAAAAATCTCAATAAAGGAGATTTTTTGATAGACGATCGCACAAAAAACGGCGCAGGAGAATTTTGTGGAGAATTGATACAGTTTGGAACTGAACGGTTTCCGGATTGGGAAGCCGTAACTAATTATTTAATTCATTTTAAACTATAAATCAATCATTTATAACATCATATTCAAATGAAAAAGCTAATAGTCCTATTTCTATCATTGATTATCACCTGCTCTCTTTCCGCCCAACAATCTTTTCTGTCACAACAAAGAAACTACTCCCGCGTGCGTCAAGCCATTGCCGAAAAAGAAGAAATTATTACGGAAAAACTTCGCCAACACGGACTTACTGCCAACAATGTGCATATTTTAATCACCGCATTTAAAACAGAAAAACAGTTGGAGGTCTATGCTAAAAAAAATACAGAAACGACTTACCAATTAATTGCTACCTACAATATCTGCGCTTCTTCCGGTGAGTTAGGTCCCAAGTGCCGTCAAGGCGATGGGCAAGTGCCGGAAGGTTTTTACCACATAGACCGTTTTAACCCAAGTAGTAGTTTTCATTTGTCGCTGGGCGTCAACTACCCCAATCAGGCAGACAGAAAAAGGAGCAACGCAAAAGATTTGGGCGGAGATATTTTCATTCACGGCTCCTGCGTAACCATCGGTTGCCTTCCTATGACCAATGATAAAATTAAGGAAATTTATCTTTACGCTGTTTATGCCAAAAACAATGAGCAACAGAACATTCCGGTATATATTTTCCCCTTCCGTATGACAAATATCAACTTCGAAATCTATACAAAATTACACGAAAACAATCAGGAAATCATCAATTTTTGGAAAAACTTAAAAACCGGCTACGACAAGTTTTTTTCGGAGATGAAAGCGTTGAACGTAGGAGTGGATAATAACAATGGAGAGTATTCGTTTTGAAAAAATGATAAGTATATTTAACCGTAAATCTCTAATTTTCAAATTATGTCAACATTAGCAAAAGCCATAGAAATAGCAGTTCACGCTCACAAAGGGCAAAAAGATAAATCCGGCGCAGATTATATTTTGCACCCACTTCGCGTAATGGCGCGAGGTAAAACAGAAACAGAGAAAATTTGCGGCGTACTGCATGATGTTGTTGAAGATAGTAATTGGTCGCTTGAAGAGCTTGAAAATGAAGGATTTTCCCCCGAAATCATTGCAGTATTGCGTTGCGTTACAAAAGAATCGGAGGAAGAAGATTATGACAAATTTATTGACAGAATTTTGCAAAATCCTATCGCAACACAAGTTAAAATTAATGACCTGCTTGACAACATGGATGTAACACGTTTAAACCAACTTAACGAATGGGATTTGAAACGATTGAATAAATATTTGAAAGCCTATAAACAATTAATGAATATATGAACATGAAACACAAACTACATTTTTTTACATTGCTTTTTTGTATCTTAATTTGTGAAAACGTTTATTCTCAACAAAATACAACACAAAAAGAGCGCCGATTGGGAGATATGGTGATAAAAATTTCCGATACGCTGTGGTTTCGCAGTTATAATCCCGAACGGGGCTATTTTCAAAAAGCAAATTTCGACAAAGGCGATCCGCGATTTATGGTAGCCGATGAAAATCAAGATTTTAAGTTTGGCGTTGGCGGAACGGTTAAATTGGTGGCATTTGCCGATTTTGCAGGAACGGTTCCTAATTACGATTTTATTCCGTCGTTAATCTCTATTCCAACCGAAAATTACGGACAATTCGACCTTTTTGCCAACTATTCGCGTTTGAATGTGAAAACCGTTGGAAAAATCAACGGCTCGCCCATTGTTTCATTCATTGAAGGAAATTTTGGAGGAACAAATAACACCTTCAAACTGCGTCATGCCTACTTCTCTTTTCACGGATTGACGGTGGGACAAACGTGGAGTACCTTTATGGATTTACAGGCTGCGCCTCCGACAATAGACGGCGAAGGTCCTAATAATCAGATTTCGTTGCGGCACCCGATGATACGTTATACGCTTTATAAAAATCGGTTTCAAGCCGCTTTTGCCGTTGAAATGTCGCAACTTTTGATGGATGCGGACGCCGTAGAACCATTGGGAATATATAATCAAAAACAGCACATTCCCGATTTTATCTCCCACGTTAAATATGAAAACGCCTTCGGACATGTTCAGTTGGGCGCACTGCTGGGCATCATCAATTACGGCGACTCTGCCCAAACGAAAAAATCGTGTTATATCTTTGGCGGCGGATTGTCGTTGAGCGGCACGTTTAACCTCTGGAAAGAAGCCAAAATGTACTATCAAATAGATGGCGGAAAAGGTATGTCCACCTACATTCAAGACCTATCTCCATTTAAATATGAACTGCTTCCGACTTTTTCGGGAGATAAAAAAGTGAATACCACGTGGATGTATGGCGGATATGTGGCGTTTCAACAATTTTGGACAAAAAAGATTCACTCCAACGTCGTTTATGGAATTACCCATTTGGAAACGCCCAAAGGCGATAGAGCGATATACGAACAACAGATGCCCGGATATTACAACTACGGACAATATTGCGCCGTCAATACCTTTTGGAATGTGTATGACTTTGCCCACGTCGGCATAGAATACGTTTGGGGAGAAAAATGTACCCTAAACGGCGACAAAGGTCATGCCAACCGCATCAATCTGCTGTTGCAGTATGATTTTTAGTTGTTTTCAGTAGGAAATAAATACAAAAAACCTTTTAATTTGTAACTTTTAATTGTTACTTAATCCCGTTCTTTTTATAATTATTCTTTGGTTTGTGATAAACGCCCGGCATGGTGTTGGTACATGCTTTTCCGTATTTTTTGTAAAATTTGTTTGTCTCCCGCTGTTGCTGTTTCAGTCTTTTTTGGACTTCTTTCGGTTGTTGTTTATACCATGCGCGTGATGCTCTTTTATGACTTTTATATGCCCGTTTCAAATCTTTGCGTTCCATTTTTTTGATGGCGCGCTTATCTTTTTCCATAGCACGTATCATCTTTTGCTTGGGCGAGCAAGAGGCGCCCGACAAAAGCAACAACGTAAGCAGCAGACAACTAAAATATCTCATCATGGATGTTTTATTTGATTTTTTGAATAACAAAATCATTTCTATAACGTTATAACGATGTGAATAAAAAATATTGTAGAATCATGCGATTTTCAACGCCTTTTCGGTTATGTATCATAGTGGCGGCGGTTTTTTTGCTGCTGCTGTACGGCTTCGGCAACGCCGGATGCAAACACGAACGCGATTACAGAGAGATACCATATATATATACCGACACCACCATCGATATAACCTCCGCCATGTATCATAATTTGGAGTTTATCGGAGGCTGGGGTTATATTCCGAGCGGTTACAAAGGGATATTTCTTTATCATCACTCTGAAAATCAATTTATTGCATTAGAACGTTGTTGTACTTACGACCCGAATATTTTTGAAGCCCGCGTTTATTATGATGAAAAAAACGGCGTTTTAAGAGACTCCGTTTGCGGTTCGGAATTTCAACCTTTTTTTGAAGGTGGCGTTTCAAAAGGACCTGCCGAATTGCCGCTACGACGATATAAAACGCAATATTTTGAATATGGGTCGTTGAAAAAATTACGGATTTACAACTGATGTAAAAGCGCTTGCCGCAAAAAACTCTTTTAATTTTTAATTCGTAAATTTTAATTGAAAAAATTTGTATCTTTGCACCCTCAAAAATGTGTTCATAAAATTAATGTTGCCCGAGTGGCGGAATTGGTAGACGCGTCGGTCTCAAAAACCGATGAGGTAATGCTCGTGCCGGTTCGATCCCGGCCTCGGGTACTCCGCAAAACGCTAATAATCTGATTGTTAGCGTTTTTTTATTTTTGTCCCGCATTTGCACGGAGTTTATTATTTCTCCAATAATTCTTTTATCTGCTTTTCGAGATGAGGCAGATAATTGACAACTATTAACCATAAAACATCTTCGGAAACGCTGTCATAACCATGTGAGATACGATTTCTTGTATCAACAATCTTGCGTGAAGCATCAATGGGAAACTGTGGGTCGATTTTCAAAATTCTGTTCATGGCTTCGCCAATGATTTCAATATTACGCTCAACCGCTTTGCGCGTTTTCAGGTCTTTTTGAAATTCAAAAAAGTTTCGTTCTTCAGGCAGAAAACCAAATATTTCACTGATTGACCTTTCAATATCTTCCAGATAAATTTTTATGTTTTTATTCATTGGCATAAATTAATTGTTTGGAATTATCAATTTCTTGACGCAGATAGTTATTTCTAATGGCTTTATTTTCAAGTAAATCAATCGGACGATGAAACAAATCCTGCAACGCATATTTTAAATTAAAGTAACAATCGCCATATTCCAACGGATTGACAGAATCAATATCAACAATTAAATCAATATCGCTGTCGTGGTTGAAACGGTTTGTTAATACAGAACCAAACGCATACAACGATTTCACCTTGTTTTTAACGCATAATTTTCTTACTGCATTTGTGTAACTTTCAATATACATTGCTCGTATGTTTAATATGGTGCAAAGGTAGTAAAATTATTACTTTGTCAAAATAAATAACATTCACAATTTTTCGTACTTTTGCAAACGTAAAATAAAACAAAATAAAATGTGCGGAATTGTTGGATATATTGGAAACAAAGAGGCATATCCCATCTTGATAAAAGGGCTTCATCGCTTGGAATACAGGGGATATGACAGCGCCGGCATAGCGTTTATTAATGCCGACGGGAAACTCAATATTTATAAAAATAAAGGAAAAGTTTCTCAATTGGAAGAGGCTGTCGAAGGGAAAGATATTACCGGAACC
>Ga0082212_10003548_pt1 | contig 22046 bp, 18 predicted proteins | sample TergutNt197P3_FD_71548 | JGI IMG/M metagenome (GOLD analysis project Ga0082212, IMG submission 71548) | Neocapritermes taracua P3 segment gut microbial communities from Petit-Saut dam, French Guiana - Nt197 P3 | ecosystem: Host-associated > Arthropoda: Insects > Digestive system > Gut ...
CCATATTATGGAAATGCACGTATAGAATCGTAACCAAGCCGTGAAATGGCGAATATATTAGATTATACGCATAGAATCAGGAATTATTATTATTGATCAACAAGGAGAGAGACCATGGCGAACCGAATTTGCTTTCCCCATTACCAAAATGATCACTGCGATCCCAATCGCGAAGGCCCTGAAGGACCCACCGGTCCCCAGGGACCTCGGGGTCCCGCAGGACCAAGGGGAGAAAAAGGTGACAAAGGTGACCCGGGATGCCCAGGCCCTTACGGTCCCAGAGGTCCGGCCGGACCTCAGGGCGCCCGGGGACCCCAAGGTGTTCGGGGTGATATAGGCCCCCAAGGAGATCCGGGATGCCAAGGACCCCAAGGGATGAAAGGCAGTCCCGGTCTTCAGGGACCCCCCGGCCCCATAGGACCTATTGGCCCCAAAGGGGATCCGGGTACCATAGGGCACCAAGGCCCGGCCGGCCCCCAAGGCCCGGCAGGGCCAAACGGTCTCATCGGCCCCCAAGGCCCCATCGGTCCGGAAGGCCCGGCAGGAGTCGTGGGTCCTATGGGTCCGGAAGGCGCCCAAGGCTGTCACGGCCCCCAAGGCGAACAAGGTCCTCAAGGTGAACAAGGACCCCAGGGGTATCAAGGTATCGTCGGCCCAACCGGTGCCACCGGTCCGGCAGGGCCCACAGGTTCCGTCGGCCCCACCGGTCCGGCAGGTCCCACAGGTTCCGTCGGTCCCACCGGCCCCGTCGCCGATTATTCCGTTGCCGAGACGGCGACAGGCGCCATGTTCGACAGCAAACCTGTTTACCGTCGAATCTTCAATCTGACTGTTTCAGCCCCAGATGACGCGGAAGACGACCAAATCCTTATCGCCGCTGCCGGGTATGTGGAGACCCTCATCTGCGTGGGCGGCGCTTTTGAAACCGGCTTGGGTTCGGAACACTATGCGATTGGTTCCGCTTGTATCGGCGGTGTGACACCATGTTACGGGTTCGTCTGTCTGGACGCCGGCAACCGGCTGGTTTTTCGCAGTTTGTCATCAATGCCCCGAACCGGCGCAACAGTTGTGGTTTGGGTTGATTATACAAAACCGTAGAAATATATCGGAGACTCTTCTATCTAAATCCTTTCTATCTAAATCCTTTCGGGCGTGGCCCGCTTTTTTGGAAGCCCTAAAAAATAGTAACCAAGCCATACAGAAACGAATATATTAGATTATACTCGCAAAACCATAGAAAATCGTGGAAATCGTTAGACTATTCGCGCAAAATCATGCAAAATCACAACGAAACAACAAGGAGAGAAACCATATGTCGAACAACTGTTATGATTTATACGCCCAAGGGGATCCGGGGGATCCCGGCCCCGTCGGGGCGCAAGGACCGGCGGGCCCCCAAGGGCCCCGGGGTCCCGCGGGACCCCAAGGGGAGAAAGGGGACAAAGGTGATCCGGGCAACCCCGGTCCCTACGGTCCCGGAGGCCCGGCGGGCCCCCAGGGCGCCCGGGGGCCCCAAGGGGTCCGGGGCGATATCGGACCCCAAGGAGACCCGGGGCACCTGGGAATCCAAGGGGTGAAAGGGGACCCCGGTCCCATGGGATCCATGGGACCTATGGGTCCCATCGGAACCAAAGGGGACCCGGGTTCCGTGGGACCCCAAGGTCCGGCCGGACCGGAAGGGGTCACAGGCCCCGTCGGTTCCACCGGCCCCCTGGGCCCCATGGGCCCGGAAGGTCCAGCCGGCGTCCCAGGCCCCATGGGCCCGGAAGGCCCCATGGGTTGCCAGGGTCCCCAAGGGGATCAAGGCCCACAAGGGGAGACGGGACCCCAGGGAATTCAGGGTATCGTCGGGCCTACAGGCCCCATCGGCATCGGAGCCACCGGCCCCACAGGTCCCACAGGAGCCGACGGTGCCACCGGTCCCACCGGCCCTGCCGGGGCAGCCGGAGACACGGGTCCTACCGGTCCCACCGGCGCCGACGGCGCCACAGGACCCACAGGGGCCACCGGCCCCACCGGCGCCACAGGTCCCACCGGATCTCCCGCCTTCAACGCTTATCCCTCCACCGAGACGGCCACCGGGGCCATGTACGACGGCAAACCTGTTTACAGGCAAGCGTTCTCACTCAGTATTACCAGCGCCGCCAATGTCGAAGATACCGGCGCCCTCATCGTTACGGCTAATTATGTCGAGACCATCGTAGGGGTTGGGGGTTCATTCGAAACCGGCAACGGTTCAGAAAACATTATGATTAATTCAATTGATTACACTAATAATATTTATTTTATCGTCTATATCGACGATGGCGATGTTTTGAGTTTTCGTACTTCCTCGGGTCAGGGAAGAACCAGTGCGAAAGCAGAGATCTGGGTAGATTATACGAAGGTATAAAGACAACAGTGAACCAAGCTGTGAAAAAGCGAATATATAGACGAAAATAATAGGCTATCCTCGCACAATCACACACTCAAGAATTACAAGGAGAGATACCATGGCGAACAACAATTGTAATATATATCCCAAAGGAGAACCGGGGGATTCGGGGCCTATCGGGGCTCAAGGACCTACCGGTCCCACCGGGCCTCGCGGCCCCATGGGACCCAGGGGAGAAAAAGGCAGCAAAGGCGATCCCGGATGTCCCGGTCCCTACGGGCCCATAGGTCCGGTGGGATCCCAAGGTGCCCGAGGCGCCCAGGGGGTACGTGGGGATATAGGACCCCAAGGGGACTCAGGATGCCAAGGTCCCCAAGGAACGAGAGGCAATCCCGGTCCTCAGGGACCTACCGGCCCCATGGGGCCCATCGGCGCCAAAGGCGACCCAGGTAACGTAGGATCCCGGGGACCGGTAGGCTCGGAAGGACCCGTCGGTTTGGAAGGTCCAGTCGGAATCCAAGGCCCCATGGGCCCGGAAGGTTCAGCCGGAGCGGAAGGGCCCATGGGCCCGGAAGGCGGTCCGGGGTGCCAAGGTTCCGATGGAGAACAGGGACCCCAGGGAGAACAGGGATCCCAAGGGGATCAGGGGATCACCGGTCCTACCGGTCCCATAGGAACCGGTCCCATCGGCCCCACCGGCCCCAGGGGTGAGGAGGGAGCTGCCGGCTCAACCGGTCCCACAGGCACCGAAGCCACCGGCCCCACAGGACCCATGGGCGTGGTTGGCGTCACAGGTCCTACCGGCTTGGCCGGAGACGGCGGGATCACCGGCCCTACAGGCTCGATAACAGATTATACGTCTACTGAGACGGCAACCGGGGCGATGTACAATGGCAAGCCTGTTTACCGACGAACCTTTAATTTTACCATTACCATCATCGCAAATGCCCTAAACAGCAATACCCTCGATAATGCGGTCAATTTTGATACGCTGGTTAACGCCGGCGGTACCTTCGGGACCGGTAACGGATCTGAGCAGGTTATGATTAATTCCCAATATCCCCCAGTGCCAAACCGCACTTATCTTTATGTCATGGTAGGAGCCACCGGCCATTTGGTTTATCTTACCATGTCAGCCTACGCGCGGAACGCCGAGCGACTGCGGGTATGGGTTGATTATACGAAGGTATAGCGGAACCAAGTGTCATGATAATTTATCATCATCAGGATAAAGAGGCTATTTCACTAAGAAATTATCAGAATGATCATTTTCCTAATGATCCAACAAGGAGAGAAACCATATGTCGAACAACTGTTATGATTTATACGCCCAAGGGGATCCGGGAGATCCCGGTCCCGTCGGGGCGCAAGGACCGGCGGGTCCCCAAGGGCCCCGGGGTCCCGCGGGACCCCAAGGGCAGAAAGGGGACAAAGGCGATCCGGGCAACCCCGGTCCCTACGGCCCCGGAGGCCCGGCGGGCCCCCAAGGCGCCCGGGGACCCCAAGGGGTCCGGGGCGATGTCGGACCCCAAGGAGACCCGGGGCACCTGGGAATCCAAGGGGTGAAAGGGGACCCCGGTCCTATGGGATCCATGGGACCCATGGGTCCCATCGGAACCAAAGGGGATCCGGGTTCTGTGGGACCCCAAGGACCGGCCGGACCGGAAGGGGTCACCGGTCCCGTCGGTTCCACCGGTCCCTTGGGCCCCATGGGCCCGGAAGGACCGGCCGGCGTCCCAGGCCCCATGGGCCCGGAAGGCCCCATGGGCTGCCAGGGTCCCCAAGGGGATCAAGGTCCACAAGGAGAGACGGGACCCCAGGGGATTCAGGGTATCATCGGGCCCACAGGCCCCATCGGCATCGGTGCTACAGGCCCCACAGGTTCCGCGGGAGCGGACGGTGCCACCGGCCCCACCGGCCCCGCAGGCCCCACCGGTGCCACCGGCCCTACCGGCCCCACCGGTGCCGACGGCGCCACAGGGCCCACCGGTCCCATCGGCCCCACTGGCCCCACCGGCGCCACCGGCCCCACCGGCTTCAACGCTTATCCCACTGCCGAGACGGCCACCGGAGCCATGTTCAACGGTAAACCTGTTTATAGGCAGACCTTCTCACTCAGTATTACCAGTGCCGGCAGCGTCGAAGATACCGGTACTCTCATCGCAACGCCCAATTATGTTGAGGCAATCGTAGACGTTGGCGGGTCCTTCGATATCGGTAATTCAGGAAGATATTTTATTAATTCTATTCCTGTTACTGTTGCTTCATATTATTTTATAGCTTATGTAGACAGTAGCAATATATTGAGCTATCGAACCGGATCGGGCACATCTCGAACCAACGCACCCGTGGAGTTCTGGATAGATTATACGAAGGTATAGAGATTTTGAAAATATAGAGATTACAGAGATAATCTAAGCTATAAAAATGCGAATATCATAGACGAATATAACCGCCTAAGGTCGCACAATCACACACTCATCAAAATTTACAAGGAGAGATACCATGGCGAACAACAATTGCAATATTTACCCCAAAGGCGAACCGGGGGACTCAGGGCCCATAGGGGCTCAAGGACCCACCGGCCCCACGGGGCCTCGGGGTCCCATGGGGCCCAGGGGAGAGAAGGGCAGCAAAGGCGATCCCGGCTGCCCCGGTCCTTACGGTCCTATGGGCCCCATGGGATCCCAGGGGGCCCGAGGCGCCCAAGGGGTTCGTGGGGATATTGGGCCCCAGGGAGACTCAGGATGCCAAGGGCCCCAAGGAACGAGAGGCAATCCCGGCCCTCAGGGACCCACAGGACCCATGGGACCCATCGGCGCCAAAGGCGACCCGGGTTTCATGGGGCCTCGGGGACCGGTAGGCTCGGAAGGTCCGGCCGGTTTGGAAGGTACTGCCGGAATTCAAGGCCCCATTGGACCGGAAGGCCCGGCGGGGCCGGAGGGTCCCATGGGCCCGGAAGGCGTCCCGGGCTGCCAAGGTTCCGATGGGGAACAGGGACCCCAGGGAGAACAGGGATCCCAAGGGGATCAGGGGATCACCGGTCCCACCGGCCCCACAGGAACCGGTTCCGTCGGCCCCACCGGCCCCACAGGTGAGGAGGGCCCCATCGGCATCATCGGTCCCACAGGCACTGAAGCCACCGGTCCCACAGGCCCCGTGGGCGTGGTTGGTGTCACAGGACCCACCGGCTTGGTCGGAGACGACGGGTCTATCGGTCCCACCGGTCCGATAGCAAATTATACGTCCACCGAGACGGCAACCGGGGCGATGTATAACGGTAAGCCTGTCTACCGCCGAACCTACTCCCTTGACATTACTGTTGCTGATGACACCCAAAGCATGATGTATATTAGTGGTGCGGTCAATATTGATACTCTGGTTAATGCTGGCGGTTCCTACAGAACCGGTAACGGGTTGGAACAGGTTATGGTCAATTCCGAATACTCTACAACACCCAACCGCACTTACTTTTTACTAGGGTTAAACACAGGTGGTTCGCTGATGTATTACACCCGATCTCCCTACGCTCGAACCAACGCGACCGCATGGATCTGGGTCGACTACACGAAAATATAACAGCACCAGGGCCAAGGCCGCCCATCATCATCAGGATGATAAATCGTCATCGGAACAAATTCTACTGAAAAAATAACCAAGCCGTACAGAGGTGAATATATTACACTATCCTCGCAAAATCATGCAAAATCAACGAAACAACAAGGAGAGAAACCATATGTCGAACAACTGTTATGATTTATACGCCCAAGGGGATCCGGGAGATCCCGGTCCCGTCGGGGCGCAAGGACCGGCGGGTCCCCAAGGGCCCCGGGGTCCCGCGGGACCCCAAGGGCAGAAAGGGGACAAAGGCGATCCGGGCAACCCCGGTCCCTACGGTCCCGGAGGTCCGGCGGGCCCCCAGGGCGCCCGGGGATCCCAAGGGGTCCGGGGCGATATCGGACCCCAAGGAGACCCGGGGCACCTGGGAATCCAAGGGGTGAAAGGGGACCCCGGTCCCATGGGATCCATGGGACCTATGGGTCCCATCGGAACCAAAGGGGACCCGGGTTCCGTGGGACCCCAAGGTCCGGCCGGACCGGAAGGGGTCACAGGCCCCGTGGGTTCCACCGGCCCCCTGGGCCCCATGGGCCCGGAAGGTCCAGCCGGCGTCCCAGGCCCCATGGGCCCGGAAGGTCCCATGGGCTGCCAGGGTCCCCAAGGGGATCAAGGTCCTCAAGGAGAGACGGGACCCCAGGGGATTCAGGGTATCGTCGGGCCCACAGGCCCCATCGGCATCGGAGACACAGGCCCCACAGGGCCCACAGGGGCTGACGGTGCCACCGGCCCTATCGGCCCCGCCGGGGCAGCCGGAGACACGGGTCCCACCGGTCCCACCGGCGCCGACGGCGCCACAGGGCCCACAGGGGCTACCGGTGTCACCGGCGCTACCGGCGCTACCGGCCCCACCGGCTTCAACGCTTATCCCACCACCGAAACGGCTACCGGGGCCATGTTCAACGGCAAACCTGTTTATAGGCAGACCTTCTCACTCAGTATTACCAGCTCCGCCGGTGTCCCAGATACCGGTACTCTCATCACAACGCCCAATTATGTTGATGCCATTGTCAGCGTCGGCGGCTCTTTCGAAACCGGCGGCATAGGTATGGAAAAATATGTGGTCGCTGCTGCGAATGTGAATGTTAACAGATATATTATCATCTATGTAGACAGCAGTGGCATTTTGAGCTATCGCACTTCTTCGGATGTTGCACGAACCAACGCACCCGCGGAGATCTGGATAGATTATACGAAGGTGTAGAGATTTCGAAAATATAGAGATTACAGAGATAATCTAAGCCATAAAAACGCGAATATCATAGATGAATATAATCGTCTAAGATCACACAATCACACACTCATTAAAATTTACAAGGAGAGATACCATGGCGAACAACAATTGCAATATATACCCCAAAGGCGAACCGGGGGACTCAGGGCCCATAGGGGCTCAAGGACCCACCGGCCCCACAGGGCCTCGGGGCCCCATGGGGCCCAGGGGAGAGAAGGGCAGCAAAGGCGATCCCGGCTGCCCCGGCCCTTACGGGCCTATGGGTCCTATGGGATCCCAGGGGGCCCGAGGCGCCCTGGGGGTTCGCGGAGATATTGGGCCCCAGGGAGACTCAGGATGCCAAGGCCCCCAAGGAACGAGAGGCAATCCCGGCCCTCAGGGACCCACCGGACCCATGGGCCCCATCGGCGCCAAAGGCGACCCGGGTTTCATGGGACCCCGGGGACCGGTAGGCTCAGAAGGTCCGGCCGGTTTGGAAGGTTCTGTCGGAATCCAAGGCCCCATAGGCCCGGAAGGCCCGGCGGGGCCGGAGGGTCCCATGGGCCCGGAAGGTGTCCCCGGCTGCCAAGGTTCCGATGGGGAACAGGGACCCCAAGGAGAACAGGGGCCCCAAGGGGATCAGGGGATCACCGGCCCTACCGGCCCCACAGGAACCGGTTCCGCTGGCCCTATCGGCCCCACAGGTGAGGAGGGACCCATAGGCCTCATCGGTCCCACAGGCACTGAAGTCACCGGTCCCACAGGCCCCGTGGGCGTGGTTGGTGTCACAGGACCCACCGGCTTGGTCGGAGATGACGGGGCTACCGGTCCCACCGGTCCGATAGCAAATTATACGTCCACCGAGACGGCAACCGGGGCGATGTTCAATGGCAAGCCTGTTTATCGCAGGACTTTCGTTCGAAACGTTTCCCCTAGCGCCGGTAGCCAATCCGGTAGTGTGTTCGATAACAGATCCAATTATTATGATACACTTGTCAATGTTGGCGGTTCTTTTGAAGTTGGGAACCTATTAGAAAAAATGATGATCAGTACCGAATATACGACACCCAGTCGTCATTATTTTGCTATCTATATGGGTAGTACCGGTTTGGCCTACAGCACTTCATCATCCTACACTCGAACCAACGCAACCGCATGGATCTGGGTCGACTACACGAAAATATAACAGCACCAGGGTCAAGGCAGCCCATCCTCATCAGGATGATAAACCGCCATCGGCCCAAGCAAGAACGCGGCAGACGCCTGTCAGGAAGCGGAAACAACCGTTTCCGCGTCCTCCCCACTACAACACGAGGTGATTCTATTGGGACACTACAAGATTTATGTCTACGCCATCAGTAAGAACGAATCGCAATTCGTCGACCGCTGGATGGATGCCGTCGGCGAAGCCGACGGTGTCGTCGTGGCGGATACCGGCTCCGAGGACGATACCGTCCGGAAACTGCGGGCCAGAGGCGCCGCCGTGTATGAAGAAACCATTGAACCTTGGCGGTTTGACACCGCCAGGAACCGTGCCCTGAACCATGTCCCGGCGGACGCCGACATCTGTGTTTCCACAGATTTGGATGAGGTGTTCGTTCCGGGGTGGCGGCGGCAGCTGGAAGAGGCCTGGAACGACGGATGCACCCAGGCCCGGTGCTGGTTCTTCTGGGAGGAACCGGCCCGAACCAAGTTCCTTTATGAGAAAATTCACTTGCGCCACGGGTTCCGATGGGTGCATCCCGTCCATGAAGTTCTGGAATATAGCGGCGATCGGGCGGAAAACGTTGTGTTCGTTGACGCCATGAAGCTTTACCATAAGCCGGATCCCAACAAATCCCGGGCCCAGTATCTGCCCTTGTTGGAGCTTTCCGCCCGGGAGAATCCCCATGACGTCCGAACCAGGTTTTGGCTGGGCCGGGAGTATGTCTTCAGGGCGCTCTACGATCAGGGCGTCGAGACCCTGACCGCCTATCTGGCGATGCCCGGCGCCGTCTGGGATGTGGAACGGAGCGCCGCCATGCGTTATATCGCCGCTGCCTACCGCGGGAAGAAGGATCAAGACAGCGCTTTGGCTTGGCTCTTCAAAGCCGCTGCCGAATGCGGCGATATCCGGGAACCGTGGCTGGATATGGCTCGGTTGGGGTATGACACCCACAACTGGCCCTTGGCCTTATTCGCCGCCCACCGGGGGTTGGCGGTGACCCGCATCCGCGACACCTATCTGACCCAAGCCGACGCTTGGGGGTATCTTCTGGACGATTACGCCGCCATAGCCTGTTATTGGCTGGGGTTCTATGACAAAGGCTTGGGGCATGCCGCCAAAGCTTGCGCCCTCGCCCCCGGCGACGCCAGGCTGCTCAACAATCTCAATATGATTGAGCAGAAGATATCATCACTGAGTTCGAAACAGCCAAATAACCAAACAGCCAATCAACCAGACAACCAATCAACCAAACAACCAATCGACCAAACAACCGATCAACCCAATAACCAATCAACCAAATAACCAAACAAGGAGAAAAACCTTATGTCAAACGATTGTTGTGATTCTTACGCCAAAGGCGCTCCCGGCGATCCCGGCCCTGAAGGGCCTCAGGGACCCGCCGGTCCCCAAGGGCCTCGTGGCCCCGTGGGACCCCAAGGAGAGAAAGGCGACAAAGGCGATCCGGGAAACCCCGGCCCTTATGGACACAGAGGTTCCCCCGGACCCCAGGGCCCCCGCGGATCCCAAGGGGCTCGCGGCGATGTGGGACCCCAGGGAGACCCGGGTTACCAGGGACTCCAGGGCATCAAAGGCAACCCCGGCCCCATGGGACCCGTGGGTCCCATGGGACCCATCGGGCCCAAAGGGGATCAGGGCGCCTTGGGACCCCAAGGCCCGACGGGTCTGGAAGGGCCCACCGGCCCCGCCGGATCCATCGGCCCTCAAGGCCCTATAGGCCTGGAAGGCCCCACAGGAGCGGAAGGTCCTATGGGTCCGGAAGGCCCCATGGGCGCACAGGGTCCCCAAGGGGATACGGGTCCTCAAGGTGACACGGGACCCCAAGGGGATCAGGGCATTGTAGGTCCTACCGGTCCCATGGGAGACGGCGTTACCGGCCCCACCGGTCCTACAGGGGCGGTAGGTCCCACCGGTCCCACCGGTCCCACCGGTCCGGACGGTGTCACCGGCCCCACCGGTCCCACCGGCGCCGACGGCGCTACCGGGCCCACCGGGCCCACCGGAGCAACCGGGGCTACCGGGGCTACCGGCCCCACCGGCTTCAACGCCTACCCGACTACCGAGACAGCCACCGGCGCCCTGTACGACGGCAAGCCCATTTACCGGCAAACCTTTTCACTCAATATCACCAGCGCTTCCGGGGTCGAAGATCTGGGGGTCCTCATCCCCACAGCCAATTATGTTGAGGTCATTGTCAGCGCCGGAGGCTTTTTTGAAAGCGGCAATGCCGCGGAGAAGCTTGTGATCAACGCTTACAGCGTGGGCAGCACCGATTATTTTGCCGTCTATATTGACAGCGCCGGCATTCTGAGCTATCGCACCTCGACGGGGTACGCAAGAACCAACGCGGTTGTGGAGCTCTGGGTCGATTATACGAAAGTCTGATGATTCCGGTCTGATGGCCGCTTATTATGGACATGTGCGTCTCATGATAAGATCTATGGGGACACGGGAGACGGCAGGAGGCCGTTTCCCGGTCCCGTTTTCTTGTTAGAAGTAACCAAGCTGTGAAGAAACGAATATATTAGATTGGACCCGCAGATTCACGCGTCCTCATTATAAATCAGCAAGGAGCTTAAGAACCATGAGTCAATATAAAGTGTGCGTCTATGCTATCGGCAAAAACGAAGAGCATTTCGTGGATCGGTGGATGGATTCTATGACGGAGGCCGACAGTGTTGTTGTGACGGATACGGGATCCACCGACGGCACGGTGGCGCGGCTGCGCCGCCGGGGCGCCGTTGTATACGAAGAGACCATCGATCCTTGGCGTTTTGATACAGCCAGAAATGTTTCTCTGTCTCATGTCCCAGCCGATACGGATATTGCCGTGTGCACGGATCTGGATGAGGTGTTCAGGCCCGGTTGGAGACAATGTCTGGAAGATCAGTGGGATCCGGATGTGACGATGGCCAATTATCTGTACAATTGGAGCCTGAGTGAGGATGGGACACCTCATACCCAGTTCACCTATTTCAAGGCCCATGCCATGGGGTGTTATGTCTGGGCTTGTCCTGTTCACGAATTTTTGAAGTTCACCCCGACTCAGGCTTTTCCTCACCAGAAAAGGGTCTTCGTTCCGGATATGATTCTTGACCATTATCCTGACAGTACCAAATCCAGGTCTTCCTATCTGCCCTTGCTGCAATTAGGGGTGCGGGAAAACCCTCAGGATGATCGGATGGCTTATTACTTGGGGCGGGAATACATGTTTGCGGGCCGATGGCAGGCATGTATTGATATCCTGACCATCCATCTGGGCTTGCCTTCCGCCACCTGGAAAGAAGAGCGTTGCGCTTCCATGCGTTGGATCGCGAAAAGCTACTTGAACCTGGGCAACAAAGAGCAAGCTTATAGCTGGTATTACCGGGCTGTGGCGGAAATGCCCCGAATGCGTGACTCTTATGTGGAATGCGCTCAGGCGGCTTATGCTCTGGGGGATTGGCCTACCGTGCTTTTGATGACCACGGAAGCTCTCAAAATCAATGAGAAGTCTTTGACGTATGTGAATATGGGTGACGCTTGGAATTATACCCCCCATGATTTGTCGGCGATTGCTTGTTACAGGTTGGGGAATTACGCCCAGTCTTTGGGTCATGCTGAGGCGGCGTTGGCCTTTGCGCCCCTGGATAAGCGGTTGCAGAATAACTATGAGCTTATTAAAAGCATGCTTGAGGCGAATGCTTGAGGCAATGGGTGTGGTAGAGTACTAGGCCTATATTGTCGGGGAATGGAAAAATATGTAACCTCGTACAGGAGAGGCGAATATACTGGAGTATACTCATAATTTCATGAATTCTCATTTTGGTAATAAGGAGAGAATACCCATGTCGAACAACAACACCTGCAACCCCAATCCAAAAGGGGAAACCGGAGATCCGGGACCGGAAGGACCTCAGGGGCCGGCCGGTCTTCAGGGGCCCCAAGGTCCCACGGGACCTCAGGGTGAAAAAGGCGACAAAGGTAGTCCGGGAAACCTTGGTCCCTACGGTCCGAGAGGGCCTGCCGGACCCCAAGGTCGCCAAGGAGCTCAAGGCGTTCGGGGGGATATTGGACCCCGGGGGGACCCGGGAGATCAGGGGCCCGAAGGGATAAAAGGCAATACCGGTCCCCAAGGACCTGTGGGCCCCGTGGGGCCTATGGGTTCCAAAGGCGACCCCGGGACCGTAGGGCCCCGGGGACCTGTCGGACCGGAAGGGCCTGTCGGTCCAAACGGACCCCACGGAGATGAGGGCCCTGTAGGCCCGACAGGTCCTGTCGGGGCAACAGGGCCTATGGGGCCGGAAGGACCCCAGGGAGATCAGGGAACCTTAGGCAGTCTGGGACTCCAAGGGGAGGAAGGGCCCCAAGGGGATCAGGGTCCGGTAGGGCCCACCGGACCTGCCGGCGACAGGGGCACCGGGCCCACCGGGTCAACAGGCCCCATGGGCCCCACAGGACCCACCGGACCCGTCGGCGCAGTGGGCGTTACCGGTCCCGCCGGAGCCCAAGGGTCTGCCGGTGCCGACGGGCCTACCGGTCCTGCCGGCGACGGAGGTACCGGGCCTACCGGGGCCGCCGGTCCCGTTGGTGCCACCGGTCCTACCGGGGCCGCCGGGCCTACCGGAGCTACCGGTCCCACCGGTCCCACCGGAACTGCCGGGCCCATGGGAGCTACCGGACCCACCGGCTCAACCGGTGCCACCGGTCCCATCGGTCCCGCCGGTATTGGCGGTCCCACCGGTCCCACAGGTTCCGCCGGCGCTACCGGCCCCACCGGGCAGGCAAGTCCGGTTAATTATACGGCTACCGAGACGGCGATCGGAATCCTGTTTGACAACAAACCCATCTACCGCCAAACCTTTTCTCTCACGATCACGGCTGCCGGCAATGTGGAAATTACAGGAGACCTCATTGCCCAAGCCAATTATGTTGATACCGTTGTCAGCTACGGAGGATCCTTCGAAGCAGGTTGGGGAAGGGAGGTTGACCTGATCGGGGCGTCTTATCCGCCCGGTAATGAAGTTTATTTTGTGGTCTATATGTTCAGCAACATCCTTTCCTATCGTACGAAGTCAGTGAATCCACGTACCAACACCCGTGCAGAAGTCTGGGTAGATTATACAAAAGTCTAAGTAAGGAGATAGGCCCATGTCCAACAATGATTGTAATCTATATCCCAAAGGGGCTCCCGGTGATACCGGACCCCGGGGGGCCCAAGGACCTGTCGGGCCTCAAGGTTCCCGAGGGCCTATGGGACCGAGAGGAGAAAAAGGGGACAAAGGGGATGCGGGGAGTTTCGGTCCCCAGGGGCCCAGGGGACCGGTGGGTCCCCAAGGGGCTAAGGGTGCCCAAGGGGTGCGGGGAGATATGGGGTCTCAGGGAGATCCGGGAATCCCCGGGCCTCAAGGCATGAAAGGCAGCCTGGGTCCTCAAGGACCCGCCGGACCCATGGGACCCATCGGACCCAAAGGGGATTCCGGGTTCGCAGGAACACGGGGATCCGGCGGTCCGGAAGGCCTCACCGGCCCGGAGGGTCCCGAGGGACCTCAGGGTCCCCCGGGACCGGAAGGACCGGTGGGGGCTGTAGGACCCATGGGCCCGGAAGGGGCTCAAGGATGCCAAGGATCCCAGGGTGAGCAAGGGCCTCAAGGGGAGCGGGGCCCGGGAGGGAATCAAGGGTTAGTCGGCCCCGCCGGTCCCGCCGGAGCGGGTGATACCGGCCCCGCCGGTCCACCCGGCCCTGACGGTCCCACCGGCCCCACAGGGCCTGCCGGAGTCGGCGATACCGGCCCCACCGGCCCTGCCGGTGCCGACGGCGCCACCGGCCCCACCGGCCCTGCCGGTACAGGAGAAACCGGCCCCACGGGTCCGCCCGGCCCCGACGGCGCTACCGGTCCCGCCGGTCCCGCCGGAGTTGGGATTGTCGGACCTACAGGTCCTACCGGCGTCGACGGCGCCACCGGCCCCACCGGCCCCACGGGTGCAGCCGGGGCCACCGGTCCCACCGGGCCTGCCGGCGTTGATGCCACCGGCCCCACCGGTCCCGCCGGCGCTACCGGCGCCACCGGCCCTAAAGGACCTATAGCCGATTATACAGTCTCCGAAACGGCTACCGGAACAACCTATAACGGCAAGCCCATCTATCGTCAGACATTTTTTCGCATGATTAGCGCCGTCGCCGGAACAGAAGATGTCGGCGTCCTTATTCCTCCGGCAAATTATGTTGAAACCATGGTCAAGGTCGGCGGTTTTTATGCAACCGGCTACGGGCTGGAATATGATATCGTCGGCGGTGCCAGGTATTCGAATAACTATTATTTTATTCTTTATATAGACGGCACCGGCTTTTTATGCTATCGCACCAGTTCCAACTATCCGCGAAGCAACGCCCCCGCTGAGTTCTGGATAGATTTTACGAAACAATAAGGGAGAAATAATCCATGTCAAACAGCCATTGCACGATCTATCCCAAAGGAGACCCGGGCAACCCCGGGGCAAAAGGGCCCCAAGGTCCAACCGGCCCCCAAGGGCCTCGCGGTCCTGTGGGACAAAGAGGGGAAAAAGGCGTCAAAGGCGAGCCGGGATGTCCCGGACCCTGCGGCCCAATCGGACCGGCCGGATCCCAAGGAGACCGGGGCGTCCAAGGGATCCGAGGGGATTTAGGACCCAAGGGAGTCTCGGGATGCCAAGGTGAGCAGGGTGTGAGAGGGGATATCGGTCCCCGTGGACCCGCAGGGCCCATGGGTCCCATAGGCCCCAAAGGCGACCCGGGGGCCGTAGGTTCCCAAGGACCCGCCGGTCCGGCCGGTCCGGCAGGAACCAAGGGGCCGACTGGGTCTCAAGGCCCTACAGGTCCGGCAGGTCCGCCTGGCCCTGCCGGTCCCATGGGACCCCCAGGGGCCCAAGGATGTCCGGGATCCCAAGGGGAGCAAGGCCACCAGGGCGAACAGGGACCCCAAGGGGATCAGGGGATAACCGGGCCCACCGGGCCCGACGGAATCGGGGCCATAGGCCCCACAGGGCCCACCGGTTCCGTCGGCGCCACAGGTCCCACCGGTCCCAGCGAAGCCGGCCCTGCGGGTCCCACGGGTCCCGCCGGTTCCGCCGGCGCCGCCGGACCCACCGGTTCCGACGGAACCGGTGCCGCCGGACCTACCGGCCCCGTGGGCGCCGCCGGGCCCACCGGCCCCACGGGCCCCGCCGGCATCGGCGCCACGGGCCCCACGGGCCCCACCGGCGCCTCGGGCGCCACCGGTTCCACGGGCCCCGCCGGCGTCATGGGGTCTACCGGTCCCACAGGGCCTGTGGGAGGCGGCGCCACCGGCCCCACCGGTGCCGCCGGCATTACCGGCGCGACAGGGCCCATCGGCCTGCAAGCCGATTATTCCTTCGATGAGATTGCCACCGGAGAAATGTATAACGGGAAGCCGGTTTATCGCCAACTCTTTTTCACTGTCAATTCTTGTTCCGAGACCGGAAACTGTGGGATGAGACTCCATTTTCCGGCCAATTATGTCGAGACAGTGGTCAACGTCGGCGGTTATTTCGAAACAGGAAACGGATCGGAGAAAGTCATGATCGGTTCCTACTATCCCTCTTCCGGGAATCCGACTTATTACTCAGTTACAGCAGATTTCAGTGATGGTTATGTAAGCATCGAAACCTCGTCACAATATTTGCGGAACTTCGCGAACGCAGTGGGCTGGATCGACTTCACAAAAAGGTAGTTGGGCACAACCGTCATTCGGGGGCCTCCCACGAGGCCTCCCACGAGGCTTCCCACGAGGCTTCCCACGCGGCACCCCACGAGGCCTCCCATACAAGCCCATGCTTTTTCACCCGGCAATATTCTCTCACGGTGTTCGAGGTTGCTATCAACCATGACGATTGTTGCGAGATCATCGTTAAAATCGCGGACGATTACCGGCATGGTTGAGATGTTTGAGAGCTCACAAGCGCGTTTACGTCGATTTCCGCAGAGGAGCTCATAACCGCCTTTGGAACAGGGACGAGCCAAGCCAGGCTCGCGAACGCCATATTGTTTAACGCTCATGGCCAAGCGATACATATCTTCGTCGTCGTTGACCTGAAACGGGTGGAATTCAGGTGGGTGGAGTTCCGTAAGGGGAATTTCCATGACAGATTTATCATGATTACCGGCTGCGGTCAACCATGGTTAGCAGTATGCCGCCGATGGACAGTGTGGGATTGGTGTGGACCATATTACAAATTCCGAGTTTATCGTCCGTTCCGCGCTGATGTGTGGCAGAAAAGCCATGGACAAAAAAAGACTCGACCTAAAAAGGTCGAGGGAGGAAGAAACAAAAAATGAGGTCTTTATTATATCACACAAGAAAGGATTTGAAAAGAGTACGTAAAAGGGTGCACCTCTGGGGGTGCAGAAAGCCAGTATTCTGCCCCGATTATTTATATAACACGGCTGAATCCGAGGAGAATAATGATGTAGCTTGCACGACTCTCATTTTTCCGGAACGACGAGGAGGTATCATATTCACATGAATTTTGCACAAAGGGCAATTGCCAGTGTCACCAGAAAATGGGGTAAAACGGCCTTGCTCCTGATATTGATCATCCTGCTGGGCAATGTCATTGCCGGATCGGTTGCGGTCACTCAGGCTGTTGACAACACGGAACTTCGGCTTCGTATGTTATCGAACCCTGTCGCTACTATAGAGTTGGACTATGAGAAAGTCTATGGCGCTCATGGCACCGAGGCCAACTACGAGCCGGATTACATTTCTGCGGCAACCATTGAGCAAATAGGCGCGCTCCCATATGTCAAACACTTCGACTATTCGGTTCAAGCAACGCTGGAAAGTTCGTTGTTGAAGAGGTACCACAAAGATGCTGAGAACGTTTATGGCGATGCTTATTTTTCAATTACGGGTGTGAATGATCCGGATATCTTGGATATCAAAGAAGGGAAAGCCAGACTCGTCTCCGGCCGTGTATTCACCAAGCAAGAGATAGAGAATATCTCTTATGTGGCTGTGGTTTCGCAGAACTTTGCCGATACCAATGACATTGTCGTGGGGTCTTTCATAACGCTTAATAACCATGTTTATGATCCTAGCAAAATTAGAATGAATGAAAAGCTGGAACCGATGGCATCCCAGAAGTATGATTTTGAAATCATCGGCATCTTTGAGCCGTCAAATCAGGAAATCCGTGAGAGCAATGGGAACCCGCACATGGATAACCAACGGCAGTTCATGGAGGACGAAGCAGAGAACAGGATTTATGCACCAAACAGGGTGTTGAACGGTATGTATCTCAGCTTTGGGACCAATATTCTATGGGACTCGTTTGAAGCCCAAAACAATATTGATGGAAAAATAAAGGGCAATCGCTGGAAAGGCAGCCAGACTAACTATGTAGTGAGTTTGTTCGATTTTGTATTGGTTATATATCTTGTTGAAACAAATCGTTTTAGAAGATTTTCGAATCTCTGCTGATAGCCAGAAATAAGCCTGTCAGAATTTGTCGAAAAAATTTCGCTACACTTATTCCCTGATCAGGAAGGAATTGAGAATGGAAGAGGAGAATAGGTTCGTGAATATAGACGGCATTTCATGACGAAAAAATAGTTTACAGGGAGAAAGTAGAGGAATGTTGCCGTTTTCTGACAAGCTCTATGAATGGCTCAAATGGATAGCCGCAATTGCAATGCCAGCGTTTATCGCGATGGTGGCAGGCATCTTTTGAGCGCCTGCCTGCTGTGGCTCATTGAGTAGTGATATTGGCATTCTCGTAGTGGCCATCCTTGGTGTTGTCAATGCCTTTATTGGTTTAATGAAACAGAGGAGGTATCCCACGATGAAATTAGTGAGCAAAATACTTAAGCGCACAGACTGGTATGTGACCTGCAACTTTGGCTATTACAGAAACAGAGGCGTTCTTGAATACCACTGTGGCACGGATTATGGTACGAACAATCAAAAATGGAATATCTATGGGATAGAGCAGGGCGTTGTGTTAAGCTGTGGCACAGAATGCGGTTCAAAATATATTTGGGTTCATTATCCGCGTATCAACAAAAGACTGGTACATTGTCATTTGGATCGCATCGATGTGAGAGCGGGACAACAACTTCAAGAAGGCACATTGCTTGGATGTGTCGGCAATACAGGCAGTACTACCGGGATACATTTGCACTTGGGAATGATGCCAAGCGGGGCTAATTGTTATGAAGATCCCCATGCATACGAATACAGTCCTCCAGCCGATATGATGAACTCGGATGCGACTGTTTATGGAGGCCCAAGCACAACAATTTACGCGCCTATTGGATCCGTTGTTAAAAATGGGACGATTGAGATTCTCAAAAAAGAAAATGATTTCTATTATATTAGTTATTGGACAAACAGCGGATTGCTCAAACGAGGATATGTTGCCGTTTCTCAAGTCAATCATAATACCTCGAAAGCTGTTGAGGATATTACAGGGTCGTTTAGAGGAAATAACAACATTGTCAATCCGGAATCAACAGTTTACTCTGGCCCTAATACAGCAACTGCGGTTATTGGAACTGTTTTTGAGTATGAGGGCATCACACAATTCACATTGCAGGAAAACAGCCTTTATTTCATTGAGTACAGCACACCCGAAGGGGCAAAAAGAGGATATATTCAAGGCAGCAAATTGATACGGAAAGAAGGCGGCTTGGCTATAGCGCCTAATGGGGCCGATGTTTATTATACCTACAGCTTAGAAAGCAAATCCGGAGCTGTCTATGCTAACGAGTACGCGACAGTTCTTCAAAAGAACGATCAAAGATCATACATTGAATATAACACCAATAACGGTCGAAAAAGAGGATATGTGACCAATGGTTCTCTGCAATTCCTGAATACCGATGGTGTTCCCGCGCTGCCCAATTATTCAGAGGAGCCCCATAAGGCCACAAGTCCTTTGACTGTATATTTCGGACCCACAGATAAATATTCTGTGGTTGGATCTATCAGTGAAGGAGAGATCGTTACACGGCTAAGTTCGCCGACTCTCAATGCCGACGGTTATTCGTTTATTCAATATTCAACAACGGAGGTTCCCAAAAGAGGATTTGTAGCTGCCCTGGGGTTGGTTCCATATGTTCCTTCAGTTGTTGATCCTGATAATCCGGACAAACCAGATCCCTGGGTTCCGAACGACAAGGATGGCTTTGTGGAAAAATACGTGCCGTTGGAGCTTTTGGTAGATATGGCGAACGGAAGAATTGTTAACGATGACAGGACAGCAAAAACTGTGGCGGTAGAGATTGATGGCATGAGCAAAATATACACTGACCATCAGGGAACCCCGTTTATAGATGACAGCACTGACAGATGGTATGTTTGGTTTCCTGAATTCTTAACTGACTTTAATCTACGGGAGAAATATTTACCTTTGGAGACGCTGGTCTATATTACAGGAGGAAAAATTGTTAACGACGACAGAACGGCCAAGTCTGTGACAGCAGAGATTGGCGGCATTAGCAAAACATATATTGACCATCAGGGAACACCATTTATAGATGGTTCCTCTAACAAATGGTATGTTTGGTATCCGGATTTCATAACTGACTTCAAGTTGCGTTACACCATACCAGAGGAATTTGCTAAATACATTGTTGAAGGGTTGGTTACAAGGGATGAGATAGAGTATACGAATGATGGTTTTGCACTTTGCACCAAGTCCATAGCGGACTTGTTGAATGAAGTGGGGATATATGAGTTATTTGGAGTTCTTTTGCAAGACTATTATGATGACTGGTATGTGTATTCTGTAAGGAGCGGCACGGGCACAACTTATAGTTTATTGAAAATGCGTGAACCGGAGAATGATGGCAAGGATGGAGATGACCCTGGGGTATCAATATCATTTGTGCGATTTGAAATAAGGCAATTAACCGACAGGCTAATGAATGAGCCCGGTATTTCTCGATTGTCAGAGGCTCTTGATAATGTTATCAACTCTGAGGATGCCGCTAAAGCAGGACATGATACAATTCTCCAGGAATATTTTTCTCGAACAGAGTCTTTTGCACCTTATTTGGTGGCCGAATGCTTAATTATAAAAGTCGTCAAGTCGTATCCAGGCAATTCATTCCTGGCGTCAGCCATCTTTCAAAACCATTGCGAAAGGATAGAAGAGCTGGACGAGGGAATAAATAACCCTTTGTTTGATCCACGAATTAAAATTGCCTTAATACTAGAAAGAAAAAATTTAGGCGGCAGTGTGTATGATGAGCTTAAGGTCATTAACCAAAAAGCATCGCGAGAAATATTTAGTTTTCCGGACAGAACAATCAATTTAATCGATAAAAATAATATGAGTCTTCTTGAAAAACAAACAGTTTTAGCTATTTGTACCCGCGATATTTCATTTAATATGTTTGCAGCTGAGGTTCAATTTCACGCGCAAGCTCTCATAGATTCGAAAGTAGGGATACCAGTTTTAGGGAACGAGTGGTATAAGAGAGCTATCGTTGCAGATATGGCTTTTGGTGAAGAAAAAGAAAGCGGAGTCTATGATCAATACTATAATCCTAATAGTGAGATAGTCAAAAATCAGAGGAACCATCATGGAGACTATTAAACGCAAAATGCTCATATCTATTTCTTTAGTGATTGTATTGCTCCTTTCGTTTATCGCATATGTAAACTCCCATCCTCACAGTTTTAAATATAACGACAAATGGATAATTGGAAGGAGCTATGATGAAATAGTGAAAAGATATGGCGAATTTGATATGGGAAGCGATACTCGCAAATTATACAAAGATGATACCATGTGGTTTTGGGATAAACTGCTTAACTCCTATTGGAGAACGAATCAAGATTACTATCATGTTTTTTTTGATGAAAACGGGATTGCGAAAAGAATTTCTAGGGGTGGTCCTCTCGGAGGATAGATGAATAGCTCAAATGGATAGCTGCAATTGCAATGCCAGCGTTTATCACGATGGTGGCAGGCATCTTCTAAGCGCCTGCCTGCTGTGGCTCATTGAGTAGTGATATTGGCATTCTCGTAGTGGCCATCCTTGATGTTGTCAATGCCTTTATGGGTTTAATGAAACAGAGGAGGTATCCCACGATGAAATTAGTGAGCAAAATACTTAAGCGCACAGACTGGTATGTGACCTGCAACTTTGGCTATTACAGAAACAGAGGCGTTCTTATGACCATTTCGGTTTGGAGCCATCAGATTTTGTCGGCTATGGAACTTTAACAAATTTTGCAGTAAATTTTCTTGACGGGTTTCATCAATGGTTTATCTTACAGCGGTGGAAGGAATTAGACGCCCCTGTTCAACCAAAACCGTTTATTACCACTATTGAATTTAATGAAGTTATATCAGGGACGCTTTAGCGACATCAGGGGAAAAATATCGAAAAGGAGAAATCAGTGCTTAACCGAAAAGCTAAAAAGTTGTTGCGAATTGTTGTCCCGCTGGGTTTTTTCTGTCTAATTGCTTGGCCGATCAATAAAGCGCTTGCGCCATTTGATTACAATCTGAGTTTTTCATTTTCCTGTACTAGAAACCATGCAGATTCTTCAGGATCCCGCTAAATTCAAGGAAATAATTCGAATTCTGTACTTGACTCCGCCCTCTTTTTATAGTACAATTGTAATATA
>Ga0082212_10003549_pt1 | contig 22046 bp, 15 predicted proteins | sample TergutNt197P3_FD_71548 | JGI IMG/M metagenome (GOLD analysis project Ga0082212, IMG submission 71548) | Neocapritermes taracua P3 segment gut microbial communities from Petit-Saut dam, French Guiana - Nt197 P3 | ecosystem: Host-associated > Arthropoda: Insects > Digestive system > Gut ...
GAGCATCACATGGTCCCCTTCTTCGGCATGGCCCACGTGGGCTATATCCCCGGCAAGAACGGCCTCATCTGCGGCATCTCCAAGCTCGCGCGCCTGGTGGACCTGTTCGCCCGCCGGCTTCAGGTGCAGGAGAGGCTCACCTCACAGATCGCCGACACGCTGGTCAAGGAGATCGCCCCCCAAGGGGTCATTGTTGTCATCGACGCCGAACACCTCTGCATGTCCATGCGCGGCGTGAAGAAGCCAGGCTCCAAGACCACCACATCCGCTGTCCGCGGCATATTCCAGAACTCACAGAAAACCCGTGAAGAGGCGCTTTCGCTGATCTTTGGGAAATAACGATAAACACGGGGTAACGATAAACACGGGGCAACGATAAACACGGGAGCTTCCATGTGGCAGTGCGCAAGGTTTCAGTTCGATACCAATCGCCCGCTCATCATGGGTGTGCTCAACGTCACCCCTGACTCCTTCTCAGACGGCGCCCGCTTTTGCGGTGTAGAGGACGCCTGCGACTACGGACGCCTGCTGGTTGAACAGGGCGCCGCCATCATAGATGTGGGCGGTGAGTCGACCCGGCCCCTGGCGGCTGAGATCCAGGTAGAAGAAGAGCTTGCACGGGTACTGCCGGTGGTCTCCCAGCTGGCGGGTGAGGGACTGGTTGTCTCCATCGACACCCGTCACGCAAAGGTCGCCCGCGCCTGTGTGGAGGCGGGTGCAGCCATCATCAACGATGTCTCGGGGTTCAGTGACCCGGCCATGGTGGAGGTCGCGTTGGCCTGTGGGGCCGGGCTTATCGTCATGCATATGCAGGGGCAGCCGCAAGACATGCAGGAGCGCCCTGCGTATGAGGACGTGGTGCGGGAAGTGAGCACTTGGCTGCTTGAGCGGGCTTATATGCTGGAGGCGGCCGGCGTGGCGCACGAGCGCATCTGCATTGACCCTGGGCCGGGTTTTGGCAAGGACTTTGAGCACAATCTCGCCCTGCTTGAGGCAACGCCCGTGCTGGCTGCGCTGGGGTATCCGCTGGTAGCAGCCTGGTCGCGCAAGGCATTCATCGGCCAACTCAGCGGGGTGAGTGAGCCCTCTGAGCGCCTGTTGGGATCAGTGGCCGTTGCGGCTTATGCAGCCAGCGCCGGCGCCAGCATCCTGCGTGTGCATGACGTGGCTGCCACGGTTGAGACCTTAAAGGTGCATGCGGCGCTCAGGTTGGACCGCAAGATGCGCAGGGTCTTTGTCGCCATGGGTTCAAACGTGGGCAACAGCGCTGCAACCCTGGGGGCAGCCGCTGAGAGGCTTGCCGCCCTTCCCGGTGTGACCCTGCTGCGCATGAGTAGCCTCTATGCTTCTGAGCCCGCCTATCTAGAAGACCAGGAGCTGTTCTGCAACGCCGTTGCCGAGGTGCAGACGCAGCTGGAGCCCCTGGAGTTGCTCAAGGCCCTGCAGGCTGTGGAGGCCCGCTTTGGCCGGATACGCGGTGAGGCGAATGGGCCGCGGACGCTTGATCTTGACATCGTCGACTATGAAGGTGTCACCAACGATGAGCCCGAGCTTATGCTGCCCCATCCCTTAGCCCTGGAAAGGGACTTTGTGGTTACGCCGCTTTTGGAGATTGCCCCCGGGTTGGTACTGGCCGACGGCTCGCCCGTTACGCGCGAGGCGGTCACCGTGGGAAAGGTGGTTGCTTGTCTTGACGCGGAGAGCTTGAAAGACGCTTCTGAGGAATCCGCCAGCCCTGCCTCGCAAGAGCGCACGGGCCTCCTCTCCCTTTGTGCTACTCCCATTGGGAATCTGGGCGATATCACCCAACGTGTTATCGAAGCGCTCAAAGACGCTGACGTGGTGCTTGCAGAGGATACCCGCGTTGCCAGGAAGCTGCTCAGCCACCTGAGCATACGTACTACCGTCGAACGTTGCGACGAGAACACCATACGCCAACGCGCTGGTCAGATCATCGAGCGCATCCAACAGGGAAGCCACATTGCCTTCATCGCGGACGCGGGAACGCCCTGCATCTCAGATCCTGGCGCTGTCCTTGTTGCAGCAGCGCAGGAGGCGGGCTGTGCTATCCAGGTGCTGCCGGGCGCCAGCGCCGTGCTCGCCGCCCTGGTTGCCAGCGGTTTTCCCGCCCACAGCTTCTATTTTGGTGGCTTCCTCCCACGCAAGAAACCGCAGATAGCAGCCGCGCTTAAGGCGCTGGAGCAGCTTGACGCGCCTCTGGTCTTCTTTGAGTCCCCACACAGGGCTGCCGCCTCGCTGGCGGTCATCGCGGAGCTCTTCCCCAACCGTGAGCTGGCATTTGCCCGCGAGCTCACCAAGCTGCACGAGGAGGTCCTGCGTGCGCCCGCACCCCAGCTCGCTGAGCAGATCGCCACACGCGTTGCAGGCACCTCGGGCGCCACACGCTCTGCAGGTGCACAGCCCCTCAAGGGGGAGCTGGTCGTTGTTATCGGCCCTCCCTCGAAAAGCGCCGAGAAGCGCATCCATGTCGACCGTTATAATAGTAAAAATAGTTTAAGGAGCAAGCAGTAATTGCAGTGAGGCGCAAGCTCCGTTATCCTATTGGGAAAATTGTAGTTTGTAAGGACAATTAAGTATGGGGGAATTGAGCAACAACAGGGTAGAGGATCCACAAGTAGCTGAAGATTTCTCATTAATGGCGAGGCTCATCCAACGCGATAACCTGCTTTATGTCATCAACAATGTGGCAGAGCGCCTTCTATCCTCAGACCCCGCAAACCTGAAGGCAGATTTGCATGAGGCAATGGGAACCCTGGCATCATCGGTCGACATGGATCGCATGTATGTCTGGAAGAACGCTGAGATAGACGGCAAACTGGGCTATATCCAGCAATATGAGTGGGTTGCAGAGAGAAGCAAGGACGTCATGTCCGTGCGCGAGATGACCGGTTTCACCTACATCGACTCCGTTCCCATATGGGCGGAGCATTTCGAACTGGGGAAGTCGGTCAACAGTCCGGTTGCTGAGCTGAGCGATATCGAGCAGGAGATGCTGACCCCCTATGGCATCAAGTCGATAGTCATCATCCCCGTCATCATCCAAGACCAATTCTGGGGCTTTGTGAGTTTTGACGACCTTCACAGGGAGCACCGCTTCGATGAAGAGGAGATCAACCTGCTCAGATCAGGGGCTTTGATAATCGCGTCTGCAGTTAATAGGGCTCAGTCTGAGATCCTGGTTGCAGAAAGCCTGGAGCAGGCCATAAAGGCAAGCCAGGCAAAGAGCGATTTCCTCTCCCATATGAGCCACGAGATGCGTACGCCGATGAGCGCTATTATCGGCATGACCACTATCGGCAAGAACGCCAAGGATATACTGCGCAAGGACGAGGCCTTCCACAAGATCGAAAGCGCCTCGACCCACCTGCTCGGTGTGATAAACGACATCCTTGATATGTCCAAGATAGAGGCGAACAAGCTTGAACTCAGCCCTGTGGACTTCCGGTTTGAAGGGATGCTCAAGAATGTGGTGAACGTGGTCAGCATCCGCTTTGAGGAGAAGAAGCAGAAGCTTTACGTTTCCCTTGATGCGGCCATTCCCTGGGATCTTGTCGGAGACGACCAGCTCATAGCCCAGGTGATCACCAATCTGCTCGCCAACGCCATCAAGTTCACGCCTGAAGGCGGGACGATACGACTAAGTGCAGAAAGCCTGGGGCAGGAAGAAGGGCTCCATACCATCAAGGTCATGGTCTCAGATACCGGTATAGGTATCGACGATGAACAGAAAGCGCGTCTCTTCAAGTCCTTCGAGCAGGCGGAAAGCGGCATTTCCCGTAAATTCGGCGGCACCGGTCTGGGTTTGGCGATCAGCAAGGGCATAGTCGAACTGATGGGAGGGGAGATCTGGGTAGACTCCGAGCTTGGCAAGGGCTCGACCTTCAACTTCACAATAAAGCTCCAGGGAGCTGATGACGAGAAACAAGTCGAGTCCAGCGTTGAGCGGAGCGGCATCATGATATTGGTCGCCTCAAGCAAGGCAGAAGACATCGCCTTCTTTGAAAGCTTCGCAAAGCGTTTTGGCGTGCATATCTCCCAGCTGTCCAGCGGTGAGGAAGTCCTGGAGCATCTCAGGTTCCATGTGCCCTACGATCTCTGCCTCTTTGACTGGCAACTGCCGGGAATGGACGGCATTGAGCTCGCAAGACGTCTACGCGGCTGGGGCGATGTCAGCGAGATAGCCATTCTCGCATCCGGGTTGGATGTGAACAGGATCGAAGCCGAGGCCAAGGAGGCCGGTGTAGACCGCTGCCTGTCAAAACCACTCTTCCCGTCGACGGTACTTGAGGCGATACATGGCGTGATTGGCCTGGACAAGATCGTTGCAGACACTGAGGCCCACGCAACCATCAAACCCCTTGATGACTTCTCGGGGAAACGGGTGTTACTGGCAGAGGACATCGAGGTGAACCGCGAGATAGCCTGTGCGCTGCTCGAACCGACCAACCTCGTCTTGGAGATCGCTGAGAACGGCCGCATCGCCGTTGAGATGTTCGAGCGCGACCCGCGGCGCTACGACCTTATCCTCATGGATGTCCAGATGCCAGAGATGGACGGCCTGGAAGCTACCCGCAAGATACGTGAGTTGGACGTCCCCTGGGCCCGGCAGGTCCCCGTCTTTGCGATGACAGCGAACGTCTTTCGCGAGGACGTGGAGAAATGCCTCGCCAGTGGCATGAACGGCCATGTAGGAAAGCCTATCAATCTGGATGAGCTCATCGAGGTCCTTCGCGATAACCTGCTTTAATAGCCACAAGCGTCTAGAAATCGTGTTGCGCAGGCCGCTGGCGCGCAAACCACCGATAAGCGCGGGCACCTCCTTACCCGCACTCCTTTACCCGCGCGACACGATTCAACCCGTCTCCTGCTACAATTCCTCTAAGCATAAGCAAGCCACGCAAAGGAAAAGGCCGGGTCATGTCGAACACAGAGAAACCATCCTACTACCTCACCACACCCATCTATTACGTCAACGGTGTGCCCCATCTGGGCACCGCCTACACCACCATCGCGGCCGACGCGCTCGCGCGCTTCGCCCGTATGGACGGCCTGGATGCCTGGTATCTCACCGGCCTCGATGAGCATGGCCAGAAGGTTGCCCAAGAGGCCGAGAAGGCCGGCGTCTCACCCCAGGACTGGGTCGACAGCGTGGCTCCCAAGTTCCTTGAGGCCTGGAAGGCCCTCAACATCTCCAACGACGACTTCATACGGACAACCGAGGAGCGCCACATAACAGGCGTTCAGCGCTTCTTTGAGAAGATGCGCGAGAACGGCTACATCTACCAGGACACCTACGCGGGCTACTACTGCGTGCCCGACGAGACCTTCTTCACCGACGAGCAGCTGGCAGAATTCGACGAGAAGAACAAAGCCGAGGGCCAACCATCCGTCTCAGAAGACGGCGCCCCACTCTGCCCCGACTGCCAGCGCCCTCTGACCTTTGTCCAGGAGGACAACCTGTTCTTCAGGCTCTCCGCCTTCCAGGATCGGCTGCTTGCCTACTATGAGGAAAACCCCAGCTTCATCTGTCCGGAGATCCGTCGCAACGAGGTGGTCAGTTTTGTGCGCTCAGGACTTAAGGACCTCAGCGTCTCGCGCACCACCTTTGACTGGGGCGTGCCTATCACCTTTGCGCCGGGCCATGTGAGCTACGTCTGGGTGGACGCGCTCATCAATTACATCACGGCTATCGGCTATGGATCGGATGACCCTGAAAAACAGGCGCAATTCAAGCGGCGCTGGCCCAGCCAGGTGCAGTTTGTGGGCAAGGACATCATCCGCTTCCACTGCGTAATATGGCCGGCCATGCTCATGGCAGCAGACATCGAACCGCCTGAGAAGGTGTTCGCACACGGCTTTTTGCTCACCAAGGGCGAGAAGATGAGCAAGTCGCGGGGCAATGCCATGTCGCCTGCCCAACTCTGCGAGATATTCAGCGTTGACGGCTACCGCTTCTATTTCCTCACCGATGTGCAGTTTGGCGCTGACGGCTCCATCTCGCTGGAGCGGATGGCGCAGGTCTACAATGCCGACCTTGCGAACAGCTGGGGCAACCTCTGTTCGCGGGCCTTCAATATGACAGGCAAGTACTTTGACGGGCTGGTTCCCACGTTGTCGGCAGATACTGCGGAAAGACTCTCAAAAGAGCTGGGCAATCCCCTGGCCAGCCTGGCAGAAGGGCTGTACGGGCGCTATGCTGCGGCCATGCGGGAGGTCGACTACTCAGGCGCCCTGGCAGAGGCGAAGAAGCTGGTCGACCGCGCTAACCTCTATGTGGAGGAATCTGCTCCCTGGAACCTGGCCAAGGCCGCAACAGAGGAGCCAGCAGCCGAGGAGAGCCTGGCCTTTGTGCTCTACAACATCCTTGAGGCTATACGCATCGTAGCCCTGCTCTTCGCACCGGTCATGCCAGAGACCTCCGCAGAGGTCTTCAGGCGCCTGGGCCTGGGCGATGTCTTCGAGACCTGCGACCTGGAGCAGAGCGTGGGGTGGGGAGGCCTGCCAGCGGGAAACACCGTTGAGATAGGCGCCCCGCTGTTCCCCCGCCTGAAGGAGGACGAGCTGTAAGATGCGCGTCACCTCAGCGGCGGCAACCGATGTGGCCAATCAACAGGGGGAACCGACGGTCTTTTGGGACCACCTGTTCCGCGACACCAAGGAACGCATAGTCGCCTCTCCCACGCTCAACTGCCCGGTGGCGGATACCCATGCGCATCTCGACATGCTCCACCACCCCGCGTTGGCGCTGGCGCGCTCAGCTGCTCACGGCGTGGATTTTATCGTCACTGTTGTCGATCCAACAGAGGATCCCCAGTACACCTATCAGAACCTGAGGGACTGGGAGACTCAGGCGCATGGCCTGCTCGATGAGTGGAAGCTCCTCGCGCCGGCTCCCCATGTGCGCGTCATCATCGGTTGTCATCCACATAACGCCTGTAAGTACACGCGTGAGGTGGAGCAGCTTCTCATCACGTGTGCGAGCCAGTCTCAGACCGCGGCGATAGGGGAGATCGGCCTTGATTATCACTATGACCTGAGTCCACGAGACGTGCAGGTAGAGGTCTTCAAGCGGCAGCTTGCCCTGGCAAATGAGATGATGCTGCCGGTGTCACTGCACCTGCGCGAGGCACATGAGGATGGGTTGCGCATCCTGCGGGAGGAGGGTATGCCGCTCTGTGGCACGCTGCTCCACTGCTTCAACCTTGATTTCCAGGCGCTGGAGCCCTTTTTGCAGCTGGGATGCCACGTTGCCTATGGCGGGCCGCTGACCTTCAAGAAGTGCGAAGAGGTGCGCGAAGCGGCTTTGCAGACCCCCACGGGGCGTATACTCACCGAGACCGACGCGCCTTTCATGGCGCCGGAGCCTAAGCGGGGAACCGTCTGTGGCCCAGAGGACACGGTCTTTGTGGCTGCACGGCTCGCGGAGGTCTTTGGGGTGGAAGGCCGTGAGGCTTCAAGTCTACTGACCGGGTTCTTTGAGAACGCCCGGCGTTTCTTCGACCGCGATACCAGCTTGTGGCAGGATAATGAGAAGGCGATAGAAAAGCTTCTCGCAGAGGCGATTGGCGTTGTGAGGGAGGAGGGTTAGGCATGGTGAAAAAGGATTCGAAGCCCGATATCCTCTTTATCTCGGGCTCACCACGGTCACGCACCTGCGTTGCCTTGATAGACCTGCTTGAGCAGGGCGCGAAGAAGGCAGGCGCCAAGACACAGCGCTTCCTGCTTTCCAAGAAGCACATAAACCCCTGCGTTGGCTGTGGGGGTTGCAGCAGTACGGGCAACTGCGTGCAGACCGGCAAGGCGATAAACGGGCATTTCGCCGATGACTATCTTGAGCTCAAGGCCGTCATCGAGCGGGTTGATGCGCTGGCCATTGTCTCACCGCTGTATTTCGCTGGCCCGCCATCGCAGCTCAAAGCCCTCTATGACCGCATGCAACCCTATTGGGCCCTGCAGTACCTGCTTGGCCGCCCCATGCCCGAGAAGCGCCCGGCACAGCTCTTTGTTGTGGGAGGCGGCGCTGACCCACATGGCTATATGCCGCTTGCGGGCACAACCAAAAGCGCGCTTGCCGTTGCAGGGTTCAACCTGGAGAAGGTGAACAATTTCGTCGGTTTCCGCTCGCCCAAGGATATGCCGGCCTATCCAGCCTCGGAAGAGCTCGCCAGGTACTCCCACGCTGAGCTTGCGCGGCTGAAGCGCAGGATCGCCCAGCAAGATAGTTATGTCCAACGTGCTGTGGATGCAGGAGGGGCCTTCGCTCGTTTTGTGGTCAAGAAGAGACAGGCCAATGATCTGGCCGAGCAGCTCGCAAAGGTCGAGGCAGAGCTTGAGGATCTGAAGAAGGTGGGTGATGTGGTCAAGTCTGAGCAGGTAAGCCCCGAGAGCGCCTTTGCTGTGATGGATCTTGGCATTGAGACCACCAAGGGCAAACTACAGGCAGGCATCGACCTGGATTACAGCAACCTCCGCTCTCAGAAGAGCTTGGATAATCCTGCAGAGACCATGTTCGATGAGCTTGCTGATGAGGATATGGCCCTTGATCCTTTCCCTGAAGAAGGGGATCAGGAGGATGATACGCCCGCTGATACGCCGGATGATACGCCCACCGATACGCCGGATGATACGCCCGCTGATACGCCTGAGGAAGCGCTAGAGGGGGCGCCTGAGAGGGCGCCTAAGGAAGAAATCGACGACACCCTCGAAGAAGCCGAGTGATACCCATGACGGTGAACTCTTCTCTGGCTTCCCCCAAGGCTACGCTCGATAAGCTTGCGCAGTGGGACATCACCATCAACAAGTCGCTCGGACAGCATTTCCTTATCGACGACGGGGTGGTGGGACGTATCCTGCGTTTAGCTACCCCTGAAGAGGATGAGCTGATACTTGAGGTAGGACCGGGAATCGGCACACTCACCGAGGCGCTCTTGCAGCAGGGTTTCCAGGTCCTTGCCCTGGAAAAGGACCACCGGCTGCTTCCCTTGCTTGCCGATTTGCAGCGTCGCTATCCAGACACCTTCCAGTTCATGCATATCGATGCAAAGGACTACACCGCACCACAACAGACCGAGCCTGGCGCTGGTACCCAAGGGGCGCACAGAAGTCCGCAAAGCGGCCTACCTTTCAAGATGGTCGCCAACCTGCCCTATGCAGTGGCGGCAACCATTGTGTTGGGGTATTTCCAGGCTATCCCCGCTATGGCCAGCGCCACGGTGATGGTGCAGAAAGAGGTGGCGGTTCGTATGGCCGCTGAATCGGGTTCCCGGGACTACGGCGCCTACTCGGTAAAACTGCAGTTGCTTGCAGAGCCGCGGGGAAGCTTCGACGTCAGTCGTACCTGCTTCCTGCCAGCGCCAAGGGTGGATTCCACAGTCATCCGCTTCGATCGACGTGTGGATCAGATAACGCAAAGCGAGATACCCACAACCTTCATGCTCATCGAAGCTGCCTTCACCCAGCGACGTAAGACCATCCGGAATTCCATGCGCGCCTTCTTTGAGAAACAGGGGATGGATCCTGGGATCCTTGATGATCTACTCAGAGAGGCTGGCATCTCACCAACAGTAAGGGGCGAGTGCCTGACCCCCAAGGATTTCTTACTTCTCGGCAGGCTTTTTGAGAGGATGCAGGATTCTGCATAGGTATCCGACCGCTCACGGCATTTTAGGTTATATACGCCCGCTAGCACAGCTCTGATAACAAAAAATGCTGCTTTTATGGTATAATTGCAGCGTAATAATAACCTACGAGAGGTACAACTACATGGATTTGGCACACCAAGCTACAATTGTCACACGCATCCACGACACTCTGACACACCAACAAGGAAAAAGACTCAAACTGAAAGCGAACATGGGGCGCTCTAAGATAATCGAGTGCGAAGGGGTTCTGACACAGGCATACCCACAGCTGTTCATTGTTGAAGTAGAGCGCAAACGCGGACGGATAACACGGCAATCCTACCAGTACGTCGACATACTCACCGGCGCTGTTGAACTGATGCACGTAGAGAGTAATGAGCCGCTCTTCCCTGTCTTAGTCGAAAACTGACTTGGCTTATTGTGGCGGGCATCTAGCCTTATAACAATGACGTATAATAGACAACGGCTTGGGCGGCGCTATCGTCCCGAACCTGGTCAGGTCCTGGCGGAAGCAGCCATAAGGGGCCGCTGGCGAGCGCCCAAGCTATTCTTATGCCCATTGCCGCACCAGCACACCTCAGACAGGGACCTCTGTGGATATCATCCAGTTCTTCATCGACCTTTTGCGCGACCCCCGCAATTTCATAGCGCAGTGGATCATCGACCTGGGGCCTGTGTGGGTCTATACCCCGCTATTCCTTATCGTCTTTGCCGAGACCGGCCTGGTGGTCACCCCGTTTTTGCCGGGGGACTCCCTGCTGTTCGCCGCAGGTGTCTTCGCCGCTCCCGGGGGCGGATTGAATATCGCAGCGCTTATCGTCCTGATCTCTGCGGCTGCGATCCTGGGTAACACCTCGAACTATTGGATAGGCCGCAAGATGGGGCAGGTCATCATCGACTCCGGCCGCGTCAAATCACTGACTCCTGAACGCATCGCAAAGGTCCAGGCCATGTTCGATAAGTACGGTCTTTTGGCCATTGTACTCACGCGTTTCTTCCCCATCATCCGCACCTTTGCGCCGTTTCTGGCCGGTGTGGGCGCCATGCATTTCGCCCGCTTCACCCTGTTCAACGCCATAGGGGGGATACTCTGGGTATCTGTCTTCACCCTGCTGGGATACTTCTTTGGGGGTATCCCCTTTGTCCAGGATAACTTCGAGTTCATCATCATCGCCATTGTTGTCATCAGTTTCATCCCGACCATTGCCGGCCTCATAAAAGTCCGCCTGGGAAAGGGCGATTAGCTATAAATCTGCTACACTTCCAGAGTGGTGGAATCGTCCATCAGTAAAACGAACAGGGAGCTCTTTTGTCGCTTTCGCTCTATCGTAAATACCGCCCCGAGACCTTTTCTGACATCATAGGCCAGGAGCATATCGAGACCACGTTACGCAATGCTGTCAAGCAGGACACGGTGTCACATGCCTACCTGTTCTGTGGGCCCAGGGGAACAGGCAAGACCACCACGGCACGGCTGCTCGCCAAAGCCCTGCTCTGCGAGCAGGCGCCTACTGAGCATCCAGATGGCAGCTGTCTGGCCTGCCGTGAGATCGCCCAGGGCACGCACCCAGACGTTTATGAGCTTGACGCCGCCTCACGTACCGGCGTGGAGAATGTGCGCGAGGAGATCATCGGGCGCGTGCAGTTCTCCCCCACGCGTGGCGCTTACAAGATATACATCATCGATGAGGTCCACATGCTGTCTACGCAGGCCTTCAATGCGCTGCTTAAGACACTGGAGGAACCTCCCTCACATGTGAAGTTCGTACTTTGTACTACCGATTCGCACAAGGTGCCTGCGACCATCCAATCCCGCTGCCAGCGCTTTGACTTCCACAGGTTGAGCGAGGCCCAGATCACCGAACGCCTGCAGTATATCTGTGAGAAGGAAGGCTACGTTGCCGAACCGGAGGCGCTCAGCCTGATTGCCCAGCGCTCTGCAGGAGGTATGCGTGATGCTATCGGGTCCCTGGAGCAGATCGCTGTCTTTGCCGGTGGGAAGCTGAGCTTCGCTGCTGCTGAGAGCATGCTGGGCGAGGTTTCCCTTGAGCAACTCTTCTCTGTGGCCACGCTCATCGCTGAGCGCGATATCGCCGCCTGTTTTGCCTGGGTTGCGAGCTTCACACAAAGCGGGACCGATGTCGCGCAGTTCGTCCGCGACCTCTCTGTCCATGTCAGGAACCTGTATATCGCTGCTGTCTTGGGCGATGACCCCAGCGTTGGCGACCTGCTGGAAGCGGAGGGCGAACAGCTAGGACGCTACCAAAGCCAGGCCCGCCTCTTTGGTTCACCGGATCGTCTGGCTGATGTCCTGGTTGTCCTGGGAGACCTGAGCACGCAGCTGCGTGCGACGGCAAACGCCCGGCTTGCGCTTGAGATAGCTCTGACCAGGTTAGCCCGACCTGACACTGACCTGACACTGGAATCCCTGGCAGCCCGTATCGCTTTACTGGAAGACCAGACTCCGCAAAACCCCTCAACAGGATCCCGTGCGGTAGCTCCCACACCGGCCAGCGAGACCGTGGCCAGCGAGACAGTGGCCAGCGAGACAGTGGCCAGCGAGACACCTGTAAAGATGTCCACGCAACCAAGAATCGATGAAGTGATACAGGATCCTGACCCAGCTGGACAAGAGGCGCTGATAGAGGATGCTCAGAAGGATGAGGATGACGTTGAGTCTGAAGAGATGACCCTTGGTTCAGCCCGTCGCTTATTGCGTCAAGTTGAAAAGGAGCTAGGTAAGGCGAAGAAGTTCAGCATTGCGGCGTACCTGAGCGGTGCAAGCTCTCATCCTGACCAGAAAACCCCTGGCTTGATAATAGAATTACCCGCTGAGGCCTCTTTTGCCAAGCAGAACCTGGAACGTCCAGAGAACCGTGTACTCATAGATTCCATTGTGAGTGAGTTATGCGGGAAGCCACTTCCGGTCACGTATGTATTGGGAAAGGGAAACCCAGATAGAACCTATCTGAAACCAGAAGCAACCCTCAAGCCAAGCCTTCCGCTTGAGGAGACCCCAGGAGAAGCGCTTGTAATACCAGAGCCGATTCTTGAGCCAAGCCTTCCGCTTGAGGAAAGCCCAGGTGAGATCCTTCCAGAACCTGAGGCAACCCTCGAACCAGGCCTTCCGCTTGAAGAAAGCCCAGAATTGGGTTTCGAAGCTATCCTCTCGGCAAGCTTTGGCGCGTCTGTCACCTTGGATCAAGTGACCCCAGATGGCACGCAGGACGAATAACTGAAACCGGTAGAAAGAGGTATCTGTATGGACATGAACAAGATGATGAAACAAGCGCGCAAGATGCAGGCTGATCTGGCGAAGGCTCAGGAAGAGGCTGCGCAACTGACTGCTGAGGCAAGCGCTGGGGGTGGCGTGATAAGGGTTGTAGCCAGTGGGGATCAAACCATCAAGTCCATTACGATAGACTCATCCGTTGTCGACCCCGATGACGTTGAGATGCTGCAGGATCTGGTATTGACAGCGGTGAATGATGCGCTGGGCCAGGTCGCTGAGTTAGTGAACATCCGTATGAGCGCGGTCACCGGCGACCTTAACCTGCCCTTCTGATGATGTCGCAGTCGTTATCCATTCAAAAGCTACTCGACGAGTTCGAACGGCTACCCGGCATCGGCCCAAAATCAGCGCAACGCATAGTCTATTGGTTGCTCAATACCTCGCATAGTGATGCAGAGCGCCTGGCGCAGGCTATCATCGAGGTCAAAGAGACGGTGAGCTTCTGTCCACAGTGCTTCAACTACGCAGAAGGCGGCCTCTGTGCGGTCTGTGCGGATACCAAGAGGGATAACTCGATACTCTGTGTTGTCTCGGAACCTCGTGATATAACGGCCATAGAGAAGACAAGGGAGTTCAGCGGGCTCTATCACGTATTGGGTGGCGCGATCTCTCCCATTGACGGCGTGTCACCGGATGACCTTACCATCAAGGACCTGATCGGCAGGCTTGCGGGCAGTGAGGTAAAAGAGGTCATCCTGGCAACCAATACCAACGTGGAGGGGGAGACCACAGCCGTCTATCTCTCTAAACTCATCAAACCTCTCGGGGTGAAGACCACACGGCTTGCCAGTGGATTGCCGGTAGGTGGTGACATCGAATTTGCAGACGAGGTGACCCTGGGAAGGGCCATAGAATCACGGCGGGAACTCTGAAAAGAGCTTTTCCCTCAGTCTGCTGCCATTTCGTTACCTTGAAAAGCCAGATTTTTCACAGTTTTTGCGTCGAAATCCATGAACAAAACCTTATCAAGGGGATTTGTTTCCAGATAGCCCTCGTTTCTCCCTACCGCCCCATTCTAGCTGCGAAAGTAAAGAGAATTTGACTAAAAGCGCAGCGTGCAAAACTGCTAAAAATACTAACAAAAAGATGAGATATGTGCTCTGATAAACAACATATAAGCTGGGAATATATCTCTAAAACGTCTTTTAAAATAGCACAATATACACTATGATATTAAGGCTTTAAGGGGGGAAAGGGGGTTGCTATGCAATCTGCCATTGCCGTGTCGTACGAGTTAGACGATCCGGCCTTAGCCGCTGATGAACTCGTTCGCCAGATACAAGAGAAAATCGAGTTTAAAAAAGAAAGCATCGCGATTCTCTATACGGAGCCGAACATAGGTTTCGCTGAACTGACAGAATTGCTGCATCAACAACTTGGGTTCGCGGTGATCGGGGGATCAACAGCGAATGCCTCCACAATCACAAGCGAAGGCTACCACGAGCTGGCCGTCATCCTCCATGTCCTGACAGCGGATGACTGTCTGTTCTCGGCTGCAATCAGTGAACCTTTAGAGGTCGAGCCAAAGAAGCGTATCATCGACACCTATCGAAGAGCCCTCAAGGAGCTGAACAGTAAGGACGCCAAGGCAAAGCCCAAGATGCTCTACCTGGTCGCCTCCATGCTTCCTGGTTTCTCGTCAGACAGTATTGTGTCCACGCTGTCAAAGGCGAGTTCAGGCCTTCCCGTCTTTGGGTTCATGGCTGCTGATGATTTCGAGTTCTGTGACCAGCAGGTATTCCTCAATGAGACCTTTGGCGGTGACCGCGTTGCCGTTCTGCTGATCGCAGGGAATGTCCAGCCCATCTTTGAGGTCAAGAGCCTGATAGGCTCAGAGAACCTCTCAAGGAAGAAGATCACCAAAGCCCACGACAATGTCATCTGTGAGATCGACAACCTGCCTGCCATCGAATACCTCAAGGACTTCCCCTTCATCAATGACGAGACCACCAGGTTATGGAACTACCAGTTCTTTGTCGAGTTGGACAACGAGAAGGACAATGGCGGGGTGTCGGTCTCCCGTGCCCTGAAGGCCTACGACAAAGAGAAAGGTGAGATATCCTGTTTTGCCAGTGTTCCCGAGAACTCCTATATCAGCCTGCAATACAGCAACGACACAAACGTGAAGGAGTCCTGCGAAGAAGCGCTGGATGAGGTCTTGGAGAAGCTCAATGACTGCCCCGACAACGGCTACGAGTACTCCACGATGCTTATCAGTAGCAGTAGTCTTCGCAGTCTGTTCCTGACAAGCCAGAAAGACGCCGAAGGCGTGCTCGTCAACAAGAAGCTCCCGGCATCCTATGTCGCCTCAGGGGTCTATGCGTTCGGCGAGATCGCCCCAAGCTCTTTCAAGAACGGAAAAGCCATCAACAATTTCCATAACGCCGCCATGGTCATCTGCGCCCTATAGGGCGACCTGTACTCCGCAGACCTCGAGAACCGCTTCCAAAATGTCATAGGGAGGTGTTGCATGACAGAAAGCAATGAACTATTCCCCGAAGCCGTTGTTTCGGGTCATCAAAATCAAAGCGCCTACAGTGGGATAGGAACCGCTGAAAGAGACATCCATGAAGAGAGAGCTGCTTTGATCAAGGAATACAATAAGCTGACCCGAAGGACAGAACGCCTGGAAAAGGACTATGAGCGCCTGGATTATCTTTATAAACAGGCAGTCGCCTTGCGTGACTATAACGAGAAGGAAAAGGAAAAGCAGCTCAACTACAACAAGATGCTGCGCGACAACTGTCCTGACGACATCTTCCTGTTGGATAGCAACGCGCGCATCCTGCTCTGCACCTCCACCGTCACCGAAAGCCTGAAGAGCCTGGAAACCGAGATCGAAGGCCAGAATCTCTATCAGCTCGCGAGCAGGGTGTTCCCGGATTCCTTTGTGGACGTTCTGCGCGAGGCCATAGATTCGGTCAGGTCGACCAGGGAATCCATGAGCTTTGAGGTGGACGCTCGGTCCCATACGGGTACTGTCATGTATTACTCGGTGAACATCGAACCTGCGCTGGATGAAGAGGGCGAGCTTACCGGCATGGTGCTGCTGCTTCATAACACCAGCGAGCTCCACCAGGCAAACATCAGGGCCGAGGAAGCAAGCAAGGCCAAAGGCGAATTCCTCTCACGAATGAGTCATGAGATCCGTACACCGATGAACGCCATCATAGGCATGACCAGCATTGCAAGGGGCTCCAGTGATCCTCAGAGGAAGGAGCATTGCCTGAACCAGATAGATGTTGCCTCCAAGCACTTGCTGGGCGTTATCAACGACATCCTGGATATGTCTAAGATCGAGGCGAACAAGTATGAGCTCTCCTTCACTGAGTTCGTCTTCGAGAAGATGTTGATCAACGTAAGCGACATAGTCAAAGTACGCGCTGAGGAGAAAAGGCAGAACCTCTTTGTGAACATCGGGAGGGACATCCCCTTCTCCCTTATCGGCGATGAACTTCGCCTCAGCCAGGTTATCACCAACCTGCTGACAAACGCGGTGAAATTCACACCAGAAGGTGGCACTATCACCCTCAACGTCATGCGCATGCCCGACATCGATGGCCAGTCCTGCCTGCAGATCGAAGTGATAGACACCGGGATCGGTATCTCTGAAGAACAACAGTCCAGATTGTTCAACTCCTTTGAGCAGGCAGAGGGCGGCACGGTGAGGAAATATGGAGGGACCGGTCTGGGGCTGGCCATCTCAAAGCGGATCGTAGAACTGATGGGGGGACAGATCTGGATCGAATCCGAATTGGGAAAGGGTGCGAAGTTCGCCTTCACCCTGCAATACCAGCACGTTTTGGATGAGTCTCCCACAAGGATCTCCAAGCAGAAGAAGGACATCCGCATCCTGGCCGTGGACACCTCATCCGATACCAGGGAGTATTTCCTGACACTCTTTGGTGAGCTTGAGATTACCTGCGACACGGTCTCCACTGCATTCGAGGCATTGCATGAGATCGAGATACACGCAGATACGCCGTACAACGTCTTCTTCATTGATGGGCAACTGCCCGATACAAGCGCAATCAGCCTGATAAAGATGATCAAGGCCGTCGCAGGCGATTGCGCGATAATCCTCATGGTCTCAGCGACAGACTGGAACGACATCGAGCGGGAGGCCACCGCTGCCGGCGCTGACACCTTTGTCTCAAAGCCACTGTTCCCCTCTGTTCTCATTGATACGATAAACAAGTGCCTTGGTCTTGCATCGGCTTTGAGCAATATCTCAGAAAGGGAGCACAACCTGAAAGAGCATGATTTCAGCGGGCATACGCTGCTTATCGCTGAAGATGTGGAGACAAACAGGGAGATCGTGTCAGTATTCCTGGAAGACAGCGGCGCATCCATTGTGTTTGCAGAAAACGGTATAGAGGTAGTCTCACTATTCAACAGTAATCCTGACACCTACAGCTTGATCCTGATGGATATCCACATGCCAGGTATGGATGGCTATGAGGCAACGCGCAAGATACGCTCTCTGGAGGTTCCTCGGGCAAAGGAGATACCCATTGTTGCGATGACCGCGAATGTGTTCAGAGAGGATATCGAGCGCTGCCTGGAAGCCGGTATGAACGACCACCTTGGGAAGCCACTGGATATGGGGAGCCTTTTCTCAAAATTGGGACAGTATCTTTGCTCAGATGAGTGACCTTGGGGCTTTCTTTCTGCTGTTTAGAGCTTGTTTTTATCGTCAAAGGAATACCCCTGCCACAGAGGCACAGTTTTTATCTATTTTCAGCATTGCCACTGTTTGAGGATGGGATTGTAGGATAGAATATACTACATCGGCATGGTGCGATGTGTCACTATGCATATTTGCCTGTACAGTATTTGGTCAGGGGAAGTTATGGACGAAAATGCAAAAGAAATGAACAAGGAGATTTTCGATTCCGAGGGGGCACTGCCAGATTCAGGGAGCGGTGAAGGAAGCGAGCTCAAAGAGCAATTCGCTCCTGAACCAGCTTCTCGCGTTATCACTCCGTCCGAGGTAGCGATTGCCTATGCAAGCGGCGCCCCTGTGCCCGTACCTGCACCATCTTTCACAGGCGATCCTGGAATCACCGAGGAGTTTCCTGCACTAGCAACTGAGGAGATACAAATGCCGGAAGTAATCGCCGCCAGCGAGTTTTCAGAGCCAGAAGAGCAAATAGCCTCGCAAGAGGTTTCTGACCAGCTTCAAGACGCCACGTTAGCATGGGAGGATGAACCTGCTATGAAGGCTCCCACAGCCTATGTAGCAGAAGAAGTCTCTCCCGTTCCTTTGGCTATAGACGATGAAGCTGCACAGGCAGTGGTTCAGGAGGTCAATGAGCAGAATATCGCCATCGCTGCTTCTGAGATGCTGGCGGCTGAGCAGGCCTATTCCATGCCGATGGCGGAAGAGCCGCTGGAAGTGGAGGAAGAACCCGCTGAAAGAGGAATCACAGTCATCACAAAAGAGGCGACGGTTCTGGGAGATATCCTCACAGAAGGACATATTGATGTGGTTGGACGCGTGAAGGGCAATATCGACGCTAAGGGAGATGTTGCGATTCACGGGATTGTAAGGGGAGATGTGGGCGGAGCAAAGATAGGTCTCTATAACTGTCGGGTTAAAGGGAATCTCGATGCTGGTCTCGGAGTGATCGTGGATGACAGTTCGGTGATTGGCGGCGACGTCAGAACCAAGAACATCATCTTCGACGGCAAGGTAAAAGGAAACATCGACGCTGAGAACGTGGTTGTCCTACGCAGCCATTCCTACTGTCTTGGCGATGTGACTGCTGCTTCTCTTGCTATCGAGCCAGGCGCGATTCTCAACGGCAAGGTTAAAACCTTTGTTGAAGGGGATCTGGAAGCGCCGTTCTACGAGGTAATCTAATTAGCGCACCCAGAAGAGGTTTCTGTGACGCAACAGAATGGTGCTGATAGCGCGGGTCATGACAACCTCGCATCTGGCCTTTTTGGCTCGGATGCCTTCTCTTTTGATGCCTTCCTTAATGCAGACGAGAATGTCCAGGCGAGCATTTCCGGTCTACTGAATAGCTTCAGGGACGATATAGCACTGGGGATGTCACAACACACCGCTGTGATCGAGGCTCCCTCAAGGACCTCGTATCCGGATATGCCCCAGATCTCTGGTCGCGTACCAACGCCTATCCTCAGTCCGATCTCCGTGGTTATCGAAGAACGACAGCGAAGGGTACCCTCGAAGATCGACCTGAAGACCGTTGTAGCTGAAACGGTCATCACGCCAACCAAGACGCAATCGCCCATAGCATATCCCAAGGTGACAGTACCTCAGCCTATTGCGGCGCCCGTGCCAGAGCCGATGATCCGCCAGGAACAACGGGCGATGCCAACGATCATCCCAGAGCTGGCAGCGCTCTCAGCCGCACCTGCCAAGACCACGCAAGTCCTTAAAGGACAGCCGGTACCCGTACCAGCCCCTGCTTCACTGATACCTCCTAAGGCAGAGCCTGAGCCTGAGCCTGAGCCAGCGCTGACGCCTGTGCCCGTGCCTGTCCCGGCGCCTGAGCTCGAGCCTGAGCCGATACCTGAGCTTGAGCCAGCGCTGACTCCTGTGCCTGTGCCTATCCCGGTGCCTGAGCTCGAGCCTGAGCCCGAGCCTGAGCCGATACCTGAGCAAGAGCCTGAACAAATACCTGAACCAGAACCAGAGCCGATACCTGAGCAAGAGCCGATACCTGAGCCAGAGCCCATTCCGGAACCGATGCCTGCTCCAATGCCCATACCAGTACCCGTACCTATCCAGATCCAGGTTCCCGAACTCATAGAAGAGCCAGCTCCAGAGCTTGCGCCTGCCCCAAAGCCCGAACTGATACCTCAGATAGAGCCTACGCCTGTACTGGTTGCTGAACCTGCACCTGTTCTGATTCCCAGCATCGAACCCCAAGAGGAGCTCATGCCCCTGGTTGCGCCTGAGCCGCTACCAGAGCCCGTTGCTGTGCCTGCGCCCGAACTAAAGGTTGTACCGGCTCCAGTCCAATTACCGGTAGCAGAGCCCCAAGAGGAGCTTATTCCCATACTGGCGCCTGCGCCGCTGCCTGTGCCCGCACCGATACCAGAACCCGAGCCAGCTCCAAAACCAAGCCCCGTACCTGTGCCAGTCCAGTTATCGACGGTAGAGCCTGAAGCGAAGCTTGAACCGATACTGGCGCCTGCGCCGCTACCTGAGCCATTACCTGCGCCCGCACCGGAACCAGAACCCGAGCCTAAACCGGCGCCTGATGCTGCGCCAGGATGGCAGCTCAGTTTTGAGTTCGACGATAAGCCGGCATCAGCCAGCGCCCCTCTTCCCGCAGACATCGCTCCTCAGAGCCTGGCGCCGGTTATTGCCCCTGTTGTACTAGAAGCTCCGGTTTCTGCTCCAGTTGTAGCGAAAGAGCCAGTTTCAGCTGAGGCTCCCGTTGTGCTGGAGGCCCCGGTTGAGCTGAAGGCTCCCGTTGTGCTGGAGGCCCCGGTTGAGCTGAAGGCTCCTGTTGTGTTGGAGGCCCCGATCTCTGTCCAAGCTCCTGTGGCTGTTGAAGCCCCGGCAGCAACCCCCGTTGTCCTGGAAACCCCGATTGCTGCTCAAGCGCCTATTGTTGCAGAAGTGGTTCGCGAGAAGATACCTACTATCAGCGAATTATTCGAGATCGATGAGCATCTGGAATTAGACGATCTGAACATCGAACTGATCGAGCCTTTATCGGATATCAGATCGAGGGAGCAGAAGATCATCCTACCGCTCGACAGGCCTTTGCCAAAAGTGGATCAGAGAGCATCTGCAAGGACGCCTGCAATCGAGACCATGGTTGTCGAGATATCGCCGGTCTCTGCCTCAGAGCAAAAGGTGGCTCCAAAAGCGGAGCCAACAACAATACAAGAGCCGACAGCAGTTAAATCGACTCCTGCCCCGCTTCCGGTAGTAACCACAGCAGGATATATATCAACAACACCATCTGCTTCAACTGTTGTAAGCGATTTGGAGATAACAAGTCCTATCCCAGTCATTGACGAGGCGCTCATCGCTTCCACCAGGGTTGCGGTCGCAACAACAGATGCCAAGGCATCGTCCCTTGACAGCGCTCAAGCGGCGGCGTTGACGACCCCTCTTGCTGTACCGATGAGTCAAGCTGCTGAGTCGGTTACCTTAGAACAGCTGACACCCGTTCCAGTTGTAAAACCACCCGCATCTGCGATGACGTCCTCCACAGCAACAGCTCTGTCCCAACAGGATGAAACTATGAGCATCCTGGACTCCTTGCTGGACGACGCGGGAGTTTCCACGAAGCCTTCAGGTAGGTTGACTACAGATGCAGCCTTAGATATCGATGATTCAGAAGAGGCAAGCTACAGGGATGAGGACGAGCACAAGAGCATCCTCGATGGGCCATTCTTCTATGTCATACTCGCTTTGATCGTGATCCTGCAGGTAGTTGTCATTGGTTGGCTTGTCAATATCGGAGCCATAGATCTGAGTTTCATCCAAGAGTTCTTCCAGAATCTTCGTAATTGAACATAGGATTAGCTTGTTGCTCTGGGCTTAACCCCTCTGTCTCCCCGGGCTTATCTTCTTTTGTCACCCCGGGCTTGACCCGGGGCCTAGCCCCACGGGTTGGAACCATAGGAGCTGTCGGCGCAAGCTGCCATGGGTGCTACGAGGAAAAGAACGGCAGTGAAGAAGGGATGGCATGTGTGGAGCTTGCCTCGGATTCGACACCTCTGTTTCCCCGGATCAAGTCCGGGGAAACAGAGGAGTCAAGTAACAACAAACCCCTGGATACCATATTGGTTTCCAGGGGTTTGTAGTTGTTGTGTGGCGGAGAGCCGGGGGCCGAGGGTAAAACAAACGTGCCGGTGGCACGTTTGTACCGAGGCCGGGTGCTTGCCTGCAAGCACCCCTGGGCAAACGACTAATATATCCCGGATTCGAATCCCCGGCTTTCCGCCTGAATAGCAACGCACCCCAAGAACTATAGGTTCTTAGGGTGCGTGGTATTCTGGCGGAGAGCCGGGGATTCGAACCCCGGAACGGATTGTGTCCGTTACTCGCTTAGCAGGCGAGCACCTTCGGCCTCTCGGTCAGCTCTCCAAAAAGTGAA
>Ga0082212_10003550_pt1 | contig 22041 bp, 17 predicted proteins | sample TergutNt197P3_FD_71548 | JGI IMG/M metagenome (GOLD analysis project Ga0082212, IMG submission 71548) | Neocapritermes taracua P3 segment gut microbial communities from Petit-Saut dam, French Guiana - Nt197 P3 | ecosystem: Host-associated > Arthropoda: Insects > Digestive system > Gut ...
ATACTTTCGATGAATGGGGAATCCATCGGGAAGATTCGTTCTACACCTATGTTCTCGGAAACTTTGCGCACCGTGAAGCGTTTTTTAACGCCATGACCCGATATGCGAATGACAACGCCGCGATACTGCTGAATACGCTCCTTGTTTCCTTCCCTGATACGATAGGATACCGTAACGGTATCGCCGCTGTTAAATGCCGGAAACTCTTTTTGCGTAGCAAACGCTTCCTCTGCAACTTTAATTAAATCCATTGTTTTATAGCTCTTTATATGTTAATAATCAAACAAAACGCAACATAACGGGTCTCTCTTTTCACGCCAGCGATTACGTAAAGCGGTCGCAAAGGTAAGAAAAAAAACTGAGAATTGAGAATTGAAAATTGAAAATTATTTTTTTTTCGTTAAATTTGTAGCGGTTTTTTAATTAAGAACAATGAATAAAAAACATATTATCACCACTTTATCTCTTTTATTGGCTTGTTTTTCGTTGCAAGCGCAAATCATTCCGGAATTATATACATCCGTAAACGAAAACAAAATGCTACGTTGGGTAGATTCAGTCTTCAACCGTATGAGCGTAGATGAACGGATCGGCCAGTTTTTTATGGTAATAGCAGAGCCTTCGGCAAATGCAAATAATATTAACAGTTTAATCAGTCTGATCAACAATCAAAAAATCGGAGGCGTTCTGTTTCAGAAGGGTGATCCGGATACGCAGGTCACCATGACAAACCGGATCCAAAGGGAAGCCCGAATCCCGTTGTTGATTGCGCTTGACGGCGAATGGGGGCTATCCATGCGATTGAGCAACACGACGCGTTTTCCGAAAAACATGATGGTTGGCGCAATTTCCGATAGCCGCCTGATCGAACAGTACGGTGAAGAAGTAGGGCGTCAATGCCGCGAGATGGGCATTCATGTGAATTTTGCACCGGCAGTCGACGTCAACAGTAATCCCGGAAATCCGGTCATTGGCATCCGGTCGTTTGGCGAAGACCCCGATGAGGTTGCACGCAAGGCGATCGCCTATTCGCGCGGACTTGAAAAAGCCGGTATCATCGCAGTAGCCAAGCATTTTCCGGGGCACGGTGATACGGACAATGATTCGCATCATACACTGCCTACCATTAATCATGACTTCGCACGGTTGAACACCGTGGAACTTTATCCGTTTAACCGTTTTATCAGAAGCGGCTTTTCAGGTATTATGACAGCCCACCTGAATGTACCTGCGTTAGGTACCAATGGTCGTCCCGGTTCCTTATCGCGCGAGGTGGTAACAGTACTTTTACGGGAACGGATGGGGTTTCGCGGATTGTGTTTCACGGACGGGCTGGCGATGCAGGGCGCTATCGCCGGAAAAAATGAAAGTGTTGCTGTGATGGCGCTAAAAGCGGGCAATGACATATTAGTAGGCCCTGTAAATACGGTAAGCGAAGTGGAAGCCGTCCGGCAGGCCGTCAGGCGAAAAGAACTCGACATCGACGACCTGAACAGAAGATGCCGCAGGATATTGTGCTATAAATATATTGCAGGACTTCATCAATTCAAACCTATTTCAACAAACGGCTTGAATGAACGGTTGAATACGCCGGAAGCCGACTGGATCAATGCAAAACTGAACGCCGAAGCGATTACCGTTGTAAAAAACAATTATGATATCATCCCGCTGAAACAACTGAACACAAAACGTATCGCTGCTATTTCCATCGGGAGTAACATCAACAGTGAATTTCAGACAATGTTAAAAAAATATGCAACTGTCGATTGTTTTTCCATGGCAAGCAATGCCGGCGACGTGGACAGGCGGCGTGTGTTCGAAAGGTTAAGTAACTATGATGTAATCGTTTGCAGTGTCCACAATACGCAGGCAAGAGAGTTCCGCGAACTGCAGGCGCTCGCTGCTGAAAAGAAATTGATATATGTTTTTTTCACCCCTCCCTACCAATGCGCATATTTCAGCCAGTCGTCCGCTAAGGCTGAAGCAATCATCATAGCCTATGAGTCAACTCCGTTAGCCCAGCGTTTTGCAGCACAGGCTATTTTTGGCGGTATTGCAGCAAAGGGGACGTTGCCTGTCAGCATTCCCGGGATGTATGTCGCCGGAACGGGAATACGTACCGAAAAAACGAGATTAGGCTATCACGAGCCTAATGAAGTGAATATCAATCCAAATAAACTGCTCGCCATCGACACAATCGTTTCCGAAGGCTTATCTGCGAAAGCATACCCCGGTTGCCAGGTCATTGTCGTCAAAGACGGGATGATTGTATACAGCAAAAACTTCGGATATTACGATTATACAAAGAAAAAAGAAGTTACGGCAAATACTGTCTATGACCTTGCATCGGTCACGAAAGCGACAGGGACCCTCCTTGCCGTGATGAAGTCGTATGATGAAGGCAACTTTTCACTGACCGGTAAAATTTCCGACTATGTGACCGAACTGAAATTCACAGATAAAAACGACCTCATAATAAGAGATTTACTTTATCACCAGTCCGGATTGCCACCAACCATCAATTTTTTTGAGAAGGCAATTGATCACAACAGTTACACCGGATCGCTCTATAGCGGCAGAAAGGACAATAATCATACGGTACGGTATGACGCGCGTACATATGTAAATACCAACTTCCGGTTTGCCCCCGACATGGTTTCAAGAAGCAGGAGAACCGGTTTCGGGACGGAAGCAGGCTATAATTTTTATGTAAACAACACCTTTGCCGACAGCATCATGAAAGGGATAGTAGACGCCAGAATGGGAGCAAAGGGGAGATATGTATATAGTTGCATCAATTTTATTTTACTCAAAAAAATGGTGGAAAATCAAATGGGGCAACCTATTGATCAGTTTCTGGATACTTATTTTTTTCAACGGATCGGGGCTAACAGCACCACTTATAATCCGTTACGCAAAATGGATTCAACCCGGATCGCGCCATCCGAAAACGATCAGTTCCTGCGCCATCAGGTAATTTGCGGTTATGTACATGATGAAGCGGCGGCTTTTCAGGGTGGCGTTTCGGGAAATGCAGGGCTGTTTTCGACGGCAACCGACCTCGCAAAGATTGCTCAGCTCTATTTGAATGACGGCATTTATGGAGGTGAAAGATACCTCACCTCAAAAACATGCAAATTATTTACAGGAAGCAAATCTCCGGCAAGTCGACGGGGATTGGGTTTCGACAAGCCCGATATGAAAAATCCTTCCTCATCGCCATGCGGCCTCCATGCGCCCCAGTCGGTTTACGGCCACACTGGATTTACCGGCACCTGTTTTTGGATAGACCCGGACAACAATCTGATTTTCATATTTCTCAGCAACCGAACCTTTCCATCAAGGGTAAACAATCAGCTATTCACACTAAATATCAGGACCCGCATACAGGACGCTATCTATAAGGCGTTGGAATAATTGCAGAGACGCGCCGCGTCTCTACTCAAATCTTTTGTTGAGAAAGATATGCAGCAAAAATCCCAAAATTATCGTGCCCAATCCAATAAGCAAATACATATTATTATGTGTTTCCTTAAAAGTAGGGATCAATAAGATTCCTACACCGATAAGGAGGATAATTCCTCCCAAACTTTTCATTAATGTGTTCATTGTATTTATATTTATATTTGTATACTTTATTTTTCCGGTACAAATAAAGTAATAATAAACCAATTTGAAAAATTTTTTTAGAAAAAAATGATAAAGATTATCATTTTCCTATTACATTTGCAGTAAAATTATAAATAACGATGATTCGGGTCCTTTATAAAATTTACTTTTGGGTAATTGCTATACCTCTTTTTATCGTGGCAACAATCATAACTGCAATGACTGTTATCATCGGATGTCTGCTGGGGGGATCCCGCATATTTGACTATTATCCCGGAATGATCTGGTCGCGAATTGTATGTATTTTAGCTTTATGTCCGGTGAAGGTCACGGGTCGCGAAAACATTCAAAAGGGAAAATCATACGTTTTTGTTTCCAATCATCAGGGCGCTTTCGATATTTTTCTTATCTTCGGATATCTTGGAGCGCCTATTAAGTGGATGATGAAAAAAGAACTTGCAAAAATTCCATTTGTCGGATTGGCATGCAAGATGGCCGGTTTCATTTTTGTCGACAACTCCTCGGCAAGGAACGCACAAAAAAGCGTAAAAGAGGCCGAAAATAAGCTGATGGAGGGTTATTCATTAATTATTTTTCCGGAAGGCGGCCGTACGACCGATGGTCATATCCGGCGTTTCAAAAGAGGCGCTTATCAGATTGCCGTTGACCTGCAGCTGCCACTTGTGCCGATTACGCTTAATGGCCCTTATCGTGTAATGCCTTCCGGTTCGCTGAATATCAACGCCCACCGTATCGAAATGAAGATACATTCACCGGTTATTCCGCACAAAAAAGAAGCTAATAGTAAAGAGAATCTGCAAGAGCTTGTTGACATGACACAACAAACGATTTATCAGGCTTTGTGGGATGAATTCAAATAATTTTAATTTTTTTTCAAAAAATTCTTGTTTATCTAAAATAATTCCGTTCCTTTGCTGCGTTTTATTTATTTTATAACAATTATTTTATGAACATTTATGTAGGGAACTTGAATTACCGTGTCCGGGAAAACGATTTACGATCAGTGATGGAGCGATTTGGAACTGTTGATTCCGTCAAAGTTGTAAAAGATCGTGATACCGGTCGTTCGAAAGGCTTTGCTTTCGTTGAAATGCAGGATGATGATGCAGCGAAAAGCGCTATCGAAGAATTGAATGAAAAAGATTTTGAAGGCCGCAAAATGGTGGTCAAGGAAGCAATACCCAGAAACTAAAAGGTTGAAACAGATTCGGCATTAGCAGGCTACTTAAAAGATTTTTTACGAAGTTCAAAATCGCGTCCCAGATATTTTTCACGCACAATTGTATTAGCCGCTAATTCTTCGGCCGTACCTTGAAACAACACTTTCCCCTCGAACAAAAGATAGGCTCGGTCGGTGATACTTAGTGTTTCATGTACATTATGGTCGGTGATAAGAATTCCGATATTTTTATGTTTTAGCCGGCCTACAATCGTTTGAATATCTTGTACGGCAATCGGATCGACGCCGGCAAACGGTTCGTCGAGCATAATAAATTTCGGGTCAATTGCCAGGCATCGGGCAATTTCAACGCGACGCCGTTCGCCTCCCGAGAGACGGTCGCCCAGGTTTTTCCTGACTTTTTGAAGACCAAACTCTTCAATCAGACTTTCTATTTTTTCCTGTTGATATTCTTTGGACTTATCAGTCATCTCAAGTACAGCCCGGAGATTGTCCTCTACTGTCATTTTTCGAAAAACGGATGCCTCCTGCGCCAAATAGCCGATGCCTTTGCGCGCACGTTTGTAGACAGGGAAATCTGTAATATCCATTTCATCCAAAAAGATTTTTCCGTTATTAGGCGTAACAAGCCCGACAGTCATATAGAAAGTTGTCGTCTTACCCGCTCCGTTCGGACCGAGCAAGCCTACAATTTCTCCTTGTTTTACGTTGACCGATACATGATTAACCACTGTACGGTTACGGTATTTTTTTACCAGGTCTTCCGTACTTAGAATCATCTGTTTTTCTTCCATTCCTTCCGTCATTTTTTTTATTATGCGTGCAAAGATAATTATTTTTTACACTTTCTTTTTGTGTTTTTAAAAAATGTCGTACTTTTATAGGCTGAAAAATGAATATTTACTAATAAAAAAAACAAAACAACATGAAGAACAATAAGTTACGCATGGGAATTGTCGGAGGAGGTCTTGATGGTTTCATTGGAGCCATCCATATTCGGGCTGCTCTGATGGAAAACAAAATTGAATTAGTTTGCGGATGTTTCAGTATTGATCCTGAAATATGTTTGCAATCCGGACGCTATTACGACGTTCCGGATAGCAGAATCTACAAAACCTATCACGAAATGTTCGAAAAGGAAGCGCTCCTTCCGGAAGATGAACGTATGCAATTTGTTGTAGTTGTGACGCCAAACCATGTTCATTATGAACCTGCCGCCATGGCATTAGACCGCGGATATGATGTAGTGATCGACAAACCGATTACTTTTTCGCTTGAAGAGGCCGAGTCATTGAAAGAGAAAGTGGAAAAAAGCGGACGCACGTTAGCGCTGACACATGTTTACTCCGGCTATCCTGCCGTAAAGGAGGCCAAAACACGCATAGCGCGAGGCGATATAGGCGCCGTTCGCCGCGTTTATGTTGAGTACCCGCAGGGATGGCTTGCTCAGCGAATAGAGATTTTGGGCGGAAATAATGCCGGCTGGCGTACCGACCCCAAACAGTCGGGTAAGGGAGGATGTGTCGGTGACATCGGCACACATGCATGGCACTTATGCGAATACGTAACAGGGCTTAAAGTAACGGAGCTGTGCGCCGAACTGAAAGCGTTTGTCCCCGGTCGGCCGATCGACGATGACGCAGCTGCATTCCTGCATTTTGACAACGGCGCAACCGGCGTACTGATGGCTACACAAATAGCGGTTGGTGAAGAAAATGGACTTAAAATCAGAGTTTACGGTGAAAAAGGAGGACTTGAATGGTTGCAAGTCGAACCGAATACACTACACGTAAAATGGCCGGACAGACCGAAAGAAATAGTAAGAATCGGAGGCGGATACGCCTATCTAAGCGACCTTGCCAAATGGAATATACGTACCCCCGGCGGACATCCGGAAGGTTTTATAGAAGCATTTGCAAATATTTACCGGAATTTTGCCTTGACAGTCAAAGCGATAGCCGCCGGTGAAACGCCTTGCGACAAAACTACCGATTTCCCGACTGTATATGACGGATTGCGCGGTTTACAGTTTATTGAAACAATGGTTGCTGCCGGTTATTCTAATGATCAAAAATGGGTACAATGGGTCGAATAAAAGAAAATAAAAAAGGAATAAAAAAATGGATATTCCTGGCCGGTGTAGTCATCGGAGTTGCCCTGTTTATAACAGTTTATGAGGTTTCGGTATATTTTTCCAGCGATGAATCATGTATGATGTGCCACATGCATCCACATGCCGAGAAAACATGGAAACAAGGTTTCCACGTGAATAGTAAAAGCGGCGTGATGGTTCATTGCATAGACTGCCATTTACCTCCCAAAAACCAGACATGGAATCATTATTCGGCGAAAGCCAAACTTGGTTTAATAGACCTGTGGGGGTACTTGGTTAAAGACAGCGCCAATATCGACTGGGACCTGAAATCGGAACTGGAACATGCCGTTAAATTTATTCCCAACGAATCATGTAAGGATTGTCATGCAAACCTCTTTCCTGCCGGTATTAATGACGACGCCATCATCTCTCACCTGTATTATGAGGACAATGAGAAAAAACTAAACCTGCAATGTATCAGCTGCCATTTAGATGCCGGTCATTATAATCCCAACTATACGCACGGAAGAATGACGGGTATAAAGGGATTTGATGCAGGGACATCGTCAGGACCCAAATTTGAGTTCCCGACTGTTGTGACGTCTTTTGAAAATTTCACAGAACAGATACCCGGTACAACTATTACATTAGATATGATAGCTATCAGCGGCGGAACCTTCAAAATGGGAAGCGATAAAAAGGAACCTTTCCATAAAGAAGACGAATGGCCTGTTCGTAATGTGACTGTCAGTTCGTTTTTCATGTCGGAGATACAGATTACCTGGGATCAGTACTGGACTTTCCTGTTAAACACCATGAGCGAAGGACGTACGCCTCCCGAAACAATTTATGCAAACAACACGCGCCCCGACTTAGATGCCGTATCAGGCCCTACCCCACCCTATGGCTCACCTGACCAGGGCTGGGGACAGGGAATGCGTCCGGCGATCACCATGACGCATTACGCAGCCGAAACATTCTGTCAGTGGCTGTCGCTCCTGACAGGTAAAAAATACCGTCTTCCAACCGAAGCCGAATGGGAATATGCTGCTCGTGGAGGTACCGAAACGCCATATTTCTTTGAAGGTAACCCAAAAGATTTTTCCGACCAGGGTTTTATGCGCAAGTTTTTTGCAGCCAAAACGGACGTGATAAGCGATTATGTGATTTACAGGAAAAACAGTAGTAACCGCACACAGGAACCGGATAATGTGAAACCCAATCCGTTCGGTTTGCGAAACATGTACGGAAATGTATTGGAATATTGTGCAGATAAGTATGCGGCAAATGCCTATGGCAAAACAGATTTGAACGTATCTGATCCGATAGAAACCGAAGGTGAAGAATATGTTGTGCGTGGAGGTTATTATTACTCCGATGCCGCCGACTTGCGTTCTGCTTCGCGTGCGCGCACATATCACGATGAATGGATCAAAACCGACCCGCAACAGCCTAAAAGTATCTGGTGGTACACCGATATGAAAGGGATTGGATTTAGGGTTGTCTGTGAAACGGAAGGGTTGTATTAATTACTAATTACTAATTACGAATTACAAAATAAAAAATATTTACTTACATTAAAAAACTAACATTATGGAGAAGAACAGTATTAGTAGAAGATCATTTTTAAAGAGTTCGGCGCTTGCAGGCGCTGCCGGGATGGTCGGAACGGGATCGGCAGGTTTATTAACATCTTGCCAGACAAGCGATAATGGGCCTAAGTACACCCCATTGAAAGAACCGGGAAGCTATTACCTGCCGGCATTACCCGATGCAACAATTGAAGGTAAGGCATTGAAAGTAGGACTCGTTGGCTGCGGCGGACAGGGAACAGGCGATTTAATTAATTTTCTGAAATCATGTAAAGGAGTGACTTGTACTGCTTTAGGAGATACGTTTAAAGACAAGGTAGACGCTACTGCCGAAAGAGTGAAAAACGAAGCCGGCGCCGAAGTACCCGAAAACATGCGTTTTGCCGGGATGGATGCTTACAAACAGGTAATTGACAGCGGCATTGATATCGTAATGCTCGTAACGCCGCCTTATTTTCGACCCATACATTTTAAATATGCAGTTGAAAAAGGCCTCCATTGCTTTATGGAAAAACCGCTCTTTGTTGATCCGGCAGGTTACCGTTCGGTAGTTACAACAGCAAGACAGGCGCAATCAAAAAATTTAGCCGTAATCGTAGGTACACAACGCCATCACCAGCGTAATTATGTGGCAGCACACGAACAAATTATGAATGGCCTGATCGGTGAAATTACCGGCGGTGTTGTTTACTGGAATCAAAATCAACTTTGGTTCAGACCACGCCAGAATGAATGGAGCGATTGCGAATGGATGATACGCGACTGGGTGAACTGGACATGGTTATCTGGCGACCACATCGTTGAACAGCATGTTCACAACTTAGACGTATTTACCTGGTTTTCAGGATTAAGACCAGCCAAAGCCATTGCTGTAGGTGCACGTCACCGTCGTGTTACAGGCGACCAGTATGATTGCTTCGGCGTTGATTTTGAAATGGAAAACGGTATTCATGTTGCCAGTATGTGTCGTCAGATTCACAGTTGCTCAGGACCTGTTACCGAATTTATCCAGGGATCGAAAGGCTCATGGACGAGTTCGGGCGATGTAATAAAAGATCTCAAAGGCGAAGTTATCTGGAAGTTCGACGAAGAGGCCGCAAAAGAAAAATATCAGGTACATTCGGCTACGCAACTTGAGCTGATCAGCTGGGTAAATTTCATCCGCTCCGGAAAATCCATTGACCAGGCATCAGAATTAGCCGTATCCAACATGATGGCAGTTATGGGACGTGAAGCGGCATACACAGGCCGGGAAATAACCTGGGATGCAATGACTGCCGCCGATATGGATTTAACGCCTCCCGATTTAACGCTTACCGGCAGGATGGATATGTCCAGGTATGTTATTCCGGTACCCGGCACTGCTGAAGCTCCAAGAAGAAACAGAAGCTGATAACATCAAATCATAACTGTATGACTCTCAACAGAAGAAATTTTTTAAAGGCTTCGCTCGGCAGCGCCGCACTGGCAACGTTATCGGCAACCACCGGCTGTTCCGGTAACGATAGTTGCTGTGCAACAAATTCATGCGTTCCTTACAGCCCAAACACCCAGCTTAACATCTCGTTTCAGGAAGGATCACTTCAATTTGAAAGTCTGAAAGAAAAGCTTGACATGATGGAAAAGCTTGGCGTGAACGGACTTGAACTCGGAGGAAGGGGTTTGGGAAATCGTGTAGATGAAATAAAGAAAGCGCTGGAAGGACGAAATATCAAGGTCAGCGCTATTTGCGCCGGCTTCCGCGGTTACATGCTTTCCGAAGATGAAAGCGTCCGCAACGAATGTCGCGATACCATGCGCGAAATTATTGTGGCCGCCGGCAAGTTAGGCTCTACCGGCGTGATCATTGTTCCTGCATTTAACAGTCAAAAACCGGCAATGCCTCATACGCAGGAAACACGTGATTTTCTCTGTAAATGGTTCGACGAACTCGGAACGTTTGCCAACGATAACGGAACAACCGTGATTCTCGAACCGCTCAACCGCGGTGAAGCGTTCTACCTGCGCCAGGTTGGCGATGCTGCATCGATATGTAGGGATATAAACAATCCCGGCGTAACCTGTATGGGCGACTTCTGGCACATGACTAAAGAAGAGAACTCGGATATGGGCGCCTTTTTGTCGGCTGGCAAATACTTACAGCATGTTCACATGGCAAGCCGTAAACGCAGGCTGATACCGGGCGAGGATGGAGACGCCGATAATTACGTGGACGGATTTCGCGGTTTGAAAATACTCGGATACGACAAGTATGTCAGTTTCGAGTGTGGTAGCCGCGCTGAAGACCGCAATGCATCAGCCGCAGCAGCCGTCGAACTGCTACGAAAGCAGTGGGAAGAAGCTTGAATATTATTTTAAAAAAACCACCTCCTCAAGAGGTGGTTTTTTTAATTATTATGTATGAATATGGAAGATAAAATGGTTGAATTGGTACGCTTCACGAAAGTATCGGAAGCGGAAATACTGGCGAACCTGCTTAAATCGGAAGGTATTGACAGCTATGTTCGCGACGGTTTTATGAATCAAATTTACAATGGACTTGATTTAGGCGGCGTCAAGGTCGAACTGCTGGAAAAAGACCGGGAACGGGCAATGGAGATAATGAAAGACTATGGATATTTGTCTCCAGTGATTGCGGATTCGGAATCATCAGCTGATTTAGATGAATTGGCTGTTTCGGAAGATTATATTGACGACATGGCAGATGATGAGAAAAACAAAACAAAACTATCAAGAAATATGACAGTCATCATTGCTCTTATTATCCTGTTAGGCGTGATCATCGTTTTTTTAAACAAATATTTCAATAACACTCCCATCCGGTAATGCGATACAGTTTCTTTTTATTTGTTCCTTTCGTAACCACAGCGCCTTTTTTCTTTGTATCGTCCCAGCGCAGTTCTATCATATTATAGGCGCCTTTCTCGAAATCAAACGTATGTCCGTCGTCTTCAAAGAGGAATGTAGGCTGTACAGGCTGACCGTAGACGCGGCACGTTACATCGAATATGGTTTGGGGCGTCACATACTGCACAGGTTGTGCTATGGGCAATATCACGCCGTCGCGGATAAACATCGGCGTTTCGTCCAGCGTCATGGTGATTTCGTATGACTGTCCGCCCTCGTATATTTTGTTTGTATTGAAGTCATGCCATTTTCCTTTCGGGAAATAAACCTTTCGCGTCGAGGCGCCGTCGAGGAAGGGAGCGCATAAAATGTAGTCACCCATCATGTACTGGTCGTCAATCTCCCATACTTCCGCCTCGTCGGGACAGTCGAGAATCAGCGAACGGAAAGGCGGGATACCCTCAAAATGGTATTTTGCAAAAGCAGTATACAGATACGGAATCAGGCTCATACGAATTTCAATCAGTTTTTTCGCTTTCTGTTCCAGTTCCTTATAGTTAGGCAGTAATTCGTCGCGGTTATTTTTCCCCGTGTCATATTGAAACCAGGGCGGATTGCTCAGAAACCAGCAATTGACTAACATGTGCGGCGACATGAGGGTGGTTTGCAGGCGACGGATCAGGTCTTCGTCCGAACGGGTGTTGCGCACTTCAGGCGAGTAGTTCAACCCCGAAAAACCGGCGTTGATAATCATCTTTACATAGTCGGCATGTGCGTACATATCGGTGTAGATGGAACTCGACAGCGGTGTAGCAAAGAGATAGGAAGCCCTGACATCGAGAATCGTTCGCATGTTGTTGCGGCGATACATATCAAGCAGCGTCTTCTGATAAAGTAATCCGAATAACTGACGGTATTGCTCCCCGTCGATACCCGAAGGGAATTTGGCGATGTCGGGAAACGTCAGTTCCGATTTAGCCGTCTGGAAAGAGTTGTCGCACTCGTCCAATTTGAATCCGGCAACACCTTTCCGGACAAAATTCTTTTCGTGGTAATCGCTGAAAATCCGGCGCGCTTCGGGTAACGTAAAGTCGGGTACTGCGCCTTTCCATACAGTGTAATCACCCGAATAAGGTACGATGTCGTTAAATATCGGCGATGTAGGATGCACATATGCATGTTCCCACAGGTTCAGCTTGTAGTTCATCTGCTGCGTTGTTTCCAGCAACTGGTCGGGTTGTGGAAAATTCCGGGGATTCCATGCGTAGGAACAGGAATAAGCAGCAGTGTGCCAGCCCGGTTCCAATCCGAACATATCACAGGGTATTTCATTCTCGCGGAAGTATCGCATGAACTTGAGAACCTGTTCCTGGTTGAACGTGTTTTTTGCACGGTATTTCAATCCCATACCCCAAACCGGCGGGATTGCGCCGCCACCTGAAAACAGGTTATAGCGTTGCACCACATCCCTGACCGTAGGGCCGGCAAAGACATAGACTTCCATGCCCTGCGCTCCGTTGACTACAAACTCCACTTCATTGGGCGATTCTGTCATCAGGCGGTTGTACAATTCTTCGGGCGAAGAGGCTGCCGCTCTGTCCGGTTCGCTGGCGTTGCCATGACCGGAATCTGCCAACCTGCGCTGGCTCGTCATGTAGAAAGTCGTGTAACGTGCCGTGTTGACTAATACGCCGTATCCTTTCGATGAAATAAAAAACGGTAGCGAGGCATGGCCGAAACCGATATCACCCACAACATCGTCGTTGATGCGTATCTCGCGCCGCATTCCTCTTTGCTGGAAACTATTGCTTTGCAGACCGAAGCCATAGATTTTCTCCGAATCGTCGATATGGAATCCGGCCACTGCTCCGCGGGGAACCTGGCGGAACCGGATTTGCTTCACCACTTCCGGCTCTGTCACGTTAGCCGGAAAAAGCGTTTGTAAATCATTCCCGCGTGCCGGTTCCTTGAAATCGCCGGGTAACATTCGCTCCGGCCATCCGTATGTGATTTTCCAGATACCCGGATGAATTTGTTCTACCACCTGCTGCGCCTGTACAGGATGCAGCGATATTGCAATACACGCAATGATAAAAAATATTCCTTTCTTCATAACATACAACCTCTAATAATATCTAATATCTAAACCCTATTCCGGTAATTTCATCGATACCTTCAATGTTTCATACTCGTAGGTATGCAGATTGATGATCTCAACCTTCCATTCCCTCAGTGCGGCAGGAAGAGAAAACCCTATTTCAGAATTTGCATGGAGGGTAACCTTCCTACCATTCTCAAGCAGCAGTACATAAGGCACATCGTACGGATTCGAAACCCGGTAATGGTTTTGTGTTATGTTGTTGCTGCCAACGGTAGCGCCCACTTTCCTTACATTCACAGAAGCAAAGAAGAAGTCAGACAGCAGACGGCTATCGCCTGCAAGCATCCCCCTGAAAAAGGCAATTGTATTTTTTTTGAATAACGCTTCTTTGAGCGCCTCCGGTGTTTTATCCCGTGCCAGCACGATGGTCATGGGTCGGATTACCGTTTCGGACAAACGGTACAGACTGTTTGTAATGTAATGCACATCCGTAGTGGCTATTGGAGCTAATTTGTAATCACGACACCAGCTTAACGCACGCGGATACCATTCCGCTTCGTTGAAAACTTCCACCGCATGAATATCCCCGGACGCAATCAGCTGTTCATTGACCGTAAACATTTTGCAGGTGTCATACGCCCATCCGGGATGATTCCAGATGATATAACCGCCCTGCTTCACCGCTTCTTTCACTGCTGTTTCAGTCGGAACATCCAGTGTTTTCATGGCGTCCGTAATGAAAATGGCGTTAATATGACCGCCTTCCGGTTTAGCGCGTGAGATTTCTGTTCCCTGTATCAGGATCATTCCCAGACTCTCTGCTTCCGGTCTGGCTATTTCATAAGAACTGTTCGGGCCGCCCGTTACGTTCTGCTTGGAGGGAGTAGCCGATGTATGATCGGTAATAGCGATGGCGTCCAATCCATCCTGCCAGGCTTCCTTTACCCTTGCAGTAGGCCAGAGGTTGCCGTCGGAAAAAACGGTATGTATATGGAAGTCGCATTTGACAGGCGTTAACCCGTTTACGGATGGCAGACGAATGATACGACGCACGTTTCCAAAAGTCATGTCGTCATGAAATTCCGTACGATCTATGTCATATACATACTTTTGAGAATAAGAAGTTGTTGACAATAAAAAAAATAATAAAATTGTCAGAAAAGAATAAAATGATTTCATTTTGTAAAAATATTAATGATTTATGTAAAAATTTAATTTGTATTTTAGAAAACATACTGCAACCGCAAAGAGAAAACATTATCTTTCCGGTCGCCTTCGTAACCATATTCAGTTATTTTGCCATTGGCATCCATCCTGTTTTTTAACTTATCGGTCGTTTCGTTTTTGACGATATTGTAATAAACAGTCAATTTAAGTTCTTGGTAAACAAGCCATAAAAATCCAAAACCCAAGTTTGTCATCGCAATTTCACCTTTTGAATCAATATGATTACCGGATATTTCCGTATTCGGATTATACCAGTCATATTTAACGACTGCAGTAAACGGCGTTTTTCCCAGTCCCTGTGTCAGTAAAACATAACCTCCTGATATTTTTCGCATATAAACAGGTTCTACCGACTCCATGGCAACATATTTGAATCCGTATGCGCCGTTTGCATTCCCAGGATGTTTACCGGCAATATATTCGCCTTTCAATTGCGTGCAACCTGCCGTTGTGTTCATGCGAAATTGAGCGTCAAAACCGATGTATTGGCGTTTGGCGTATTTCCCGATGTTTTTTTCCGTTCTACTGTCCAGCACAAATACATTGTCTTTCACTGTGTAAACAGCGTTGTCGCGTTGAAGAACGCCACCCAGATAAGTCGACAATCCGCCGCTGACAGTCATCCGATACCCAAATTCCCCTGTTGCCGTCAAATGTGCGACAAAGTCCATGCGACTGTCTATTGGCGGCCGGATACCGTTTCCAGCAAACAGCCCGCTTTCCAATTTCAGAATATGCCACGGTGATGTTTCTGCCGCCTGCAGGGTCAGCATGGCGCCCAGATCACATTCTTCAGGAAAAAGCGACTGTATAATGCGTGCGCGCTCCAGCGATTCGTTGCGGGAAGCGGAATATGCAACCTCATGCCCGAACGGAGGTTCGAAAATACCGGCTTTGAGCATGTTGGTTCCGAACCAGGGGTCTTTCATTTTCAAAAAAGCATCAATGACATTTATCCCTTTTTCAGTGATGTTCGTTTGAAATGCTGTCTGTACCCATCTGTCTTCAAAGGAAAATCTCATGCGTCCACGACGAATCCCGAAACGTCCAAAACTTTTCAGTTCCGTTTGTTCGTATGGATTTGCCTTGCCGGCCAATTTGAAATTATAGCCGTCCACATCCGTTTCCGCATACTGGTATTGAACCTGCATATAACCCGAAACATTGAGTTTTCGATCTTTTACAACCAAACTGTCAGGATACTGTCTTTTTTGATCTTGCCGCTTTATTTCATGCAAACCCGCGCCTTGTACTTGCAAGACGCTACAAAACAACCAGACAATATATACGATTCTGATATTCATCAAAGCAATCCTTACCAGGCCAATTCGACTTTGACGCCGTCCGGATAATTTTCAAAACTCAGGAAACACGTTTTGCTGGTTTTATCCCAACTCTGAACGGTTTCCAGCGGAGCGCCGTCAGGGCCAGTAACCTTCACCGTATGCGGTTCTGCCGGAAGCAGTACACGCATGTTATTGGTAGTATTGATCGGACTTTTCAGTACAAATGAATACGTTTTCTTGCCGATTTGCTCATCATACGCGCGCGCGGCAGCGGCCAGTACCTGCGGTTTCTTCCTGTCGGCTAAGCGCTTCAGGTTTAAGAGATAAGCCTGTTCGCCCGGCATCACCACTTTTCTTGTAAGTACCGGCAACTGATAGTCAAACAGGTCAATGAATAATCCGTTTGTTTCAAAAGGCTGTCTGTCGACGCCCTCTTCCATGACGGCAATCATATCGAAGGGACCTCTTTCGAGATAAAAACTGTTCTTGAAAATCAGTTTTCCTCCTTTCGCATTGTTTTCGTACAGTTCCCTGATTTTGTCTACATATGTCTGGTCGTTGTCGGCTTCCATCACAAATTCTTTCGGGTTTTTCCGTATCACGCAAACAGTCCCTTTACCAAATGAATAGGTTCCCTCACCGGCGCCGGCTGCCATACCCATCAGTTCAAATAAATGGTCGACAGGACGTTGATAGCGATTACCGTTCATGTTCCACCATTCCTGTACCGTCTGGAAGTCGTCGTCGTCGCGGCTGCAATACACCAGTACGCCGCCATTCTTCACCCATTCGGCGATGTGTGTGTGACTTTCGGGCGCCATCGGTTTCATATTGGTATACGAAAGGATCAGCAGACGAATGTCGTCCCATGCTTCAGGATAACCCGTGTTTTCCAAATGAACGATACTGACTGGCACGCCACGCATCAGCAACGGCATCGCCTGACCGTAGAACCCTGACAGTTGCGGATCTTCGGCATTGGCCGACATATTCATCAGTTCGCCGCTCTGATACGATGTGTTTTGTCCGGCATGAGCCAGTGGACGCCGCTGGAACATCAGGGAATTGGACATCACAACGCCGATTCCCTGCGATCCGCTGAGCTTGTTTTTCGACACAGGCATAAAGTTCAGTGAGTTCATCGTCACCTGAATTTGCGTCGAATACCAGCGCGGTATTTTATGCCGTTCTTCACTGTCCGGACTGATTCGATACGTTCCGTCATAAATCCTCCCCGGCCACGGCAATAACTCATAATCGGCAATCGTCGGACAAAACAACTGCGCAACCAGTGTTGCCTCATACCCTCTTTTAAAGAAATACCAGTCATTGGGAATGTCCTCGATCGGGTCGATATTAAAAAACATTTTCCGTCCCGTCGGGCGCGTCATGGATTCCATGGAACTGTATTCGAGATAGGCATTTTCAAATACTCGCGGTTTTTCAACGCCTTGATAATATACCGGTTCGCGTGAAGTACCCGTCCAAATCTGCGCCTGATACCCGTCAATACAGGGCATGGACGCCAGACTGGCTTCCGGACTGACCACCTGCCATGCCGAATAATTCACCAGCGAATGGGTCGGCACATAACACCGCACATTTAATCCCTTGCTTTTTCCATACTCCTTGGCAAAAGTACATACTTCCTCTATCGCCCTGTAAAACAGGTGATATTTCAGTTTATTCGACAGATAGGTATTTTCCGGAGATTCATGCTGCGGACGCCATGGGAATCCGTAAAACTCCTCATACTCGCGCTTGAACGCCTCACTATAGCCTGAATAGGCAAAAAATTCGGGTTCTTCCAGGTAAATGGCGTCAATACCCGTATCGATTACTTTTGTAATATGCACTTCTTTCATGTACTTTATGAAGTTTTTTGTAGGTACCAGATAGGGACTTAACCTGCCGTGCCAGACCGTATCGCCGGTCATACGTACCTGTCCTTCGTCGAAATGAAGCTTTCCATCCCATTCGCCGTTCACATAATCGCGGTGTCCCCAGGCGATGCCGGTCATATAATGCGTGCCATATCCCCGGTCGCGCCAGCTTTCCACTTTCTTTTCAAAACTGCCATCCTGCGAACCCTTCACGCCGCCTACTCCGTACACGATCGCTACATCAGAGCGTATGTCTATCCCCGGTCGCCAGGGTTCGGATACCTGAATCACCGTTTTTTCGGGATTTCCGGTGGCCGTCTCTGTTTGCGGCGACTGGCACCCGATAGCGGCAATTGTCAACCCAGCCGCCAAAAAATAAATACTTGATCTTTTCATTTTTAATTTGGTTTTTATTTAAAATATTAATGTCAAATGCTTCATATTCCTGAAAATCGCGACAAAGGTAATGTAAAATTTTTTATCTTTGACAGGAACAATTATAATATTTTGATTTTTTTGTTAAATCTAAAAAATGAATATCTTTGCACTTATATTTTTAGCGGTATGAAAAAATGATTGCAACATTAATATTGCAACGGAAAAGAAAATTAATGATTTTGCACCGTTTCTATCATGGCAAGGATATTTTCCACAGGCGTGCCGGCCTGCGCATTATGGCACGAGCAGCAGATATACCCGCCGTCGCGGCCAAGTGTCTCAAGACAGGTAAGCGTTTCGTCCTTTACATCCCGCGCTGTGCCTAACGGCAATATTTTTTGATTTTCGACGCCGCCGTGAAAAATGAGGTCTTTGCCGAAACGCTCTTTCAGGACAGTCCTGTCCATGCCCGGACAAACATGCTGGATGGGGTTCAGTATGTCAATGCCACAATCAATCAGGCCGGGAATAATCGGGAGCGCCGCGCCATCAGTATGAAACAGCACTTTTTTTCCGTAGCTGTGTATCATGTCACACCAGCGTTTCAGCCGGGGTTTGAAATGCGTTTCCCACACTTCAACCGGTATTAGCAGGCTTTCCTGCATACCCATGTCGTCGCTGATGAAGATGATATCAATCAGATCGTCCAGTTCTGTTAGTAGCCGTTCGAGCATCACAGTCTGGATGGCGTCAATACGGTCGAGCGCAACATTCAGGAATGCAGGATTAGCAAGTGTGTCCATCAGTGCATTTTCGAGGCCGCGCATCTGGCAATAAATCTCAAAATGTGAAATCCACGGCCCTATGGTTGCGAAATTATAAGAGCGGGCTTTGACGGCTAACGCCTTAGCGCCTGCATAGTCGAAATGATCGGGACTTGGCCACAGGGGATAATCTTCCAATTGGGCAGGGTCGCAGAGTTCGGCAATGGGCGGGTTGATATACTCCTGATAGGTAGCGAGTCCTGCTTTTATCATCCTTGTAGGAACACCCCACAGGGTAATCTCGCCACTGTCATTGGGATCAAAGTAACGTCCCCCGTAACCCGGGAATATCCACACTATTTTGTCAATCTCCAATGCCTGATACACGGCAAGTTCGTCGTCCTGACCGGTGTATGTTTTAAGTGTCTCCAACACTTCGGGCGTGCACCAGAGGTCTACCGGCCTGCGGTCAACCGATTGCCGGTTGATGGTAGAAAGGATTCGTTCTCTTGGGGTCATGGGATTAATATTTATTTTTTTAATGAATATTAAATCATTCGACGGTCAAAAGGACACCGCATCCCGGTGCAAGCCATTTCTGTTCGCCCTGAAAAGGAACTCGGCTTCCGCCAAACTGACTGATAAGCATAATCCGTCCCTTTTCCTTGAATTGAAGGTCAAACGTGACGGACGACTGCATACTCTTGTTGACGAGCATTGCAAACGGTTTTCCGGCAGCGTCTGTAAATTCGCCGACTAACAGCGAATCGCCATTGACCGATTCGATAAGTTTTGCCGAATCAATACCCTGGCCGTTTCGTGGAATAGTACCGACATGGAACACATTCCTGCTTTTTAACCGTTTATACTCAGGCACAAGTGAATGGATCTGAAGATTAATATTTCGCATCATCTCCCATGTTTTTGTGCGGTAGCCGAAGCGATCGATCGGGGCAAGGCGGTAATTGCCAACTTGAGGCGTATAATAAGTGAAATAACCGATTCCTTTGCCACCGTAGGCCAGCGTCGCATAGACTTGAATGGCAAGTGTTGCATCCGAAGGTTCGGCGTAATGGAAATGTCCGTTGGCTAATACTACGTTCCAGAATGGAATGTCGGCCTGAAGTGACTTGTTTCGAATCGATTCCAAATTGCCGAAAAACCGATCTTCATCCAATCGCCCGCCCTCGAAGAGCGAATAATTGTCATAAGAAATGTATGGGGGTCGACAGGTCTTTACATATTGATCGAGGTGATCCATGTAGTCTTTCGACCCTAATTGCTCCGGTGAAGCATAGTCCGGAAACAGATTGATATACGGCATGACGCCCTGCTTCCTGACTGCTTCCGACCAGCTATTCAACTGAGGAAACAGTGAAGCATTCGGTTCGTCACGGAGATAAATCGCATAAACTGCTTTACGGTCTTCAGGATCGGTAATGGATTCCATTAGTTTTTTGATCGTTTCATCCGCCTTTTCCTGTGTAGTTTCATTAGCCGGATTAATGCCGGACGATAGTATTACCATCAGACGATTGTTTCGGGCGTGTTTGAGATTCTGTATGCCGGTGAACCCGCTTGTATTGAATCCACAGTCGAATAAATCCCGCATCATGGCATCCATGTCGGCGAGGTCGCCCCACGGTCCATTTGCCGGCCATTGAGGCAGGCTACCACAGGGAAAGATAATAAAATCGGACAAAGCGACCCGCCCGGGATTCACTTCCGCCGCTTCCCGGTTGATCATGCGGGATGACTTCATTCCTGTCTGTTTCGGTCGCTCTCCTGCCAATGCCATGGGCGCAACGATCGACGCTACTGCTCCTGAAATTGTCGTAGTAATAAATTTTCTACGTGATGGTTTGGTTTTCATATTCTATTCATTCATATTTAATTATGGTTTTTCTTCCAACTATATCTCAGTATTTGCATGGAGCAAAGATATAACTTTTTTTTTGGTTTCAGCAAGCTGTTTCGCGAGATTATTCGTATCTTGCGCTTTTTTTAATCATAAATAGTTATTTCCAAAAAAATTGTTTCATTATCATAATTTCATAGCGCCATGTATAAAATTCTAACCATTTCTGTTTTCTTTTTATTTGGCTTACAAGCCGTCCAGGCACAAAACCTGCCTCCGGTATTCGGGAAGGAATATGCCGGTAAAGTTTTTAATGACCACCGTGTCCGCAGTTACCTTACGCCACAGCGTATCGTGTGGAAAAATGATGGAGGAGGAAGATTATTGTCCAACCCCGAAGGATTACTTGCAGAGGGGAATAACGGGCAAAGTGATTTGACAAGAAAAAAAATCTGCGTGATGCGTAGCAATGCTCAGGAGAAATCAGCGATATTACTTGACTTTGGAAAAGAAATTCAAGGCGGCTTGCAGATCGTAACCGGCATGGGGAAAAACACGCCCGTGAAAATTCGTGTGCGCTTTGGCGAATCGGTTTCCGAAGCAATGAGCGAGATTGGCGATGAGCAGGGCGCAACCAACGACCATGCCATGCGCGATTTTATCATGGATTTGCCATGGCTGGGCGTTGCCGAGGTTGGAAACAGTGGATTCCGCTTTGTGCGCGTCGACCTGCTGACCGAAGACGTCGAGTTATTAATCAAAGAAATCAACGCTATTTTTACCTACCGCGACATACCGTATCTGGGTTCGTTTCGCAGCAATGACGAGCGCTTGAACCAGATATGGATGACAGGCGCCTATACCGTGCATCTGAACATGCAGGAATACGTATGGGACGGTATCAAGCGCGACCGGCTGGTATGGCTGGGTGATCTTCACCCCGAGGTAATGACCATCAGTTCGGTATTTGGATTCAACGACGTGGTACCGAAAAGCCTTGACCTGGCACGCGATATCACTCCGTTACCCCAATGGATGAACGGCATGTGTTCGTATTCGCTCTGGTGGGTGATCATTCATCGCGACTGGTACCGGTATCAGGGAAATCTAAACTACCTGAAAGAACAAAGGGAATACCTGACCGGACTAATCAGTTTGCTTCTCACCAAAGTGGATGCAGCGGGAAAAGAAAAATTGGAC
>Ga0082212_10003551_pt1 | contig 22035 bp, 21 predicted proteins | sample TergutNt197P3_FD_71548 | JGI IMG/M metagenome (GOLD analysis project Ga0082212, IMG submission 71548) | Neocapritermes taracua P3 segment gut microbial communities from Petit-Saut dam, French Guiana - Nt197 P3 | ecosystem: Host-associated > Arthropoda: Insects > Digestive system > Gut ...
AATAAAATAAGGAGACTTACAATGAAACACAAAATTGAGAATCACAAACACAAATTGCTGGCAGCGGGCCTTTTGGTTGCGTCTTTATTTCTGTTTGGCTGCGGTAGTGACGGAAGCAGCGGCAACGGCGGAAACGCTGGCGCCATGTATATGGGAAAGGCGTCCGAAACTAAAGCTATGGGTGCCGTTGACAAATTCAAATTCAAATTGTCGAAATGGCTGCGTTTCTTGCCCGGAACTAAAGCCGCGCACGCCGCTGCCGAAAATTTTTCTATGCAGTGCACAGTAATGTTCGGCAAAAATTCTGCTACCGGACATATATGGGAATTATACTGGCCGCTTGACAAGACTATGGAGCAGGTAGAGCAAGAGTTCGAGGGTTTTAAGAAAGAAGATTGTGAAGAAAACCATGACAGCCATAATGACGAATCATGTCGTCATTATGCTGTGGAGAAAGAATATGTAAGGCTGATTAAAAAGGCTGAACAAGACGGAAAAATTACTAACGTTAACTTAGACGCGGATGAGGTAAAGACGGCTGTAACGCTCAGTAATCTGGTACCGGTTGGGGAAAATTATAAATGCGATTATGTATATTTAGGTATGCAATTGTTCTGTGAAGGTTATAATAATACTGATGGTGGTGATTTTAGTGACGCATTTCGAAGAGAAAATTATGTCGGAGATTTCGATCTGGTATTCATCGATAAATCGCTTTTAGGTAGTGATGAAATAGAATTCTATGCTGACTATGATATGGACGGTGCAGGTGAAGAGCATGAAAGCGGTGGATGGCAAAAACGTAGCGTACTACGGGGAAAACTCGGTAAAGACAGTCAGGGCAATGACGTATATGACAATATCATCGATGTTAACAATAAAGGCTCGTTTGCCCTTATTCCGTTTGACGCAATTGATTTAACCCAAGGAAGATTTAATTTAAAAATGGAATGGAAGAAGGATAAGCTGCTTGACGCTCTGCAATCAGTAGGCGGCGATTATTATAAGGCATTAGAAAGGGAGTCTGGTGTGAATAAAGATAGTGGCATAGGGAAATTATTAAACGCCCACAAGTTAGAGGTGTTACCTCTTTAGATTGACTTTCTATGTCAATAAGTTGGCGCAGGCGTCTTCGGTTTTAACGCTGTTATGGATTTCAGTTGAATTAAAATTAACACAGGTGAGTAGCCGGAGCAGAGAGGGATAGTTTTATCCCTCTCTGTATTTTTTCACACTCATTTTTAACAATCAAAATTTTTATTCATAATCTACTAAATCTTTCGGGTTTCTTATTTCAAGTGTTTGATAACCATTTTTAAGATTTACTCCGTTGTATCCCTTTATGCGAGTAAGATTTACAATGTGTTTGAAGTTCCAACTTGCTAAAACATCTTCTTTGCCTGTAATTATTCAAGCAAAAATTTTGGTATGTATTTTTTTATTTGGGTTTTTCATTTTCCCAGTGTCCGTTTTATGGGGTACAGTACATTGAAAGAAATTTGAATCGAATGAGCCTGCCGGTTTTCTTTAAAGAATAAAATATAGAAAAGCGCTTGACAAGACATTATATATAGTGTGTGCATATATAGGTGACCGGCAAGGATTTTATCAAAAAACTATTGCGCGATGGCTCAGGGTACTCTTAACACTCTGAACAAGAAGGCAGGATACAAATGATCACAATTCCATGTAAAATTACTTTTTCTAAAACCGATAATTGCTGGTATGTAGAATCTCCCGGATTCTACGATGGAATTGTGACTGACGGCGACACGCTTGAAGAAGCAAAAGAAATGGCGGCAGAAGCCGTCCATGGTTTGCTGGAGTCCTACCTTGAACACGGCTCTTCTTTTTCCATCCCAAGAGGGGGCAAAGGTTGGCATGAGATTGAAATCGAATCGGGTTTGGCGTTTGCTCTCTGGCTTCGCAATGCCAGGGTCTCTCATGGAATGACGCTTGCCGATGTCGCCGAGAAGCTGGGAGTTAAATATCAGGTTTATCAAAAGTTAGAAAGACCCCGCGCAAATCCGACCCTTAAAACATTGAGAAAACTTGAACAAGTGTTTGACACTAATTTGATTAACATTTAAAAAATAGATAAAAATTTCCTTGCAACATTCATTCATTTACTTATTAGCAAGACAATGCCTGTCGTAGAGGCAGGTATATAAACTGAGCCTGCTTCTCCTTGTCTCTGAATATTCTTGACATTTTAACGCCTGATTATTTGTTAAAGCAATATTCACGTCCGTATATTACCGGGTTGAAAGGAGTTTGAATCGAATGAGCCTGCCGGTTTTCTTTAAAAAACCTCTTGTGTGGATCATACTTGTGAACGCGGCGCTTTTTATTACCGGCATCTGGTGGGGGCTGCCGTCCTCGGAAGACTGGCATTCCGACTCCCTCGCGCCGTATCACCCGCTTTTGGGGTTGAGCCAGCTTTTCTCGTTCGGTTATCTTAATAAATATCCGTTAGTGCATCAATTTATTCTTTCTGTTTTGAATATTCCTGTTGCGGCGGCAGCGTTCATAAACAGCAACCCGATGGATGGCTTAAGCCTGACCAAGTTTATTATGCTTCTGCGTTCGCCTGAGTACGCGACATTGCTTACGCTGACCGACAGGCTTGTTTCGGCGCTCATGGGGCTTGGTATCATATACTATATGTATAAGTGCGTGAAGGAACTTTTCGGCGGGAGGACGGCCGTATTCGCGGCGTTTTTGCTGACTTTTGACGCGGTATTTAATTTCTACGCGCACATGGCCAAGGTCGAGGTTCCCTATATTTTTTGGGCGTTTCTGGGGATGTATATGCTTATACGCGTTGTGAAATACGAGAGGACCCGCGATTACATATACCTCGCGCTGTTCTCGTGCCTGTGTTACGGCACCAAGGACCAGGGATATGCCGTTTTTGTTTTGCCTTTCATACTCTATCTTATTGTGTATAAAGCCGTTTACCGCGAGGCCGGTCAAACGATAATAAAGGCCGTATTTAGAAAAAACTTTCTCCTGTTCGGCCTCGCCTTTATCGTGTTTTCCATTATAACGCAGAACATGCTTTTTAACTGGGAAGGATTTGCCTACCGCTTTGAGATACTTACCGGCTGGAATGGTCAGAGGAGCATCGCTTATACGTTTAATCCGGCTGGGATATTGGCGCTCTTTACCGATTGCGCGCGCTCAATTATAGATTCCGGGATAGGGTTGCCGTTGTTTTTGCTGTATGTAACAGGCGCGGTTTTTTTCATAATAAACAGACATCGCGTCCGGCGAGAATTTTTTCTTGAAGCCATCTTTATTGTCATGTCGCTGTCGGTCTATATTTTCTTCATTCAATTGATACGCCAGAGTTCGGTGCGTTTTTTAATGCCTATCGCTATTTCAATGACTGTTTACGGCGCTTACTTTCTTAATTTTCTCTACGAAAAACTGAAAGGGAAAACGCGTCGCGCTGTGTTTGCCGCGCTTGCCGCGGTGTTTATCTATTCTTTCTACTTTGTGCTGTCGGTAGACATGAATTTTTTGAACGACCTGCGATACAAGGCTGAGGACTGGATGAAAAAAAATATACCCGCGGATTCGACGCTTGAATATTATTCTTACCTGCATTATCTTCCCAGATTTTCAAAGGATGTCTATGCTTACAGGGTCACCAATGACGCTCTGGAAATTGAAAAGCGCGCGCCTGATTTTATTGTTTTGACTTCGCATTACTACCCGCGTTTTTTGGGCTCCGCTGAGGAGACCGAGGTTATTGACGGGCGAATTCAAAGTACGCAAAAATCATTGCAGATGAAAAAAACGACGGATTTCTACAGGTTTTTCAATAACCTTTTTGAAGCGAAACTCAACTACAGGCAGGCCGTCCGCTTCGATGAGGGAAAAACATGGTACGCCAAGATTAGTCATGCGCATGTATCCCCGGATCATATAATAATTTATGAACGCATAAAGGGAGAGAAATGAGAGAAAAACTACTCAGGGTCATTGCCGTTTTATTTTTGGCTTTCTGCCTTGTGATTGCGGTATTGCTTTTTGCCCTTTCATCGTGGAATTCCTCAAAGAGTAAACAATGGCTTGCCCATCCCGACTTGTCAGGAGAAATGGTTGATATAGGCGGACTTAAACTGTTCTGCCGCGTAACCGGCGCCGGCAAGCCCATAGTTATATTCGAGGGCGATGCAGGTTCTTCGTCTGCCGAGTGGCGTCATATACAGGATGCCCTGCCTGACGGCTGTACCAAGCTGATATATGACAGAGCCGGTTACGGTTGGAGCGATATAGGGATATATCCTAGAACTCCCGAACGCGTTGCCTCCGAATTGGGAAGCCTGCTTGAGGCAAAGGGCTTATCAGGCGGCCCGTTCGTGCTTGTAGGGCAGGGGCTTGGCGCGTTCTACCTGCAGCTCTTCGCCTCAAAGTACAAATCAAAAATCAAGGCGATGATTTTTTCAGAACCGTATTCGGCTTCTTATTATATATTCAAAAAGGAAATGGACCCCGTAGTTTACAAGAACCTGCTCGACAGGGCTCCGGCCATGAAGATGGCAGGCTTCATGAGTTCGCTCGGCATTGTAAGATATTTCAACGCCGTCCCGTATAAAGGGCTTCCGGCGGACTTGCGTAATCCGGTTGTCGAAAATTATTCCCAAAAAAAAACCTTTGCCGCCATGCTGAGCGAATATAAAAACGCGCCTCTTCGCGAAAGCGATGCTCCGCCTCCGGTCTTACCGCGGGTTCCCATAACGGTGATTCATCACTCTGTGGAAAATTACAGAAAGGAACTCACGTCTTTTTACCTTTCATATAATGACCTTGAACGCATAGAAGTCTTATGGATGAATATGCTGCGCACCATAACGGATCAGTCGCCGCGCTCGCGGATTATTTTCGCGAAAAACAGCACAGGCAATATTAATATTGAAGAACCGGATATTATCATAGACGCCGTTTCCCGCGCCGTTAAATAAAGTAAACTCGATGTTTATTCCTTCTACAATGGATGAGTTTAAGGCGCTCGGTTGGGAGCGCGCGGATGTCATTCTTGTGACCGGAGACGCTTACATAGACTCTCCCTCCTGCGGAATAAGCGTTATAGGTCATGTGCTCATCGATGCCGGTTTTAAGGTAGGCGTTATATCACAGCCTGCGGACGGTACGGATGATATAACCCGCCTTGGCGAACCCTCGCTCTTCTGGGGCGTGAGCTCGGGCGCGGTTGACTCAATGGTATCCAATTACAACGCTGACAGGAGCCGGCGCAGGCATGATGACCTCACAGCGGGAGGAGCGAACAACGCGAGGCCTGACCGCGCCTGCATTGCCTATACCGGCCTTATCCGGCGTTATTTTAAAAATACGGCGCCCATAGTTTTGGGCGGTATTGAGGCAAGTCTGCGCCGGCTCGCTCACTATGATTATTGGCAGAACGCTATCCGCCGTTCTGTTCTTTTTGATTCCAAGGCCGATATTATTGTTTACGGAATGGGGGAACTCAGCGTGCTTTCTTTGGCGCGAAAAATATCAGGCGGTGAAGATTACCGCTCCATACCCGGGATTTGTTTTATATCGAATGAATATCCGCCTGACGCGCTTGAACTCCCTTCTTTTGAAGATGCCGCCTCTGACCCTGATGTGTTTTCACGCATGTTTTTGCTGTTTTACAATAATGCCGTTAAAACAAAACTCGCGCAAAAACACGGGGCGCGCTTTCTTGTTCACAATCCTCCGGGCCGCGGCCTTACGCAGGCCGAACTTGACTATATGTACGAACTGCCGTACGAGCGCGCCGCCCATCCCCTGTGCGAAAAAAAGGGAGAGGTGAGGGCGCTTGAGACCATGCGTTTTTCGATTACGACTCACAGGGGCTGCTTTGCCGCCTGCAATTTTTGTTCGATTGCTCTGCATCAGGGACGAAGCGTTATATCGCGAAGCGAGGAATCGATTGTCGGAGAGGCTGTTTCAATTACCGGACACCCGCTGTTTAAAGGAGTAATAAGCGATATAGGGGGCGCGGCCGCGAATATGTACGCTATGGGCTGTTCCAAAGAAAACGCCTGCGCCGGCTCGGAGTGTCTCGCTCAGGAACCGTGCGGCTCGCTTCACGTCGATCACGGAAAGCTCATACATCTTCTTGACAGGCTCGGCGCTATTCCCGGAATAAAGCGTCTGTTTGTAGCCTCGGGTATACGCCACGACCTTGTACTCGCAGACAAAAAAAACGGCGAGGCGTATTTGAAAAAACTCATCGGCGCTCATATATCGGGTTATATGCGGGTCGCGCCCGAACACAGCGAACCGGAAATTCTTGAGCTTATGGGCAAGCCTCGCTTTGATAAGTTTACCGCTTTCAAGACTCTGTTTGAAAAAATAGCCGTCGGCAAAAGAATCGGCCTCTCGTATTATTTAATGGCGGCCCACCCTGGCTGCTCTTTGGAAGACATGGATTCGCTGCGTAAGGCGCTGGGCGTTAAAACAAAGCATATACCCGGGAGCGTCCAAATATTCACTCCTACGCCGTCAACCGTATCGTCGCTTATGTATTATACTGGAAAAGATATAAACGGAGAAACGATTTTTGTTGAAAGGGAGATGGGTAAAAAACTCAAACAGAAAAAGATGGTAAAAACGCTTTATTGATACGGATTCGCGGTCGGGGGGATTGATAAAGGGGAGACGAATCTCCCCGTTTATCGTCGGTCAATTCCAAACAAAGAGCCAGACTATTGCCTTATATGCCCCATAGAATACCCAGCCGAGGGGACCCGGCACCGTGGAGTCTATTTCGATGCTGACATAAGCATAAGCAACCCTGCTCTCGCTGTATTTTTTTCTTCCTTCATACATTTCGATTTGGCTGTTTACGCGTTCCAACTCTTTTTCGATGCCGAGCATATCTTCGACCTTGGCAGCCTTACTGAGAAGATCGGTGTATCTCGCGCGGACGGTTTTCAGACTGTCAAGACGTATCAAGGTATCATGATACGCGTCGGTGATGTCCTCGCCTGTTTTTTTCTCGCTTACAACCTTGCCCATTTTGCGGACTTGTTCACAAAACTCATCAAGGCTCTGCGCAGGAACGCGGAGATTGATACGGGAGTCAGACTCATAGACGATGAAGCCCTTAAATCTCTCGACCTCCTGATTTATTTTGCTTTTGACTTCTTCGGGATTGCTGTTCTTGATTTCTATGGAGACAGTACGGGCTATCATCCTTTGTGAGGCTGATTCGGCCTGCCGCGAGGAATCCGCAAATCCTCCTGCCGCGTCGTACGCCGCTCGTTCAGGCGCGTTTTTTGAAGAAGACGCGCACGATAACAGGCAAATCGAACAGACCAATATCGCCGCTGCCGCAAACAGTTTCATACCATACCTCCTGAAAACGCCGTAAGAATAATATTAATTGCCGCGGAGTCAATCTTATTTTTGCAGCGCGTTTCATATAATCTTTTTATTGACAAATAAAATCGCCGTCTGTCGTATTTCCATATTAAATATTTGAGGTGAAACATGAATAAATCGAAAGTATATTTTACAGACTTTAAGGCAACGCTTGACGAAAACCTTCCCAAAAAATTAGAGCGCCTTATCTTGTCGGCAGGCTTTGAACAAATCAACTTCAAAAACAAGTTCGCCGCGATAAAAATTCATTTCGGAGAACCTGGGAATCTTGCCTACCTGCGCCCGAATTACGCGCGGGTACTCGTCGAACTCGTCAAAAAAAAGGGCGGCAAACCTTTTTTGACGGATTGCTCAACGCTATATGTCGGCAGACGCAAAAACGCGCTTGAGCATCTTGAATCGGCATACGAAAACGGTTTCGCGCCTTTCAGTACCGGATGTCATATCATCATAGGAGACGGCCTCAAGGGAACCGACGAGGCGCTCATCCCGATAAAGGGTTCTTTTGTAAAAGAGGCTCGCATAGGCCGCGCCCTGTCCGATGCCGACATAATTATTTCCCTGAATCACTTCAAGGTTCACGAACTTACCGGAATAGGCGGCGCGCTTAAAAACATAGGTATGGGCAGCGCCTCAAGGGCAGGTAAAATGGATATGCACGCAAGCGGTAAACCATCGGTTGATTCTTCCCTCTGTATAGGCTGCGGCGCGTGCGTTAATAACTGCGCGAATGGGGGCATCGCCTTGAAATCAGGGGAAGCGAATATTGACGAGCATAAGTGTACCGGCTGCGGGCGCTGCATAGGAGTATGCCCCGAAGACGCGCTGATTGCCCCGTTTGACGCGGCCAACGAAATGGTCAACCGCAAAATAGCCGAGTACGCGGCCGCAGTTGTCAAGGACAAGCCCCATTTTCACATTACTCTTATATGCGATGTTTCGCCCTTTTGCGACTGTCATTCCGAAAACGACAGAGCAATAGTGGCCGATGTCGGCATGCTCGCCTCATTCGATCCGGTTGCCCTTGATACTGCCTGCGCCGACCTTGTAAACAGCGAACCTCCGCTGCCCAACAGCCTCCTCGCGGAGGCGGCGCCGACCGGCGACTATTTTGCGGCGATTCACCCTGCAACAAACTGGAAGACATGCATCGATCAGGCGGAAAAAATAGGCTTAGGCAGCGGCTCTTATGAGCTTGTTAGCATATAAAATACAATGCAGTATTTGATTGATAAGGGGGAAAGAGCGGCTTCCCCTTATCAATCCTCGCCGGCGGTTTAGTTTTTTTGATGGTTGTAATGCTTGCTATTGAAGCAACAATTTTATGATACAGATAAAGCAAACAAATAAGCTGTTTGCTTTAATTTATTTACTTTAAACTATCAGCCCATTGTTTGATTTCAGCAAGCAATTTATCATGTTCGCCAACTAAAGCTTCCATTCTTTCTTTAAGGTAACCTAATTGATTCAGATTTGCGGTTGTTTTTCTTGAATTGGAAACTCTGCTTATTTGATCTTTATATGAATAAATCCTTTCATTCAAATTATACAATTTATTTTTGTATTGATCAAATTTCAATCTGGCCTGAATATCGTCAATTCCGACTCTGTTTAAAAAATTATGATAATCCGCATTTCGATCTGTTTGTAGATTTACGAAAAATGAACTCTCATCTTTAACAAGCATTTCACTTGCAAATGAAAAAGTAGAAACCATCAGTATCCCAATCATTATTATTCTCATAACATCCTCCGTTTATGTTATATGTTATTATAATATCGGGTGAACACAGATTAAATTCACCTTAAAAAAATATATTTTGAAGTCCTCAAAATTGTCAAGCAAAAAATTCATGCGCGGGGGGCATTGTCCGAACCTTATCATCCGCGCCGCTCCTGCCCGTTTTATGGGGCGCGCTTCACAGATTACGCCTCGTAAAACGCGGTATCTTTGACGCGGTAATTTTACGGCGCACGGTAAAAACACTAAAGTTTTGCCGTCAAAAGCCGATGAATATACTATCATTTTACACTAATTCCTTGCCCCAGATGAAATACTCTGAGGCTTTTTTTTGTCCGTTTTTTTCTTGACCGCTAAAGGGGGCGGCAATATATATGAAAATGAGGTAATATGATAGATACGAAGCTCCTTGAATCCATAGCCTGCCCCGCGTGCAGAGGCGATGTGGAATACGATACCAGAAGCGAAAAATTGACCTGTATCGAATGCGGCAGACGCTACCCGGTAGCGGACGGGATTCCTGTAATGCATATTGACGCTGCAGAAACCTCATAAAACTCATTGACAAATAACCGATAAAAACGCTATAGGTTCAAATATGGTAATCTTTTTGATAATTTTGGATAGATGATGTTTGATTCAAAGTCACCGTTAATGAAATTTGCAGGGTATTTTGTAATAAGCTTTTTCCTTCTTATTATAGTAATATCTTTCGGTATGCCGGATGTATGCGTGCGTTTTGATATGCCCACGACGGCAATAGCGGTCGTAAACGGAAAAAATATAGACAGGGTAGATTTTGTCAGATTCAGGGACCTGCTTTCAATAGAAAGAAATCCTCAATTTGACTCAATAATTCTCGACAGGCTGATTGTAAACGAACTTCTTTGGCAGTATACGCAAAAATTCGGCTTTGAAGCCTCCGACGAACGGGTCGGCAGGGTGCTCATGGCTAATTTTACCGACCCAAACACCGGAGAATACAATCCTGATGCCCTAAAAAACCATCTGCAGCGCTACCACCTCAGTTTTCCCAAGTTTGAAAACATGGAGAGGCGCAATATCGCTATAAACGACTTTAACTCGTCAATTGTGGAGGGAACGGCAATAAGCGGGAGCGACGCGAGAGAAGAGTATATCTGCCGAAATTCCAAAATGCAAATAAGATACGCGTTCTTATCAAAACAGGATTTGATGAAAAGATACACGGAACGCATAGCCGTAACCGATGAGGAAATAGCCGCTGAAATGAAGAATAATCCCGGAGAATTAAAAGACCCGGCAACAGATAAAGACCGAATAAAAGAAAAACTTGCCGAAAAAAAGACAGCTTCGGCCGAAGACGAACTTTTCGGTAAAATAGACTCCATTGCCTCAGCCGGAGGCAGTTTTGCCGAGGCTTCCGCCTTATTGCGGGGAACAGCCGGAATCTCCGATATTTTTACTCCGGGCGACCCGTTAAAAAGACAGGGCGGCGCGGAAATAAACCTCGCGCCTATAGAAAACTCGAAAGTATTCAGAGAAACCTGCGTTAATCTGCCTATAGGAGCGTCATCCGAGCCGATACGCACATCCGGCGGCATATATATTTTCACCCCGGTAATGAAACAAATAAGCCAAAAAGAACCCTCGGAAGCCGATTTAGAAACGCTTGCGAAGGAAATGCAAAAAAACAGATCCGATTATGTAATGAACAGTATGTTGACGCAATTTAGCGAAGAATCAAAAATCAGAAAAAATTTGAAAGCCGATTAGCAATTATAGCCGAAAAAGAAAATAAGAAGCGAGGAAAATATCTATGAATCTGAACGCAGAATACATCAATCCTTTTTTGGAAGCCGCAAGCATTGTTTTTAAATCGATTCTTAACGTTGACCTGCGAAGAGGGAAACTTGTAATAAAACCAAGTCCCAACCCATCGATGGATATAGCGATGGTAATAGGGATTGTCGGCGCGATTACCGGAGAAATAGTATACAGCATGGACTTTAGCATGGTGAAAAAGATGGCCAATGTGCTGGTACCAGGGCTAACGGAAGAACAAATAAAAACGGAATACGTAGATATAATGGGTGAAATAGCCAACATGATAACCGGTAACGCTATGAACCTGTTCGCCTCTACCGATAAAATAATAGATATAACGACTCCTACGGTAATAGATACAAAGGTGCAGCCCTATACGCCGCAGCAGCGAGTGTCTTTGGGGATACTTTTATACAGCCCAATGGGACAATTGGAACTCAATATAGCTCTTTCATAAAGAACTGCCGGCTGTAGAATCATTTTCGTTTATTACAAAATCCCCGAACACGGAAGGGGCTTCTTTCTGCATTATCCTGAGCATCTCAAGGCATACGGCCCTGATTTCCCATTGCGCGCTCTTCTCAAGCCGCAATGAAAAGATATGACGCAATTCCCGAAAATTTGCCGAAAAAACTATCTGGCTTTCAAGGGCGTTGGGCAGTATGAAACGCGCGTCCTCTTTTTTGACGCCCTTTTCCCTGAGAGCGATGTACGTTTTGCGCATAACCTCAATGCAATCCTCATATATGCCTGCCGCCTCGGGAGATTCGGCGATTGACGGCGGAATTATATAATTAAATTCGGACTCGTCCACATAGCGCTGTGATTGCTGTGAGAAGCTGGCAATACGATGACGCACAAACTGGTGGGTAAAAGATCTGGACGCGCCCTTTATTCTGAAAGTCGCCGAGGCGTGTTCAAGGATGCTCCCATGCCCGCGCTTTACTGCGGACAATATGAAGTTATCAGAGCTGTTTTCGGTTATACGCGAAAGCGAAAGGTAGCATGTTCGTCCGGCTTCTTCGATAATTTTTTCGCAATCGGGCGTAACCGATAAAAGTTTTACCTCCGCAGAAACGGTCCCCATGTCATACCTGCATACCGCTAAAACCAAAAAAGGCCAGCGCGAGCAATCCGGCGGTAATAAACGTAATAGGCAGTCCCTTTATGTTTTCCGGCATATCGGCTATCTCAAGGCGTTCTCTTATTCCGGCCAACAAAAGCAGCGCCAGAGTAAATCCGATACCGCCGCCCAAGCCCTGAATTACCGATTTAAGAAGCCCCAGATCGGCGGTAACAAAGCCGGAATTTATATTGAGCAAGGCAACGCCGAGTACGGCGCAATTTGTAGTTATAAGCGGAAGGAATATGCCGAGAGACTGGTAGAGTACCGGAGAAAATTTTTGTATGATCATCTCAACGAGCTGTACAAGAGCGGCGATTATAAGAATAAAAGACACCGTGCGCAAATAAACTATATCATTGGGAAGCAGAATATATTTATAAACAATGAACGTAAAAAATGAGGCTAACGACATTACAAATATTACGGCAAGCCCCATACCGAACGCCGAATCTAATTTTTGAGAAACGCCGATGAAAGGGCACAGTCCCAGCATCTGGGAAAGAACATAGTTGTTTATAAAAATGGTACTCAGGAGCACCCCTAAAAGTATTTCAAATTCCATAATTACTTCCTTGAATTTATCTTATTCATTCCCCAGAGCATTAATCCAAGAGTAAGAAAAGCGCCCGGGGCCATTATCATCGCCAAAGACGGTTCCATACCTGAAATTATGGTAAGGCCGAAGAGTTTATTTGACCCCAAAAATTCCCTTACAAAGGCAAGCACGCATAATGCGAGCCCAAATCCAAGCCCCATGCCAAGCGCGTCAAGGATCGAAACAAATATTTCGTTCTTGGAGGCAAATTCTTCGGCCCTTCCCAGTATGACGCAGTTTACCACGATAAGCGGCAGAAATATACCAAGCGCTTCATAAACAGCAGGCTGAAAGGCGTTTATCAAGAGTTCGACAATAGTTACAAAAGACGCTATAATAGTAATGAATATGGGGATTCTGACATGGGAAGGGACAATTTTTTTAATCAATGATATGACTATATTTGAGCACGTCAAAACAAATGTCGCAGCCACAGTCATCCATAGCGCGTTCGAAAGCGAGGTGGTAACCGCCAAAGCAGGGCAAAGCCCGATACTTAAAACAAGAATGGGGTTTTTTTTCCAGATTCCCTTTGTAAATTCAGACCAATAATTCATTCGGTCTCGGACTCCTTTTCTTTTTCCTTTTTCTTCCCAAGTACCAAAGAAAGACGCGCGTATCCCTCTTCGATGCTTTTAATAACAGCGCGGCAGGTAATCGTAGCGCCGGTAATGGCTGTTATAGCGTTAGCGTCCGAAAGCGTCTGTGCTATTTCGGGCGTCCAATCCCCCAATTTTTCAATAGAAATCTTTCGCTCAACGTTCAATCCCGCAAATTGACGCTGGAACCAGGGAGGGCCGTTATCCGAACTTTCTACGGCGCGCGCTCCAAGCCCGGGGGTTTCGGTTTGCTCAAGAATATATATCCCAATAATATCTCCTTCCCCGCTAATACCCACTATTGAGCGGATATCCCCGCTGTAACCCGGACTCGCGGTAATAAAGGCATAGGCCTCGGAGACCGTATCATCCTCGTTCTTCTTTTCGCCGACCCAGTAACGAAACACACGGTCGTCCCTCACATCGGTTTTTTCATCCCCTATCGCAAAGCCGGGCAAAATAATGAACAAGGCTTCTTTTTCTTTACCGGCCTTCTGCTTTTCTATGGCGGGCGCAGTTATTTTATGGACATGGGAAAGCGCAAATGAAGACGCAAAAACTACTGCCGCAAGTATCAGTGAAGGCTTTATTACGTTTTTGAAAATCAATCATACCCCCAAACTTTTGGTTTGGTAAAACGATCTATAAGCGGCACTGTGGCGTTCATCAAAAGTATTGCATACGACACCCCTTCAGGGTAACCGCCCCATATCCTTATAACAAACGTAATGAGCCCGCAGCCGGCTCCGAATAAAAGCATCCCCTTTCCGCTTATCGGAGACGTAACCATATCGGTTGCCATAAAAAAAGCTCCGAGCATAAGCCCGCCCGTCAGAATATGGGAAAGGGCTATCATTTGCGGCCGCGGATACCCTACGATGCTGTAATAAATAAAGGTCAAAACAGCCATCGAGATTATATACGCTACCGGAATATGCCACGTTATGATTCTGCGAACAAGAAGTATTATGCCGCCTACCAAAAGCAGGATGGCTGAGGTCTCGCCCACGCACCCCTTTATGCTGCCTTTAAACTGCGCCCAAATCATGCCTGGCGAAAAAAGAAGGGCGCAAAATTCCTCTATTTTTATGTCATACTCCGCGAGCAGCCGGCTGCCCTCTTTAAGGGCAGCGAGGGGTGTAGCGTGAGTCATCACTTCAAACACTTCATGCGGAAGATCAGGGGCGCCTGCTGAAATCTGAGATATTACGTCTATGTTTTCAAAAACCGTCCACCCTGTGGTCATATAGACAGGCCATGAGGCAAGCATGAAAGCCCTTGCCGCCAGAGCCGGGTTAAAAATATTGAAACCGAGCCCGCCGAAAAGCTGTTTTACTATTACGATCGCGAAAACCGAACCTATGGCCGACATCCATATAGGAGAGGACGGAGGAACATTCATGGCAACCAATATACCGGTTATCACGGCAGAGCCGTCGAGAGAGGACATCTTTTTTTCAAGCAAGGTTCTTATTATTATCTCGGAAATCACCGCGGCAAGAACAGAAACCGCGTACAGTTCAAGCACCCTTGGCCCGAAAATATATACCGAATAAACCGCGGCCGGCATGAGCGCCAGCACTACCGTCCACATCACTTTTTTTACAGAACTGCCGTCCCTTATATGGGGAGCGTTTGAGGCAAAAATAGGTTTTCTATCTTCCTTAAGCATGGTCAGCCCGCTCTTCTTTGTTAATATGCTCTCCGTAGCGGCTGTGGTATGTCTCGAGACTTGAACTATCGGTAGCAGCCTGCTTGGCTTTGATGATACGTTCCCGCGCTTCCATTATAAAATGAGGCAAAGGCCTCAATGACGGACACCTAAAAGCGCATGAACCGCACATTACGCAGTCAAACGGGTGTAAAGCATTAATGAGATCAAAGCGGAACTTTTCAGCGGCGCGGGCTACATCGCACGGCAAAAGTCCTATGGGGCATACGGATACGCAATGTCCGCAGCGTATGCACGGGGCGTAATCCCTGCCCGTGTAGACATCATCTTTCGACAAGAACAAGATGCCGGAGGTACTCTTGACCACCGAAACGCTCATATCGGTAACAGAGATTCCGCACATGGGACCGCCTATAATGATTTTAGCCGGATCTCCGGTAAGGCCGCCGCAGCTTTCGGCCACATCGCGCAAGGATGTGCCGGCGCGAATCTTATAGTTTCCCGGGTTTCTCACAAGCGAACCCGACACGGTTGCATATCGCTCGTAAAGAGGCTTATTCATAAGGACGGCTCCGTGTATAGCAAAAACGGTTGAGACATTTTGCACTATAACGCCAGCCATAAACGGAAGCCCTCCGGCCGGAACCTTGCGTTTTGTCAGGCTGTAGATCAACTGTTTTTCGGCGCCCTGCGGGTATTTGGTGCGAAGCAGTTTTACGCTTATATCTTCCGGCGGATTAAGCTCTTTCAAGGCTTTCTTTAACGCGGCTGCCGCGCCCGATTTATTATCCTCAACGCCGATAATCGCTTTGTTTACGCCTATGGCGCGCATGGCAAGCCTTACTCCGGTTATTATTTCAGACGGGAATGTATTCATAAGCATATCGTCTGCCGTTAAGTAGGGTTCGCATTCGGAGCCGTTTACCAAAAAGGTATCAACGTTTGAGTCTTGCGGGGGAGACAGTTTAACGGCAGTCGGGAATGAGGCGCCGCCCAAACCGACTATACCTGCTGTGTGTACCGCCTTTAAAATTTCATCTTTTGTAAAATCTTCAACATTGGGAGGCTGCGCGGGCGGCTGTGAGGTGTTGAAGGAGCCGCCCGACTCAATTACGACGACGCTGCCGGCGCCGAAGACTGTGGGCATCTCTTTGATTTCTACGACACTACCCGGAACGGAAGAATGAACATTCGCGCTTAGCGCTTCGGAAGCCTCGCCTATAAGCTGCCCCTCTTCTACAATGTCTCCGGGTTTAACAAGAGGCAGGGCCGGAGCGCCTATGTGCTGTTTAAGCGGTATATAGCAGATTGGAGGGACAGGAAGGTTTGAAAATCCTGATTTTTTTGTATGTTTATTCTCGGGCGGGTGAATTCCTCCGGGGAAAGCCGAAAAAAACATCTTTTACACTTCCTTGGTCGAGTATATTTCGTCTTTAATAGGAAGTTCTTTTCTCAGATTTTTGATATATGGGAAGAGGTCGCCGGCGTTTTCGTAATCATCGCAATCGTCCATAATCCTTCTCGCGACGGTGAAGTATTTGTAAAGTTTTTCTTCTCCCGAACGCTTCGACCACTTTTTCTTGGTGCATTTTACCCTAAGAACATAGCGGTCGGGCTCCGACTCGTACTGTCTCAATACTATGCAATTAAGGCAATTAGAGCAAAATAATTTCTCTCTCGGCATAAAATCTCCTTACTGAATAACTTTTTGTACAATTTTGTATTATACGGATATTGTCAGCTGAGGTGTCAATATTTTTTTATTATATTTCTCTGTTGTCAATAACCCTGACAGCCTTTCCGGTACTTGCGGGCAGCGAACCCGGGGGCACCAATTCAATCCTCGGCGTTACCGTTATAAGAGCTATAAGTTCCGCGGCCATCTTATCGTGAAGGAGCTTGAGCTCGTAAGCGTTGCCGAACAGATCGTTATTTTTAAGTTCGACCTTTACGTTGAGGCGGTCGAGATTGTTCACGCGGTTGAGCAGTATTTGATAGTTATTGCCTACTTCGGGCGTTTTCATCAGAACGGTTTCAATCTGCGACGGGAACACGTTCACCCCGCTGACAATGAGCATATCGTCTGAGCGGCCCATAATGCGGTCTATGCGGCGATGAGTCCGCCCGCATTCGCACTGTTCGGGAATAATACGCGTAAGGTCGCGGGTTCGGTACCTTATGATCGGCATAGCCCGGCGGTTGATGTGCGTAAGGACGAGTTCGCCTTCTTCGCCGTCGGGCAGGTTTTCCAATGTCTCGGGGTCTATTATTTCCATAATATAGTAGTCTTCCCAAAGATGCATTCCGCTCTTGTATTCACATTCAAAGGCAACGCCTGGACCGTTCATCTCAGACATACCGAACGAATTATAGGCGTCAAGATTCCATTGTTCCTCTATTTTCTGTTTTACGCCTACGGAATAAGGCTCGGCTCCCAGAAAGGCCTTGCGCACCGAAAGCTCTGCGGGCTCTACTCCGTGCTCGCGCAGCGCGTCTGCCAGATGCAAGGCATAGCTTGGAGTTATATGAAACGCGCTTGTCGAAAAATCCTGCATAAGCTGTATCTGCTTCAGCGTATTTCCGGTTGAGGCCGGTATCACCATGCAGCCGAGGCGTTCCGCGCCGAGGTGCATCCCAAGCCCGCCTGTAAAGAGGCCGTAACCCATCATATTCTGGAATACGTCTTTTTGGGTGATACCTGAAGCCGTCAGCGAGCGGGCGATCAGGTCCGCCCAATCCTCAATATCCTGCTGCGTATAGAATATAACGGTTGACTTGCCCGTAGTGCCGGACGAGGCGTGCATTCTGACAATTTCTTTTCGGTCAACGGCAACCATGCCGTCGGGGTAACTTGTACGCAGGTCGGTCTTCTTTGTAAAGGGGAGATCCCTCAGATGTTCAAGGCTTGTCACCTTATTTATGTCTATCTTCTTATCGCTGAAAAGCTGTTTGTAAAAGGGCGTGTTTGCCGCCCATTTAAGCGTTTCGTTCAATTTTCTGAGCTGCAGTTTTTCAAGACTTTCGCGGTCTAATGTTTCAATTTCCTCGTTCCAAAACATTTGTGATAAACCCTTTATTTAGCTGTAAGCGCGGCAGATGTTAAACAAAAACCACCCCTGTTTTATGTCAAGTATTTAATGCTGCAAATGTATACGCGGGGGTTTGCAATCAACCCGGGACTTGTCCCGGGTTGTTGCAAAGCATTGCTCCCGCTTTTATGGTTCTTTCTTATATTTTACTGCCTTTAGGGTACGATTATGGGGTCATCGGTTGTTCCCATACTCACACCGCCAACGGTGACGGTAGTGCCGGCGCCGCCGGCGACACATAACTGCGCGCCGCTTAATGCGGCGTTGTTGCCGGATATGGCGCCTTTAGTCATGGTGAAGGTGCCGGTATCTGCAACATACACGCCCCCGCCGCTGCTACCGGAGTCGAGCGCCTTATTGTCTGATATTTTACCGCCGCTCATTTCGAAGGTGCCCCCGAATAAATACACGCCCCCGCCGCCAATATTCATGCCGCCGGTGACTTCATTGTTTGATATTGAGGCGTTGCCGCTCATGGTGAATTTAGCGCTGTTATCAACGTACACACCGCCGCCGCTGCTACCGGCCTTATTGTCGGAAATCGTGCCGCCGTTCATGGTGAAGGTTCCTGTGCCGACGCCGGCCACAAATACGCCGCCTCCGTCACCGGTGGTGGTATTGCCGTATATTGTTCCGCCCTTCATGATGAAAGAGCCGCCCGCGTTGGTCATATATACGCCGCTGCCGCCGGTATTGCCTGAAATTAAGGAATTGCCTTCCATGATGAATGTGCCGCCGTCAATATAAATCAGACCGACATTATTGTCGGAACGACCTATAAGGTGTACGTTTTTTATCGTTACTGTCGTCGTATTGGCAATATAGAACAACCTGCCGGGGCCGGACAAGGTTATGCTCTTGCCGCCGACAATGGTTACATCCGTGTTACCCTTGAAGGTAGCGTTGCTATAAGCCGCGGTAATATTCCATGTAAGGACGATGCAGTATTTATTGGGTTCGGTTGACGTTCCGCTGACGAATGCGCTAATTGTATTATCCCACTCGCTATTATTATTGACTGTATAGAAAGTTGTATCGCTCTTTTCCATAGGCACAACAACCGTGTTGTCCCCTGCTTTTACGTTAACGCCGGTTGTGGTTCCTGTGGCGTAATCGATGTCGTAGCATTTCACGTTTATTGTTATATCATAGGAACCGGTAGGAACAGTAAAGCTGATTGTGCCGCCGCCTTTCACAGGCACGGTTTTAGTAATCTTACCTTTAAGTTCGATTTCATAATCAAGATAGTTTTCGATAGCCTTAGAGCCCCACGCTGCGGCTCTGGTATTGCCGCCCAGATTTATTGTAACAGTACCCTCGTCGGCGTCGTCGAATATGAAACAGCCTGTTAATGTAATCGAGAGTATTAGAAATAACAGGCCGCAGAGTCCTGAACGGGTAAGTTTTGTACGTTTTTTCATGGTTACACCTCTCGTGCCGGTAATTTTATTCCGTTTCCATTATAATCGATAAGATTGCCGCTGTCAAGAAAAATTAGGCAGCGCGACGTGACGCTCACGGATGAGCTAATGTAAAACGCAGGGGATGACGCCATCGGCATCCTGTGAACATTTTCGGCTGCCGGCAACGTAACGGGTTGCAATCCGCTCCCGGCCGCAAAGCCGCGAGTCAGTTTATCTTCTTCGCAATCAACACCCCATAGGGGTGCATGTCGAATTCTCTTAGCGATATGCGCGCGCCTATGGGATGATCGGTTGACATCTCTATTTCAAACTGAGAGGCCTCTTTTACCTGACAGCGTCTTTTGGAACCCGAGAAATTGAGGGCTACGAAAAATTGCGAGCTTTCGTCGCCGCGGTAATAAGCGAGAATATCGCGGCCCGCTTCTACCGGCATCCAGTCTCCGGCGTGAAACGCGCTTTCTTTTCTTCGCAGATTTATGAGCCGGCGGTAAAAACTGAGAATCGACGAAGGGTGATCATCCTGCATATACACGTTGACTTCACGCGAATTTTCGTTTACCGGAAGCCATGGCCTCTTTTCCGAAAAACCGGCGTAAACGCTCCTGTCCCACTGCATAGGGCAGCGGAAAGGGTCGCGCCCCTTGTAGAACGGCCAAAGGTTTTTACCCGCGGGATCTTTGACGCCCTGCTTGGTTATTTTTCCGTTGGCGAGGCCGATCTCTTCGCCGTAATAGATGAAAGGAGTCCCCCTTTGCGTCAACAGCAGCGCGGCGAGCAGTTTCGCCCTTTGCGACGAACCTTTGGCGAGACGATTAAAGGCTCTCGACTTGTCGTGATTTGAAAACACATGACACGGCCAGCCCTCGGAAGGAACAGACCTGTACCAATAGATAAGGCTTTTCAAAAAACTGTCTGAGCTGAATTTAGCGTATATAGGCGAAAAATCAAAGGCAAGGTTAAGCTCATCTCCGGCGCCAAGGTATGATGCCGAGACCTCTGGTTCATTGCGTCCCTCATTCGGGTATATCTCGCCCACAAGCATAGCTCCGTACTCATCCGCGAACGCGCGCAGTTCCTTGTATATTCCGTGCGACTCATTTTGGTTGCGGTCGTACTTATGAAGCTGGAAATCATGTACGCGCGGGTATCCTTTTAAATTAAGATACGGATTATTTCTGAGCTTTTCGTCCTTTATTATGTAGTTGGCGACATCAAGTCTGAAACCGTCAACGCCGAGGTCAAGCCAATATTTCATTTCGGCCAGCATTGCTTTCTGTACCTTGGGATTCCTCCAATTGAGGTCGGGCTGCTCGGGAAGAAACAAATGCAGGTAATACTGTTTGAGATTCTCATTCCATGTCCAGGCGCGTCCGCCGAAAGCCGAACGCCAGTTGTTTGGATACTTCTTTTTGTCTCCCTTTCCGTCATGCCATATATACCAATCGTGTTTGGGGTTATCTTTTGAGGAACTCGCCTCCAAAAACCATGGGTGCTGGTCGGATGTATGATTTAAGGGCATATCCAAAATCACATGAATTTTTCTCATGTGCGCCAATTTAATCAGCTTTTTAAAATCCTCTATATTCCCATATACAGGGTCAATCTCTCTGTAATCGCTCACATCGTAACCCGTATCTTTCAGAGGCGATTTATATATGGGCGAAAGCCATAAGGCGTCTATTCCAAGAGTATGCAGGTAATCGAGTTTGCTTATTAAGCCGGGGATATCCCCTATCCCGTCGCCGTTAGCGTCACAAAAACTGCGCAAATATATATGGTATATAACGCCGTGTTTCCACCATACAAAATTCTCTCTGTCATTCATTATTCGCTTTCCTCCCCGCTATAAAAAGTAATTGGTTAAAGATATACTATGTACTCATTTTATCAAGCATTATTCAAAAGATATTCCGCTTATAAGTTCAGGATAGTATAGTATGGAAAATATGCTTGACATCAAAATAAACAGATTCACCTGTTTGTATAAACAACAGGAGGAAAAATGTTTTTGCGAATCTTTATTACGTCTGTTTTAGCGTCGATCATCGCCTGCTCATACACCGATAAATACGACATATATACCGGAGCGCCCGGTACCGGGCCGTTGCTTATCGCCGAAAAGAACGATATATTTAACGACACGGCTGATTTTCTCGCGGGACTTCCGGTAAAAAACGAGGCATTCAAGCCGTATATCAATAGAGAATTTTACCCGAAATACAGCGCCGAAATCGACAAAAACTGGAACGAGTCTTTTAACCGCAACAGGGAAAGCATTGAAAAATGGCGCTCCGAAAACCTGCCGGACGATTACAGCCTTTCGGTCTTTTACCCGTTCAGCGGGCCGGATATCATCCACCCTCTCGCGTTTTACCCAAAGGCAAGGGAGATCGTCATGTTCGGGCGTGAGCCGACCGGCGGTATTCCCGACATAAAAAATTTCGATCCCGCTGAAATAAACCGGCAGTTAAAACTTTTTTTGAGCGCCATTAATTTCAGCCTCGATAAGGCGTTCTTTGTCACGCTCGACATGGAAAAAACGGTAACGCCCTCGTCGCTTAACGGAACATCGGCAATCA